>SDBU01001959.1_pt1 | contig 28286 bp, 22 predicted proteins | sample 2277071 | NCBI WGS metagenome assembly SDBU01 (sample SAMN10397929, study PRJNA504765) | marine sediment metagenome | isolation source: marine sediment core GS08_GC12, 126 cmbsf | place: Arctic Ocean: Gakkel Ridge, Loki's castle | collected 2008 | reverse complement strand
GCTGAGGCGGTAGAAGGACAACTTGAGTGGAAAGAAGGTGATACCCCACCATTCCCAACCCCAGCACTGATATTAGTACAGCCAAACTCTTTTTACGTAACATTATTTCCTAGATTTACCTTCCTCGTTATTTTGACCTTAACGTACTATTAACCAGCGTTTCTTATACATCTAGAAGGTAAACTAAATCCCCCCTTTATCACCAGTGACTGAGGATGGGAGAGGACTATGCCTCTCTGTGTCCGAAGCGGTAACCTGCCCTTCAGCCCTGACAAAGAAGCACAACACTCAGCGGTCCCTTAATCTAGGAGGCTCTGGAATACTGTAAACCGCTCTATCTGAAAACAACCCCGTGCTGTACGCCCCATACTCTTTCTGGTGTTGTTATATGTTTCTTAATACCCACTAAGACTTATCTCATGTTTCCATGCTATGCTGTTATTCGTCCCAGCAGGAATCCAGAGCCTCCCATTTTACTTCTTTACTCGGCGAAGAATGCTTCCCCGGGCCACAGTCCGGTCTCCTTGTAGTATCTCAATGCCCCAGGATGCATTTCCGCTTCGCTTCGAATGGGTAACATGGTAGCCATGCTTTCCGAACTTATAAGTCTTCCCATGGGGTGATACAGTCTAAATTCGTGAGCATGCTCGACGAGGGTTTTGGTTATCTCATATATCAGTTCCTCGTCGGCATCCGCATAGACACCGTAACCATCGAAAATGAATTTCATGCCCTCCAGAGGCTCGAGCTGATTTTTCGAGTAGGTGAGGGGTGGTGTTACCGCCAAACCCCACTTCACGCCAGCCTTCTCGTATGCATACGTTACAGCCTCGTAGGGAAGCTCGATGAAATAAAGGTCATCGCCTTTACTGAAGAGTAGTTCTTCAACAAAAGGCTGCGGTGTTGCCTTCCCGACACTGACGACAGCACTTACGATAGCTATATCTACCAGTCCATCCGCCAAAGCCTCATGAGCGTCGCCAGTCCACATATGCTCTATAGTGGCGGTATCATAGTTAACACCGTAGTAATCAAGAACCTCCAAGAAAACTGGTGTGGACCCGAAAGGCTTAGGTTTCAGCGCGATCCTCTTGCCCTTAAAGTCAGCGATCGTCTTTATGTCGGGGTCCAGCGTGGTAAAGTGGTCCGTCATAGCCTCAAGACCATTTATCCATCTTATGTTAGTATATTGGTGTGTAAAGGGTTCTTCACCTTTCAGTGCCTTTTCGAGGGTCGTCTCAGCAAGCACCATCATAAATGTATTTGGATCTCGATCATGCCCCATCTCTATGTTGGTGGCAGAGCCGGTAGTTTCTAGAGCCGAGGCTCTAATCCATGGATGGTATTTGTTCAGTATCTCGGCAGCAGCAACGGCAAATATATATCCCGAGCTACCGGTTTGATCAGAAAGAATCTCGATGTTTACCACCTCGTGAGCTTCAGGCGCTGCTGGGGCACACCCTGCGATACCTACGATTGCCACCGCAATCAGTAAAACTATACCTATCTTGTGTACTACTTTCGTCATATTTCATTGACCTCCTTAGTCCTTATTTTACTGACCATCGCTGTAAATTTCGGTTTTGCTCACATATTAACCTCCTTTTAGAGAAACATATTCCCGGAGTTTGTACCATGCCGAAGCTATTTCTACTCTAATTGTCACAGAGTTCGGGGTCACTGCTCCATCATTTCAGTGCTTACATTCTTCCGCCAGTAATCTATCCACTTGGCAATATCCGAAAGGTCCTCGGTGGACCGCCACACATAGTTACAAGAGGGACAGCGATAGATTTCAAACTTGTCTTTAACCGGGGAATCACCTATTTTAAGAGCTTCACTGGAGTCACAACGAGGGCAGATCAACGCTTTCATTTAGGCTTTACCTCCTTGCATCGATTTCTTTATCCTGTCCTTCCAGTAGGATGTTTCCTTTCTAGGGGTGACATATTGTGCCACTCGGTGACGTGGATAAGGTCCTAGCGGTTTGGTAGCGTTAATTCCAAATGCGCAAGTCAGTTCTTCATGGCTCTGCGATGGATCGAGACCAACGGGAAATCCTGGAAGAATGTACACATCTTTATCTGCCTGACACCTAGTACTGATTGCCCAGAAAACTTCATCGGCATTCCACGGATCAACGTCTTCATCCACAATTGTCACCATCTTGTAAGCGCCGCGGGCAGCTAAGCAAGCAGTCATTACTTTAACTGGCTGAGCCTGGTGGGTCCACTTGCCTTGAACTACGCAGTTCATCCATTTCGGTGTTAAAAACGCTATCTCGGTTATTTCTGGATAGCGAGCCTTCAGCTCTTGTTCCATAGAGGAGATGGTAGGTAAGTCGGTCATGTAATCGGTTTCAGTACGGCCTCTACCAATATACAGGTGATCCATGATGAGGTCATTTCGGAAAGTAATTGCTTTTACCTCGAAAACGGGAGTCATGAAGGTATTCGAATAACTTCCCGGGAATTCTCCAAAGGGACCTTCAAAAACCGCCGGTTCTTTTAATACACCCTCAAGGACCAATTCGGCAGTGGCTGGAACAGGCAAATTTACCGTCTCAGCCATAACCAGTTCCTCTGGCTCACCTCTCAGCGCACCTGCGAAATCGAACTCGTTCCATCCCTGTGGTATGGGACTTCCCGAGACAATAGGAATATGAGGTGCTCCTCCATAGGAAATAGCCATCTCCAGTGGCTGCCCACGCCGTCTGGCTTTGAAATAATGCGTCGCCGCGTGTTGAAAGTATCCAGCCTTAAACCCGGTCTTATTACGGTCTAATATCATCGCCCGATACATGCCAACATTCACCCAATCTGAATCGGGGTCCTTGGTAATACACATAGTCTTGGTAAGATAAAAAGAGGCGTCATTGATATTTATCCTCGGTACTGGGTACTGGAAAAGATTCACCTCTTCCCCGTACACAATGTTCTCTTTGCAAGGTGCGTCCTTTACTATCCTTGCCTTGACCGGGTATTTATCAAAGGCATTTCTCCATTTCCCCTTGATCTCACCGAAATTCGCCTCTTTAGCTAACCCCAAAGCCATTGCTGTTCTTTTAAAGGAAGCGCTTAAGCCAATACAAAGTTTTATTTTATAGCCTGCTATGTTTTCTGCCAAAATCCCTGGGCCTTGAAGATCGCACACCGCTTTACCTATCGCTCCTATATCTGGCTCTAGATTAAGCTCCTCTTTTATCCTTAACAGCTCATTTTCTTTTTCCAGTTGGTCAAGCCATTCCCTTAAATCCCACGCTATCACGATTTACCCCCTTGCTCTTCTCTTTTACCTCTGGTATAGAAACCTCTTTCATTCTATTGATTTGAGGATTATACCACATCTTGTCAAATTGATACATGACTTAAGAATCAGCATAAGCAGTGAGACGGTTTGGGTAGTCTGTTCCTCTGAATAATATCTGACGCAGAGGGAAAATGCCCTTTGCAGCTTGGTTTATAAAAGTTACCAGCACCCTGCCTATTCCCGTAATCGCCTTAATTCAAAGACTACCGGGTTCTCTGCGTCCGGGCAAGCTACCGTGGTGACATCAGGGTCAGTTTGCCAGGGGCATGTTCCACCAAATATCAGCACCCGGGCGGTTAGATAGAAGGCAAAGAGAGCGGGGATGCATATACCCTCCGGCGTTTTGTGCCTGATGACCCATTCATCACCGACCTTGTGCTGAGCACCGCAGTAACCCTTTTGAGATATTACCCTAGCGACCACATCATACCTTTCTGCCATGTTGCTGCCTCCTTCTGGTTACTTAATGATGTTTTTCTTGTTTTGTAGCACATATGGGTGTTCCCCATAATCAATCTAGCCCACAATTATCGACTACGAAGAGTTCGTTAGAGGCTACTGTCCAACAAGACCTACAGCCTTAGCATAATCGAGCACGGGTGCTACTTTTGCCGTTCCAATTCACAATGAGGCATCCTGACCTTCATTGCTTCTGCCAGCAATAATATATCTGTGGCATCTGGTTGTCAATGACCGTCTCTGAGCCCTGCAGCATTCAGATGACCGGCCACCTGCTCCTGAGGCTAGAATTTCGGTAACTCTAACTTAAAGGGTAGTATCCTTTATGGGGGCAGGTCACAAGTCTTTAGGTATTCAGCGCTTAGCTACAGCCTGGCAAGCTTGGTAGCACCTCTTGCTGGCACGAGGAGTCTCTTTCTTTTGCCGCTTTCCTTTGTCATCAATCGGCAGATAGAAGCTTTCAGTATAAGGAATATCGTAGGGGCAATAGCGATAGTAGCCAGAGGTTTCCTGATATTCTGGATTGCCTAATACCCCCTTCTCTCGATGGGCAGTAGATTCTCAGCCAGACAAATTAAGCCTCAGCTTCATTTATATTGACATTATTCAGAGAATAGTTTATCGTTCAGTCCACACATAGTAAGAAAGGAGGTGAATCATGCAAGCATATTGCGTTAAGTGCCGAGCCAAGAAGGAGATGAAAGACCCCAGAAGCATCACGATGAAGAATGGTAAGCCAGCAACACAAGGAACATGCCCGACATGCGGCACCAAGATGTTCCGAATTGGAAGTAAATAAGAGTATACTTTTCCATCTGCCCGCAATAGCCCTGACTTTACCATGGTCAGGGCTATTGCTGTTGAGTCGGGCGAGCTTAAAGATAATGCAAGAACTTATAGTCAATAAGACAAGAAATGGGCAGACCACGGGTAAGAGTCACCTTAGAGCTCCTCAGCCGGCTTCGTAGAGCAGGGCTAGGTTAGCGTACTATTGCACGGCGATATTACAGCGCAACTAGCCAGGACATAAGCTGGATGACCCTAAAGAGAAGGATTATTGACTCTGTAATGTAAGGTGACAATATCCCGAAGAAGGTATGCCCATACCGAACTTCGTTCTTACAAAACGTTACTGCCTATAAAGCTCTGGTCTTCGATCTTCAAGATAAGTTACTATCTTTCTCCATTTTCTCTGTCGGGCAAGGTCGATTTCCGCCACTCTTAGGCTTTCTTCTTCGTCAATCGCTGCGATTATATTGCCGTTATAGTCTACTATCTTGCTATGCCCGTAGTATTCTCCGCCACTTTGCCCAGAGGCCAGTAGATATACGCTGTTTTCTAAGGCTCTGGCAGGTAAGAGAATGTCCCAAGTAGCTCCGGCCATTTTAGGCCAGGCGGCAGAAAGAAGTATGATTTGCGCACCTCTCAAGGTTAGAGCTCTAGCTACCTCGGGAAAATTTAAGTCATAACATATACTAAGACCAATCTTGCCTAAGTCAGTATCCACTACTTTTAGCTCGCTTCCCTTGACTACAAAATCCTCCTCCTTAACCTCATTTAAATGATAAAGATGAGTCTTATAGTAGGTGGAGATATTTCCTTTGGGAGAAACCAGTAGGAGAGCGTTTACCAGTTTGTTTTCCTCGATTTTAAAGAAACCTCCGCAGGCTATATGAATTCCCTTTCGAGCCACTCTTTTTAACTTTTCCACCCAAGGAGAAGAAAAAGAAGGAGCCATTTCTAAAGCTAAAGAGAAAGCTTCCTCTTTAGTCTTAGTTTGGTCTAGCACGAAGTAGCCAAGGTTTGCTCCTTCAGGGAGTAACAGCAAATCTACCTTTTCCTCTACTGCCTTTTCGGTTAAAGATAAAATCTTTTCCTCGTTTTTCCCCTTGGTAAAATAAGGAACTTCCACCTGCGCTATAGCCACCCTCATTATTCTGCCATCCTTTTACCTATTATTGATTAGCCACCTTTTATATTTTTTGCCTCTTCGATGAATTTCCTTACTTCAAATAATTAAGAAGCCTAACTTCGTATCTGCACCTCAAAGAATCGTTGGTTTGTGGATTATGCAATTCCACCTCAAAACTGTCCCCACAGATTATGTTACCGCTTAAGGAAGGAACAGTCCCGGAGTAGATGACCAAACCATCTAAGTCCTTACGCTTTATCTTACTTCTCACAAATGAGATGATATCCTCGGCATTCATAATGGACGATAGCTTTGCTTCTTGGTAAAGTATCCTATGACCGTCTTTTTCTGTCCAGCTTCTTAAGACTAGGTCATCCCAGATTTCCTTAATCTCTTCATAAGGCCAAACAGTAGAAGAAATCACGTTGGGGCAAATCTGCTTAGCCTTGATAATGCTTGAAGCCTCCAAGTTCCTATCTGTGTGGTCACTCCCTGCTCCTACATATATCTTTCCCCCCTCTAACAGGAGGACAAATTCCGCCTCTCCAGAGGTAGATTCATCCACTACTTCCAAAACATCAACAGTGGTTATCAGATAAGACGCTATCGGGTAAAGAGTAGGAATCTCCTCCGGAACCGGGATCCCTTCTTTTTTTAGTTCTTCGATGTGTTTCCTAACAGCCTCCTGATCTCTACCTACAAAGCCAGCATTCACCATACGCCTTACTGAGAAGCTGAGCGATTGTGTCCCATCTTTCTTCTTCAGAGCGAGATTTAAAACCTTCATAGGCATTCCTTCTTTGGATAAAGCAAGTTGCAGTACATACCCTTTGTGAACCCTGAATCACGCGTCAAGCATAAATTCTGCTTTATCTCACGTAATACCAAGCCTCCTGTAAAGTAAAAAGGCCTATTTCCCATAGGTTCTGATCTCAAGTGTCATCATCCCATCTGGGGAACTATAGGGCCCATGTTCCATGCCGGGATGGCGATAGCCATAATATCCTGCTTTCAGAGTCAAATTTTTCCCCATATCTATCAGTGTTCCCGAGAGAATATAAATCTCCTCATAAAACTCATGTTTCAAGGTTTCATTGAATACAGTACCACGATCATACCTTAAGAGGCGGGTAACACTTTCTGTTTCGGGATCTATGTTGAGAATCTTGTCATATATCCCGGGATGCCCTTCTATCGGTTTCCAGGGGATACTTTCTATCTCGTGAATTTCCAGTTGTTTTTTTGCCATATCTTCCTCCTCGTTCCTGCTTTTCTCCTAGCTTATAGCCCCTTTCCAAGGCTTGTAAGTTCATTTCCTGCTGCGGTGAACTAAATCTCTTTTTTAAAGTTTTTTCTAAAGATTCCTTAGAAATCACTGTGGAAATGGAAGCAATAGTTCCCAGAGTGATGACGTTGGCTACGGCTTCCCTCCCTAAGCGCCTAGCCTCTTCAGTGAAGGGGAGAGAAAAAACCTTCGCCTCAGTTTCGGGGATTGTCCTTACATAAGTAGAGTCTAAGAATACACTTCCGTTTTTTTTGACTTTAGGAGTAAAGAGGTCTGCTGCATCTTGAGACATAGCTAGTAGTATATCAGGTTCTGTCACTTTAAGATCATTGATCTCTCCGGTGCTCACTAGTACTTCGGAGCGACTATGGCCACCCCGCATTGATATCCCATAGGACTCAGTTTCCACCACGTTTTTGCCTTCTTCCTCAGCAAAAGATTGAGCTAGAATAACACCAGCCAGCCCTAAGCCTTGACCTCCAGATCCTGCCAAAAGAATTTCATATTGTTCCCCCACTTAATTACTCCTCTCTTGCGCTCTGGCTATAAGTTTCTCATATTCCTCAGTAAACTCCGGAGCTTCTTTCTGTGCTAAGACTCCTCTTGCCAACTTCCCTTGTAATTCGTCCGGTGATAGTTCTTTAGCTTTGGCGACAGGAATAGTCAAACTTTTCTGAGCCTCAATCATCTGTGCTGGAGCGCCTAATTTATTTCTCTTGCCAAAAACGGTGGGACATGTGGTCAGAACATCTATAAGGGAAAAACCCTTGTGTCTTATACCTCCCTCGATTAGATTTATTAGTTCCCTGATATAATAGACGGTGCCTCTGGCTACATATGTGGCTCCGGCAGCCTCTGCTAGCTTACAGAGGTCAAAGGGAGGTTCCAAATTGCCATAAGGAGCGGTCGAAGCTATCGCTTCCAAAGGGGTGGTAGGTCCAACTTGCCCCCCGGTCATGCCATAATTAAAGTTATTGTAAACTATAGCGGTTAGGTTTATATTACGGCGGCAAGCGTGAATTAGATGGTTCCCGCCTATGGCAGCACAATCTCCGTCCCCCAAAGTAACCACGACTGTCAGCTCTGGATTCCCTAGCTTTATGCCGCTGGCACTGGCTAAGGCACGACCATGAGCAGTTTGCAAAGCGGTGAAGGTGGTATACCAGTGGGCCACGGAAGCACAGCCGATACCAGCCACATGAATTACTTTGTCGAAATCTAGTCCCAGTCTATCTATAGCTCTCACCATAGCCATAACCACACTACCGTTGGGGCAACCTGGACACCACATGGTAGGAAATTGGTGGGTATAGAAGTATTTGTTCACAAAGTAAGAAAGGGACGCTTCATCAGGCATGTGCTGCTACCTCCCTTATTTTTTCCAGAATTTCTGCTGATGAAAAGGGTTCTCCCCCTACTTTAGAAAGGGAAAAAACTTTAGTTCTTCCGCCGCAGGCCTCGCGCACAGGATGAACGTATTGGCCCATGTTCATCTCGGGAACAATCATTGCCCTCGTCATATCCGCTCTTTCCCTTATTTCTTCCTCAGGTACGGGCCATAAAACTATTGGCCTGAGGAAGCCAGCTTTTATCCCCTCACTTCTAGCCTTTAAAACGGCTCCTCTAGCCGGTCTAGCTGTACAGCCATAGGCCAAGACTACTATTTCAGCGTCGTCTAGAAATTCTCTTCTCACTTCTATTATTTCCTCTTTATTTTTCTCGATCTTATCAGTAAGTCTTTCAATAAGCTTTCGGGAAATGACATAATCACTGGTGGCTTGAAAGCTATCCTCATTATGGGAGCTAGTGTTTGCGTACCAATGATAGGGGGTGCCAAATTTGGCCATGGGGGGAATTCCTCGCTCATTTGCCCGATAAGGATGGTACTCCTCAGGAGACGTAGTAGGCTCCGGTCGATAAGAGGTCTTAACTTCATCCTGATCAGGAAGTTCTGCCTTCTCCCGCATGTGTCCCACCACTTGGTCGGCCAAGAGAATGACCGGAACTCGGAATCTTTCTGATAGGTCTACTGCTTTTACGGTGAAATCGAACATTTCTTGAACCGAGGAAGGAGACAGAACAATAAGCGCATAATCTCCGTGGGATCCATATCTGGCCTGCATGACATCTCCTTGAGCTGGGGAAGTTGCCATGCCTATGGCAGGGCCCACTCTCTGAACATCAACCAGCACCAAGGGAACTTCTGCCATGCAAGCTAGACCCAGATTTTCCATCTTGAGGGAAAAACCGGGACCACTGGTGGCATCCATGACCTTCAGTCCCGTAAGTGAGGCCCCGATGGCTGCTGCCAAGCTACCTATCTCATCTTCCATCTGAATAAACTTCCCTCCTACCTGAGGAAGCCTTCGGGACATGATATTGGCAATCTCATTAGAAGGGGTAATCGGATAACCAGCAAAGAACCTTACCCCAGCCGCGATCGCCCCTTCAGCACAAGCTTCATTTCCTTGCATCAATCTTACCCGTTTTTTACCGGCCATTTTTTCTAACCTCTACTTCAATAGCGTAGTCGGGGCACCAAAGTTCACAAAGCTTACAGCGGTTGCAGTTATCTATATTGGTAAGGTTTGGGTACCCTTCATCGCTGGTGGTAAAAACCTGCCGGGGACAAAGTTCCACACATATTCCACACTTCTTACAACGTTGTAGGTCTAGCAAGAGGGGAACAGATTTAGCTTGCATTGTTTACATCAACTAGCATTTTACTTTGAGGGGTTCTCCAACATACTACTCAACGACCCCCAGCCGGCACGTGAATGCTCGGTTTCGCTGCCGTTGACCATGTAATGTGGGATATTTCATATATCATATTTACTATGTAATAACTACCTTTTTTTAACATACGTTGGCTTATTTGTCAAGCATGACTGGGAAGCGCAACCTTAAGATTATAACCCTCTTTCCATCCCCTCCACAAAAGGAGCAGACTAAATTGGACTGGCTCGTAATAAATTATAGCCAAATTGGATTCAAAATTGGCTGTTTTTAGGAGAGCCGATACCCTACCTGCGTACTTACCGACTTCGAACGTGGCGAACTCACGTGCATAATGATTCCCCGCTTCCAAAGTAGCCACATCATTAGAGCAACGGTTATGTCCTTCAAGGAAATACTCCGGAGCTTCCTCATGTCCCTAGCTTATCACCAATTCAAGGAGTACATGTCTTCTGCCAGTACAGCCGTCGTACTTTTCTCCCGTCGCGAAAGCTGATAACTTTGTCAAAGCGATAAGTGGTAGCCAAAATCCCTGAAGGGGTCGCTCGGCCCCTTCAGGGATATGTTGCTCTTTCCCCCCAACAATTTCAGTGCTAGAGGGAAGGTTTATAGTCTTGCTCGTCTCTCAAGCTCCTTTCCGTATTCACCATGAGCCTCCAAACTCATCATGTAAGTTACCTCCTTGGAGCAATGGTCGATAATGAAGTCCTTACAGAAGAGAAGTGGCCACCATCTAAGGTGATGGTTTGCCCTGTCATGTAAGTTGAAGCTTCTGATGCCAGAAACAGAGCGGCACCCACGATTTCATCAGGTTCGCCTATTCGTCCTAACGCAGTGCTATCCTCAATTCTTTCACGAATTACTGGGTCGCCCCACACCACCTCAGAAAATCGGGTTCTTATGATATCCGGAGCGATTGCATTTACCCTGATATTGTATTGTCCCCACTCCTGAGCAAGTATCTCAGTGAGCATAATAACGCCCGCTTTGCTTATTGCATAAACCCCAGCCCCAATTCTGGGTCTAATTCCATCCGATGACGCGACATTGATGATGCTTCCGCCACCCTTGTCTCGCATCACTTTGCCTACTGACTGACTTAAGAAGAAATAGCCCTTGAGGTTTAGCCCCAGTGTTACATCCCACGCTTTTTCATCAACGTCGAACACTGAGCCAAATATCGGGTTGGTGCCGGCATTGTTCACCAAGATGTCAACACGGTCAAATTCATCCATTGCTCTTCTAACTAGGTTATCGATTTCATCGAGATGGCGAATATTGGCCGATACAGGCAGGGCCTTTCTTCCTTTTTGAAATATCTCTTGAGCCACTACCTCTAAATCTGGCAGCTTGCGGCTGGCGAGCACTACGTCAGCACCTGCTTCTGCCAGACCCAAGGCAATGGCCCGGCCAATTCCTCGGCTCCCCCCGGTAACCAAGGCTACCTTTCCAGGGAGACGGAACCTATCGAGAATTAATTCTTTAGTTTCCATTTAGACTTCGTCCTCCTTTAAGTTTTTGTTGAACCATTCTTAGGCGGCAATTCTCCTTCCACTAGGTCATTTACATAGATGGATTTAAGTCTAGGTCTGCTGATTGATCCAATGCCGAGGTAATACCAGCGAGGTATTTTGCTATACTCTTCTTCGACTCGTAGTCATATTCGGCGCTTAGCGTAATTGTTTCCATAATTGGGGAACCGCCTCCGTGAACCCCCGCAATTTGATACCAAGCACTTACGGGCGACGCAACCAGATTCTCTACCAACCTCCAGATAAGGTGTGAATCCTCAGGGGAAAATTTTGGATTTCTCACTATATACTTATCCATGTAGGCCCTGGTTTCTTCCGAAATAAACTCTTCCTCGAAAGGCAAGGTAACCGACAAGCCTCCAGCTACCTCGGCTAGCATATTAAACTCGTGGTAGATAGTCTCCCCCATAAGTCTTCTGCCTACATTGACGTATATGGGGTTAGGGAAGAAAGTGCCCGATGAGGTCTTTGACCCATAGAGAGCAGAGGCTATACCAGCGGCGTAGGATAATTCTGCTCCCCCAGCAAACGCGGATAACTTCTCTCTCACATGGGCAATCCTTTCAATGTTGTTTGCTTCGGCAACCAGAGCGGTGGCACCGCATAGTATATCTGATACCGCGGGCTTACACCCGGAATAGCTATGCCTATGGGAATTGGCGAAAAGTAGAGCCAGTCTTCGGCCGAAATCCCATTCGCCACACATAAACACCTTTTCCTTTGGGATGAAGACATTATCAAAGATAACCATGGAATCCGAGACGCCATACTCGCAGAAAGGTGCCTTAATTGATTTTCTTTCCCGTAGCCAGACTGGTCGAGTGACCAAATGCACCCGGTCCCAATCGGCCGGGATGGCAAATGCTACTGCGTAATCCCTGTCCTGCTCTGTCAAGGCACGTGTTGGAAGTACGATTATTTCATCAGCGCAAGCTGCCATTGTTATGGAGATCTTTGCTCCCCTTACTATAATCCCGTCGTCTCGTACATCGACCACGTGAACATAGGCATCAGGATCAAGTTGTTCTGAAGGTCTCTTAGTTCTATCCCCTTTCATATCTGTCTGAGCACCAGCAGCAGTTAGATCACGCTCTTGATAGTGCTCCAGATACTTAATAAATCGTTGATTATACTCTGTATCGTATTTTTCATCTATTTCCTTGGTAGCAACCGAGAGAGCAATTAAAGCATCATAGCCCATACACCTCTGTATGCAACCACCTACCCTCTGAGCAAGTAGACGTATCATTTTCTGTTTCTGCATTAGGTCATAGGGGTTTTGTGGCAGATAAGTAAAGCGATTTATCTGCTTGTCGGTTAGAGAAGATGTTGCCGTGATTAGCCCATCCCATGCTGGGTCTTGTGCCAGGTCAAAGGTAACTGACATAACATTGATGCCCGGCTTTATTCTGGAGTCATCCCGGTTCACCTTCTCCCCACCGACATATATATTGGGCTTCATTTTTTTCAGGTCTGAGGAATACTCTTCTGGAGTTCTCATTTTCTACCTCCTTGATACTTAGGATGCTTCCCCAAAATATGGGTCTTGCCTAAGTCTTTAGAAGCTTGGTGTCTAATCCTTTTTCCTGATGTCCTCGATTCTCTTAGCCTTAAATTCTGTTCTCGCTAAGGTGCTAGGTTTTACTATCGCTATCTCAGGGGTAACACCAAGCTCCTCGCTGAGAGCCTGTCTCAGCTTACCCTTAAACTCTTCGGTATTTGCTTCTTCCTTAACATATTCCACCACAACAGTAACGACATCGGCACCTGTCCGCTCATGTGTGGTGAGCCTTATAAGATACTCAGCACTTAACTCGGGAAAACTTCTTACAATCTTTTCTACCTGAGCGGGGTAGAAATTTTCCCCTTTGTAGATTATCATGTCATCTGCCCTCCCCAAAATGCCTCCCGGAGATCTGGCATGAGTTCTTCCGCAATCACATTTATCCAAGTTGAGCCGGGCATAATCATTAGTCCAATACCTAATCAAAGGTGTTGCTTCTTTGGTCAGGTGAGTCAAGACCAGGATCCCTACCTCACCGGGAGCACATCTCTTCTTCGTATCTTTATTAACAATCTCAACGAGCACATGGTCTTCAACCCAGTGGATTCCGTCCTTCTGCTGACACTCTGAGGCGATAGTGGGGCCTATCTCGGCAAGTCCATAGTAATCGTAGGTATCTACACCCAGACCCTCTTCTATCTTCCTCCTGGTGGCGGCTACTTCTGCCCCAGCCTCCCCACCAAAAACACCCACCCTCAGAGGAATTTTATCAGGAGAGATGCCTTTCTGCCTTAGTCTCTCAGCAAGATAAAGAGCATAGGAGGGGGTAGCTAAGAGCACAGTTGCCCCGGGCCTCTCGAAGTATTCTACCTGTCGCTCGGTCCCCGTTGCCCCTATTGGCAAGACGAAACACCCTAATCGCTTTGCCGCATAGTGGCTTGACATTCCAGCGACCCAGAGCCCGTAGGCGAAACTATTTTGAATAATATCCCCCGGACGAACTCCAGACATCCACATCGTCCTTGCCGTCCACTGGGTAATATTTTCCACATCCCTATCTGACCAGATGGTATTCACCGGCACGCCTGTTGTTCCAGTCGATGGGTGGAGTTCTCTCCAGTCTTTCTGGGGAGCAACGGTATACCTACCAAGTGGTGGGTGATTGCTTTGCTCTTCCCTGAGTTCACTCTTAGTCACCGGCGGGATTATCTCGAAGTCAGCGAAAGACCTTATATCTTGCGGCTTGAGCCCTATTTCATCAAACCTCTTATGATAGAACTCCGAGCCTTCATAACATCTTCTTAGTTGCCATTTAAGGCGCTCCAACTGCAACCACTCAAGCTCTTCTCTAGGCATGGTCTCTATTTCAGGTTCGTAAAATTCCTCGAATTCTTTCATTAGCAGCCTCCTCTTCCTACTAATTTTTGCTGATGTTGAACATGCGAGCACACTGCGTGAAATACTGTACCAAGAGAGGAATGTCAACCAAGTCTTACACTACTCACCCCACAATCTTTGAGGGAAGCCATAGAGCTAACTAGGGAAATAGCATAGTAGTGGGAGTTATCTAGATACCTACTAGGAATAATTTGAACCTCTAAAGTGTGTGGTGTTCGCCTTATAAACTTTGGGTAACAAAGCCCAATAGAACCATATAAGATGAAAAGCCCACCTATTATATAACCTGCGATAGCAACTGATATAGTCATAATCTTCTACCGTCACCCCTGAATCCCCAAGATGAACTTAATTCCGATGCCGATTGGTATTGAGACAACCGCTTTAGACATATCCTCATTCTACCACACCCTATCTTATGTAACATATTTCTTGACATCCCCTATCATAGTAGTATAATCCGTTTAGCTGGGGTGCTTGGGGAATTAAGGCTAGGTCTGTTGTTAATACAATAAACTCTCCGTCCCATGTGGTGCCTTGTCTGTAATCGGGGTCAGCACTCTAGTCTCACCTTGTATCCGGAATATAATCCCGAATTAGTCATTCGGAAGAGCTGTGGGTTTTCTACTTCAGGGATATTTAGTCGATAGAAACAGAAAAACCCAGTATGTGAAAACCTTAGATAAAGGAGATTCAGTTATGTTTCAAGGAAAGATAGTTGATTTATCGCAAGAAATCTATCAAGGTATGCCAGTTTATCCAGGTCACCTGAAGACGGTTATTTGGACACATTTGTCCCATGAGGAATGCCAGAAGCAGCTCAACACTGGTTTTTCCTATGAAACCCGGGGGATTCTTTTGTGTGATCATGGTCCAACGCACATTGATTCTGTAAGTCACCTTTCAAGAGACCCAGACGCTGAGTCAATTGATCAACTCGAACTAGAAAAGTGCGTCACCGGGGCAATTTGTCTGGATGTTAGTGATGTTCCCCTAAGAACACAATTTGGACAGGAAAAGATTAAAGGGGAGTTGAAACGGTGGAATCTCGAAATTCACAAAGGCGACACGATTCTCTTCTACACTGCGCATTATGACAGGTATTATGGCAAACCAGAGTACATGACCGAATATCCTGGACTTAATAGGGAGGGAACAGAATTCATTATTGATCAAGGGTGCGTTAATTTCGGAGTAGATTCACCAAGTCCTGATATGTGGTACGACAAGACATATCCCTGTCATACCATTTGTGCGGAGCGTCATATTACACATGTGGAGAACTTGTGTAACCTGGATAAAGTAGTAGGAAAGCGTTTTACGTTTATTGGATTGCCCTTAAGAATACGTAATGGCACTGGTTCACCTATTCGCTCGGTTGCCATACTTGATGAGTAAGTCGCATTCACAATATGACGTCATACAACCTGGATTTTTGTAGCGCAATATGAGTGAATGGAGGTAAAGGGGATATGGCAGAATACCTAAAGAAGGCGATTGAAAGACCAAAAGAAGATTTAGCTGCAGTTCGCGAAGCCGTCAAAGAAATCATTGGGCGGGTCAAAGAGGAAGGCGAGGCGGCTGTTCGATATTATTCTGAAAAGTTCGATAATTGGTCTCCCAGAAGTTTTAGGGTTTCACAAGATGAGATATTGAGCACGAAGAAGAAACTGCCCCAAAGTGAGATCGAGGATATTGATTTTTGCCAGGCTCAAATACGTAATTTTGCAGCTGAGCAAATGAAGTACCTCGTAGATTTTGAGGTTGAAACGCTTCCGGGGGTTTACCTTGGTCAAAGAATAATCCCAATAGCTTCCAGTGGCTCTTATATTCCTGGTGGACGATACCCCATGATAGCATCAGCTCATATGACCGTTATTACTCCAAAAGTAGCTGGTGTTTCGAGAGTTGTAGCGTGTTCACCCCCAGTTAAGGGTGAAGGACTTTTCCCGGCGACACTTTACTCAATGGCTGCTGCGGGAGCAGATGAAATCTACTGTATGGGGGGCGTTCAAGCATTGGCTGCTATGACGTACGGGATGGAGGGATTGGAACCCATTGACATGGTTGTTGGTGCTGGAAATAAGTATATCGCGGAAGCGAAAAGGCAAGTCTTCGGTGACGTTGGCATTGACCTTTTGGCAGGACCAACTGAAATACTTATTATTGCGGATGAGACGGCGGATCCCTTAATGCTTGCCGCTGATTTGTTAGGTCAGGCCGAGCATGATCCTAATGCTCGACAGGCGTTGATTTCACTGTCCCGCAAAATTGCGGAAGAGACCATGAAAGAAATAGAACGGCAGTTGGAAGATCTACCCACGAGCAACGTAGCGGGTGTTGCATGGAGAGACAACGGGGACGTTATCGTCGTCAACTCTCCAGAAGAGGCCGTTAAAGTCAGTGACGAGTGGGCGCCGGAACACCTAGAAGTACAGGTTAAGGACTGGCGGTATTACCTGGAACACTGCAAGAACTACGGATCTTGTTTCCTTGGCGAAGAAACTACCGTCGCCTATGGTGATAAAACCATCGGTACCAATCATGTCTTGCCTACCATGAAAGCGGCACGCTATACAGGTGGTCTATCCGTGGGAAAATTCGTCAAGACCGTAACGTACCAGTATGCGACGAAAGAGGCATCAGCTAAGATTGCAGACGTTTGTGAGCGGGCATGTAATTACGAGGGCATGTTATTTCACGGAATAACCTGCAAGATTAGAAAGGAGAGATATTCAAAATGAAAAAATTAGCCCCATCGTTTTCGGGTAAGGTTGCACTCATAACTGGTGCCGCAGGAGGTATTGGAATATCGATTGTTGAGCATTTTGCTGCTGCTGGTGCGAAACTCTTTCTGACTGCGTTGCATGAAGGTAAGTTAAAGAAGATATCAGAGGCGTTGGATAAAGATGAAGTGCAGAATCTGTATAAAGCGATTGATATTACCGTTTCGGGCGCTGCTGCAGAACTCGTTAACTCGGTTATCAATAGAATGGGTACCATCGATATTCTAGTTAATTGTGCTGGCATAAATATACCGAAGAGGCCTGAAGATGTAACCGAAAAGGATTGGGATGACGTTTTTGATATTAATTTGAAAGCCATGTTTTTCTTTTGCCAAGCAGCGGGCAAAGAAATGATAAAGGGAGGGGGTGGGAAAATCATAAACATTTCCTCACAGGCAGGAATCGTTGCGCTACCGTTACGTGCTATATATTGCTCGAGTAAGGGAGGGGTAAACCAGCTGACGCGGACGCTTGCGCTAGAGTGGGCGCGGTACAATATTACGGTAAATGCTATCGCTCCGACTTTTGTAGAGACAGACCTAACGAAGAGAATGTTGGAGGATGAAGATTTCAGGAAATACGTGATTGATAATATTCCGCTTGGTCGAATGGCACGACCTGAAGACGTTGCATACGCTGCTGTGTTTTTGGCTTCAGATTTTGCAAATATGATTACAGGACATGTTCTGTCTATAGACGGTGGGTGGACTGTTAAATGAGGATATATTAGGAGTGCTAAATCACAACGCATTGCTGATTTGCGCCAATGTTGCTGCCTAGTAGGTTTGCGAGGCACTGTGGACATCTATGGTCAACAATCTGCATTCTTTCCTGACGGTACAGGCACGATATAACCTTCTACAACGCCAGATCGATACAGAGCTAGTTCCCTACTGCCAAAGGCTATAACATTGGAGTGATACCCTGGGTCCATTAGCTGGAGGGTTCCTTACGGGGAAGTATCGTCAGGGTGAGAAAGCACCGTCTGATGGGCGCTTGTCCAGGTTATTCCTACTTTACGGCAGCATCTTTACTGAGGCGAATTGGAACAACCTGGCCAAATTGGAAGCCTTCGCAGCAGAGTGTGGCCACACAGTAGGAGAACTAGCCATAGCTTGGCCGCCGTCGAATGGAAATTGACAGACGAGGAAGTCACCGAAGTGGAAGCCATATACTAAATTGGATGACCCGCGAAGCGAGATGTTGTTTTTACTAGACAATCTTTGTATTTGGGAATCCCTTAAGGGCAATCACTTGTATTCTATATATGTTAGGCGGTATTATGTGAATTTAGGGATGCTCTCGTAACACATTAGTGACTCAGGTATGGGAAGAGCAGACGCTGAGTATGCAAACGATGAATATTTTAGCTGAGGAGGTACATTTGGCATGGCAAAAAAAGTGACAAGCATATCCGAGACTCCGAGTGATGAAAGTCTTACTCCTAGCAACGGCTGGGTGGAGATGGACCTGAAATGGATAATTAGCGATAGCAATTTGGGTTCCAAATATCTCACTTTCGGCAGAACCTTATTTGCTCCTGGTGGTTCCTCGCAGCATGCTCTACACAGGCACAGTAATGCTGAGGAGATTGTAATGGTATTGAAGGGGCATGGCCAATCTGTTATTGGCGAAGAAGCTCTGCCTATGGGGCCTGGAGGCGTTTGTTATATTCCCCAAGGAGTTCCACATGCCTTCAGAAATATGAGTGCAAGTGAGACCTGCGAGATAATTTTTGTTTATGGTGGTGCGCCCAGCTTAGAAAAAGCGGGCTACGAGGTGTTATCATAGCTGGTTAAGGTTCATGTGAGTAGTGTTTCATGGCTTTCGGGATAGAGCTGTACTAGAGGTTCTCAAGAGCGGGTGTCCGTCTGTGTTGGATAACCCTGGAATTAAGAAGTCCAATCCGTTGCAATCCAAGAAAGAAGGTAAGTGGTAAATGAAGGCAGCAGTGATGCATGATGTTAGCAATATAGTGTTCGAGGAGATGCCTATGCCGTCCCCCAGTATGGGGGAGTTGCTGGTGAGGGTTAAGTCCACTAGAGTCTGTGCAACTGATGTCAACATGTACCGGGGTAGACACCCTGGGTCTTTTCTGCCGCGCATTTTAGGCCATGAATGTGCAGGAGAAGTGGCTGAAGTGGGAGATGGGATCTCTGGGTTTAAGCCAGGAGATAGGGTTGGGATAGATCCAGTCATCTCCTGTGGCAAGTGCTACTTTTGTAGGATGGGAAAGAATAATCTATGCGAGAATGGCGGCTTAATGGGTAGAGAGGCGAATGGCTCCTTTGCTGAATATACCATTGTTACTCCGGAGCGAGCTGTGAAAATTCCTGAATCCATATCTTTCGATGTCGCAAGCTATATGGAAGCCACGGGTTCAGTGTATCGTTCGCTCTGCATGACGCGGCTGCTAGGGCCTGGTGCTAGTGTGGCTGTCTTGGGATTAGGAAGTATAGGGATGCTGCAAACACAGTTTGCCAAGATAGCTGGAGCCAACCTAGTTATTGGGGTCTCTCGAAGCCAGTGGAAGCTGGATTTGGCATTGCAGCTTGGAGCCAATGTGGTCGTTAGCGCAAAGGAAGAGGACCCTGTGGAGGCGATTATGAGGCTCACTTGTCACCGTGGGGTGGATGTGGTAATAGAAGCTGCCGGGGTTCCTGACACAATTAGGCAGAGCTATGAGATGGTAAGGTCAGGTGGAGAGATAATCCAGTATGGGATTGGCCCCACCTCGGTGGACGGTATCAACACTTTCCTACAGTATTACAAAGAAATAACTACCTATGGGGTCCGGGCGGTTACCTATAACGATTTTAGCTCTTCTGTAAAGTTTCTTGAGGATCAGACTATCAGGATAGGACCTATCATAACTCATAGGCTGCCCCTTGAACAAACGGCAGAGGGACTTGAATTAAGTGAGAGGCAATCGGGAAAGGTGCTCGGCGTTGTAATCAATAGTTAGTTTTGGAGCTTGTCCTTGCTGCCATTAGAGTTGGGGCTGAGCGACTGGACATTGAACAAAATGAGGAGGTTTTTAGGCTGAGATAAAAACCGAGGAGGGTCGGACCAAGGCTTGTTTTCAGCATAGAAACCTACCGGGGCAACAGGGGAAATTACTTCGCACATAGCATAAAATCAAATTATAGGGTTCTTACGGCAACGGCGCATATCTTAAGCTCCGGAATTTTGGCTATAGGATCAAGGGCTGAATTAGTTAGCCTATTTGCTGCCTCTTTAGCGAAGTGGAAGGGCATGAATATAATCCCAGATGCAACCCTATCTGTAACCCTAGCTTTGGTCTGTATTTTCCCTCTCCTTGAGATTACTTCTACTATATCCTTATCGCTTATCCCTAATTTCCCCGCATCCTGTGGGTTTATCTCCACGAAACCTTCAGGAAACTCAGCATTGAGCGTTGGGGATCTCCCAGTCATACTCCTTGTGTGCCATTGGGACATGACTCTACCTGTAGTAAGAATAAAAGGGAATTCATCATCAGGGTTCTCTGCTGGTTCCTTATTAACTATGGGGTGAAACTTCGCTCTCCCTCGTGTGAATTCTTTGCTATGCAAAATAGGAGTCCCTGGATGATCTTCTTCAGGGCATGGCCACTGTAGTCCCGCAGGTTGATCTAACCTGGTAAAACTCATCCCAGCATATGAAGGTGTTATCCTTCTCATTTCTTCAAATATTTGGTTCGAGGAGGAAAATGAAAAGCCGTCCCCAGCCTTCATTTCCTTTGCCAACTCACATATTATCTCCCAATCCAGCTTAGACTCCCATAGAGGCTCTATAGCTTTTCTCAAAAGTTGCACCCTCCTGTCTGTCCCTGTGAATGTTCCGTCTCTCTCGGCCCAAGAAGCTGCTGGTAGTATTACATCAGCAAGCCTTGCTGTTTCAGTTAGGAATATGTCCTGCACTACGAGGAAATCAAGATTGTCTAACGCTTGTTCCACATGGCTTATATCAGGATCGGAGATCATTGGGTTTTCGCCCATTATATACATCGCCTTTAGTTTGCCTTCTGAAGCGTAGTTCATCATCTCCACTACGGTTAAGCCGACGTGAGAAGGAAGTTCAGCTACACCCCACACTTCGGCCACCCTCTTTCTTCTTTGATCATCAGTCACAGCCTGGTATCCAGGAAGGACATCGGGGAGGGCGCCTAAGTCACAGGCACCCTGAACGTTATTTTGCCCCCTTAACGGATTTACCCCAGTTCCGGGCCTACCTACACTACCGGTGAGTATCGCTAGGTTTGCTATCGATAGGACATTGTCGGTACCGGTAGTGTGCTGAGTTATTCCCATAGCGTAGATAGTACAGCTTGCCTTCGCCTTGGCATAAAGCAAAGCTGCTCTCTCGATCTCGTCTTTGGCTACCCCGGTTATCTTCTCAACTTCGTCTAAGGAAAGGTTATCTAAAATCTCTTTAAGGTTCTCAAACCCTTCGGTTCTTTCAGAGATAAAAGTTTCGTCCTCAAGCTTGTGGCTGATGATACACTTCATCATCCCATTGATTAAAGCGACATCACTTCCTGGTTTATGCCTCAGATGTAAGTCTGCAAGTCTGGAGATTTGAACACGCCTTGGATCTGCTAGAATAATCTTAGCTCCCCTTTCTTTGGCCATAGCTACCCTTCGGGCAACGAGGGGATGTTGAGATGTAGTATCGGAACCAATAATTAAAATGCAACTTGCTTCCTCAATATCGATTACAGAATTGGTCATAGCACCGCTACCGAAAGCGGCGCCAAGCCCAGCGACAGTAGAAGCGTGGCAAAGCCTAGCACAATGGTCTACATTGTTAGTGCCAATAACTGCCCGGGCAAATTTCTGGAGCAAGTAATTGTCCTCGTTTGTGCACTTAGCCGAGGAAAGGAAGGCCAAACAATCGGGGCCATTTTTATCACAAGTTTCACCGAGCTTTTCAGCTACAAACCTTATAGCCTGTCCCCAGTTTACTTCTTTGAACGAATCCCCTTCCTTTATTAGCGGTTTTTTAAGCCTATCTTTGTGGTGAATAAACTCATGGGCATACCACCCTTTGATACAAAGTTTCCCCTGGCTTATGGGATGCTCAGCCCATGGTCTGGTTCCCACTACGCTCTCATCCTTGACCACGAGGAGAATCCCGCATCCGGCGCCACAATAAGGACAAACGGTGGGTACAAATTTAATCAAGCTCAACCCCCGTTCTAGATAAGTCTTCCTCGGTAATTGTGGAAACAGGCGGCAATGAATTTATGTCGAATCCAGACTCATATTTAAAAATTGAGCTCAATTCTTTATATAGCATGTGATACAGCTTTGAAATTGGTATCTCCATTGGGCAAGCCGTTTCGCACTGACCACAATCACAGCAGCTATCTCCAATATGTATCAGCCTAGTGATATGGAAAAGGCTCTCCGGAGGAATTGCCTCACCTGGTATCAGTAATCTCTCGGGCTCGAGAATACAATCTTTGCAGTAACACAGAGGGCATGAATTCCGACACCCATAGCATTTAATACACTTGTCAAATTGAGAGAGCCAATAGTTAAGTCTCTCCGTAGGCTCCATTTTTCTGAGCTCGCCAAATTCTTTCTCTTGCCATCTGGAGGCCCTTTCTTTTATTGCGGTTACATCTGATTGAGGCCCTTCTTTGATAGGGATGTTAGCTGCCGACAGCATTGTTCTCCCTTTCTCCGTATTGGCAGTAACAACACAACCTCCATTTGGCTCAATCCGACACCCCACATCCGTCATAGTAGGGATTGGATATTCGCACCGGCGGCAGTTGGGGGAAAGGATGCCTTCATCTAAAGGTTTTATCTCTCCATCTATCTCCATTTCTTCAGGGAAGATGTAAATTTCGTGATTCTTGTATGTAATGTTAACAACTCCATAGCATTCGATACCGATTAAATAGAAGTTATCTAGGTTTAGCTGCTTTCTCTTAACTAGTTCTACCATAGCTCGAGCATCACAGGGCCGAACTACCATCCCGATTTTTTTATTCCTGTCTCCATACTCCGCAACCAACTTGGCTAGGCTACAGGGATGACATGAGGTAGTAACTATCCTTTCAACATCTTGTTGGTCAGTGACAAATAATGGGACGACATCTGATTCACTTTGGCCTCGGGCGAAAGCCAATACCTCCTCTACCAAGCCTGCCCGCAACATTCCGCGAACAATATTCTGGACTACCTCGCTACATTTTGCCATTTAAATTGCTTCCCATATTAAGAGTCCTGAAAGGCTGCGTTTATCAGCAGTCTACTCTCTTTTTTCTTGACACCCTGCCTCATTTCTCCACGCCTAATTTGCTTATTCCTTTTTAATGGAGGGATTTTGCATCACCAAGTATTTCCCCTGCACCCTGTTCATTATCTTCGACCTCTCAGCGGATTAGGACCAAGGCTTCTTATCGTTTGGGTGAAATCCCTCACCACTTCAGCGAAAATCGTTCCTTCTGAAGCTGAAAGCCACTCAAGCCTTAATCTTTTAGGCTCAATACCTATCACTTCCAAGAGCTTCTTTAACATTGTTACCCTTCTCCTGGTGTAGTAATTTCCTCTTGTGTAATGGCAATCCCCAAGGTGGCAAGCACCTATAAGCACTCCATCAATCCCATTTAGAAGTGCTTTCATTACATGTACAGGGTCAACTCTTGCTGAACACATCACCCTCACTACTCTAATATTAGGTGGATATTGAAGTCTGCTTACCCCTGCCAAGTCTGCTGCGGCATAGCTACACCAATGACAAAGAACTCCCAGTATTCTGGGCTCAAAATCTCGCTCTTGTATAATATCCATCCTAGATTAACTCGCTTCTTAGCTTTTTGGCTCTAGAGCACTAGATGTAGGCCTCTATTTGAGTAAGTATTTGCTCATCCCTAAAGCCTTCTATTTGGCATGATCCGGAGGGACAGATAACAACACAATTTCCGCAACCCTTACAAAGAACCGGGTTGACTTCCGAAACTCCAAGTTCATCATTAAAGAAGATAGCGCCGAAGTAACAGGCTTGAACACATAGCCCACATCCGCTGCATTTCTCTTTATCTATCTTAGCAATAGTGCCGGTGGCTCTTGTTGTATCCTTTGAAAGAATGGTAACAGCCCGGCCGACGGCTCCATAGGCCTGACTGATCGTTTCGGTCATAGTTTTGGGATAGTGAGCCATTCCACAGAGGAAAATACCATCTGTGGCAGAGTCAACCGGTCTTAATTTTGCATGGGCTTCCAAGAAGAAGCCATCCTGGTTCAGGGGTACCTTGAACAGTCGGGAAATTTCTTTATTTGTGGCTGAGGGAACGATGGCGGCTGCCAAAGCCAGTATATCAGTGTCTATAGCAAGCCTCTTGTCTAAAACGGGTTCGTTTATGCTGACCCGTAGCGTGCTCCGGCCATTATCTTTAATAACTTCGATCTCGGGCTTATTATCCACCGGATCATAGCGAATGAACTTCACCTCGCGATTTGCGGCTTCTCGGTAGTAATCCTCTTTAAACCCATATGTTCTCATGTCCTGAAAGAGAATATAGATGTCCATTTCGGGACTTATCTCTTTTAACTTTAAGGCATTCTTTACCGCCTGCCCGCAACATATTCTACTGCAGTAAGGCCTGTCTTCATTTCTACAACCGACACATTGAATCATCACCAAGCTCAGGGCATCGGTCACCATTTTGTCGCCTTTAGCGATTCGTTCCTCTAGCTCCAGCAGGGTTAATACCCTCTTATCTTTTCCATAAAGATATTCCGTGGGTTCATATTCTTTAGCCCCGGTGGCGATAATGGTTATTCCGTGGCCTATTTCTTCGAGCTTTCCTTCGGACATTACCTTTGTAGTGAAGTTACCCATATAGCCGGAAGTCTCTGTAATGGTAGAATTAGTTGAGACATGGATTAGGGGGTGTTCATAAACCATGTGTATGATATTGTCCAAATAAGCTTGAACATCAATTCCTTCCAAAGTAGAACGGGGTCTTTTAGCTACCCCTCCAAGATTTGCGTCCCTTTCTATTAGGTTAACCTTAAATCCTTGATTAGCTAAGCCCAGAGCGCAAGTTATCCCTGCCAAGCCGCCTCCTAACACCAATGCCTTTTTGTTGATTGGCACTTCAAGTTCCTCTAAGGGACGTAGCCGGTTAGCTTGACTTACCGCTGCCCGAACTATATCCTTTGCTTTTTCGGTAGCTCTTTCCTTTTCTCGAGAATGAACCCAGGAGCAGTGTTCCCGTATGTTAGCCATAGTGAAAAGGTATTTATTAATTCCGGCTTCGCGGAGGGTGTCTTGAAACAGCGGCTCGTGGGTTCGGGGAGTACAAGCAGCGACGACGACCCGATTGAGGCCTTTTTCTCTCACTGTCTCGGATATCTGCCGGGCAGTATCGGAAGAACATGCGAAGAGATTTTCTTCAACGTGAACGACATTATCCAACGTAGAGGCATATTGAGCTACAGAAGAAGTATTAACCACACCAGCGATATTGGTTCCACAGTGACAGACAAAAACACCTACTCTGGGTTCCTCACTGGAGATATCCCTTTCCGGTGGATAGGTTTTTTCTTTAGCCAACTTTCCTCGCTGGTCAGAGAGTAGTTGAGCACAAAGGGCGGCAGCGCCACTGCCAGTCATGATTGACTCGGGAATATCCTTGGGGCTCTGGAAGGCTCCACTCACAAAAATTCCTGGGCGAGAGGTCTTAATTGGATTACAAATATCGCTTTGGCAAAATCGGTGTGAGTTAAGCTCAATGGAAAGTTTGCCAGCCAGCTCATCTACATTCGAAGGAGGAGTCATTCCAACAGATAATACAACCAAGTCGAATTCTTCCTCTTCTACCCCGGAGCTTTCAAGGGAGTATCTTATTGTTACGTTCTTGCTTTCCGGGATTTCCCTTCCTATCGTTACGTAACTCCTGATATACCGCACTCCGGGAAGGCTTTGCGCTCTCATATAATATTGTTCGAAATCCTTACCGTAAGCTCGAATATCGTTATGGAATATAGCAATCTCAATACTGCTATCATGCTCTTTCGCTAGAACTGCCTGTTTGGCCGTATACATGCAACATATTGACGAACAATAGCTATTGCCGCCAGGGATGACTTGTCGGGAACCGACACACTGAATCCAGGCTATCCTTTTCGGATGTTTCAGGTCGGAGGGGCGTAGTATCTTACCACCGTAAGGTCCTGAGGCGCTCAGTATCCGTTCAAACTCAAGGCTGGTTACTACGTTTCTTATCTTTCCGTACCCATAGTCGCCCCTTAGCTGTGGCTTAAATACTTCATAACCTGGGGCGATAATTATGGCACCTACCTCGACTTCTACCTTCTCTTCTTTCTGGTTAAAGTCTATCGCTTTGTTCTGGCAAACAGGGATGCAGATTTGGCATTTCTTGTCGCGGAGGAAGAGACAGGTTTCAGGATCTATGATAAAAGTAGTTGGTACCGCTTGGGGAAAGTATACATCAATACATTTAATCGAAGACAAGCCTAGGTCATATTTATTAGGAATCTTGACCGGACAGTACTGAGCGCAGGTGGGACAGCCTACACACTTCTCGTCTTTAACGTATCTGGGCTTTTTAATTAGGGTTACCTTGAAGTTTCCCGCTTCTCCTTCCACCCTATCAATTTCGGCATAGGTTATGATCTCTATGTTGGGGTGCCTGTCGCACTCGATAAACTTTGGGGATTCAATGCACATAGAACAGTCATTCGTTGGGAAGGTCTTATCCAACTGGGCCATCTTACCGCCAATGGCTGGGGCTTTATCAACTAAATAAACTTGGAAGCCGCTATTGGCTAGATCAAGAGACGCCTGGATACCACTAATCCCGCTGCCGACAACCATAACATCCCCGACCTTGCGCTCAGTTAGGGCGAGGACTTGATTATTAATTTCTATTGTTTTCCCTTTGTCGAGACATTCATTCACTTTCATCGATTGCTTCATAAATAATCTCGGTGATATCTTTGATTTCTATAGCTTTACTATCCTCTAGGGCTAACCTGCTTGTCTCAAAATTAAGGATACAATACGGGCAGGACGTAGCCAGCACCTCGGCTCCTAGCTGCATGGCTTGTTCCAACCTGATATCAGAGAATCTTTGACCCTTCGGGGTTTCCATCCAGATCCGTGCCCCTCCTCCACCGCAACAGAAGCTATCCTCCCGACAATGAGCGAATTCAACTAGCTCTAAATAAGGTACACGTTTCAGAATCTCCCGTGGTTCGTCGTATATGTCGTTATGTCGTCCTAGGTAACATGGGTCATGATAAACGACTTGCCTCCTGTATTCCTTGCTGAATGTAAGTCTGCCAGCATCAACGAGTTCGGCCAGATACTGAGATATATGAACCACCTCGAAGCTATCCCCAAACTCGGGATACTCATTCTTGAAGGAGTGGTAGCAATGAGGGGAGGAAACAAGAATCCTCTTTACTCCGTTTTCGATAAAACTCTTGATGTTATTCAAGGCTAAGTGCCCGAATAATTCTTCTTCGCCTGCCCTACGGATGCTTTCCCCACAGCAATTCTCCTGGAGACCTAGCAGCCCAAAGTCTACTCCTGCCCTTTTAAGAATACTGACTGTGGCATGAGCTACTTTTCTTAATCTTGGGTCGTAGATAGGAAGACAGCAGGGAAAATACAGGATTTCTGTCCCCTCCGTAAATGTCTTTATGGATAAATCTTTCGCCCAATCCAGTCTCTTTTGCCGCTCTTCTCCCCAGGGGTTACCTTCAGCACCGAGGCTTGCTTTTACCCTGTGCAGACTCTTAGGAGGACTACCCCATGCTGAGGCAATCTTACGTGCAGACACCACAGTGTCTATTATTCCTACTCCTTGGGGACACCGTTGTACACAGTTTCGGCAGGTAGTACAAAGCCACAGGTCTTCATTTTCTAACTCAGTCAAACCGAATTGAGCTTGTCGGATGATCCCGCGAATATTAAAATTTCTGACTGTGTTCCACGGGCAAACGGCATTACATACTCCGCATTGATAGCAGAATTTAGAGGTTTCCCCGCCTCCCTCTTTTATAATGTCTATGCCGTCTTTGAATGGGCTTACTATCTTTATTGCGTCCTTAATCTTCTACTTCCCTCTCAATATAGGTCAAGGTATCACTTAAACACCACTTAACACACATAGGCTCTGGTAGTGGCGGCTCCCCACACATATCACATTTTAAAGGAAGGCCTGTGTCAGGTTCTTTAAAAAGGTCCCTGGAAGGACAGGAAGACCGACAGAAAGAACACTCACCATACTCCTTTCCTCTAATCACTATGGTGTATCTACCGTTACATTCGGCCTCGGTATAGGGACCTGCAATTATCGGCACATACAGGTCATTTG
>SDBU01001958.1_pt1 | contig 28288 bp, 28 predicted proteins | sample 2277071 | NCBI WGS metagenome assembly SDBU01 (sample SAMN10397929, study PRJNA504765) | marine sediment metagenome | isolation source: marine sediment core GS08_GC12, 126 cmbsf | place: Arctic Ocean: Gakkel Ridge, Loki's castle | collected 2008 | reverse complement strand
ATGCAATATGGTTTGAGAATCAATAAGTCAGGCTGGCTTTATTTAACGCCTCGACCTGAATTGTGTTCCTTTGGGTCAATTACTTTGGAAGTTGAAACTGGTGATATTAGATTGACAGCTTTTGATAATTGTAAAGAGTGGGAAGTTTTGTGTTGGGGCGTGATACCACCTGACCAATTGAAATTGTTGAAAGTAGCCTAAAGATAACCGACCCCCGCGAAGGGGCGGGCCGACTTATTATAGGAGAAACCATGAGTGAACTGAGAGACGAAGAGATCACAATCGAAGAACAGAAAGTAATTGACAACACGAAAACAGCGGCGACGGAGGCACACAATACAGTGATGTCCCACGCCGAAGAGAATCTAAGCGCATTGCGTGATGAATCTACCCCGGAGCCTGAGCCCGAAGATCTTCCTGGTAAGAACAAGCGCCTGCTCCTACACATTTGTTGTGCTCCCTGCAGCACCTACACCGTGAGTCGGCTGCGAGATGAAGCCTACACCGTGACTGGGTTCTGGTATAACCCCAACATTCACCCCTACCGGGAATACGAGCGGAGGCGAGCGAGCCTGCAAGAATACGCCCGGGCGGTGCATCTACCTATGCGCTGGGATGCGTACAGCATGCCGGCTTTCCTGAGGGCGGTGGCGGGGCGCGAGAGCTTTCGCCAACGGTGTCGCATCTGCTACTGGATACGGCTGGAGCGGACCGCGCGTGAAGCCAAATCCGGAGATTACGACACCTTCACCACCACGCTCCTCATAAGCCCTTTCCAGGATCAGGAAGCGATCAGGGAGATCGGGGAGGAGGTGGCTGAGGAGGCCGGCGTCGGCTTTCACTTCGAGAATTTCCGCAGAGGCTGGTCGGGGAGAGGGCGCCTGACCAAGGAACATGACCTGTATCGGCAGCAATATTGTGGCTGCATCTATAGCGAGCGGGAGCGCTACGGCGGGGGCGATATCAGCGAGCTTTGGGAGCGATCTTCGGTGGGGGGATAGACAGTGTGAGCGGGCTGGAGCCCGTAGGGCGGGTTCTAGTCTTGCTGGGGGCCGCCATCCTCGGCCTGGGCATATTCTGATCGTCTTGGTGGGTAAGATCCCGTTTCTGGGCAAGCTGCCGGGGGATGTGGTCATTCGCAGGGGTGATTTCACCTGCTTCTTTCCACTGATGACAAGCATCATCCTGAGCGTGATCCTCAGTTTAGTCTTGTGGCTGATCAGCCGCTTCCTAGGGAGATAGATCGAGGTGTTGACGTGCGTGTAGCTGTGCCCCACTTGGGGACTGCGTATGTGGCCTATCGCGCCTTCTTCAATGATTTGGGTGTGGATATAGTGGTGCAGCCGCCCTGCAACCAGCGCACTCTGAATCTGGGCACCAAGTATTCCCCCGAATTCGTGTGCACGCCCTTCAAGCTGATCCTGGGGAACTTCATCGAGGCCATCGAGCAGGGTGCCGATACACTCCTCACCGCCGAGAGCACGGGATGCCGCCTCGGCTATTACGCGCGACTCCATAGGCGCATCCTTCAGGATATAGGTTACAGCGCCAGGATGGTGGTCATCTTGCCCCTGGCGGATCCCCTGCGTGGGTTTCTGAGAGAGATGCGCTACATCACCGACGGGGCCTCGCTGCGCCGCATCCTGACGGCCATGCGCTTCGCGTTGGCCAAGCTGGGGGCTTTGGATGAGCTGGAGAGGCTGGTGGAGCGCGTCAGGGCGAGGGAGGCCATCCAGGGGACCGCCGATGCCCTTTGGCGCCGAGCGATAGAGGCTATAGACGAGGCTGGCGACTTGGACACGGTGGGGCGGGTCAAGGGCGAATCGCTGGACGCGCTGGAGGAAGTCCCCACCACCCCTGACTGTAAGCCTCTCAGGGTGGGCATCGTGGGGGAGTTCTACGTGTTGCTGGAGGCCTTCATCAACATGAACATCGAGGTGGAGTTAGGCCGCCGAGGGGTGGAGGTGGAGCGGGCCGTATACCTCAGCCGGTGGACGCAAACGGACTGGATCCTCAAGGCCCTGGCCTTCAACGCCAATGCCGAGCTGGAGCGGGCGGCAGCCCCCTATTTGAGACACAACGTCTCGGGCGATGGGCAGAGGACTATCGGGGAATCCGTCCTATATGCCCAGAAGGGATACGACGGCCTCATCCACCTGACCCCCTTTCCGTGTATTCCGGAGATCGTCGCCCAGAATATCTTTCCCATGATGACGAGAGACATCCAGACCCCGCTGCTCTCGATCGTCCTGGACGAGAACACCGGCCGCACGGGGGTGCTGACCCGGCTGGAGGCTTTCATCGACCTGCTACATCGGCGCCGAGGCCAGGGAACCAAGGCCTCCTGAGCGAGATAAGAGAGGTGCCAGGCACCTGAAGTGGCTTCAGGATTTGTGCTTCATCAGACCGGTCGCCTGTCGGGCGATGTTCTCCACCTTGTGGGCTAACTCCTTCTGGCCATGGGCTTCCAGGTCCTCTTTGATAGCCTCCAGGGCGTCCACCCACTCGGATGTGATCTCCTGGCGGTTTTCCTCCAGGATCGCCTGGATCTTTTCCGGACGATCCTCCCTGAGGAGGCGGTTGAGAAGGCGCAGGCCCGGAGGCATGTCCTCCTCGACGCGGTGAAGGATCAGATCCATCAGCTCTCTCAACTTGTTGCTCAATTCCTCGTCGTCCGCTTTCTTGGCGGCCTCCTCGTTGGCTGCCAGAACCGTCAGCAGCGAGGCATCCAGCTTCTCTGGGTTGGCGCGAATCATTGACTCGGGATCATCGCTGTCCATGAGCTGTTGCAAAAACTCCGATGCCAACTTGAGAGATTCGCTCGCCTCTTTCTCCATCGCCTCTCTGACGTCGAGCAGTTGGGCGCGGAGCTCCTTGAGCCTCCGGCTGCCCTCGGCATCCCCCTCCTTCTCCTTCTGCTCGATCCGATCGGTGAACGCCTGGAAGAACTGGTAGTCGAGAAGCGGCCAGATTCCTGCCGCCACTTTGCGGACGTCTTTCTCGCTCTCCGACTTCTCGATGACCCAGCTTACCAGGCCGGGGAGATCCTTGGGCAGATCCGCGTCGGTCATGGCTTCGGGTTGGCTTTCGGCCAGGCGTTCTCTCAGTTGCCTGAGTTGATTCGCTCGCTGCTGGTCGCCATCTGATCGGGCGCTCTCTATGGAGGCCGTCAGCAGCAGGAAGAACTGGTAATCGAGCTGGTCTTCGTGTTCGCTCACCATTCGCTGGAAAGCTTCATCGTCCTCGAGAGCGCCGGAGAGAGATTCGATCAACTGCAGGCCGATTTGCTGCCGGGCTATCGCCTCCTCGTCGATCCCTTCGGCGCGCAGCACTTCCTGGATCAGGCTGTCCAGAGTCAAGAAGCTCTTGGGCTGAAGGAGATAGCCCTTACGCTGTTCTGGGAGCAGGGAGGCCATCACCCGGTTGACCAGATCGCCTAACATCCTCTCCCGCTGGTCCGCTGGGAGGCTCAGGTCGGGCGGCACGTACGAAAGGAGCAGCTCCTTCTCCGGGTCGTGGTACAGAAGAGGGGTGTTCAAGACCCCCTGAAATCCACACGTGGGGCATTCGACGGCGTTGATTCGCCCCCCTAGGAACCGTTGCTTAAGATCCGCGTCTTTGCCGACGTCCACGATGTTGGTGATCTCCGCCGGCAAGTTTGCTTGGCACTGGGGACATCTGGCTAGAACCTGGTTTCCTTCGATCATAATCCTCTCTCCATGGTCCGCGACTCGGCAAGATATGGGAGCGCTAGCCGTTCAGGCTTCGCTCGGCCAGCAACAGCCCTATGATGCTCTTCGAATCTGGCAATCGTCCATCCCTGGCCATGCTCAGCGCTTCTTCTAGGGGAACTCGAACCAGCGTGAGCTCCTCATCAGCTTCTGGCTGGGGAGCGTCGGCCTCGAGATCCGTTGCCAGGAAGATGTGAAGCTCTTCGTCGCAGAAGCCTGGGCTGGAGTAGAAGCGGGCCAGATGCTCCAGTTTGCTGGCGCGATATCCTGTCTCCTCACGCAGTTCCCTAGCCGCGCAGGTCTCAGGCGACTCATTCGGCTCCAGCGTGCCGGCGGGGATCTCCATCAGCTCCTGTTCAACCGCCTTGCGGAACTGGCGCACCATGAGCACATGGCCGCTGGCGTCGACGGCCACGATGGCCACGGCCCCGGGGTGTTCCACCACCTCTCGCAACGCGGTGCCTCCGCTGGGCAGCGCCACCCTGTCGACTCGGAGGCTGACCACCTTCCCCTCGTACACACGATGGCTCTCTATGGTGGGTTCCATCTCGTCTGCCCTCTCTCAAGCAGAAAGACCATGGGATCGGGTTCCCCATGGCCTTTCCCAAGTCTTCTGGTCTCGGGCTGAGTGGCCGGTTCCCTAGGGTATCAGCAGTCTCTCGCCCACGTAGATCACCTGGGGATTGGGCAGGTTGTTGGCTACAGCGATCGCCCATACCGTGGTGTTGTATGTGGTGGCGATGGAGTACAGCGACTCACCGGGTTGAACCACGTGGACACTGGCTCCGGCGGGCGGGGAGCCGGTTTCATCCCCCTCCGGGATGACCAATTCCTGGCCTCCGTAGATGTTCCAGGGGTTGACCAATTGATTTGCCCAGGCGATTGCGTCCACCGTGGTGTTGAATCTCTGGGCGATGGAAAATGCTGTGTCACCCGGCTGGACCACGTAAATCTGAGGGGCGCTGCCTGGGGCTTCTCCTGGGACTCCACCGGGGATGGCGAGGATCTGTCCTATGGTGATGAGGGTCGATGAGCCCATGTTGTTGGCCGCCTGGATGGCCTCGACCGACACCCCAAACCTGGCGGCGATGGAGAAGAGGGTATCCCCCCATTGTACGGTATAGGTCGCCCCTGGCACGGGGGTCGCCGTGGGAAGTTGCGGCGCCGGGGTTGCGGCGGCGAGGGCGGTGGGCGCCGGCAGCGTTCCAGCAGGTGTGGGTAAGCCGGTCGCCGTGGGGCTGGCAGCTGGCGTTCCGGGCGTCTCTGCAGGGGTTGGAAATGGTGCAAAAGTGGGGGTCAGCGTCTCTCCTATGGTGCTTACCTGGGTTGCGGTGGTCGGAGCCGGCTGGGGCGTTCCATCTTGCTTTGATGGCTTCGGCTGTGCACACCCTGCTAGGATAGCTAAGACCAGGGATGCCATCAACAAGACTGCCATGGGTCTGGACCCGATCGAGAGAAACCCTTTCATTCTCGCATCTCCTCTCCACTTCGCGCACCTAGACGCAGTTTCCTTCATCTGTGCTGCTTCCTTACAATCATATACCATAATCGGAATCCCAAGTCAAGCTCGAGGGTTGCGATTCAGCGCCTGATTCCGCTCCTCGGATGGGCGAGTCGCGATCTTGGCCTTCGCCATCTCCCGGCGCAAGGGATTTCCCTGCTCTCGCTTCCGGCTTGGTTGTGGTAATGATGCCTCCAGGCGGAAACCCGTGAACCGACCCCTCGACTGCGCGTGAACCGGCTCACTGGAAACGAGCCGAGATCCGCATGGCCGAGTCATCTGGATTCGAGCTGGCGGTGTCGATGGGATGCTTTTGCCGCCGGAGGGTCAAAAGCCTCAGGGTTCCACCTTCGTGACCTTGTCCGTGAGTCTCACCTTCTCCTTGACCTTGATGGCGATCTCGTCGCCGCGATTGCCGACCTCGATGGGCTGGTTGTTAAGCTGCATGGACTCCACGGTCTGCACGAAGTCGGTGTGTGGGCCCTCGAAATGCACAGCGTCGCCTACCATGAGCTCGTCTCTCAGCCGGATCGACACCACTCCGATCCTGCCGAAGTAGTGCGTAACCGTGCCGATCTCTCGCTCGGCCACGGATATCACCTCCCTTCCCTAGGAGAAATCTTGGCGTGAACCTTGGCTCGGTAGCCGGCAAGCGAGTCCGGCTTCAGACCTTGTTCAAGAATTCCTTGGCTTGGTACTCCCACTCGCGGGTAGCCACGTCCACCTCCGACCCCTTTCCCTTCGGGCACACTTGGACGAAAACGTGTCCCCCACCACCTTGGAAAAGGGCGCAGGCCTCGCCTTGCTCCGTGATCTCCAGGCCGACGCCTCCTGGCCCGAAGAACTCCACTGCCTTCTGTATGATCTGTTCTGGTCTCGTCTTGCTCTCTTTGGAGATGCTGAGCATGACCTACACCTCCTGGGTCAATATGGAGTTTCCAAGCTACTCCTGGTCATCCTCTCTGCGCGATTGAGAACCATCGCTGGGATCGATACCCGTCGGATGGGAATATATCATAAATTGTCCCTCTATGACAAGGCCGCAACGGACGGCATCAAGCATAGCGTTCGGCCGCTTGACGCACTCGCTGGACGAGATTCAGGGCCTGGGCATCGGTGATCCCCCCGAAGGGAATGCGCAGGTGGCCCGGCGCGTCGAAATAGGTTCCAGGCGTGGTGGGTATGCCGTGGTCTTCGAGCAGCTTCCAGGCAAGCTCCTCCTCGGGCAGCGAGAAGCGGGAAACGTTGGGGAACAGGAACGGGCCGCCCTGAGGTTTGACGCACGGGATGGCACCGATACCGTTCAGACCTTCCCAGAGCAGATCTCTATTGCGTTGGAACTTCTCGCGGACGCCGGCCAACCAGTCCTGAGGCCCCTGGAGGGCAGCCAGCGCCACCCGCTGACTGACGTAGTTGCTGGTCAGGATCATCCACTCCAGCACCTTCCGGCAGACGTCGATCCGGGCCCGAGGGGCGAAGACGTAGCCGACCCTCCATGGGGGCAAGCCGTAGCTCTTGGTGAAGCTCCGAATGGTGATGGTGCGCGGATAGGCATCGGTCAGGGCTGCCATCATGCGGTGCTTGCGCCCGTCATACACGAACTTGTCGAAAGACTCATCCGATATGATGGTGAGATCGTGGGCTTCGGCCATATCGGCGATGCCCATGAGGTCCTCCTGGGTCACCATGTAGCCGGTGGGATTCACGGGGGTGTTGACCAGGATCGCCTTCGTCTTGGGGGTGATGGCGTCTGCTATGCGATCCAGATCGAAGCGATATCCAGCCTCCTCGGACATGGGAGCCAAAATGGGGACACCTCCGATGAGACGAAGCATGTCGTGGAAGAAGAAGCATGGGGATGGGATGATGATCTCATCCCCGATATCAACCAGGGAGGTGAAAACCACATAGGCGGCCTGCATACCCCCGGGGGTTACCAGAATCTCTTCCGGGGTCACCTCCCGACCTGCCTCGGAAGCCAGCATCTCGGCCAGCGCCTCCCGCAATTCGGGGAGTCCCGCAGAGGGAGGAGAGTAGGCTTCCTGGATGGCTTGGCGGCCGGCCTCGACGATATGAGGTGGCAGAGGCTCCACTGGCGTGCCGGCCAGGGGAAAGATCTTCTTGCCTTGGAGGCTGAGGCGCCTTGCGCGTTCTCCCCAGATCGACGAGCCGGGCCGGGGAAGCGCTGCCACCCGACTGGCTTCCGGAGACGGGAATCTATGGTCTACCATGTGACTACACCCCCTGCATTCACTTTGGCTCATTGTATCATACAAGGATGGGAATTGTCATCTGGCCAAGCTGAGACTTTCGAGTCCAAGGTGGGGCTTCGAGTCCAAGGTGGGGCAGACCCTTTGTTTCAAGACCCGTTGTTCGTGAACGCTGCTGCCGGCGATCTGCGGCTTAAGCCCGATTCTCCCGCTATTGATGCCGGAGCCAACGGGCAGGGTCCCGGCCGATATTGTGGGGCTGGATGGCGGCAGAGACACCGTGGAGAGGATGCCGTTGGATCTGGATGGCGATCCGCGGTTCATGGACGCGCCTGAAATGCCCGACACGGACGCCTACGAGTTCAAAGGATGATCCCAGAGGGAGGATGGGGCAGCCGACTGGACAAAATCGTCCTCATGCGCTATATTAGAGTGCCTGTTTGGAAAAAGGAGGATCGACTTGGCGAATATCAAATCCGCAGTAAAGCGAATCAGAAGCTCGGAGAGAAAGCGGGTCCGAAACCAGCGAATTCGTTCCTATACTCGCACGAGCGTCAAAGAGGCTCACCGGCTCTTGGTTGAAGGGAAGAAAGAGGAAGCTCAGGCGGCGGTGGCACGTGCCATGAGCGCCCTGGACCGGGCAGTGGGCAGGGGCATCGTCCACCGGAACAATGCTGCCCGCCGCAAATCGCGTCTCGTCAGGCATCTGAAGAAGCTGTAATAGAGCCGGGGTTTCCCCGGGGCGGGATCCGGCTGGGTATATAGGGTTGAAGTTGAAGGGCTGCGCCTCCGTGGAGGAAGCGGAGCCCGTTTCATTTTGGAGGCGGGGTTTCCGGCTTGAGCGGCAGAATCAGTACGAATCGCGCCACAAGCGAGTGGCGGTAGGGTCCCGGTTCACCGAATACCGCCACCACGGTGCCCCTCGTCAGGTCATCTCTTGAGATGGCCTCCCCGTTTGGCTGGCCGAATCGCGTGGTCTCCGTAACCAGGACGGTGCGAGGTCCCTGGGGGGTATCCAGGGTCAAGGTGCTTTCCGATACCGCTCGGATTCGCCCGATCAGGTCGGGCTTGTCCTGAGGAAATCCAGGCGGCGGCTTGATGGTGTCTCTGCCTCCGGCAGGTGCTCTGCCTGGGCCGGGGGCTGCAGCGTGCTGCTGCTGTGGGCGCCGATCTGCGCGTTCATCCCTAACCAGCGCGGCTGCGGGGGGGGGAGGGTAAGCCAGAACGCCGAAGGGGGAGGGACATCTCATTCCACCCCCTTCGGCCGTCGGTCGCTGGGGAAACTCTAGCGAGCTTCTCCCATCCCCAGACTGGAGAAGGACATCTTGTCGGGAGCCGCCAGTTTCTTGGCCCAGTCTATGTCCAGCTCCACCAGTTTGCCATCGTTGGGCACGCCATCCTGGTCCCAGCCGCTCATCTGGTAGTACAGCTTGATGGCGTCTTGCCACTTGTTCCGGTCCAGGGCAACGCCCTTCAGCGCCCCCTCGCGGATGGGCTCGAACATGCGCTCGGGCAGTTTGTCGTCCGCCGCGGTGAAGCCCTCACGGATGTTGAACAACCGGGCCAGGTTCTGCATCCGCTCGCCCACCTTCATGTACTCGTGCAGGCTGAACTCCCATCCGGTCACCGCGCTGGTGTACTCCATCTGCTTGCTTATTGGCCAGGGACCCATGTAGGCGGCATTTATCATGCAGATGCACAGGCTGTCCTGGGCGCTCCAGTACTTCTCGGTCTCGAAGAAGTTCTTCACCTTGGTGGCATTCATATCTGTCTTCTCGGAAGGCTCGGCGATCCCCAGGGCCTCATAACCGGGGAAAGCGCCCGAGCCGGCCACCGACAGGTCATCATCGTGTGTGGCCTCGCAATGGCACGCGCCGGTAGGAGAGACGGCGTAGCCGATGGACAGGCTCTGCTTGCCCCGGGGCATGTGCATGGGGAATTCTTGCTTCTTGGCGTGCATGGCGTACTTCTCCGCGCCTTTCCCTATCTTTTGGGCAGCGCGGTAGCATCCCTCGGCCAGGACGCCTCCGAAACCGTCCCGATTGGCGATCTTCTCCACCATCTGGACCATGGCCTCGGCGTTTCCGAAGCGCAGATCGATGCCGTCGGTGTCCTCTTTGGTAATCAGCCCGTTCTCGTAGCACTCCATGGCGAAGGCGATGGTAGTCCCTGTGCCGATGGTGTCCAGGCTGTGGTAGCCGCACAGCTGGTTGGCGTAGGCGATGGCGCTCAGGTCGCCTATGCCGCAGTTAGAGCCGAAGGCTGCAACTGTCTCGTACTCCGGGCCGCCGTAGAGGGGGGTGACCTTCCCGGCATAGGGCCCCTCTTTGACCTCCACCTCCCGCTTGCAGGCGATCATGCAGCCGTAGCAGTTGCCCCTGTCGACCAGGATGGTATCCCTCATGGTCTCACCGGTGATGGCCTTGGCGTGCTCGAAGGAGCCATCCTGGAAGTTGCGTGTGGGCAGGAAGCCCGAATCGTTGAGGTAAAGCAGCCCACCGTCGGTTCCAAGATCATTAATGTCGCCGGTCGTGCGCTTGTAATTGCCGCGGACTTCCCTGATGATCTCCTTGACCTTCTCCGGATCCGCCATCTCCATCCGCTTCGTGCCTCGGCAGGCGATCGCCTTCAGGTTCTTGGAGCCCATCACGGCGCCCATGCCGGTGCGTCCGCAAGCGTGCTTGGTCTCGTTGATTACGCAGGCATACCGCACCAGGTTCTCGCCGCCAGGTCCGATCCCGGCGACTCGGATCCTCTTGTCTCCCAGCTCATCGCGGATCATATTCTGGGCTTCCATGGTTCCCTGCCCCCAGAGGCTGGAGGCGTCTCGGATTTCGGCCTCTCCATCGTGGACCCATAGGTAGACCGGGTTCTCGGCTTTGCCTTTGACGATGATGGCGTCGAAGCCGGCTGATTTCAGCTCGGGAGACCACCATCCGCTGGCCTCGGTTGCGCCCCATCCCTCGGTCAGCGGCGACTTGGCGCAGATACACACCCGATTTGCCCCCGAGGCTCCTGTCCCTACGATCACCGAGCTGGCGAAAACCATGATGTTGTCGGGCCCCAAAGGATCCACACCCGACTTCAGCTCCTTCATCAGGTAGTAGGCACCCAGGCCTGCTCCACCCAGGTAGCGACGGTAGATGAGCTCATCGGGTTCCTCGATCTCGATCTTGTGGTTGGTTAGATCTACCCGCAGGATCTTGCCGTTGTAGCCGTAAGGCATCTTTTCCTCCTGTGAATTTGGTGAAATCATTTATGAAGCTTCTAGTGACAGGTGGAACTTCGATTCGATCGCCTTCGGACTCCTCCTTTCGGGTGGGCGAGCTGGTTGCTGCATAGAACGCCCAATTCGGAACGGGGGGAACGCCGCGTACTTCGAGATCATGAGTGAGATTCTATCACAGAAGTGGCTTCCTTGTCCAGCCGGACCCGGCCGGGTGCTCGGAATCAGCCATCGATGACAGTGTCGGCACCCCTCTTTGTGCTATACTTTCATTGAGGTTTTACGCTTCGGCTCCCAGTGGGCATGGAGCGATCACGGATCGATCTCGCACCCCGCTTGGGCTGGGCGGAAGCAAAAACTGCGAATGGGGAGGGCAACGGACTCATGCCATATGGGTATACTGGGAAGATTCTACACGTGGATCTGGGGACGCGATGCGCGGAAGTGGAGGAGCCGGAGGAGAGATTTTACCGCACCTATTTCGGGGGGTGGGGATTCATCGCCCACTATCTCCTCACCAGGCAGGAGCCGGGTGTGGATCCCTTGGGCCCCGATAATCAGTTGATCTTCGCGCCGGGGGTTCTCAGCGGCGCTTCCATTGCCACCTCGGGGCGCCACGCCATAGGCGCCAAGTCTCCCCTGACGGGTGGCTTTGCGGCCTCTGAGGTGGGAGGGTTCTGGGCGACCGAGCTCAAACGGGCGGGGTTCGATGCGCTCGTCATCCGGGGCGCCGCTCCATCGCCCACTTATCTGTGGATCCACGACGGAGAGGTGGAGTTTCGGGACGCCTCTCACTTGTGGGGCCAGAAAACCGGGCCCGCCCAGGCTCTCATCCGCCAGGAACTGGGGGATGAGAACGTTCGGGTGGCTCAGATCGGGCCGGGAGGCGAGCGACTGGTCCGCTTCGCGGCGATCATGCACGATGTCTGTCGGGCCGCCGGGCGTCCGGGGTTGGGAGCTGTGATGGGCTCCAAGAACCTCAAAGCTATCGCCTGCCGGGGCAAGCGGCCCCCTGAAATTGCGGATGAGGCCAGGCTGAAGGCCGTCAACCGGGCCTGGGCTGGGATCTTCAAAGAGCATCCTCGCACCGCAGGCCTCTACCGGCATGGGACGTCGGGCGGCCTCCTGGGTATCAACGAGGGAGGGGGGTTGCCCACCCGGAATTTCCAGGAGGGCCAGTTCGAGGGCGCCGAGAAGCTGTCCGGTGAGGCGATGAGCGATTCGATCCTGGTGGGCTCCGACAGCTGTACTGCCTGCTACGTCCGCTGTAAGCGCGTGGTGGAGGTGGATGATCGCTATCAGGTTGATCCCGTTTACGGTGGGCCGGAGTATGAGACGCTCGCCTCGCTGGGCTCCTGCTGTGGGGTCGACGATCTCCAGGCTGTGGCCAAGGGGAGCGAGTTGTGCAACGCTTATGGCCTGGACACCATCGGGGCAGGGGTGGGCATAGCCTTCGGCATGGAGTGTTTCGAACGGGGCCTCATCGACGAGGAGGATACCGGAGGTTTGGAGCTTCGTTTCGGCAACGCCGATGCCATGGTACAGATGGTGGAGAAGATCGCCAACCGGGAGGGGTTGGGGGATATCCTGGCTGAAGGCCTTCGGCCGGCGGCAAGGCGCATCGGGAAGGGGGCCGAGAGGTATGCCATGGAGGTCAAGGGCCAGGCATTTCCCTTGCATGAACCCCGCTTTAAGCCGGGGATGGGAGTGGGATATATGATCTCTCCCACCGGCGCCGAGCACGTGACCAACATTCACGATACCGCCTACGCCAGTCGGGAGTCCTACGCCTTCAACAACTTCGTCTCCATGGGGTTCTTTGACCCTATGCCTTCCCGGGAGCTGAGCCCGCGCAAGATGCGGGCGCTCTACTATCAGATCATGCGACGGAATTTCGAGAACTGCGCAGTCCTATGCATCATGACGCATTTCAGCAACCGCGAGTTGGTGGAGATCGTGGAGAGCATAACTGGGTGGGAGACCACCATCTGGGAGATCATGAAGGTGGGCGAGCGCGCCTACAGTATGGCTAGGTCCTTCAATGTCCGGGAGGGGTTCACGCCCGCAGATGATAGGCTCCCGGCCAGAATGACCGAGGCGTTTGATTCTGGTCCGCTGAAGGGAAAGGTCTATTCCGAGGAAGATTGGCTGAACGCGAGAAATGCCTTCTATGGGATCGTGGGGTGGGACGAAAGGACCGGCGTCCCCACCGCGGGCAAGCTGTGGGAACTGGGCCTGGATTGGCTGGTGGATGAGCTGAGGAAGCGGGGCAAGCTGGCCGATTGAAGCGGTATCTTCGACAAAGCCCTGTACAGCTATGGCTTTGTGGCTTGGCTTATGGACAAGTGGAATTAGTAGAGAGCGTGATGAAAGAACGGAGGTTCTTTCAGGCGCTAAAGGGCGTTTTCGTCGGCGCGGAAGCGGAAGGCGAATCGGGGCATGTCAACTTGAGGCGAGTCAAGTTACGCTACTACGAGCTGGGGGGTGTTTCCTAAGCTGCACGCCTACGGTTCCAGGTGCCTATCTCGCCGGTGGTTCGTATTCGATCTCTTCCGGGTGACGCTTGCTAGGGCTCCAGGGTGCGGAGATACGCTTCCTTGTTGGTCAGCTCGGCTAGCACCCCTTTGATGCGTCTGAGCGAGGAGTGGGGAATCTCCCCCGACCGCAGCTTCTCCTTGAGTTCCGCGAAACTCATGGTGGTGTTGGCGTAGAGGCGTGCCATGTTCTCGTAGAACTCGGGCAGTGGCAGCTTGGTGGGGAGCACGCTGTGTAGGAAGTCGAACATCTCGTAGTTGCGAGTGGTCAGCGCGCCCAGCTTCTCCTGGAATAGCTCGGTTCCGGGCAGAGGAGTGAGCACGGTGAACTGGAGGAAGCTGATGTGCAACTTTCGCACGTACTCTATGAGGGCGTCGAAATCCGCCCGCTCCCACAGGGGATCCACAAGGAAAGCACCCCAGATGTCGATGCCGTTGGCTCGCAAAATACGGGAGGCCTCCTCGTTGGTCGCCACCGTGTTTCGCTTGTTCAGGTCGGCCATCTCCTCTTCGCGGAACTTCTCGAAGCCGATGAGGATGGTGGAGAGGCCGATATCGGCCCACTTCTCGATCAAATCTGGCTTATGCGCGATGCTGTCGCTGCGCGCCTGCAGCCAGTAGCGAAACTTGAGGCCCGCTCCCTGAATCAAATCGTGGATCCGCTCAGCCCTGCGCGTGTCCTGCAGGAAGTTATCGTCCGTGAAGCAGACGACTTCCTCCTCCGCTCGCTCGACTTCGGCGAATACCCGTTCGGCCGACTTGAAGCGGCACTTGCCCTGATAGAACTTCCAGACGGAACAGAAAGTGCACTTGTAGGGGCACCCGCGGGCGGTCTCGATCAAGGCCGGCGATGACCAGAACTGGAAGAAGTAATTGGATCGATAACGGTCGACCAGCTCCCGTTTGGGCAAGGGGGTATCGTCCAGGTTTGCTATCAGTTCGCGCGGAGGAGTCGTGACCTGAACGCCATCCTTGCGATGAATGATGCCATTGATATGGGTCACATCCTGGCCAGCTTCTAAGGTGCCCACGAGCTCCTGGAAGGTCTGCTCACCCTCTCCAATCACGATGAAGTCCACCTCGGGGACGTCGAAGTCCTCCGGGGATAGGCTGGCGTGATGCCCTCCCACTACCATCACCGCCTGCGGATCGTGAGCCTTGACCTCCTTGCAGATGGTCAGCATGCGCGGCACGTTGATGGTGTAGCCGGTGACGCCCACCACCTGCGGCTCGAACTCCTGCAGGAAGCGGCCCAGATCCTCATCCACGCGCAGGTCGGCGATCTGGACCTCGTGGCCTTCCAGGTTGGCGGCCAGGATCTCCAGTGCCAGGGGCTCCGGCCGAGCGATGCGCGTGAAGCCCACCAGGCTGGAGCTTTCATCGGGCTGTATCAGCAATACTCGAGACATCTTTTACCTCTTTTGCGACTCTCGTTGCAGCCAGTATAGCATACATGGTCTTAGTATAACACCTCGGATTGCAGAGGGTTGCGATGGCACAATGGGAGAGGTGCTGGATGAAGATATCCCGCTGGCTCATCGGTTTGATGATCCCGAAGCTGTTCCCCATGCCGATGGTGGTTGCCACTTTTCGGCTCTCAGTAGGGAAGAGCCTCACACCGCTACTTGACAACCACCACAATGAGGATTACAATTAGCCAGCTAAATATTAGCCGACTAAATGAAGGGGAGGATCTGATGTCCCTAGAATTCATGCCGGAAACCTGTAGCTATCTGCTGTCGAACGTGTGCAGGCTGTATCGCGCTCGCAAGAGCGCGCTGTTGGGCGAAATCGGGCTGTATGTAGGACAGGATATGATTCTGGCTTCGTTGTGGGAAAAGGAGGGGGTGACGCAGACCGAGCTGGCGGGGCAGTTTCACCTGCAGGCGGCAACGGTGACGAATACGCTGCAGCGGATGGAGAAAGCCGGGCTGATGGAACGCCGCCAGGACGCCGAAGATCAGCGCATCTCAAGGGTCTACCTGACCGATGCGGGGCGAGACATACGAGACCAGGTTCGCGTGGTATGGAGCAAGCTCGAGGAGCAAACATTCGCCGGGTTAAATGCGGAAGAGAGCATCTTGCTCCGTCGCCTGCTCCTTCGAATTTATAATAACCTGGCCAGAGAAGGATAACCTCGGCTCTCAACTCTCACCTGTTCGGTTAACCTGCCAAATATCAGCTACAGAAACGATATAGGGGAACAGCTATCATGTCGACTACAAGCGCGGAAGATCGTTTGCAAGAGGAACAGCCGAATGTCCAAAAAGCACGCCTAACACAAGGACCGGTGGGGCGCACGCTGATCAATCTGACCATCCCCATGCTGTTCGGCATATTCACGCTGGTCGCCTTCAACTTGATCGACACTTTCTATATTGGACAGCTGGGAACCAGGGAGCTGGCCGCAATCAGCTTCACCTTCCCGGTCGTGATGATCATCTCCAGCCTGGCTCGAGGGCTTGGGGTTGGGGCGTCGGCTGTGATCTCCAGAGCCATCGGAGAGGGCGACCGCCACAAGGTACAGCGTCTATCCACCGACAGCCTGCTGCTGGCCCTGCTGATAGTGGCGGCTTTCAGCGTGGTGGGACTGCTGACGATAAAGCCCATTTTTCGCTCGCTGGGGGCGACGCCAGAGGTGATGCCGCTGATCGAGCAGTACATGTCCCTGTGGTACATTGGGGTAGTCTTCGTGGTGATACCGCAGGTGGGTAACGCGACCATCCGGGCGACGGGCGATACCAAGACGCCGGCCATCATCATGATAGTCGCCGCCGGGATCAACTTGGCTTTGGATCCGCTGTTAATCTTTGGGCTCTGGATCTTCCCCGAGTTGGGCATCACCGGGGCGGCGCTGGCTACGGTCATGGCGCGAGCGACCACGATGTTGGTGTCGTTGTGGGTCTTAGCTCACCGCGAGCGGATGCTGACTCTGGCGCGCCCTCGACTCAAGGCGGTTTTGAACTCGTGGAAGGAGGTGCTCTACATCGGGCTGCCTGCGGCGGGAACGGCCATGCTGGCGCCCGTATCCGTCGGTATCATGACCGCAATGGTGGCGGCCCATGGCCCCGAGGCTGTGGCTGGGCTTGGCGTGAGCTCTCGAATCGAGATGCTAGGGATTGGTGTGATCATGGCGCTCGCGTCCACGCTCACGCCCTTTGTAGGCCAGAACTGGGGCGCGGGCCGGATGGACAGGGTACATCTTTCGGTGCGCTATGTGCAGCGATTCGCCATGTTATGGGGGGCACTTCTTTTCGTTGTCCTGGCAGCCTTCGGACGACCCATTGGCCTGCTGTTTAACCAAGACCCAGCCGTGGTGGCGACGATTACCAGCTACTTCTGGATCGTGCCGCTGAGCTATGGCTCTCTGGGCGTGCTGATGCTTGGTGACGCCGCGCTAAACGCGCTGAATAGGCCATTGCAGTCCACGACATTGACATTATTGCGGCTGTTTGGTTTGTACGTCCCTCTGGCCCTCGTTGGGTCTGCCGTGTTTGGTCTAAAGGGTATCTTTGGCGCGGCGGCTGTGGCGAATGGCATCGCTGGCATCGCTGCCTATCTCTGGCTCAGACGTATTCTGGGCGGCGATTTGGTCCGTGGATCTACCAGCGGGAGTCCGAGCGAGGTCGTGTAGCTGCCGAGCGGTCAGGTTTGGGCTTTCGGGATTTCGACGCTTACAGAGATGCCTCGCCGACAGCGCTTTGGACGAGCCTCGGCGAGGCATCTCTGTGGACAATCTTCGGGAGGAGATCTTTCCAGGTTAGATCAGGCCGCGCTCCTCGAGGATTCTCCGCGCCGCCGTGCCTATGTCCCCGAAGTGTTCTACCACGGTGACTCCAGCGCTTCGTAGAGCCTCCTTCTTGGCCTTGGTGGTCCCCCTGCCTCGCGAGATCATGGCGCCAGCATGGCCGAACCGCATTTCGGGGCGCGCGTAGGTCCCGGAGATGTAGGCCACCACCGGCTTGGTGAAACCTCCCTCCTTGATGAACTGGGAGAGGTCCTCTTCGGCGCTGGTGCCGATCTCCCCGAAGATGGCCACCAGTTTGGTATCCGAGTCCTGCTGGAACAGTTTCATGAAATCTATGTAGGTGGATCCCACGAAAGCATCGCCGCCCATGCTGATAGATGTGGTTTGGCCCAACCCCGCCCTGGTGATGTAGTAGGAGATGGTGGTGGTGTTGCCTCCGCTGCGGGAGATGATCCCCACGGAGCCGGGCTTGTAGAACTCCCTGGCCGTGTCCGCGCGTCCGCCGATCATCCCCATCAGCGCCTTGCCGGGGCTGATCACCCCCAGGGTGTTGGGCCCGATCACGTAAGGGTTGCCGTTCTCGTGCGAGTACTGGATGACCTCCAACATGTCTTGCTGGGCCATCCTCTCTGGGTGCAGGACGATGACCTTCAAGCCGGCGTCGATCGCTTCGAGAGCCGCCAGCTTGGCGGCGGAGGCGGGCACGAAGATGGAGGTCGCGAAGATGTTGGGGTGGTGTCGCTTGGCCTCCGCTACGGTGTCGTAGACGGGCACGCCTTCGACGGTCATCCCGCCTCGCCCAGGGGTGACGCCAGCCGCCAATCTGGTTCCGTATTCTTTCATCTGCTTGGCGCGCAGGCGGGCCTCCCGTCCAGTGATGCCTTGTATGATCGCTTCGGTGCTTTCGTCAATCAGTATGGCCATCTTTCTCGTCCTTTTGGTGAACAGGCTGATCCTCTCGCAGGTTTCTTACCGCTTCCTCGAATTCCGGCATGGGCAGGTCAAAAACGATGGCGTCTTTTCCCTGGAGTTGACAGGCCAGCATGCACCCCATGTCCTCTATGCATGCCCCCTTGGCGACTCGATCTTGTGCCACCTTGAGACTGGGCAGGTCGCGTTCATCCAATTTCAGGATGAGCCCGTTGCCAGGGGTCTGACAGACCTGCACGCACGCCTTGGTGTCGCACTGGGAGCACTTGGACAGGTCGAAGGTGACGGTGCCTCCTGAGAAGACCTCGAACTTGAGCATGCTCATTTGGCGCCTCCCGTCCCTTTCTTCCACGCTTTGTAGACTTGGTCGAAGGCTCGCGCGGCGTCAATCTCGGTGGTATCCCTCTCCAGCAGCCTGACCCAGGGGGAATCGGCGATGCCGTGCTGCCGGAACAGGTCCAGGGCGACATCATCCCATGAGCCTCGAAATGAGAATACCATGGGGATATCGGGTTTGCCCCCGGACTGGGGGTAGATTTCCTTGAGGGCAGCGATGATACCCCGGGCGGTGTGATCCAGCTGCTGGCTGGAGATGCAGGAGACGAAGAGATAGCCCTGGATGTGAGGTTGAGAGAGGATGATCTTGGTGATCCGGTACAACTTGGAGCCGGTAGGATTCCCCGAACTATCGCAGAAGTTGATCGGATAGTAGCCCAAGGGCACCAATTCGTCCATGGTGGTCAGGCTGGTTCCCGTCCCGACGCAATCGAAGGCGATGGGGATCTTGCCTAATTCCTGCGCCAGACTGCCATCGGGGTCGATTTGCACGAAGTGGGCGGTCCCTCGATGGTCGTGTTCGTCGATCTTGCCTGCTGCGATCTCCAACAGCGTAGGGGGGCGCGCCCCGGTGTCCTCCACCGAGTCTAGTCCGAGCTCGGGATGGCGAGCGACCGCATCGTCGTCGAGGTCGACGCGGGCATCGGCGGCGAACGCCCCGTCGGAGGTGAGCACCAGCGGGTTGATCTCGATCAGCTTGCAATCGTAGTCCCTATAGGCCCGGTAGAGTCGCACCAGAGCCCTGGCGACCTCCACGGCCTGACGGCTGTCCAGTTTGTCTCTGGAATGGGCCACCACCAAGTCCAACGCCTCGTAGAACCTGAGTCCCTTGAGGATATTGATGGGTGCCTTTCCGATCTTCTCCGGGCTCTCGCTCGCCGTCTCCTCGATGTCCACCCCTCCCAGGGCACAGAAGATGGCGATCGGCTGTCGCAACGAGGGATCGGCGCTGATTCCCACGTAGACCTCCTGCTCAACGTCCAGCTTCTCCTCGACCCAGAGCTTCTCCACCGGGTAGCCGGCGATCTCGCTGCTGAGGAGCGCCGTTGCCACCTGACGAACTTCCCGCTCATCTTCGGCGAACCTGATGCCGCCGGCCTTTCCGCGCTTGCCGCTCAGGACTTGGGATTTAAGCACCACCGGATATCCGATGGAATCAGCGGCCCTCGCTGCCTCGTCCACGGTGTGCGCCAGCTTCCCCGTGGGCAGCTTCGCTCCCGCTTTGGCCAGCAATTCCTTTCCCTGGTATTCGTAGAGTCTCAAGGTGCTAGGTTCCCCCTCTCCACCGCCTCCTCATGACGGGAGCCCGCCACAGGGCGGGCTCCCGTGGGCAGCTCGTCTCAGAGCCTATTTCTTCAAGCCGGCCACCAACTCCCGCGCCCGCTCCGCTCCGACTTTTCCTTCATTCACCATTATGTCGGCTATCTTCTCGATGTCGTCGCCCTTGGCTCCGGCCTCCACGGTCACCACTCGAGCACGGCATTTGGTGTGGCCGTACTCCAATCCCTCGTCGGCCAGGGCGCGCTCCGCGGCCAGCTTCTGGGCCAACGCCACCGCGGCCAGCACCTCGCCCAGCTCGCGGGCCGACTTCAAGCCCAGGATCTTGACGCATGCGCGCGCCACGGGATGGGCCTTGGTGGCGCCGCCCACCAGACCGACGGCGGAGGGGATCTCGATGCTGCAGGAAAGGTCGCCGTCGGCGTTCTTTTCCCACACGGGCAGGGCTCGATATTGGCCATCTCGCGCGGAATAAGCGTGGTAGGCGGCTTCGATACCCCGCGTATCGTTTCCGGTGGCCAGGACCACGGCGGTGACGCCGTTCATGACGCCCTTGTTGTGCCCCGTCGCCCGGTGTGGGTCGTTATAGGCGGCGTCGTAGCCGTAGATGATGCCGTCAACCACCCGCTCGCCTCCCAGAACCTCTTTCTTCACTGTGGCGTGGGCGCGAGCCAGGCGGTGGACGCAGTTGTTGTCGATCACGCGCAGGTAGACCCTTCCGCCGGTGATCTCCTCGACGCGCGGAGCGATGTACTCGCACATGTGATTGACCGCGTTGGCTCCCATGGCATCGCCCACGTTGACCTGGAGGTGAAGCAGAATCATCATGTCGGTGAACCCTTGAACCAGGCGCACGTGCATGTCCCTGGCGCCTCCTCCGGCCTTCACCAGAACCGGGTCCACCGTGTTGGCCATCTCGACCAGTTCATCCTTGTGTTCCAGGAGGGCTATCCTGGCCCGCTTGGGATCGGCGACGCCCACGACCTGGACCTGGCCCTCCATGATAGGTTCGGTGGAGCTGGTATGGAAACCTCCAGATTCGCGAACCATTCGGGCGCCGTTGCTGGCTGCGGCGACCACCGATGGCTCTTCGGTGGCCATGGGAATCAGATAATCCTTGCCGTTGATGAGAAAGTTGGTCGCGATGCCCAGCGGAAGCCCGAAGCAGCCGACTACGTTCTCGGCGATGAGCGCAAGCCCATCCAGCGATTCGTAGCCTCGCTCCATGACTTGGACTTCGTCATCGGTGAGCTCCACCAGGTTTTGCACCATGTCCATCTTCTCTTTGCGACTCAGCTTGTAGAAGCCTGAAATCCGGGATGAGAATGCCACCTTGTTTCTCTCCTTTCGCCTGTGTAATGGTGTGAAACTTCGCCACGCGAGTGGCGCTCCTAGCTTCCAAGAAACCGATCCGAATTCGGGGGTTGAAGAGCCAAAGGTCGGACGAATCGACGACCCTTCCCCCGGATAGACGGTTGAATTAGTGTAGGCTCAGTATAGCCGTTTTTGCAGCCTTCGTCAATTCTCTCACTCGGCCCTCCGGCCTCCGGGAGATCGATGATGTGATTCGCAAAGTCCGTGGCGATAGGGGGCTTTTTGAGGTAAGATCTCGGAGAGCCGAGGCTTCTCGACGGTCGCCCCGCCAGGGATGGGGCGCCATCGCGATCCGGGATGCGTGCCCATTTCTAATATGAGCGCTGGAGGAGGTGGCTTATGACCACGATTGAGGCTGTGATGGCCCGTGAGATTCTGGATTCGCGAGGCAACCCTACGGTGGAGGTGGAGGTGCTCCTGGCGAGCGGAGCCGTGGGACGTGCGGCGGTGCCCTCGGGAGCCTCGACGGGCGCCCACGAGGCGGTTGAACTCAGGGATGGCGACGACGGACGCTACTTGGGCCGAGGGGTTCGTAAGGCGGTGAGCAATGTCAACGATGTGATCGCGGAGAGGGCCATCGGTTGGGATGCGCTGGACCAGCGGGGAATCGATGACCTTATGCTGGAGATCGATGGGACCCCCAACAAGTCGTCCCTGGGCGCCAATGCCATACTGGGGGTGTCGCTGGCAGTGGCCAAAGCTGTGGCGGCCTATTTGGAGTTGCCTCTGTTTCGATATATTGGTGGGATGAGCGCTGGGGTCCTTCCTGTGCCGATGATGAATATCCTGAACGGCGGCACACATGCCGCCGACTCGACCGACTTTCAGGAATTCATGGTCATGCCCGCAGGAGCTCCTACGTTTGGCGAGGCGTTGCGCTGGGGCGCCGAGATTTACCACCATCTCAAGCGGGTCTTGAAGGAGCGCGGTTATGGGACCAACGTGGGGGACGAGGGAGGGTTTGCGCCTTCTCTGGGGTCGAACGTCGAGGCGGTGGAGCTGATCCTGGAGGCTATCGAGAAGGCGGGATATGCCCCGGGGGAGGAGGTCTATTTGGCCTTGGATCCCGCCGCCACCGAATTCTATCGGGATGGAAAGTACGTTCTAGCCAAGGAGGGTCGCGCCCTGAGCGGCGCTGAGATGGTGGATTTCTACGGCGAGTGGGTCGACAGGTATCCCATAATCTCCATCGAGGATGGGCTGGCCGAGGATGACTGGCAGAACTGGGCCTTGCTGCGCGAGCGGATCGGAGACAAGGTCCAAATCGTCGGCGATGACCTGTTCGTCACCAACCTGGAGCGGCTGGAGAGGGGGATCCGAGAGAGGTCCGCCAACTCCATCCTGATCAAGCTCAATCAGATCGGCACCTTGACCGAGACCCTGGCTGCTATCCGAGGGGCCCAACGAGCCGGCTGGACGACAGTGGTGTCTCATCGGAGCGGCGAGACCGAAGATGCTACCATCGCCGATTTGTCCGTGGCAGTAAACGCGGGCCAGATCAAGGCAGGCGCGCCCTGCCGCAGCGATCGGGTGGTCAAGTACAATCAGCTGTTGAGGATCGAGGAGGAGATGGGGGAAAGCGCCTGCTACGCCGGAAAAGAGGCTTTCTACAACCTGGGATCGTTCTAGGAGCAACCGGCCGAGAAGGTGGACGAACGCTTGCAGATCGGGATTTAGCCTTTAGCCTTGACGTCTGGAAGCGATCGCGAGGGCTATTGCCCGCAGTAGGGACAGACGTTCCATTTCAGGTGGAGCAACCGCTCGCAGTTGGCGCATTGCTGCTTCAGCTTGGTGTGACACGAGGGGCAGATCACGAAGTCGGTCTCGATCTTCTGCCTGCAGCCGGGGCAGATGTATTGCTCTTCGATCTCCTGGAGCAGCGCTTCTTCCTCCAAGGAGCGCTCATAAGCTTCGACCAGCGTCTCATGGGGCCGCAGGATGTAGTAGAGGAGGAGACCAGGCAGGAAAAAGACGACTACCATCAGGGTGGCCAAGAGCTGGGCGAAGATATCCCGGGACCGGGACCGGATGTCTCGGAAAGTCCAGATCACTATGCTGACCCATAGGGCGACCAGGAAGGCTCCCCCGAAAGCTCCTATGATCACCAATACCTGCTGTATGATCAGAAGCACATTGGATGGAATCATGACCGACGGCGCTCCTTCGGTGCAAGTTAGCGGAGATTATACCATCTTCTCGCTCTTTTGGCACAATCGCTTTGCCGAGGTTTCCGCGAAGATCGGTCGGCGTCGCGTCCTCTGGGCACGGGGTGCTGTTGGCGGAAGCGATGGTTCGATGAGAGAAAAAAAGCCTCTCAGTACTCTATGCCTAGCCTTCCTTCGATGCCGTTGGCGAAGGGATGCTTCACGTTCACCATCTCGGTGACGAGATCGGCGCGACGCACCACCTGGGGATGCGCCCTTCGGCCCGTCATCACCAGCTCCACTTTTGGGGGTTTGGCTTCCATCAGACCCAGCACGTCCTCCAGCGATATGAGCTTGAAATCCAAAGCCACGTTGATCTCGTCCAGGATGACGATGTCACATCTCCCGCTGGTCAGGGCTTCTCGCGCTGCCTCCAACGCCTGCTCGGCCTGATGGACATCCTCCTCCGATGGGCTCTCGGGGTCAACGAATTGCTGGCGGCCGAACCGCATGATCTCCACGTTGGGCTGATGTTTCAGGGCCTCCAGCTCGCCGTAGTCGGACCATCCCTTCATGAACTGCACGATGCATGACCGCAATCCGTGTCCTGAGGCGCGGAGGGCCAGACCCAGGGCTGCGGTGGTCTTCCCTTTCCCCTCGCCGGTGTAGACTTGGATCAAGCCTCGCTCGAGGGACATCCGGGCAGGCTCGGTCAAGGTTTCTGGAGGAGCTCGATCAGGACGCCGCCCGCGCTCTCCGGGTGGATGAAGGCTATCTTGCCCAGTGGCACTTCGCGGGGGGTCTCATCGATGAGGTGCGCACCCGCATCCCTCAGGATCTGGAGATGCGCCTCGATGTCATCTACCTCGAGGCAGATGTGGTGCAACCCTTCCCCTTTATCGCGGATCTCGAGCGCCAAGTCGCCCTCTGGGTCGGTCGGCTCCAGCAGCTCTAGGTCTCCGTTGCCCACGGGGACGAATCCCAGGTTCACGCCGGGAAGTGACATTTTCTCCCTCAAGTCGAGCCCTAGCCCCCTTCGATAGAACTCCAGGTGCTTTTCCATGTCGTTTACGCCGATGCTGATATGGTGTATCCCCAAGATCATTCTCGCCTCCCTGGTGGCGGATCGCGGTGTTCACTCGATGATCGCCAGCGTTTCATTCACCTCGACGTTCTTCCCCACGAAGGCCCTTATCTCTTTGACAATCCCCGATATGCGGGCCTTCAGATCGTTTTCCATCTTCATGGCCTCCAGCACCAGGATGACGGCGCCCCGCTCGACCCTGTCGCCCTCCTGGACCCGGATGGCGATCACCCTCCCCGGCATTATGGCCTTGATATGGCCATCGGAGGACTCTTCGGCCGCCTCCACGCTCGCTTCCGGGGCAGCAGGGAGCGATGTGGAGAGGTCTACCCTGATGTGATAGGAATCGCCGTTTACTGTGGCCGTGTCGCCGTGGATGTCTACCTCATATCCCCCCTCATTGATTTTGATGGTCGAGCCCTCTTTTCGGACGGAGTAGCGATCGCCATCCACCCAGATGTTGTTTCCCTCCATGCTGATGGGGTAGGCGATGCCGTCTACCGTCAGTGTGAACCTATCTACCATGTCTGACGCCATCCTCCACCCAGCATCTCCCTTCGGCTGGCTATTTTCCAGGGGGAGATCGAATTCGCGGTCGCGGTTTGCCTGGATGCCGATGAAGCAGACGTCGGCGTTCGGTCCGCCTGCGCGAAGGCCACCGCTATGGCTGCCACCATCTCGTGGGAAAGTGCCCCCTTCGGGGACTCCGCCTGGGTCCGGCGCTCCAGAAACTCCCGGCCTATCTGGGGAAACAAGGTGTATATCAGCACGTCCTCTTCGCACCGGGCGAGTTCGCCGATCTCCCCCCTGCATCGCTCCAATTCGGGGGGCAACAGGTCGGCGGGGCGGCACTCGACGATCTCGCTGTCGGCTGCGACGAGCTGCATCAACTCGGGGGAGATCCGCCCAGGCGGCTTCCCGTATAGCCCTCGGATATAGGCCTTCACTTCGTTGGGGATCACGGCATATCGTTCCCCCAACAGGACGTTGAGAGTCGCTTGGGTGCCCACCATCTGACTGGACGGGGTCACCAGAGGGGGATAACCCAACTCGGCCCGGACTCTCGGCACCTCTTTCAGCACCTCTTGGTACCGGTCGAGGGCTCCTTGCTCCCTCAGTTGGGATATCAGATTGGAGATCATTCCCCCTGGAATCTGAAAAGTCAGGACGTTCACGTCCACCCCCCCGATGCCGCACTCGAAGACTTTGTAGTGCTCCCGCACTTGGCTGAAGTGGCGAGCCAGCTCCGAAAGCTGCTCCAGGTCCAGGCCGGGGTCGCGGGGGGTTCCCTGAAGCTCGCGCACCAGGGATTCCACGGGAGGCTGGGAGGTTCCCAGCGCCAGCGAGGAGATCGCCGCGTCCGCGCCGTCGAGGCCGGCTTCGATGGCCTTCAGGTAGGTCGCGGACGCCATGCCGCTGGTGTAATGGCAGTGGAGGTGCAAGGGAATGTTCACCACGGCCTTGATCTCGCTCACCAGCGTATAGGCCTCGTAGGGAGCCAGAAGCCCCGCCATGTCCTTCAAACAAAGGGAATCGGCGCCCATCGCCTCCAGCTCTTTGGCCAAGTTGACGAAGACGCGGATGTCGTGGACCGGGCTGATCGTGTAGCATAGGGTTGCCTGTACGTGCCCTCCTGCGTCTCTGGTGGCGCGTACCGCTCGGGCCATGTTGCGCGTGTCGTTCAGGGCATCGAAGATGCGGAAGATGTCGATGCCATTGATCTTGGCGCAGCGCACGAAATCATCCACCACGTCGTCGGGGTAGTGTCGATAGCCGACCAGGTTCTGGCCTCGAAGCAACATCTGGAGAGGAGTATTTGGAGCCTCTTTTCGGATCGCGCGGAGCCTTTCCCAGGGATCCTCATTCAAGAAGCGGAGGCAGGAATCGAAGGTGGCGCCCCCCCATACCTCCAGGGAATGGAATCCGATCTCATCCATCTTTGCCACCACAGGCAACATGTCTTCAGTCCGCATCCGGGTGGCGAGCAGGGATTGATGTGCGTCTCTCAGGGTAGTGTCGGTGATTCGCAGGGGTAAGGGGTTCAAATGATGGTCCTTTCCTCGGGTTTCTCGCCTAGCGCAGGATTACCAGTGGTTGGTTCTGTTCCACGACGTCATCCATGTGCACGCGTACGCTTTCGACGACTCCATCATGCGGCGCAGGCAGTTCGTTCTCCATTTTCATGGCTTCCAGGGTGATCAAACCTTCGCCGGCCTGCACGGCGTCGCCCGGCTTCACTTTGATGCTAACCACCAGGCCTGGCATGGGAGCCTGAACCACGGTTCGCTTTCTGACTCGGCTGCCGGTCGGCCGCCAGAGCTGGCGGGTCCGCTCATCTTCTACATGGACCGGGTACAGCTCGCCACCCAAGAGGATATTATAGGTGTTCCCGATTCGGTCCACAAAGACCTCGTAGGATCGGTTGTCCACCAGGAGGGAATACAGGGGAAGGCCGCCTATGCTCCGCAGATCCACCTTGTGGGGGCGGCCTTCGATCCGGACTTCCCCATGAAGCCCCACCTCGATTTCCAGGGACTGGCCTTTCACCTGGGCCATGTATCTCATCTGGACATGGCCTCCAAAAGCCCCTGCCGCTTCCAATTGGAAGTGTGCTGCGAGGCGACCCGTACCACAGTCCGCTGACGATCGCGGTGAGCCAGCAAGGCGGCCACGATGACGGCAGCCTCTTTGTGGTGTTCTTTCTCCTCTTCGGCTGGCGTGAAGCGATTCTCGACGAATGTGGTGTCGAACTGGCCGCCGATGAAGCGAGTGCTGTTGAGCAGTTGTTCGTAGAAGGGGATCGTGGTCTTTATTCCCATGATTCGATATTCCTTCAGCGCCCGGCGCATCCTCAGGATGGTTTCGCCGCGCGTCTCACCCCAGATCACCAGCTTGGCGATCAGGGGGTCATAATACAGAGACACCTCGAAACCCTCGTAGATGCCGCTTTCCACGCGGACGCCCGGCCCGGTGGGTTCATACAGGCTGGTGACTCGGCCCACCGACGGCAGGAAATCATTATAGGGGTCCTCGGCCTGGATACGGCACTCCATGGCCCATCCCCGGATTTGAACGTCCTCCTGTGCGTAGCGCAGCTTGCGACCCGATGCGGTGCGGAGCTGCTCCTTCACGATGTCGATGCCGGTGACCATCTCGGTGACCGGATGTTCCACTTGCAGACGAGTATTCATCTCCATGAAGAAAACTTCTCCGTTGGCGTCGACCAGGAATTCCACCGTCCCCGCATTGACATAATCGACCGTCCGAGCCACGCGGATCGCCATCTCGCCTATCTTTTGCCTAAGAGGTTCGTCGAGCGTCAGGGAGGGGGCTTCCTCGATCAGTTTCTGGTGACGGCGCTGGATGGAACACTCCCGTTCGCCGAGGTGAATCATGTTGCCATGATTGTCGGCGAGGATCTGGAATTCGATGTGACGGGCTTCCTCGATCAGACGCTCCAGGTACAGCGCGTCGTTGCCGAAGCTGGCCTTGGCTTCTCGACGAGCCAGCGGGATGGCCGTGGCCAGTTCCTGGGGTGAGCGCGCGAGGCGCATGCCTTTGCCTCCTCCTCCCGCCACCGCTTTGACCAACAGGGGATAGCCGATCTCCTCGGCAAGCTCGAGAATCCGGCCTTGGCTCAACTCGTCCAGGGGGCGATATGAGCCTGGAATCACCGTCACGCCGGCTTCCTGGGCCCTCCGGCGAGCGGCGATCTTGTCGCCCATCAGAGATATGCACTCTGGGGAGGGCCCGATGAACCCGATGCCCGCGCCCTGGCAGGCGATGGCCAACCCAGGGTTCTCGGCCAGGAATCCGTAGCCGGGGTGAATGGCATCTGCCTGGGCTCTGCGGGCCACATCCACGATTTTATCGATGCAGAGATAGCTTTCGGTCGCTGGAGCAGGGCCGATAGGATAGGCCTCATCGGCGTAGCGCACATGGAGGGCATCTCGATCCACTTCGGAGAAGATGGCAACGGTGCTGAGGCCCAACTCGCGGCAGGCTCTCAGCACGCGGACTGCGATTTCCCCTCGATTGGCTACTAAGATCTTCCTGAACATGCTTGGTCAATATCTCGATGGGGGGAGTTCAGAGTGGGATATTGCCGTGTTTCAAGCTGGGTTAGTCTGTCCGGTTTATCTTGTGTCGTCATTTAAAGCTATTATGCCTCACCAATAAAATTTGAATATAA
>SDBU01001957.1_pt1 | contig 28293 bp, 23 predicted proteins | sample 2277071 | NCBI WGS metagenome assembly SDBU01 (sample SAMN10397929, study PRJNA504765) | marine sediment metagenome | isolation source: marine sediment core GS08_GC12, 126 cmbsf | place: Arctic Ocean: Gakkel Ridge, Loki's castle | collected 2008 | reverse complement strand
GAATAGAATACAGAGGATATTTGGGAATGTTTTTCTCCATCTACATCCTGTAAAGATTACCAGACTTGGAACAAAATTAAAACATACCTGGTGTATGGGAGGAATAACCGGGCTCCTTTTTGTTGTCTTAACACTGACTGGAATTCTTCTTATGTTCTACTACAGGCCGACTGTTGATCAGGCCTACTGGGATATGAAAGACCTTGATATCGTTCGTTTTGGAGTTTTGCTGCGGAATATGCACCGATGGGCTGCACATCTCATGGTCATTACCATAATGCTTCATATGTTTAGAGTATTCATGACCGGTTCCTATAAGTCTCCGAGAGAATTCAATTGGGTCATTGGCGTTCTTCTGCTTGTTTTAACTCTCCTTCTCAGTTTCACAGGCTATCTTCTCCCTTGGGATCAGTTGGGATTTTGGGCCATAACAGTAGGAACCAATATGGCAAGAGCCACCCCGTTGGTCGGTAATGAAGGTCCCTTTGCGGAGCAGCTGGGGATGACAGCTTATAATGATGTCCGTTTTGCCCTTATAGGTGGTTCACAGGTTGGATCCAATGCTTTATTGAGAGCCTATGTCTGGCATTGTATCGGAATCCCCTTTATTGTCATTTTATTGATGGCTGTTCATTTTTGGAGAGTGAGAAAAGATGGAGGAATCTCCGGGCCGCTTTAAAAAATAGAAATTCCCATGAAAAATCTGATTCATATCATTTCCAAGCCGGATAATATCGCTATTGTAATCATGATTATTCTGGTCAGTTTTTTTGTGTGGTTTGCTTTTTATCTTGCTAGAAAGAATGACAAAAAGAGTCCCTCTTTAAAGGAGGAAGAAAACAAAATCGGAAAAGAGAAGATTCACACATGGCCGTACCTAACGAGGAAAGAATTTCTGGTCACCCTACTGATTATCATTATCTTATTTATCTGGTCCATTCTCATAAATGCTCCTTTAGAGGAACACTCCACTCCGAATTTGACTCCAAATCCGGCTAAAGCTCCCTGGTATTTTTTAGGACTTCAAGAGCTTCTTGTCTATTTTGATCCATGGATAGCCGGAGCCATGCTTCCTGTTTTGATCATACTGGGGCTGATGCTCATTCCCTACCTGGATATCCGCTCAAAAGGGAATGGGTATTTTACCTTTAAGGAAAGAAAATTCGAGATTTTGATATTTGGTTTTGGATTTCTTGTTCTTTGGCTGCCGCTCATAATCATCGGTGTTTTTATGAGAGGGCCGGGATGGCTCTGGTTCTGGCCTTGGCAGGAATGGGATAAGAATAAAGTCGTTGCGGATTTCAACATTGACTTTACACAGCTTATTGGTGTCGATTCAAGGTCTACTCTAGGATTTATTCTTGGAGGAGGTGTCGTATTCCTCTATTTTTTTACAGGAATGCTGGTGTTTTATCGTCTTCTCAAGAAAAAAAAACCGGAGTATTTAAAAAGGCTGAGGTTGTCCAGATATTTTGCCGGTTCTTTTCTGGTGTGTGCCATGATCGGAGTTTTTGTGAAAATAATCTTCAGTCTTGTTTTCAACATTAAGTATATTTGGGTCACTCCCTGGTTTAACATTTGAAAATCATGTTTACCTCCCAAAAAAAAGAAGAAGAAAAATCTTATAGCCTTCTCTTTTTTGTTCTTACTTTTCTTGTGGTGGCCGTATCAATCTGGGCTTTAGTAGAAGAAGCAGATATTCTAAGACCTTGGAAGAAATATCAAAAAGAATACTACTCCCTAAATTATGAAGATACCTACAGAAAACTGCAGGCGGCCAAAGAGGCGTTGGCAGAACCGGAAGTCCAAAAGGAATATCAACAGCTGCTGCAAATCCTAGAAGAAAGAGAAGAAGAGTTCAATAAGCCACAGACACAAAAAGAGTATAAAGAGATAACGCAAAGGATCAAAGAAGCCGATAAAGAAATCTCCAGCACGGGGCGTAATCTGCTTCTTGCCCGGAACCGTCTTCTTGAGCAGGAGTATCAATATTCGCGGTTCATGGAGGATAAGAGTAAAAAAAGAATCGATGAACTGGAGCAGGAGATAAACATTCTCGAAAATCGGAAAAGGGAATCAATTCAGAGACGAAACGATCTAAAATCAAAAGAAAAAGACTATATCCTTCCTCTTGAACAGCAGCGAGAAAAACTGAATACTTTTCCATTTTCTGTTGAAATTGAAAATTTGGATAAAATTTTAAAGAGTCTTGAAAATCCAAAGATTGAAATCAAACAGTACTTCCTCGAAGATCTGAACAAAGTTGACCGGTGTACGTCTTGTCATATTGGAATAGATAATTCGACTCCAAATAAACTTTCCCCCCCGTTTACGAACCATCCGGGCTATTCCATTTATCTTGAAAATCATCCTCCCAGACAGTTCGGATGTACGATCTGTCATGAGGGACAGGGAAGGGCGACGACTTCACCGGATAAAGCCCATGGCAATGTGGAGTTTTGGAACGAACCCATGTTTGAAGGTTCGTTAACCCAAGCGAGCTGTCTGCACTGCCATCAAGATATTAGTAATTTGAGGGGAGCCGAAGTTTTGGCGGAAGGGGCTAAACTGCTGAGGAAAAGTGTTTGTTTTGGCTGCCATAGAATAGATGGCTATGAACCCATAGATAAGATTTCACCTCCTCTCAGCCGGATCGGGGAGAAAGTCAGCTATACTTGGCTGGTAAAATGGCTGTTGAATCCTTCTGAAATGGTTGAAGGAGCCTCCATGCCTGACTTCAAATTTTCAGAGGAAGATGCCTTTGCTGTTGCCGATTATCTTTTCAGCCTCACCCAAAAGATGAGAAAAGATAAACCGGTAAAAGAAGATGTGGACTGGACTCTTTATGATAAAGGAAAAATTATCTACAGCCAGTCAATTTGCAGCATTTGCCATTCGGCTAATAGTAGAGGAGGGGCATACGAAGATATGTTTGCTCCTGATTTAAGTAAAGTGGGGAGTAAAATAAATAGTGAATGGTTACAAACATGGTTAAGTAATCCAAAATCATATTTTGGTAATGCGAGAATGCCCCATTACAGGATGTCAGAGGAAGAGATTCTTGCATTATCGGAATACTTGAGTGGGGAATATGTGGATTGGGATTTGGAGGATATCAAGATCGATTTGCCTGCTGAAATATCAGAGTCATCCATAGAAAAAGGAGCCGTCCTTATCAAAGAATATGGTTGTTTCGGCTGCCATGATATCGAAGGAATGAGAGATATTGATGAGATTGGCCCGTTCTTAAGAATCGAGGAACTCGAAGAAATGGTGGCCGATGAGCTCAATTCCATTGGCGATAAACCAATAGAGGAGTTTGATTTCGGAAAACTTCATGATATCTCAAAATCGAGGACAGCTTACTTAAGAAAGAAACTCGAAAATCCTCATGCTTTTCGAGATGATGCAAGAATGCCCCAATACAATTTTGCCCAAGAAGAGACAGAAGCTCTGTTGACACTGATATTGGGTTTTTCCAGGGAAGAATCCTTGGCCAGATATAGAGTTGAAAAAGAACTCAGTGATTATAAGCCAACAGGAGAGTTCGCAGAAATATTAAACGATGTCAAATGTTTGAGCTGCCACAAGATCTATGGGAATGGTTCTGACTATGGTCCGGATTTGAGTATTGAAGGCAGCAAAGTCACAGAAGATTGGCTGGTTAACTACTTAAGATCACCGGATATAATAAGACCGTTGAGCGAGCAGATGCCTAAGTTCAATCTAGGGAAGAAGATGTCAATGATGCAGCTGCAGCTTTCCAAAGATGAAGTTAGCATTATTGCAGACTATATTATGAATGTCTTGGTTTCTGATGAGATCCCGAAGGATTTTTTAAAGGGAGAAATTATATCTCGGGCCGATATTGACAAAGGTCAAAAAATTTATTTTGAAAAAGGATGTAATGCCTGTCATCAAATAGGAGAATTTGGAGGAGCTGTTGGCCCTACTCTGACTTCAGTGGGATTGAGATTGAAACCAGGTTATATCTTTAAGCATTTGCTAAATCCCAGTTTAATCAATGCCAATACGGTGGAGCCGGATATGGATTTATCTGAGGAAGAGGCTTTGAGCCTAACGAAATTTTTAATGAATTTGAGAAATAAGTAACAAAATGCGTCGATATATGGATAAAAAATATTCTTTTTGGATTCGGTTCTCTTTTGGAATTGTTTTTGTCCTTTTGCCCATCTGCTGTACGCAGCAGACTGATACGCCAGATTCGAAAATTTCTGTAAATTTTAATATCCGTGACGGGAAGAGATTGTTCCAGCATTTTTGTTCACCTTGTCATGGGGAAAATGCCGATGGATCAGGCAGATATTTTCCTACACATATAAATCCCCAACCTCCTGATATGACTAGTCCTGATTATGTCATCAAGACTCGTGAAGAAGAAGTGTTCAAAGCCATAAAATATGGGACTCAGGAGATTGGCAAATCGAATTACAGCCCTCCATACGGAAAGGTCCTCCAGGATGAGGAAATAAGGAATATAATTGACTACTTTAAATTTTTAAAAAAATAAATAGGAGATAAATAATGAAAAGAGATTTTTTTCAAAAGACAGTGTTGTTGGTTTTAATTTTATTTACAATGGCAGTAGCCAATTCATGGGCCATTCCTGCCTTTGCCCGAAAATATGAAACAAGCTGTCAGACCTGCCATATTGTCTATCCGAAACTTAACGCTTTTGGACGGGTTTTCCTCAACAATGGGTACCGCATGTCGCAGGCAGATGAAGAACTGGCAAAGGAGATCCCCATTCAGCTGGGGGCAGATGCGTGGAAACAGGTTTGGCCAAATGCGGTCTGGCCGGGTGATATACCAAGGTGGTTCCCTCTATCGGTATCGACAGATTTTCTAATGACAACTGACCCCAATTCAGAGGAAGGAAAGTGGACAGAATTCCATTTTCCACGACAGATAAATCTTTTAGCCGCCGCGAGAATGGGCAACATCTTTTCCTATTTTACCAATCTGACCCTTTTGGAGCATTTTGAATTTGGAGGATTACACCGGATCTTTTTTCAAATCCATCCCTTTGGTGAATCTACCCTCTTTAATATAAAATTGGGTGGTTATGAGACACGAGCCGTTCCTTTTTCAGGCCATAAAAGTCTAAATTCTTCAAATTTTATGATAAACTCTCTGGGCTACACTATGGAAACTCTGGAAAATCGCCTCGTAGAATTGGGAGGACATCACGGTGGTTCCGCCTTCACTCTGGGACAATCTCAAGTGGGGATTGAATTATGGGGAGCAAAAGGTTTTAAGCACGGTGGTATTGAATGGGCGGTAGGAGTTGTAAACGGAAACGGCCTTGGCGGCGGCGGCGAAGGACATGATGATGGCGATGAAGAACATCTGGATAATGAGGGAACCGAAGATGATGACCATGGTGAGGAACACGGAGAAGATTTCCCGTCTCCAGCCAGTGGATTACTCACTCATGACAACAACATGAGCAAGGATATATACTGGAGGTTTTCATTAAAATTGGGAGGCATGAGTATTGCCGCAAAACCAGAAGATGAGGGCGGGGAAGTTACAATATTGCAGGACACTGACAACTGGAAGGATAACTCCATCCGATTTGGGATTTTTGGCTACAATGGAAAAAATCCTGTAATGGAAAACATTACAGGAGAGAAATTCAGCAGAATCGGGTTTGACGTGGATTGGTGGTTAGGAAATCTCAATCTTTTTGGAGGAGCTTGGCTTGCCGAAAACAATGGTCCTTTCACCCTGGAAGAAGACGACCACGCGGAAGACAACCATGAGAGTGAGGCTCCTACGGCTGAATTTAAGTCATATTCCTTTTTCGTTCAAGCTGATTATGTAATATATCCTTGGCTGATCGGTTCATTAAGATGGGAGAAGTTCCAGGCCAACCGCCTTTCAGTCTGGCACGAAAACGGGTTTGAACCGGTTCCGGGGTTCTTAGAGGAAGGCATAACCAGATTTGTTCCTCATGTAAGCGTGCTCTTCAGAGCCAACGTAAAGATTGTTCTGGAAGCCGATCTTTTTTCCAATGAGGCGTGGAAGAAAAACAACAGATACAAATTAACTCTAGCCGTTTCTATGTAAATATAGTAAAAAAGGGAAACAGATGAATTTATGGTGAGTTGAGCTATTTTGGGATCTCCTTTCATGCTGGATAAATAAACATTGAATTCGTCATCCACAGCATAATGCATCATCCGAATTCTGATATGATCTCCACCTGAAGTGGCGATACCTGCCACTTTTAGATCTTCCAAAACCTTTAGAATTTCTTTTTTTGTGTGTTTTTGTTCTATGTTATTTTCCTTGATTCTTCTTGAATTTACTCGCGATGGCGTTGCAACCAAGTTTGAGAAAGAGCCTTAGACTCCTGGATTCCTGCCAGGTTTTTTTATAGGTCTCCTGACCGGAAACGATGTTGAAAAAAGCCTTTTTTATCCGGGGTTCATCCTGTGCCGTTTTACAGACACTGTCCAAAAAGCCGAATTTTGAACACAAATTCGTAGCGATTCTGAGGACTTTTCCGTAAGGGATGTCATCTGTCAGCTCTTTACAGCTCTCTAAGTATTCATTGAAAGATTCTTTGGAAAATCCATTTTTCACGATGACCTCTGCGGCTTTTATTCCGGTGAATACAGCGGAATTGACACCCTTGCCCTTAAAGGGCCGGTTAAGACCGGCTGTATCGCCCACCATGATGTAACGGTCTCCGATGATACCTTTGGCAGGAAGAGTTGGAAATTTCCCTTTGAAGTAAAGAAGACTTGGCAAGATATTTTCAATATTGTCCGGGAGCACCATTCTCACATTTGGGAGATTGAGGAACCTGTCCATCATGTGGGCATCTACCTTTTTCCCCACGATGTTGATCGTGAGGTGATTTCCTTTGGGTGTTATGGCTCCAAATTCGACATGGGGGAGGGAAGAAGGAAGAAAGGCATGTATGTAGTTACCAAATTCTTGAACCTTCTCCTGGCCCGGGTGGATTTTGGTCACCACAGAGAAGAGAAAATCAGACTGCCGGTAAGGAGTCAATCTCTCAAAAGCTTTGGCCAAGCCGTCATCCAGGCCGAAGGCCCCGACAACAACATCGGCCCTGATGTTATTGCTCTCGCTGAAAACCATCACTCCATCGTCATCGAAATCGAGTTCCGTTACGCGGGCTTGAACGACTTCGGCGCCGGCCTCCTTTGCTTTTTCAAAAAGATAATTATCGAACTCCACCCTTCGGCAGGCAAAGGAGGGATCATACTCCCCATCAAGATGGAGAACATTATTTGTAGTGTGCAAATGATACCCTTCAATTTTTTTATGAATGATGTCTATTGGAAATGGGACGTGGAGCTGCTCTTCCAGTATTTTGTCGATGGGTGGGGAAAGAACGCCCAGGCACTGGTTGTAATAACTTTTTTGATCGAATCTCTTCCCTTCATAGAGTACGACTCTCAGGTTCTTGCCCATTTTCTGAGATAGCTGTCTGAGTTTAATGGCACAGCTAGATCCTGCCGGGCCGCCGCCGATAATGACAATTGTGCTGCTGTTTTGAATTGGATTAAGCGAATTTGGCATGGAGGGTATTATTGGGGTCTTTCAACGTTAAATATTTTTTTTAATGAACCGCATATTGTAGTCCTGAGGAGAGAAAGTTGCAATCGAAAGTTCATGGACATTTTAAAAATGTCTTTGTAGGGAATATTTCCTGTAAACATATTCCAAAGGATCGATCTCATCCTTTTTGCAGCTCTGCTGTCTTTTTTTTCGGCGATCGTGAAATGGGAATACGTAAAAATCGGCAGAGCGGAAATAATATCGTTCAATCGAAACAGCAAGCGTCCATAACGGTTGTCATTACGGATCTTCTTTTTTGCCATCTTTATATATTGAGATCGAAAAACACGCGCGTCGATACCATGTTTGAACGAGGTCTCTGCGGCCATTTGTGCCGTAAGAAATGCCGACTCGATGCCGTTCTTGTAGTGCCTTGAGTAACTGGCATCTCCAATTAAAACCAGCCGGTCCGTATAAGGATTTTTAGCCGTTGAAATCGTAATCCTGGGATTGCATAAACAGTGAGGTTTAATGGAAGGGATTTTACTTCGGATTTCCGGCATCTCAAGAAATTCCTCCAGGATCTGCGGCGAAGCATCTTCCTTTCCAATAAGCGTTATGGTGATGTAATCACCTTTGGGGATGATTGTGGCAATCCTGATATTTTTTGATTTTGGCATATAGACATGAATGACGTTGCCGAAATGATGCGAAATCTGCTCATTTCCAAGAAAAAATTCTGCCTGGAATGTTTTCAGAGTTTTGGGAGGAATGTAAGAGAATCCAAGTCCTTGGATTTTTTTTATGAGATATGTATTCACTCCGAAGGCGCAGACCACAAGATCAGCGGTATACTTTTGGAGGGTTTCCTTCTGTCCGTAAAAGAGAGTCAATGGTTTTGATGAATTTTTAGGGAATTCGATATCCCAAACAGGTTGAGGCACGATCTTTGTGCCCATATCTACAGCCCATGTCATGATAAAATCGTCGAAACTTATGACGTCGGGGAAACTGGAGAACCGGGGTCCGTTGCCTCTAAAGACAGTGCTGATCCGTTCAGTCTTGTTATCTGTATTGGAGAGGTCAATGGTTCGGCCTTCAGCATGAAGACAGTATCCGTCTATACGATTGATGATTCGCTTTTCCGGAAGGAAGATGCCTTCGTTCTTGAGCTTTTGATTGAGACTTTCGGAGATGACTCCCGCACAGAGGTTGCAGCCTTTGGGTCCTTTCTCTAAAAAATTTTTTCCGTCAAAAATTGTGACCGTGGTATTGATTCCTGTTTCTTCTGCATATTTTTGAGCAAAATGAGCAAAAAATGCGCCTGCCGGGCCACCGCCGATGATGGCGATTCGAGATCCATCCCCTAGAGATATACCCTTGGACATGTAAATATTATACTAAAAATCAAACTTTAACGATAGATTTGGGCACAAAGGGAAACCCATCTCTTGACAAGTGCAATAAATGTAGAATACAATTAATGGTGTTTGAAACGAATTAAAGTGGACTTGGGAGAAAAAGATGAAAGCAGCCTTCAGTGGAGAGCCAAATGGATAGTGAAAGATTAAGCCTTTTCAGAGAGAAGCTGAGGCATCTTGAAAGAGAACTCATCGAATTGCTCAAAGAGGATAATGTCTGTTTCGGGGTCACCGTTTCTCAGTGCCATATCCTCCTTGAAATAGGGGGAAAAACTGAGACGTCCATTGTTGAATTGGCTGCGGTTTTGAACTTGGATACGAGTACTCTGAGCCGTTCGATTGATGGCTTAGTCAGCATTGGCCTGGTCAACAGACAGCAGAATCCCAGTGACAGAAGGTATGTCAGCATTTCCTTAAGCGAGCCAGGGAAAAGGGTCTATGAGTCCATTGAAAAAGCAAATAATGCCTATTTTTCAAAAATATTTCGATTGATTCCTGAAGATAAACATGATCAAATCACAGAGAGTTTTCTATTGTTTTTTGAGGCTATGAAAGCGGTTAAAGACGAAAACCGGCTCTGTGGAGAAGATCCAAAAAGGATTGAGAAGAGATGAGCATGTTGGAAAAGACTTTGTGGATGACCTCACACATTGAGACAGATGGGGGCGGGAAGATTCCAAGGATTTCGACTTTGCTGACTCAAAAGGACAAGCTCGGACATCTAAAAGTCCGTTCGGGAATTCGGCGTACGAAGTATTCGGTTCCTCCAGGGCTTTACGGTGTAGGAAATCCGGACTCAAATTCCCCGGTGTTGGTTTCGGCCAATTATAAGCTGAGCTTTGATAAACTCAGAATGGAATTGGATGGGATGGATGCCTGGATCTTAGTCCTGGATACCAAAGGTATCAATGTCTGGTGTGCGGCCGGAAAGGGAACCTTTGGAACGGAGGAATTGGTGAAAAGGATAATAGATGTCAAATTGGGACGGATTATCTCCCATAAAAAATTGATTTTACCCCAGTTAGGAGCTCCCGGCGTCGCGGCTCATGTCGTAACGAAAAAGACCGGATTTAAAGTATTCTATGGTCCGGTTTTGGCAAAAGATATCCGACAGTATATACAGGCAGGAAATAAAGCCACACCACAGATGCGTGCTGTCCGGTTTCCCCTCCGCGAAAGACTCGTTCTGACGCCGGTTGAGATTGTGGGTGTTTATAAACCTGTGTTGATCATAACGCTTTTCTTGTTGATTTTGGACCTTTTCGGTCTCGATATTTTTCCCGTGAAGGATTTACTCCCTTACCTAGGAGCGATCCTGGTCGGAACCTTCCTCGTTCCTGTCCTTCTCCCGTGGATCCCCGTAAGGGCATTTGCTCTAAAAGGCTTTCTCTTAGGAATCATATATGCCTTTGTTTTAAACATCTCTTTGGGATATATTTTTTCTCCCGATCCGAACTGGAAGCAGGCACTGGTCTTTTTCCTAACTCTTCCTGCGCTGTCTTCTTTTTTGGCCATGGGTTTTACAGGATCCTCCACATATACATCTCTGTCAGGCGTTGTGCGGGAGATGAAGTTTGCGGTTCCTTCAATCATCATTGCAGCGACTTTAGGATTTGGATTCATGATCCTGATGTTGTTCGTTCGATTCTAGAGACTAGAACCAGACAACTGGAAACTAGGAGGAAGTAAAATAAGATGAATAATAGATATCTAAAAAACGTCGTTACTTTGGAATATAACATAGACAAATGCACTGGCTGCGGTATATGTGTGGATGTCTGCCCTCATGCCGTCTTCCGGATGGAAAACAAAAAAGCCGTCATCACGGATCGGGATCTTTGTATGGAATGCGGCGCCTGTGAGAAAAACTGTTCTTTTTCAGCTCTCTCAGTCCGTTCCGGAGTCGGGTGTGCATGGGCGATTATGATGAGTGAATTGAAAGGGAAAGATCAGCCTTGCTGTGATTGCGGTGAATAATCCAGGTTAAGAAAGAATATCTTCCAGGAGGTAATATTTCCCGAGAGGGGGCATAAGCAGGATGCCGTTACTGCTCCATCCTTCTTACTAACATGAAAGTGAGAAGGATATGCTCCCATTTGTCCCAATCCATTAAACCTTATGACCCGGAGCAGCGGTTCCATCCACAGTTGGGGCAGGTGGGACATTTTTCGTCAGGCAGAGAGGCGCCGCAAACTTTACAAATGATATCGAATAAATCTTTGGAATTGTTATCTGTCTCTCCGATGTGTCTCTCAAGAACCTTAGCGATGGCATCGGGAAGGGATTGGACCAGACCGCCCTCGGTAAATATCGGCTCCGAACCACCAATCCCTTTAAGCTGTGCGATGATCTCTTTGGGTTCCACTCCACTTCGCATGGCTAAAGAGATAAGCCGACCGAGGGCCTCCACATCGGCCATTGTGGAATAACCGCTTTTTCCGATACTGGCGAATACTTCGAAGGGCTTCTTGTTAAAATAGGAAATAGTGACATAGAGATTTCCGAATCCTGTTTTGATTTTGTCTGTTACGGAGGGGAGTGAGTTGGGCCGTTCTTTTGGATGAATGCTTTTCAGGGGAAGGGATTTGTACAGGACCTGTTCGGCCCGGCAGCCGTCCCTGTAGATAGTAATGCCCTTTGTGTTTAACTCGTCGGCGAGAAGATAGGCTTTTTCCACATCTTCAAGCGAAGCTGTATTCGAAAAATTTATGGTTTTTGACACCGAATTGTCCACATGTTTCTGGAAAGCAGACTGCATTTTGATGTGCCATTCAGGAGAAATATCGTGGGCTGTGACGAAATATTCGGGAATGTCCTCATCGGCATGGGCATCCTTCCATTCTTGAAAAATGGGATGAATGTCTTTGAGCTCTTTGTCAATGATTTTGGAAATGAATTCAAAGGCAAAGACAGGTTCGATGGAGGAGGAACAGCCGGCCAGACGTGCGATGGTTCCTGTTGGAGCGATGGTAAAGACGGTGGCGTTTCGCATGGCCTTGTCCTTGTAGGCAGATTTATCTATGTTAGGAAAACTGCCTCGGCTTTCGGCTAGATTTTGGGACCCGCTCTCTGCCTTTTTTCTCAAAAATGCTGCGATCTTTTCGGCCAGCTGCAGAGCTTCCTCCGAATTGTATTTAATTTTCATCTTGATCAGCAGATCGGCCCATCCCATAACACCTAATCCTATCCGGCGGTTCCTTTTTGTGGTCTCTGCGATTTCGGGTAGAGGATACCTATTGACTTCAATGACGTTATCCAGGAAACGGACAGCCACAAGGATGATCTTTCCGAATCTCTCCCAGTCAAACTGAGTTTGATCTTCTGGATCAAAAAAATTGAGTAGATTTATAGATCCCAGATTGCACGATTCGTAGTCATGAAGAGGCTGCTCTCCACAAGGATTGGTGGCCCTAATGGGACCCAGGTGTTTTGTGGGATTGTGTTTATTAATTCGGTCAATAAAAATGAGTCCGGGATCTCCAACAGCCCAGGCCGATTCGACGATCATGCGAAAAACTTTTCGGGCATTTTTTTTCCCTGCGTTTTTCTTAAGATAGGGATCATAGAGAAGATAATCAGTGTCTTTTTTAAGAGCCGTCATAAAACGATCGGTGATGGCCACTGAGATATTGAAGTTATTGATGCCCTTGCCGTCTCTTTTCATCGTAATGAAATCATCGATGTCAGGATGATCGACGCGAAGGATGCCCATGTTGGCTCCGCGGCGTGTGCCTCCCTGTTTGACGGCCTCTGTGGCCGCGTCGATGACCCGCAAAAAAGAGATAGGGCCAGACGCAATACCCTGAGTTTTTTTCACAAAACTTCCCTTTGGGCGGAGAAGGCTGAAATCAAAACCTGTTCCTCCCCCTTCTTTATGGACAAGCGCGGTGTTTTTGACAGTTTCAAAAATAGAATCCATAGAATCTTCTATGGGCAAAACAAAACATGCACTTAAACACATGTCCCGCCCTGCTCCGGTGAGAGTGGGGCTGTTTGGGAGAAAATCCCGGGCCATCATCACATCGAAGAATCGTTCTTTCCAGAGTTCCTTTTCATTTTCAGACTGTTCGGCTGAGGCGATGTATTCGGCAACCCTTGAGAATAGATCGGAAGGGACTTTATCGATAAAATGTCCATCCTTATCAGTCATAAAGTATCTGGCTTTGAGTATTCTTAAGGCATTTTCAGGAAAACCTTCTCCTGTTTTCATCATCACTCTCCTGTTGATTAGCAGCACTTGATGTGGTATTAAAACGAATATAAAGCACTACATGATGTATGTCAAGTAATATTATCAATTATGTAGGAAAAAACAAAAAAAGGAAATTTAATTCGTTAGGCCGGGAGTCAAATGGGATGATCAGAACGAAATTGTGAATTTAATTCCATGGGACGGATTTGAATAGATTGTTCCATTGATCTGTTTGACGAAATCCTTAACCAGCCGTAAACCTGTGGCTTTTGTATTGAATAAATCCATGCCCGAAGGAAGTCCGATTCCATTGTCTTTGATAATCAATTGAGTTGAGCCGGTTTTTTTCTGCTGCATCTGGACAGTAATTTCACCTTCTCTTCCTTCTGGGAAGGCGTGATTTAGTGAGTTAGAGACCAGCTCCTGGATGATCAGACCACAGGGGATGGCGAGATGAATATCCAGATAGACATCCTCCACTTCTCTTTTCAGAAGTATATTTGTAATTCCGGTTTTGTGTTTGGAAAAAAGTCTCTTCGTTTGCCATTTGACAAAGCTGGAGAAATCTATTCTTGAATAGTTTTTGTATTCATAAAACTTTTCATAAATCTTGGAGAAGGACTCTAACCGTTCATTCATATTTTTCAACGATTGAGATGTGTCTCTATCCCTAGTTTTCCTTGACTGATATTTGAGCATGACAGAGAGAGTCTCGAAATTTCTTTTGACCTGATTCTGTATTGCTTGAAGAAGAATTTCTTTTTCTTTAAGAGCTCTTATTATAAGTTCTTCGGCCATTTTTCTCTGGGTGATCTCCCGGACCACACTGAGGATGGCCTTCTGGCCCTTGTATTCAATAGTTCTGGCGCTCACTTCAACAGGGAGGATACTCCCGTCTTTCCTCCTGTCTCCAGACTCAAAAATGGCCACTCCATCTTTTTCCAGATCTTTGGTCCGGTCTTTGATCTTGCCTGTGTATTCCGGAGCGACAAGATTGGAGAGTTTCATCTGAAGCATCTCATCCTTGGAATAACCCAATCGTTTGTACATGTTTTTGTTGACGTCGAAAATATTCCCTTCCGTGTCATGGATGATGATGCCGTCATTGGCATTTTCGAAAATCATCCTATACCTCTTTTCGGACTCGATGAGATTACATTCATGGTCGATGAGTGTCTGGGTGACATGTTCTCTTGTGAGTTTAAACATCTCCAAATCGTAGATATTTTTGCGGAGGCTTACGATTTCGTCTATGAGTTTGGCCTTGGTCTTGTCTTTGTCTTTCATCGCTTTTTTATTAACAGCATCCTGAACCTTTGCTTTCTCTCAGACAGATCATTTATGTTTGGCCCTCAGGTCCATGAGAGAGGCCACAAGATAGTCCTTAAATTCCTTCATTCCTGTTCCGGTCAATGACGAAAGCACAAACGTTTCTAAGTAGGGATTAATCTCTACTGCCTCTTTTCTAGCGCGTTCGATATCAAACGGCAGCATCGGTACCAGGTCCGCCTTGGTGATGAGCAGACAGTCCGAAGTCATAAAAACCTTGGGATATTTCTTTGGCTTGTCGTCTCCCTCGGGACTTGAAAGGAGGACACAGCGGATGTTTTCGCCCAGATCATAACCGGCCGGACAGACCAGGTTGCCCACGTTTTCGATGAACAGAAAATCCAGGTCAGGGGGAATCTTGTTGAAGAGCTTGCCCACCATTTTAGCCTCCAGATGACAGGCCCCTCCAGTCGTGATCTGCCATGCGGGGATACCCTTGTTCCGGATTCTCTCTGCGTCACGCTCTGTTTCAATGTCGCCCTCGATAACGGCCATCTTATACTCGGGCCTCAGATAATCGGCCAGGCTCTCTAAAAGCATTGTTTTTCCCGATCCCGGGGAGCTCATGAGGTTTATCGTCAGGATTCCCATTTTTGTGAGTTTTTTCCGAATCTCATTGGCGATTTTTTTGTTCGATCCGAGGAGGTCTTCCATCACAAGGATTTCTTTTTTTTTCATTTGTTTTCCTTAATTAACCTGGATAATTCACGAATTGAGTTTGCTGTAGATGGTAGGCGCAGCGGGTGAAGCTGTGGTATTTCACCGCAAACCCACTGTAACAACCCAGATGCGGCAAAATCGTTTCGCCTGAGGGGAAGAAAATGTCGATTATTATAGAATTTAGCAATGTGAGAATAAAGTTATTTATGTGCTTACCGAAGAAACTCATGTAATCCCTTGATATTAATTGTATTACGTGAAATATTGACATTTTTTTATGAATTATTCAGGTTAATTGGGGAAGTATAACTCTAATGGTGGTCCCTTTCCCAAGTTCGCTCTGGACTCCTATCTTGCCATGATGGGCTTTAACGATCTCTTTAACAATGGCCAACCCAATGCCGGTCCCTTCAATTTTTTTCGATTTGGCATTAGAGGCCCGATAGAATTCGTTAAAAATATTTGGCTGTTCTTCGGTCGTAATGCCGATCCCTGTGTCAATAATATCAATTATTATGACGCTTTCTTTCTCAACGACAGAAAGAGAAACCGAACCGTTTTTTTGGGTGTACTTTATGGCATTATTGACCAGATTAGAAAAAGCTTCCTCGAGTGCTGTCTGATCAGCCTGGATAATGGGTGAATCAGCGGGGACCTGGAAATCGAGTTGGATATTCTTTTTCTGAGCTTGAACGCGGAAGTTCTCCAGTGCTTTTTGCACAACATCTGTGATATGAACCGGCTCCATAAAATATTCCGCACTTGCCGATTGACGATAGGACAGCAGGACGATGTCGTCGAGCATTTCCAACAGCACGGCACTTCGCCGTTTGGCTGTGGAAACCAAGTCAAGCTGCTGAGCGGACAAACTTGCTTGTCCTTCTTTAAATGCTAAACTTAAACAGCTCTGGATAATCCCGACATGAGAACGCAGGCCGTGCTCCATCTTTCTCATAAAGTTCGATTTGAGACTGTCCAATTCTTCCAGTTTCTTATTGACCATCTCCAGGTCCTTGGTGGCTTTTTTGATTTCATCTTTGAGTTTGATATTCCACTGTTCAATCTCTTCGCGGGATTTTTTAAGCTCGGCTGTCATGTTGTCGAAAGATTTTCCGAGTTCTCCGACCTCATCAGAGTGGTGGCTTCCAATCCTGTAGCTGAGATCCCCCGCTGCAATTTTCCGTGTTCCAACAATCAGGCTGTTAATAGGGCGGTTGACAAACATATGAATTAATAATCCCATGCCACTTGCAATAATTAAAAAAATGAATAAAAAGTATAGAATGGTCTGTCTCTGGCTTGCAACCATCTGTCTGTCAAAACGGTCCAGAGGTAAAAGTATGTCCATCACTCCTAAAACACTCTGTTCCTGAGAGTGATAATGGCAGTCTGCAGTAGAACACTTCGGTTCGTTATAAATGGGATTGATAATTCCGAGTAATCTGTATCCGTTGTCCGCTTCAAAAATCCTGGTCATGTCCGTTCGAGATAGTGTCTCTGCCGGTTTTCCTTTGCTGTGACAGACAGAGCAGGCCTCTGTCGTTCTGTCCACAGAAGTACCAATCTCTCCACTCGAATTTGACCTGATGATTGTTCCCTCTTTGTCATAAATCCGGATATTTTCGATAACCTCGGAGTTCCCGATGTCTTCTAGTGTTTTCTGAATGCGGTCATTTTGAGCGGTCATCATATCAAACGAAATGCTCTTCTCAATCATTTGGCTGAGTTGAACTCCATTCTGCTTCATCTCCGTGATAAGGAGTTTTTTCTGGGCGTTTGTGTTGATATAGGCAAAGAATCCAATCGTTAGAACTAGAACAATGCCAATATAAAAAATAAGTTTGACGGCAAGACTTTTGCGCAGCAAGATGAAAATCCCCTTATGTGTTGAGTAATTTTTTTATGTGGGCGATAAGCTCTTCTGCCTGGACCGGTTTATCAAGATAATCATCAGGTCCTCTCAGTCCCTGTTCATTGAGATCAAAGGCAAACCTGGAGCCGGCTATTTTTTTAACTGCCGATACAAAAATGATGGGCGTATCCTTAAATCCTTCGTATTCCTTGGATGTCTTAATATCATTGCAGAGAGAATATCCATCAAACATGCTGTCCATTATGATATCGAGTAGAATGAGATCCGGTTTTTCCGACAAGAGTTTTTCCTTGCCTTCCTTAGGATTGTTGGCTGTGACGACATCATAGGGTGCTGATTCCAGCATCATTGTCGTCAATTTGAGAAAGTCGGGATCATCATCGATGATTAAAATTTTTGTATGAGGCTTGTTATTATTCATTTTGCCTACTCCTTATAAAAAAATATGGTTATTCTCCTTGAACCCTCGAACCCTTTCTATTCTTAATCGTTTCACTTGAACCCTCGAATCCTTGAATCCTTTTCTATTCTTCTTATTATAATGTTAAAACTGTCTCTACAATAAAAGTAAAATATTTTGAAGTCAACTCTTTCTCCCTTATTAAATCGTTAAAAAGAGCACTTGAATCCCTGAACCCTTGAATCCTCGAATCCTTTGCATCAACTAATCGGGAGAAGAACCAAATTTATTTATTATTCCTATTGACAAGGCCGGGATATTTCGATATTATTTCCCGTAATTGTAAATAATTCAATACTTTACATATAATTACAATCGTATTTATAATTACACTATTTATTATAATTTTAATAAGTTTTTGTGAATGGCTTCATACATAGGATTGTCAAACACAACCTCCCTTTCTGTTTTTTTTCCTGGATTTAGGCTGTCACGAGGGAGGATTCTGTCATTTTTCTAAATGAGTCCATTAACAACAGAGTGAGAACATGAATACAATCAAAAGCGATCCGACTTTGCTCAATGAAATCCGGAAGTTTGGCCACTTCGACACCAATGCCTGTCTTCAATGTGGAAGCTGCACGATTGTTTGCGACCTGGCAAATGGCTCGGTCTCCTTTCCACGCAAACTGCTTCGATACGCCCTGTTTGGGCTGCGCAAACTGGTGAGAAGCAGCCTGGAACCGTGGGTTTGTTATTACTGCGGCGACTGTTCCGAGATATGCCCGAGAGAGACAGAGCCGGGCGAGTCCATGATGACGCTCCGTCGTTTTCTCACGGCAGAGTATGATTGGACGGGCCTCTCCAGAAAATTTTACATATCAAAGGCGTGGGAAATCGGAGCGCTCTTTGTCGTCGGCGCCTTCATGATACTCCTGATATTCCTCTTCCACGGCCCTTTGGTCACAGAAAGAGTCGAGCTCAACACCTTTGCTCCTCCCCATATGGTCCATACATTCGATATCACACTGTTTGTTGTTCTGGCCTTCTTTCTCCTCTCCAACACGTTTCGCATGTACTGGTTCAACATGCATCCGAACAGCCTTGTCAGGATTCCCGATGTCATCCGGGGTTTTAAAAAGTACGGCTTTGGGTATATTGAACACAACGGCGAAAAGATCAGAATCCCCATGCGCCTCTTCTTTCTTGAAGTGAAGACATTCTTTATGCATTTTTTCACTCAGAAACTTTTTCTCAGCTGCAAAAAAAACATGGGACGGTGGATTAAACACCTGCTGCTTGTCTCCGGATATCTGTTGATGCTCCTTCTGGTGGTTGTCCTGCTGTTATGGTTTCAAACAGACAATATATATCCCCTCACCCATCCACAGAGATGGCTGGGATACTACGCCACAGCCGTTCTCCTCTTTACGACCATCGAAATCCTTATCGGCCGGTTCCGTAAGCGCGAACAGATCCACAAGTTTTCTGACTTCAGCGACTGGTTGTTTCCCCTCCTTATATTGCTGACAACCGTATCCGGAATACTGGTCCATATTTTCAGGTACATGGGACTGCCTCTGACCACGTACTACACTTACACCGCCCATCTGGCCATAGCGGTGGCTATGCTGTCCGTTGAGGTCCCGTTCGGCAAGTGGTCTCATCTTGTGTACCGCCCTCTGGCAGTTTTCCTTCAAAAGGTCAAAGAACGGGCTGTGCAGGAACAGCTGTCAGAAGAGACCATTCCAAAAGAGGTGGTTTTAGAAAATGCTTAATGAGAAAACTGAAGACAAGAAGGTTGGCTCCGCCCTGGTTATGGGAGGCGGAATCGGTGGTATGCAGGCCGCACTCGATCTGGCCGAATCCGGGATCAAGGTCTATCTTGTTGACAATCAACCGTCCATAGGTGGTGTGATGGCCCAGCTGGATAAGACGTTTCCCACAAATGACTGTGCCATGTGTACGATGGCGCCGAGATTGGTCGAGATTGGCCGGCACAAGGATATCGAAGTGATCACTCTTGCAGATATAGAAAAAATAACCGGGAAGGCCGGGAATTTTGAAGTTAAAATCAGGGTGAGGCCCCGTTATATAGATGAGGAAAAATGCACGGGATGCGGTTCGTGTGTGGCCAACTGTCCTGTCCAAAACATTATCTATGTTACACCCGAAAGAGAGAAGATTAATATTTCTGTCCAGGACATGGAGATCATGAACAACATCATCAAAGAGTTCGAGATTTCGGAAAAATCTTTGGTGCCCATCCTGCAGAAGGTCAATGACACCTATAACTATCTGCCCGAATCGGTCCTCAAATACATCGCCGATCGACTGAATCTGCCCTTGAGTGTCGTGTGCCGGATAGCGACCTTTTATAATGCGTTCAGCCTGGAACCAAGAGGCAAACATCTCATAACAATATGCCTGGGAACGGCCTGCCATGTGAAGGGAGCTGAACGTGTGATTTCGACATTCGAGAGTGAGCTTGGAATTTTAAGGGGCAAGACAACACAGGATAAAATTTTTTCACTCGAGTCTGTCCGCTGTATCGGATGCTGCGGGCTGGCCCCGGTCCTGAAAGTCGGGGAGGATATCCACGGTTTGGTCACAAAGAACATGGTCCCGGAACTCCTCAACCAGTACCAAGAAATATAAGGGATTAAAACGATGCCAAAAATAAGTATTGCAGATTTAGACAAAATAAGTCAGAGAGTCAAAAAGACCGTTATGCTGCGGGATGGTGCCGGCAAAGCTAAAATCACCGTCCATATGGGTACCTGCGGGATTGCTGCAGGCGCGAGAAAGATCATGAACACACTGATGGACGAAATCGAAAAGAGAGAGATGACCGACATCATTCTCACAAGTTCGGGATGTGCGGGATTGTGCAGCAAAGAGCCGATGGTCACCGTTGAATTGAAAGACCAGACGCCGGTGAAATATGTGGATTTAACTCCCGAAAAAGTCCGTCAGATCTTAGAGGAGCATGTCATCGGTGGCAAGGCTGTTCAAGACCATGCCTTTGCCATGGGCAGTGAAAGAGTCTCCTGACACTTTTAAGTGCTAATTATAGAGGTCAAATAGACTATGAACGAACATAATACAGAAAAATACAGATTGCATTTAATGCTCTGTGCGGGGACAGCTTGTGTCTCTAATAAGTCCTTTAAAATCAAGGAGCTGTTAGAAGAGGAGTTGAAAAAACAGGGATTGGAACATGAGGCTATTGTAGTCATGACCGGTTGTAACGGATTTTGTGCCGTCGGTCCCGTGATGGTTGTTATGCCGGATGGGATCTTCTACCACACTCTGACAGAAGACGTGATTCCGCATCTGGTGGAGGAACATTTTCTTAAGGGCCGGCCTGTCAAAAAACTCATGTTCACTCCTTCAGAAGAGGACATAGTTATTCCCAAAATGATGGATATCGGTTTCTTTTCCCGCCAGACATTGATCGCTCTCAGGAACAGAGGTCTCATCGACCCCGAAGTCATTGACGAGTACATTGCCAGAGACGGATACAAAGCCCTGGCCAAGGCCCTCTCTGAAATGACCCCCCAAGAGATCATCACGGAGATTAAAAAATCCGGTCTGCGGGGTCGTGGCGGGGGAGGATTTCCTACCGGCCTGAAATGGGAACTCTGCAGTAAGTCCAGGGAGGAAACCAAATATATCATCTGCAACGCGGATGAAGGGGATCCTGGTGCCTACATGGATCGGAGTATCGTCGAGGCCGATCCCCATTCTGTTCTCGAAGGCATGCTGATCGGTGCGCGGGCCATCGGGGCCAGTGGAGGATATGTCTATATCCGCGCTGAATATCCCCTGGCCATGGAAAGGCTGGAGATTGCCATTAAACAGGCTAGAGACTACGGTCTCATAGGGAAAAATATATTCGATACGGATTTTAATTTTGATATTCATATCAAACAGGGGGCCGGGGCCTTTGTCTGTGGTGAAGAGACTTCGCTAATTGCCTCCATAGAGGGCCGTCCTCCCGAACCGATTCAACGGCCACCTTATCCTGTCGAGTCCGGCCTGTGGGGCAAACCGACCAATATCAACAATGTCGAAACGTGGGCTACTATTCCCACCATCATCAACAGAGGTGCAGACTGGTTTTCCAGCATCGGCACCGAACGGAGCAAGGGGACAAAAGTTTTTTCTCTGGTCGGGAAGATCAACAATACGGGTTTAGTGGAAGTCCCGATGGGGATTCCCTTAAGGGAGATCATCTATGACATCGGTGGAGGTATCCCCAAGGGTAAAAAATTTAAAGCCGTCCAGACAGGAGGACCTTCCGGTGGATGCATTCCGTCCACGCTGCTGGACCTCCCCGTTGATTATGAAAAACTGACAGAAGCCGGCTCGATTATGGGTTCGGGCGGAATGATTGTTATGGATGAAGATACCTGTATGGTGGATATCGCGAAGTATTTTATCGAGTTTACCAATGATGAATCCTGCGGCAAATGTTCGTCCTGCCGTGAAGGATCGGCCGTGTTGCTTGAAATTCTCCAGAAGATCTGTAGGGGCGAGGGTGAAGAAAAAGACCTTGAACTCTTGGAGGATATCAGCAATGCAGTTAAAAATGGGTCCATGTGTGGACTGGGCCAGACGCTGCCTAATCCTGTATTGAGCACACTCAGGTATTTTAAGGATGAATACATCGAGCACATCAAATACAAACGATGTCCCGCCTTGGTGTGCAAGAGTATCATTTCATCTGCCTGCCAGCACTCCTGCCCGATATCACAGGATGTTCCTAGCTACATCGGGTATCTTGCTCAGGGAAAGTTTAACGAAGCCGTCAAAGTTGTCCGGAAGGAAAATCCCCTCCCGCTTATCTGCGGACGTGTCTGTGACACACCTTGTGAGGAGAAGTGTTCTGCGGGAGAGTGGGACGATCCGATCGCCATCAGATCACTCAAGCGCTTTCTGGCCGACTATGAAATGAACAACAATGGCGATGCCTTTTTCGATTTGCCAAAAGAGAAGAAAAAAGAACATGTTGCCGTGGTCGGTTCGGGGCCGGGAGGATTGACATGTGCCCACTACCTTGCTCTGGAAGGGTACAGGGTGACTGTCTTTGAAAGCCAGCCTGAGTTGGGAGGAATGCTGTATCTGGGCATTCCCGAATTCCGGCTGCCCAGAGATGTCCTGAAATATGAGATAGACAGGATAGGCCAATTAGGGGTTGAATTTAAAACTAACGTTAAAGTCGGACAAGATATCTCGCTCGATAAATTGCAGGGAACACACGATGCCGTCTTTATTGCCATCGGGGCTCATCAGGGTTTAAAAATGAATATCCCTGACGAGGATTCCGAGGGAGTACTGGATGCCGTAGAGTTCCTGAGGGACTTCAATCTCGGAAAGGACGTCAACATTGGCAACAAGGTTGTTGTCATTGGCGGCGGGAATTCGGCGATAGATGCTGCCCGTGTGGCCAAACGATTGGGGAAGGACACGAGTATTTTTTACCGAAGGACAAAAGCGGAGATGCCTGCCATCGAAAGCGAAATTGAAGAGGCTCTCCTTGAGGGCATAAATTTAAAGATTCTTGTCGCTCCCACGAAAGTCCTCTCGAGCAACGGTAAAATCAAAGGTATCGAGTGCATCCGGATGGAGCTGGGGGATATGGATGAGAGTGGAAGAAGACGACCTGTCCCTATCGAAGGGTCCGAGTTTAAGGCGGATGTCGATACCCTCATTCTTGCCATCAGCCAGAAGCCCGATGTTTCGTCTTTGGCAAATGGAAACGGACTAAAAATTTCCGGATGGAGTACGATCGAAGTCAATCCCGAAACTCTCCTGACAAATATGGACGGAGTTTTCGCGGGAGGGGATGCTGTGTCCGGACCGAATACGGTCACTGGAGCCATGTCTCACGGAAAAGTGGCGGCTCAGATGATAGACAATTATATCCGCGGAGAGAAGCTGGAACTTGTTTTTGATGTCACTCGTCCTGGGGCCCGCGTTGAGACCACTGAACTCTCCGAGGAGGAATCCCATAACATCAAAAGGCCTGAAATGCCTTCCATTCCCATCGATCAAAGGGTTTCGTGTTTCAAAGAGGTTGAACTGGGATTCAGCGAAGCCGAGGCCATGGCCGAGGCCAAGCGCTGCCTGAGATGTGATCTTGAAAAGAAGGAGTAACCACAGTGGTTAAGCTGACAATCAACGGTATTGAGGGCGAATTTCCCAAGGGTAGTACACTTCTGCAATGCATCGAGAGTTCCGGGCTGAAAGTGCCGACTCTCTGCCACCATAAAGCACTCGCTCCCTACGGAGCGTGCCGATTATGTTTGGTGGATGTGTCCTTTAACGGCCGGGCCACAATCCAGGCCTCCTGCACGTATCCGGCCACCGATGGATTGAAGGTCCAGACTGATACAGAGGAAGTCGTCAAGACACGTAAGGTTATAATTGAGCTTTTGATGGCCCGGTGTCCGGACTCAAAGGCCATTCAAAATATTGCCGAGGAAATGGGAATCAAGGAAACCCGGATAGAGAAGAAAGATGACGACTGCATTCTCTGCGGACTGTGTGTGAGGGTCTGTTCTGAGAGAATGGGTATCAATGCTGTCAATTTTTCCAATCGCGGATCCAAGAGGATCGTGGGCCCACCCTTTGATGCTCTCTCCGATATCTGCCAGACATGTGGGGCATGCGCCCATATCTGTCCGACAGATAGAATCAAACTCGAAAAAATCAGCAAGAATACACCCATTCCCATCCTTGATGAGTACAATGAAAGGTTGATCCAAAGGTCAGCGGCCTACATCTCCTATCCCCAGGCCATCCCCAACAAAGCGACCATCGATGAACGCTACTGTGCCCATAAACTTAAGGATGTGTGCGAGATCTGCAAGGAGTACTGTGAAGCCGACGCCATCGATCTCGAGCAGAAAGAAAAAGTGCTGGATTTAAATGTTGGGGCTGTCATTTTGTCTCCTGGGTTTGATCTGTTTGATCCCAAAGAAAAGGAAGACCTGGGATACGGTGTTTATCCCAATGTTGTGACATCGATTGAATTTGAAAGGATTCTTTCGGCCACAGGCCCTTATCTTGGCCATGTATTAAGACCGAGTGATGAAACCGAGCCTAAAAGAATAGGTTTTATCCAGTGTGTCGGCTCACGTGACTGTGACCGGGATTACTGTTCTTCGGTCTGCTGCATGTATGCCACTAAAGAAGCCATCATTGCCAAAGAGCACGCGACCCAAGATCTGCAATGCGACATCTTTTTTATGGACATGCGGGCCTATGGGAAGGGATTTGACGAGTATTACCAGAAAGGAAAGGAGCTTGGTGTCAATTATATACGGTGCCGTCCTCCGAAAATTGAGGAGGTGTCTCCAACACAAAACCTTATTATCGAGTACCTGGATGAAGAGGACAAAAAGGTGTCCCGTGAGTATGATCTGGTTGTGCTCTCCGTCGGTATCCTCCCTCCCAAATCTGCCCAGGATCTCGCTAAAAAATATGGCCTAGAGCTCAATGAATACAATTTCTGTCAGACGTCTCCTTTTAATCCCGTTGAATCGACACGAGAGGGAGTTTATGTCGCCGGTCCCTTTACAGAGCCAAAGGATATTCCGGAGACGATTATGCAGGCGTCGGGGGCATCCTCCAAAGTCCTTTCTCTCCTCAAAGATGAAAAAGGCAGCCTTCTTGAGAAAAAGGAATTTCCTCCTGAAATTGACGTCGCGGATCAGGAACCGAGAATTGGTGTCTTTATCTGCCACTGTGGAACCAATATCGCCGGAGTTGTCAATGTCCCCAGTGTGGTCGAATACGCCAAGACTCTGCCCAATGTTGTCTATGCGAACAACAATCTCTATACCTGTTCCAATGATACACAGGAATTGATTAAGGATCTCATCAAAGAGCACAATCTCAATCGTGTGGTTGTGGCCTCCTGTACACCAAGGACTCATGAACCGCTGTTCAGAAACACCATCCGTGAAGCCGGTTTAAATCCCTATCTCTTTGAAATGGCCAATATCAGGGACCAGTGCTCCTGGGTGCACATGAATGAACCTGAAAAGGCGACGAAAAAATCCAATGATTTGGTACGGATGGCCGTGGCCAAATCGCGATTGCTGGAGCCTCTCCAAAAAAGGCGTATTCCTGTCGTAAAATCTGCGATGGTCATCGGCGGTGGAGTGTCCGGCATGGCCTCTGCCATTGAACTGGCCAATCAGGGGTATGATGTTCATCTTGTGGAGAAGGAGAAGGAACTGGGGGGAAACCTGAGAAACATTCACTATCTGTTGAATCAGGCCGATCCTCAGAAAGAATTAGCCGCACTGATCGATCAAGTCCATAAAAAAGACAAGATCAATCTGCACACTGAGGCAAAAATCGAAAGTATCGAAGGCTCCATTGGCAGTTTTAAGACCACCCTTTCCACCAACGGCAAATCGACGGAGTTTGACCATGGAGTGGTGGTTGTAGCCACAGGAGCGCAGCCCTATAAGCCGACAGAATACCTCTATGGACAGAGTGAAAATGTCGTAACCCAGCTTGAACTTGAAGAGCGTCTCGCTTCAGGCGGAGAGTGGTCGACTCCGGAGAACACGAATATCCCTAAAAATATCGTTATGATTCAGTGTGTCGGATCCCGGGATGAGGAAAGATCCTACTGTTCACGGATTTGCTGTTCGGAAGCCATAAAAAATGCCTTAAAAATTAAAGAACTGTCCCCAGATACAAACGTGTACGTCCTCTTCCGGGATGTGAGGACGTACGGATTCAGAGAACAGTTTTATACCGAAGCAAGACGACAACATGTTATGTTCATGAGATATGAGGAAGACCGGAAGCCCGAAGTTTCCCAAAACGGAACCGGATTAAAGGTGGACGTGTTTGACCAAACATTGAATTTGCCGATTGAGCTCTCTGCGGATCTGGTTGTGCTGTCTGCAGGGATTGTTGCTGACGAAGGGAACGAAGACCTCGGGAAATTTTTAAAGATTCCTCTCAACAAGGATAAATTTTTCCTCGAAGCTCATATGAAACTTCGTCCGGTTGATTTTGCCACAGATGGTGTGTATTTGTGCGGCCTGGCCCATTCGGCGAAAGCCATAGATGAAAGTATCATTCAGGCTCAGGCCACCGCTTCGAGAGCGGCAACGGTTCTTTCAAAAGACAGCGTCGAGCTTGAGGCCACAATCTCTGAAGTGATCGACGAAAGCTGCGATGGCTGTGCCTATTGTATCGAACCCTGTCCCTACCAGGCGATCACATTGATTGAATACATGCTTAAAGGTGATGTTAAGAAGACGGTCGAGGTCAATGAATCCGCATGCAAGGGGTGTGGATGTTGTATGGCGACCTGTCCGAAAAAAGGTATTTTTATTAGGGGCTTTACTTTAGAACAGATTGGGGCGCAGGCCAATGCGGCCTTAGGAGTGGGATAATGCAAGATGAATATGATCCTTTGATCGTGAGTTTCTGCTGCAACTGGTGTTCCTATACCGGAGCGGATCTGGCAGGTGTATCCAGGCTGCAGTATCCTCCAAATGTCAGAATCATCAGAGTGATGTGCTCCGGGATGGTGCATCCCAACTTAGTGATCGATGCGCTGACAAAAGGGGCGGATGGTGTCATCATCTGCGGCTGTCATCCCGGTGACTGTCACTATGAAGACGGGAACTTAAGAACAGAAAAAAGAGCGGAGGCCATAATTTTGATGCTCGAGGACTTTGGCCTTGAAGAGGAGCGGTTCCGGCTGGAATGGGTCTCGGCATCCGAGGGGCCCAAATTTGCGCAGGTGATGACAGAGTTTACAGAGCAGGTCAAAAAACTAGGGCCCAGCCCGTACAAAATGTAATAAAGAGGGAGTTTTCTATGGCGGATTTATCTAAAATCATAGACGGAAAAAAATTCATGTGGGATTGTGTGGTCTATGAGACAAAAAAAGAAGCCCAGGACATGGAAAAAAAATATAGAGAGGATGGCTTCGAAGTCGAGTGTGTAGAGGAAGAGGAAAAACCTCTTCTCTATACAAGAAGAGTTGTCAAGGAAATTGTCGTTGAAGGCGAACCTCCCCCTTAAGTTCAACTGTTTTTGTGAGCGAGAAATTATTTTGAAAAAGAGTGAAGTTTTGTCAAGAGAATTTTTGAACAATATCCTGGAAAGTATGGAAGGGGGTGTGCTCACTGTAGATAAAGATCTAAAGATCACCACTTTTAATCGTGCGGCTGAGGAGATCACGGGCTTCAAAAGAGAGGAGGTACTGAATAAGAAATGCTGTCAAATTTTGAAGAGCGATCTCTGTGATTTGCACTGTCCCTTTACGAGCATCTTTAAAACTGGGAAAACAGCTTACAATTACGAAATTTTAATCACCAATAAAGAGGGAAAAAAAATTCCTGTCAATATCACGACATCAGCTCTGCGGTCAGGCGATAATAAAATCATCGGTGGGATAGAAAACTTCAGAGATTTGACTAAACATGAAGGATTATGGGGGAAGCTTCGCCAGGAAAGAAATAGAGCCCAGCAGTATCTCAACATCGCGGGAGTTATCATCATCGCCATCAATGAGAATGGGATCGTCACACTGATCAATAAAAAGGGTTGTGATGTTTTGGGCTATGAAGAGAACGACATCATTGGCAAAGACTGGTTTGATTTGTGTCTTCCAGAACGAATAAAAAAAGAAGTCAAAAGTGTTTTTAAGAGATTGATGGTGGGACAGAATGAATTTGTTGAATACCATGAAAATTCGATATTGACCAAATCCGGCGAAGAAAGAATGATCGCTTGGCACAATACGATACTTTCAGATGAAAACGGAACCATCATCGGAACGCTGAGCTCAGGAGAGGACATCACGAAGCGCAAG
>SDBU01001956.1_pt1 | contig 28293 bp, 29 predicted proteins | sample 2277071 | NCBI WGS metagenome assembly SDBU01 (sample SAMN10397929, study PRJNA504765) | marine sediment metagenome | isolation source: marine sediment core GS08_GC12, 126 cmbsf | place: Arctic Ocean: Gakkel Ridge, Loki's castle | collected 2008 | reverse complement strand
ATTTTACTGCTGTAGATGTTGTAACCGGCGAGACAATTTCCCTTGGTCAGTTTAGCGGTTCCACAATCCTACTAAACTTCGTGAATTACGGTTGTAACCAGTCCACTAATGAAATAGTCGGGGCTCAGCTATTGGCAATAAGGGAACTCAGGGAACAGCGCAATGATTTTATACCAATCTCCATCTTTTGTGGCTGCTGCCCGATAGATGTCCTACGTGATTTCGCCAAACAGAATGAATTAACGTGGCCTTGGATTCTTGATACCGATTATTCTATTGTTCAAGAATATACGCGCCATCTCAGAAAATATGGCTACCCAACCCTAATTTTCATAGATAAGGAGCAATATATTAGAGAGGTCTCAGGTTATTGTGATGTCTCTACACTAGCCGTCAAAATAGATCAAACATCACAATAGAAGGGTGTAAAAACATAATAAGTATTGTGGAAAAAGGTAAAGGAACAGGAAGAAGACGAATTCATAAGATTAAGGAGACAAAATAAATGGGGAGTAAAAGGAAGATAATAATCGGGTTTGTACTGCTCATTACAATACTAACCGTGGTTGCGTGTAGTGGCAATAGTGCGCAAAGCAATGAGCCGATAAAGGCGACATGGATTGAGCCGCAAATAGTTGGCGATAGCGTGTCCATTCCAGTAAGTGAGGTCGAGAATAGCAAGATGACCCACTTTAAGTTAGCTACAATAGATGGTGACATTGCCTTCATGGCATATAGACTGGATGGAGAAATTTATGTCCGGTCTAATGTTTGTCCACCATGTTGGTCAGTTGGTTTTTCCCTTCAAGGAGACCTATTGGTATGTGACACCTGTCAGACTACTTTCAAGGCCAAAACAGGTGACGGTATTGAGGGGGCATGTGTAGACTATCCAAAGGCAACGGTACCATACGAAATCAGTGATGGCAAAGTAGTAATGAGGGGTAATGACCTTCTGGTAGCAGACCAAAACACCAATGAGCCTAGTTGGCCATAAAGGGAAAGGCAGATGAGGTGTTGTATGAAAGGAGAGACAAATGGTTGAATTCCTGCAAAGTTGCGGTATCTGGATATTTATCGGATTGCTCTTTTCACTTATGTTGTGGGGACATACTCGTGGGCACGGGATGGGCTGCTGTGGTAGCCATCAGCATGCTCATGAGACGGTAAGGAGAAAGGGCAGCAGGTGATAGCATGTGGAGATTCAAGAGTTGCCCGAGATGTCACGGTGATATACTGCTAGACCGAGACCACAATAATTGGCATGAAACGTGTCTGCAATGCGGTTATCAACGTGAGCTGCTTGGCGGAGTCGAAGCACAGCCTCAACAAGCAAAGCTAAAGAAAGTGCCAAGCAAAAATGGCTGAGAGAAGAGAATCAAAAATAGAGGTAGATGGTTAAGATGTGTCATCAAACAGTCTCATAAAGGTTCCTTTTTATAAAATGGTCGCCACTAATATTGTCATAACAAATTGCTATAATCCATTAGGTGCGTATTTCCAAATTTCGTCTAACACATTGACCCAATTCTGGTTTGTAAAATTATGTTATTCTAAGCACTTTATGTGCCTCCAGATATACTGATAGAATTGAAGCATCTTGGAGCCAAGGTAAAGCAACAAAGTTGCCGTTACTTATTTCTCTCACACTTTCAATCCATTGTTTTTCGGCTTCAGACCGTGCAATAAGCATAGCATTATTGGTATCAATCATTGATAGGCATTGATTAACCGCCCACCACTTGTTATTTATCCCTGCTCGGCTTAAGTCCTCGCGAAGTCTTAACGCTTCAAAAACAGGAGTTGCTTCAGGCAGTGTAACAATGATAATTTCTGTTTGCTTCTCATCCCGAAGTCTTGGTAATAATCTTAGGACTGAGATAGGAGTTTCGCCTTTAGATCTTTGGACCTCGCGATGATAGCTTTGTGTAGAGTCCAAGAGTAAAAGGGTATGTCCGGTTGGTGCGGTATCAATAACCACAACTTCGTTTTCAGCTTCGTCGACTATTTCAGCAAATGCTCTGAATACTGCGATTTCTTGTGTGCAAGGCGAACGTAAATCCTCCTCAACATAGGCAATGTCATCCCCGCTCATGGTTTCACGAGCCTTACTCAAAACCTCATTTTGATAATTTAGCAGTTCTTGCTTTGCATCAATTTTGCTCAGCGTAATGTTCTCAGCACCATCAATTACATAATTGAGATGGTCAGCTGGGTCCGTCGACGTTAAATGCACCTTAACACCCTTTTGGGCAAGAGCTAATGCGATAGTGGCTGCTATAGTCGTCTTGCCCACACCACCTTTACCCATTGTGAAGATGACCTTCTTGCCTGTTCTGTAAATGTCTTCAATCAGCACGTCAAAAGGTCTTAAGGCTAGAGATTTACTATTTGTATGGACACTTACATAATTATCGTTCTTGAGAAACGCTCTGATTTTATCAAGCCCTAAAATGTTGTAAGAACGAAGCGGTATAGTAAAGGTTATAAATTCCTTTAAACCCTGTGGCATATTCCCCATGGCCTTTTGCTGGTTATCAAATATATTCTGCGACACAGTATCAGATGCTTCGTCTAGCACACCGTTGATAATTAAAAGCTGGTTGTTTATGCCCAGATCGCTAAGTTCAAGGCTCGCACGTTCGGCTTCAATGAGAGCGAGTTCATCCGGTCTGGATACCAGAATGAGAGTCGTTTTGTTCTGGTCTGCTAGGTTTGAAACAGCATCCTTATACATGCCTTTTTTGTCCTCAAGCCCTGAAAGCTGGCCTAAACAAGAAGCACCATGAGTGCTTTCGCTAATGAAATTACTCCAGGCTGAAGGTAACTGCAGCATACGAAGTGTGTGCCCTGTTGGAGCAGTATCAAAAATGATATAGTCGTATTTACTACCGGTTGTCTTATCAGTTATGAATTTCGAGAATTGATCAAAGGCTGCAATTTCAACCGTGCAAGAGCCTGAGAGTTGCTCCTCCATGTTGGCAATTACGCTACCGGGAAGCTTGCCAATATACGGTGCAATAACTGATTCTCGATATTGTCTGGCAGCTTCCTCTGGATCAAGATTTGCCACTATGAGGCCAGGCACACCATCAATTGGCACACCCTTGCCGTCAAGCGCTGTATCAAACACATCCTGTAAATTTGAGGCAGGATCGGTGCTTATGAGCAGAACCCCTTTACCGCTATCGGCTAAATTTACAGCCACAGTACAGGCAACGGAGGTTTTACCCACACCTCCTTTGCCTGTGAAAAACAGATATTTAGTTAGTTCTATTTTGCCTAAATCAAATGCTTCATACATGCATTTACCTCTTTAACAACACCCCTTTGGTCCACAGCCGCAACCGCCTTTTTGCTGTGGCTGGCTATCAATCTTTATACCCAGCCAATCTGAAAGCTCCTCGTTAGTCGGATATTTCTTTGCCTTGGCAATTTCGCCATCAACAAGAGTAACGGGCAGGATATCCACACCCTCCTTTTGGAGAATGTCGCTGATAGCTTTATTTGAAATAAAGTCTTGAGGCTCGCCTGACAAGCCATGCCTTTTGATAATAATTCCCCTTTCTTTAAGGGCATTGATAACAGTTGCCATTCTTAGCAGTTCAGGATCAATAGACGGGCCACATACTCCTGTTGAGCAGCACATTGCCTGGTCAAAAATCTCAATTTTCTTCATAGTAAATTCCTCCTATAATTGTTTTTCCGAATCTTTGTTTATTTCGTTCATTAACCTTAAGCACCGAAACGTATTCTGCTCACGAATTCTTAATAAACTCAAAGAGTCTCCCATCTGGTAGTGGAGACTCTGCACCTGCTGGGCGCAACTCCGATATGAAGTATTTTTTATTACAGCAATTATACATCTATTCTCAGAGGCCAACAAACATAACCATTAGGAGATAGTAAGTGGAAAAGGTTCCTTTGTTTTGAATTGACAACTAACGAGCCAGAGCTTAACATGGTCAGGACAGTTGACGTGTATAATCTCGGGTACGATAGGTAGCAAGAAAGACCTTATCTTTTATGCAGTTGCATCTAGTGTGATAGCGGTGATAGCAGGAATTGCTGGGGCAAGCCTTCCTGTAATTCTGTTTTCATCTTTGCTAATTCCTCCCCTGTTTTTGCTGATCATTAGAATTATTCGCTTGAGATAGAACCCTTCCTTTTTTGCACTTCCATTCCACGCCTAGCCCTCAAGCGTGAAAATTGGCGAACCCTTTTACAATGGCTGTTAACCGCTAGGTTCTTGGTTCGAGTCCAAGTCGGGGAGCCAGTTCACCTCAGGCGTGCCTCCCGCCTCATTTTATCTCTATTTCGACTTTTTCTTTGTTTTTTCCTCCACCGGACGAGCTTCACTAGTTGTCACTACCAGTGCCTGCTGTTCGACTGTCGGTGCTTCTTTGTAGGGCTTCTCTTTCTTGGGCAGGGTCATCGCTGCCATGTCTAGTCCGTAGTGGGTGCTTACCGCTTCGATGACCAGGTCGTCCCAGCCGACGCCCTTTTCTACCTTGAGCCGGTTGAGCAACCTCAGCCCCTCCTCCGTTGTCCTCGCCGAGAAGACGTGCTGCTTCTCTCTCGCCATTTCCCTTTACCTCCTTTGTCTGGCGTTCATAATCAATAATGGCGCGTTTATGCCGGTTTGGGAGCCCCCTTTTCGCAAATTTCCAGTCCTAGTACCAACACTGGTTACAGCATTGCCCTTGAGGATTAAATGACATATACTAAATTAGAAATCTGGAGACTCGGCAGCCGGGAGGGGTGAGGCTCACAAGAAGGGATAAGCTGAGGATGGAAACAATCGCCCTTACAAGGGTATGGCAGATTGGGGAACCGCTAGAAAGTGGGGGTTTTGGCCGTATTTATGAGGCTAAGGCAGATGATGACTCAGCAGCCGTTATTAAGCTGGTTCCGAAGGCTCCTGGGGCAAGTCGAGAGTTGCTCTTTGAGGAGCTTTCCGGTTTGCCTAATATCATACCCATTTTGGACAGTGGGGAATGGAAAGAATACTACGTAATCGTAATGCCACGAGCAGAGAAATCGCTTCGGCAGCATCTTGAAGCAGTCGGAGGCAAGCTCGGTTTCGATGAGACTATCACAATATTGACTGATATGGTACAGGGACTAGCGGCGCTCAATGCTGGAGTAGTGCATCGTGACCTTAAACCAGAGAATGTCCTCTTCTATAAAGACCATTGGTGTCTGACAGACTTCGGCATCGCTCGCTACGCTGAGGCGACCACGGCCCCTGATACCCATAAATTCTCGATGACACCTCCCTATGCCGCCCCTGAACAATGGCGAGGGGAGCGAGCGACATATTCGACAGACGTTTATGCCTTCGGCGTCATAGCCTTTGAACTTCTCCAAGGCAAGCGTCCGTTCCCAGGACCTGAAAGCTCCGATTTTCGCGAGCAGCACCTAAATCAACCTCCCCCAGCTATCAGTAGCTGCCCGCATTCATTCGCAAGCTTAGTGAATGAATGCCTCTATAAGGCCCAAGCTGCCCGTCCCACACATGCAAATATCCTAGCCCGACTTAAAGCAACCCAGAGACCAGCCACGCCAGCCGCGGGAAGGCTTCAGGCGGTAAACAAAGCCATCGTCGAGAAAGAGGGTGCACAACAGGCGTTGATGTCTGCCCAACAGGCACTAGAGGAACTCAGGCGCGGGCTTTTCAGTACTGCCGAGCAATCTTTCGGCGGTATTCGTGATGTACTTAAAAACCGGGTTCTGGAGGCTGCTCCTGCCACAATCGTCTCAATGGCTCGTGGCTTAACCCTCCAGCTCGGAGATGGCAAACTTATCATTGACCCCATCCAGGCGGCACCAGCCGATTGTCTCACCGCGTTCGGGTATGCAGCACCATTCGATGTAATAGCTTACACTGCATTGGCAGCGCGCAAGCCGCGAGACCAGTGGGATTACGAAGGCCGGGCTCATTCGCTATGGTTTTGTGACGCCCACGATAAAGGCGTCTACCGCTGGTTCGAACTCGCATTTATGGTTCGGCCAGGTATCCCCGAGGGGTACACCCTTGATCCGTTTGCGCTGCCTCCCACAGATGAGAACGCTGCGAAAGCTTTTGCGCCGGCCATGACCGCACGTCAAATCGCGTGGCAGCCGCTCCCGTTTGACCATGGCGATGAGGAACAGTTCATTGAACGCTGGTTGACATGGTTCGCGGCAGCCGTAGATGGTTCCCTTAGGCATCCATCACACATGCCAGAACAGTCAGGCGGGAAGTTCAGACAAGCATAATAACGCTCTTAGCCCACGACTTGACAAATAGGCAGATATCTGCTAATAATTAAGTATGCGTAGAAAATCCGGCGACCTTATACCAATCGAACGGTCTATAATACAGGCGGCATGTCAACTTTTTCAAGAGGGCTTTGAGGAATTTCATGGGTTTGATATTGCTAAGAAAATCAAAGATGAGGAGGGAGCACGCCTTCTAACTGGGTATGGAACGCTGTACCGAGCGTTAGGACGGCTCCAGCAACGGGGGATCTTGCAAAGCCGCTGGGAGGAATCGCTACCCACAAATGAGAATCGACCGCGGCGCAGGTATTACCGGCTCATCGGTGAAGTAGAAGCCGCTGTATCCTCAAACCCAGACATTTTAAGAACGCCCAATGTTTGTAATATTTGGGGGTTGGGGGTATCGCGGGCATGATTACCTCTTTACTATACATATGTCTGAGTATCATCATCGGCATAATTGTTAAGGCCTACTCCTTGCCAATTGTGCTGCGTATCGTAGCAATCAGGAATTGGTTGTACGGTATCTTTGCATCTGAAGAAGGTAAGGCGCACGGGGAAGAAATGCTGGCTAATCTGCCTGACGAAATCGCTTACTATCGGCTTGGGGGCGATTCAAACGACGTAATCGCAGCGAGAATCCTCTTCCGCTTGGTGACTGGGCTGCCGGGTGATATCGCTATGTGGGCACCCTCCATTACCGCCCGGCTTGTCCTTGTCGGTAAAGCTGCCGGGTGGAGCGATACCCTGAGACACTACAGGATACCAAATGCGATGATAGCGGGGGTAGCCACTCTGGGGCTGATGAACTACTCTTTCTTCAGCTCTCCCAGCAACCAGACGATTGGCAATTGGCTCCTCATGAACAGTATCGTCATCTTCATGACCGTTCTGCTGTGGAAGCTAAAGCATCCGCTGGCTCGCCGAATCCTCAATACATGGATAGGCGTAGCAATCGTCTTCGGCATAGCCCTCATGACGTGGTTGACCATCAACTACCGCCTCTATGAGATTATGACATTCAAAGTCCTCATGCTCGCTATGGTAGCGGTGCTGCCGACAATAATCGTGGTTGATAAATCCTGGCGGAATCGGTTGTTCAGGGGCAGGTGGTGGCTCATCGCCGTCTGCTGGGCGCCTATCATAGCGGGATCATTTGCCGGTTCCCTGCTGATAGCACATGACGTCAAACCCCTGCTGGAGATGTGGGCGGCGATGGCACTGTTAGTAGTCGGTATGTTCATAGTATATGGTGCCATAGGACTGGCCGCCTATGTCCTGTGTTTGCTTGGAGTCAGGGGAAGCGCGGGCGGGTTACGTCTGGTGGCGTCCAGTATCCGCCGCCTGCGTTAAAGTTTAACCTGCAGCATGCAAATACTTGTCCAGTAAGTCAGCGGAACTCATCACTCAACTACTACGAAGCACCACGGTCTCCAACGGAGGCTCCCTTTGACGTTGGGAGTAATAATCTATAGGCGGATTCCCACCCGATATTGACGCTCACACGGGTATATCCTAAAAGCGCCATGGCAAGAATCTGGTGTGCCTTATTCATCCTCCACCTGCGCCTACGCAACTGAAACCACAGGAAACCAGCATTATTGGCGCCAATAACTTAAGGGTTAACAGCCGTGGATAAAAAGGTCCGCCAATTTTCACGCTTGAGGGCTAGGCGTGGAATGGAAGTGCAAAAAAGGAACGTTTTAGACCACGTTAAATATGACGCTCCCCTATGCCTATCACACCAGATTAACATTTTAGGACACCCGCTGCCCTAATGTTTTATACCACCCTTAAAATATCCGCCTATCCAATGCCAGTCTAGCTCAATCCAAGCCCTGTTTATCTTCGACTAGCAACCTGATTGACAAAATCCAAGACCTCACTTGCAAGATAGACTCTTAGCCTTTGACCGAGGTGAACGCAGGGGAAGCCTTTTTCTAGTCGCAAGTAGTCTAACTGCTTTCGGTTTATGCCTAGAAGCTCCATTATTGCCTGCTCGTTCCATACCTGCTGCTCTAGTGTCTGTTGTTCCAATGCCTTGCTCCTTTCTATAGTCTTGAATTCCGTTTAATACCTGTCTCTGGGTAGGGTTAAGTCCGTTGTTTAGTTCCCCGGTCTCAAAGAATTTCTTAATATCATCTTCATTACCAAGATAGATATTGTTTAGTTTGTCTGTTAGCCCCCAGCCAAAACCACCCGTAAAGAGGATTTGTCCGCAATCGCTCCAGTAATCTTTCTCGCTCATTGCTTAACTCCTACGCTAACAGGGATGCAGAATGGGAGACTTTGTGTTATATTTTGTGGTGTGTTGTGTTCACTTGGTCTTCAGCTGAAGGGGTGATAAAATTAAAATGACGTAATAATGATAATAGTTAGCTAAGTATAAGTATCTTAAAAAGGAGAAGCGATGAGCCAACTAAGCGACTTAAAAAAAGCTATGAAGGGAGTGGATGTTGCTCTAGTTACGCCGTTCAATGCTGATGGTAGCCTTGATTTAGAAGGTATGCGGGCAAACGTACGTTGGTTGATTGAACATGCCACAGGTAAAGATTTTATCTTCACACCGGCGCCAAGTATGGGAGAGTTCGCCTCTATGTCTGATGATGAGTGCAAAACTGTTATCAAACTGGTCGTGGAAGAGGTAAACGGGAGAGCCCCGGTAATGGCGGGAGGAGCTCGCCCCGGTACTCTTGAAACCATCAAGATGTGCCAGTATGCTCAGTCTGTAGGTGCAGATGGAGCCTTCGTTTGCCTTCCCTACTATTACGTTCCACAAGAAGAAGGCATGTATCTACATTATAAGCAGATAGCTGAAAGTGTAGATAGCAATTTTGGTATAATGATTTATAATAATCCTTCTACATCCGGTAACTGGATTAAACCACCTTTGATGAAGAGATTATCGAAGATCCCCAATATCATAGCAGTCAAAGAGGATACGACAGATATTGGAGGTTACTATGGGCAGCGGAGAGCAGTAGATCCAGAAGACGCAGTCATTTTATGTGGACAAGGTGAATTTCTGTTTTCATTCGAGGCTTTATATGGTTGTCCTGGCTTTGTTGGTGGCGGGCCAAATTTTATGCCAGATCTGTTATATTCTTCATATGAGGCTGCGGTTGCGAGAGATTTTGATAAGCTAAGTGAAATAATCATTTCTCTGGAGCCCTACTACAGCTTTAAACGGAGAATGGGGGAGAGCCATGGTCCGCATACTGGTGTTCCAGGCACAGCTGGCGGATCGGCGGGGACCATGGCTATTGGCGTGTGTAAGGCAGCAATGGACATTATAGGCTTAAGGGGCGGAGAACCGAGGTTGCCTCTCGTTGGTCTCAATAATGAGGAGAAGGCTGAGCTTAGTAGCATCCTCAGGGCTTTGAAGATAGTCAAGTAATTTCAATAAAATTCTGGTAAATAAGGTAAGAACAGGCGGAATTTTGATTGTGCATCTTGACCTGCAGACTTATAGTTCTAAGTCACTTCATTAATGACAGTGGCGTTGGAACCATAAGCCTAGTGGTTTCGTATGCAATAAGAGACCTGAGATGTTCCGAGGCTTTTCTAAACTCAGGACTCTTTGTTCTTGCTTCCTGGAAACGCTGCATATGTGTCAGGTCATCATAAGCCCACAGGTCGGTAATCTCATCCAGTGTGCCTATGCTTGTCTGCCACTGAGCAACAAGTTTTCTTCCTAATTTGTTAGAAGCTGGCAGATATTCATTCTCGAATACTTCCATTAACTCATTCATTTTGCCTGGAACTACCCGAAGTGACGCCTCCAAGTAAATCATATGCTTTTACCTCCTTAATTCTTACACCCCAGCATACTACCTGATAGTCAGATAATATTCAACTAGAGAACGTGCTCTACTCATGCTGAGGATGTAGAGTTAAAAAAGGAAGGTTTTTATTCGCTAGGTAACAATCCGTCATTTAGCGCAGCTTGATTTCCTTCACCGATACAAAGCACAAATATACAGGCACAGCTAGCCTTGACAACGAATCTACCATTCTTTGGACACTCCCAAACCTACGGAAAAACTCCCAAGCCGGACAGAATACCTAGTATTCCCGTGCAGATGACAATGGCTAGAGTAAGTCCTCGAAAGAACCGTGGGTTAATCCTGCGAAAGGTCACCATCCCCAGACCGACGCCGATGAGCAACGCTGGCACAAGGGTAGCTGCGCTCATAATTATCTGTGCATCTATCAAGCCCGCTGCTGAAAGGGCTATGAGGGAGCAGGAGCAAGCAAACAGAAAATATGCGGCTAGACTGGAGTGAATCGCCTCCTTGCTCCAGTTCTGGTTGTGCATGAACAGAACCACCGGCGGACCTCCCAGACTTGTTGAAGTCAATAGGATACCACTCAAGAAGCCGGATACGCTACAAGCTAGTCTCTCTCTTGTGAAGGCCTTGGTAAAACCTAAAGCGAGGGGTATGGCGAAAAAAACGGTGACTCCACCGATAAGTACCTTCAGGGATGAGGGCACAATAACTGTGATTATCCAAATGCCGAGAGGAATCCCCAAGAGGCTACTAGCGGCTATGGGAATAATCCTTTTAAGATACACGTTTCTAAAACCGTAGCGCAGGACTAAGATATTGCTGAGCAGCCCCAAGAGCAGATTAACAACCACTACAGATTTGGGGCTTAGAATCAAGAGCAGGATTGGAGCTAGGACCAGAGCAAAGCCGAATCCTGCTACGCCTCTAACAAAAGCGGCAAATAAGACCGCACAAAATGCCAGAACCCAAGATACACTGAAAACATCTAGACTGTGCATAACATTCGGTCAGAGTCAGCATAGCGAATAATCATATCGACGTACCGAATTATATCATAAGATGAAATTCTTAAACGAGAAGATCCGAGTTTGCGAATTTGAGAAAAACAACACAAATTAAATCGTACTGTAAGCCAATATCATGGAAATGTAACATTTAGCCAGAATGTTACTTCCAGCCTAAAGGGGAGTATGTTATTGCGACTATGTGTATAGCTTGTATAACCTCACGCTTTTGTCTCTACTGCGGGCTATGCGAGCGCGATAGCTTCGATTTCTACTTTTGCGTCCTTTGCCAGCTCAGTTACTGTTACGCAACTACGTGCTGGAGGAGCATAAGTAAAATACTGGGTATAGATCTTATTCATGCTTGTGAAGTCACTCCTGTTAATAAGAAATACCGTAGTCTTCACTACGTCACTCAGTGAAGAACCTCCCGCTTCCAAAATAGCCTTTAGGTTTTCTATTGCTTGTCTTGTTTGACCCTCAATAGTGAAATCTACGAATTCGCCCTTTACTGGGTCCTTCCCCAGTTGCCCGCTGACAAATACAAATCCTTTTGCCTTCATCGCTTGCGAATAATGCGCTGGAGGTGCGGGTGCATTCCTAGTAAGAACAACTTCTTTTTCCATTTCGTCTCCTTTAAGTAATATTTTTATTCAAAGACTAGATTAGGCCCTAATTTAACCATTGGCCTGGGCTGGTATGCACATGTCTGGAGCACCAGGCTTGGACTGTTTGGCTTCAGGATAATATTTGTTAATCATTTGCACTACTCGTATACCCTGTAAGCAGCGCTCCTCAGTTTCTCGCTTCTTACCCCACCAAGCGTTCTTCAAGTAGAGTGGTGCACCAACCCTCACGATCTCGGGGGCATCCATGATTCTTGCTATCGAAGTATGCCAAAGCACATGTATATCTAGTGCGTTATCTGTGACCTGTCTCATTGCCGCTATCATGGGTAAAGTTAAGTCCCTGATAGGGTTTATTCCATCTCCCGGCCCTAATAAACTAGCCCAGAACTTAATTCCTGCCGCGTTTGAAACTGAAATGTTTGCAGAGACCTTGAGCTTTGTTTTAGGCGGAAGTTTGCCTTCTTTCCTCATTTTAATAGCAATATCTAACAGCCCCTCATCGTATATTATGAAGCCTCTGCAGCCTAGTTCTGCAGCTCGTAACATACTCCGTACTGTGAGGAACAGCTGATCCATGCCTCTTACTTTGCCCGACACTAGCTTGCCTGCCTCAACCTGCTGACTTATATCATAAGGGTTCTCAGCTGCGCCAGGGCCCAAGATTAGCTCACACCCGTGCTCTCTACATAGCTCACACTTTCTTACTATCTCCTCATCAGTATCAAACATGATACCTCTTGTATCTGTAACCTTGTTAACTACATAGCCGGCCTTGTCATATACGGCAAACGTCTTTTCATAGTCTGCGACCGTCATCGGAAGTTCCTCGGTTCTAAAGTGTGCACCATCAGGAAACGTTTTGTGAGATGTTGGTAATTCGTAATTATCTCCAGTAGGCAAGCCAAGTTTCGCTAAGTACTTCTTTATTTCTTCGTTCTGCATCACAACTCCTTTTATCCCTCAATACTTCAACGTTTTGAAAACTAAGCATGTTGGTCTATACTTACTGTGCTTACTCTTCATAATCTCCTCATAATTGCTTTTAACCTCCTTTGGCTAATTAAATTCTTACTGGCATTAGAGCCTTTTAATTATGCCCTCCGCTAACAGATTATCAAGTGACGATACAAGGGCTTCGATAGTTTGTTCAATGAGGTAACAAAACAAGCTCTTGTCACCTTTCAAGGCTCAAAGTATTTTGTCCAGCTGGACTGTGTCCTCTGCAACCAGCTTCCAACGACCTGCAGCCACATTGGCTGATAGTTGCTCTATATTCACAGCTCCAGCGATAACCGAACCCAACCATGGATGGGAGAGCAGCCAAGCTATAGCAAGTTCTCCAACGCTGTGGCCGCGCTCTTCTGCAAAGGCTTCTAGTTTGGCTAACTTATCGAAGTTAGCATCGGTGAGGGTATCACTATAGACCAATGGTCGGTCTGCAAGGCGCGTGCCTGCTGGTATCTCCTGACCACGGCGATATTTGCCAGTAAGGAAGCCTGCAGCCAGTGGTCCCCACGGTATCAACCCAATTCCATAGGTTTGGCAGCAGAGAACCAATTCCTGCTCGATGCTGCGATCAAGTAGGTTATATTTCGATTGTACTGTAATGAAGGACTCCAGGTTGCGGAGCTTAGAAGTCCAGAGGGCCTCACAGAGCCGCCAGGCAGCAAAGTTGGAGCATCCTATGTAACGTACCTTCCCAGTTCTAACCAAGTCGTCTAAGGCACGCAGGGTTTCCTCGATTGGAGTTTCTAGATCAGGCCGGTGAATATAATAAAGGTCAATGTAGTCAGTGTTGAGACGTCTCAAACTGGCTTCCACCGCTTTCATTATATAATTACGCGAGCTATCTTGTTCGCTGGGGCTAACGCTTTTCGGGAGGCCAAACTTAGTAGCAATGATAGCCTGCGAGCGTTTTTCGTTTACTGCTTTGCCTATTAATTCCTCAGATCGCCCTTGAGCGTAAGTCTCGGCAGTATCAATAAAATTGATGCCCATCTCTAATGCATGGTTAATGATGTTAATGGATGTTTGTTCATCGACTCCAGCAGCTCTATTGCCGAAATTATTACCTCCCAGGCCAATCTCCGAAACTTTGAGCTCTGAGCTTCCAAGCCTGCGGTATTCCATAAATACTCCCTCCTTTAGTGCTGCATTTTTCTGTCTTGATCACCAAGATTAATTATAATAGCAGTTTGTAGTACAAAACAAAATGCTAAAAGTTGGAATTAAACTAGTGGGGGCGATTGATATTGGAGAGGGGAATGATATCGACTAGAGACACGATTAACAATTCGTCAGATTGTTGAGTGTGGAAAAAGGAACGATTTTCTATGAGGTCACAAAATAAGCTTTTGTGACCCCCTAAATTAAGTCTGTGTGATTATTGACATTGTGGGAAGAAATAGTTTATCGTTCATAGTGAATCATACCAAAAGGGAGGTAAACAAATGCAAGCATACTGTGTGAAGTGCCGAGCCAAAAAGGAAATGAAGGATGCCAAAGCAATAACCATGAAGAATGGCAAGCCCGCAACTCAGGGGGTGTGTCCCACGTGTGGTACCAAGATGTTTAGGATAGGGAAGAGTTAAGCCGACACCTTAACATTAGTATTTGGTGAAAGGCTGGATATCCATAATGAGCGGAGAATCCAGCCTTTCTTTTGCTTCATAGGTAACTTTTCAAGCAATTACTCCCTTCATATTGCTCTTGGCTATGGTGATAAGTCCTCCTTACGTGAGAAATCAGGCAAAGTTAGGCTGGCTGTTTGAGTAAATGGACTGGAGAGGATTAAATCTGCCTCGCTGCCAGCGCTCCTTCATACACAGCATCTATCACTATCCGCGGTACCACGCAATCGCCAATAATATACATCTGCGGAACCCTGCCCGTCAATACTGGAACCAGCTGATTCACCGGTTTGGCGCCCATGGCTAAAATGACCTTATCAGCTTGCAATCGCTCCTTTGCTCCCGTCTCCACATCAATGACATCGGCACCATCATCGTAAATTCTGGCTACTTTTTTAGCAACGAGGGTATTTATCTTAAGCTCCGCAAATCGGTCAAGCAACCCACGGCGGTTGAGTTGTTCCATATCATCTGCCAAACGCGGCAGCATCTCCACAATGGTTACCTTATTCCCCGACTCCGCCAGGAGCTCTGCGGTCTCACAGCCTACAGTGCCGCCGCCAAGAATCAATACTTTCCTATTGCTTACGGTTACCTTACCTTCAAGCACATCCCAAGCGCTAACCACTTGTTTACTGGCAGCACCCGGAATATCAGGGGTGAAAGATTCGGCACCGGTCGCCAGGATGACCACATCGGGCTTAACTTTTCCTACTAGGTCCAAATCAACCACAGTATGCAACACCACCTTGACATCAAGCTTGCGCAACTGGGCTGTCAGGTAATCAAGGAACCAGAGCCATTTGTCCTTTCCTGGCGGAATAGCCGCAAGAAACAGACCGCCACCAAGTTTCTCAGCTTTGTCATAAATGGTGACCTCATGACCTCTCAGAGCTGCCACCCTAGCAGCTTCCATGCCTCCCGGTCCCCCGCCAACAATCATTACTTTTTTGGGCTTGGCAACAGTTACAAGCGTATTAAACTCCCTTTCCCGTCCGGCAGCAGCATTTACACTGCATCGTCGCGAAGCCCGTCCCCCTCCCTTCTGGGAGGTACGGAGACATTCATTACAGCCAACACATGGGCGAATATCTTCCACCCTTCCCTCCCTAGCTTTGAGCGGCCATTCCGGGTCGGCATAGAGTGCCCGTGCCAGCCCAATAAAATCACCCTTACCATCTACAAGTACCCTCTCACAAAAATAGGGATGCCGGAAATTCCCGCCCGCAATAGTTGGAATGGTTACTGCCCCCTTCATGGCAGCACACATAGGCAACTTCCAATCTTCCGAGTCGTGCATTATGCCGATGGAACGATGATGAGACTCAAAGGTACCGGCACCCACATTAATATAGGCGACACCAGCTTCTTCCAGCATCTTAGCAGCAGCCGTGGACTCTTCCAAGGTGATGCCACCTGGCCAGAATTCGTCACCACTTAAGCGGATGCCTACGGGATAGCCATCCCCCACCTTCTGCTTAATCATGTAAAGCAGTTCCAGCGGAAATCTCATCCGGTTCTTAAAGCTACCACCGAATTCATCCGTTCTACGATTAAGATAGGGAGACATAAACTGGGCGATTAGATACCCGTGGGCACCATGTAACTCAATTATGTCATACCCTGCCAGTTTGGCTCTTTCAGCAGCTTCAGCCCACTTTTCGATTACAGCGTAGATTTCCCCCTTGCTCATAGCCCTAGGCTCCGGATAGCGCCCCTCACCCAGCCATGACCGGGCAACTGGCGACGAGGAAACAGGCTGCTTTCCTTCAAGGCTGGCTAGGTGTATCCGGCTGCCAGCGTGATTCAGTTGAAGGGCTATTTTAACATCCCACGCATGAACCGCCTCGACAAGGTCATTATGCCCGTTGAGATACCAGTCAGCATCAATTTGTAATGAATTGGGAGTTATCCTGCCCATCGGTGAACAGTGCCCCACAATTATTAGACCCATACCTCCTCTAGCCCTCGTCTCATAATAGTCAATTGTTTTCTGAGTTACCTCCCCAATTGCGCTTCCATAAGCCGTGCCCATCGGGAGCATAACAATACGGTTTTTTAATTCGACCTTCCCGATTTGCCCGAGCTTAAAGAGGTGAGGAAAATTGCTATCTGGCACAGCTTCTACAATCCGCATAATCATATCCTCCTTGTTACTATATTATTTATGGTAATTATCCCTTGACTAGGGCAATCTCGCTAGCTGTGCCCCTGTCGCACTAATACATGCTTTGAGGGTATAATTACCAAAAGATATTCGCAATACATTTTATCAATTTGTTTAATGGAGTATAAAGCGGGCAGACTCTTCTATGCTCCTCTCCGTCTTCTGATAAAGAAATATGTAACTGAACCTATAATGATTGCTATTCCGGCAGCAATTCCGACAACAATCCAAACGGGAACTCCAATCGAAAGGGTGCCATCTTCGGGAAATCTGGCGGTGAAGAAGCCATCGCTCGCCTCGAAGTAGTAAGTATGCTGACCAGGGCTTAGAGTAGTCTTGTGGCTAAAGAGGGCACCATCGGCGTAGCCCTGGCCCGTGAAGCCAATATAACCCATATCATGAGCAGAGCCGTCTAGGTAAACGCGGACATACGAGGGGACAAATCTACCCTCACCCCGATCCGTATCTCTATAAGTAACTTCAAAGGTAAAATCCGTTTTCAGGGTGCCAGAAGGCGGTGAAACACCTCCCGATGTAAGTGTCGGTGGACTATTTGCTCTTTGAGAGAAGGCTACATTATAGCCAGGAACTTCATGAGCTGTCCAGTCCCATTCATAGCTGCCCTCAACGCTCCAGGTCCAGGTGCCCATATCAGTCACCGGTAAGGAGACAGAGTCTCCGCTGGCAGTACCGGAAGCGAGGGTCTCACTCCTTCCGATGCCGACATAGGGCATGTATTCAACCTCGGGCACCTTGGGGGTCACCCGGATGATGACGGTAATAGTCCAGGTAGTGTTCAGTGCCAGACCCGTTGGGTTTATATGAAGCGAGTGCCCTTCTCGTTTTAGCTCAATGCCATCACCGCTGGTGGGGGAGGTAATCAATGGATTGACCAGGTCGTTTTCGTCGGCGTGGATGACGATACCAAACCGTTCTGTCCCTTCTCGCGGTGTCACCGTGATGGTTAGGGTCTGAGTCCCCGGTGCTGAGAACTCAGTCTTGTCGGCAGAGCGAGAGGCATCAAAGCCCGGGGCAAAGGTGACCGGAGCTACATCCGGACTATCGAGACTTCCAAACCCCACATAGGCAACACTGTTAGTCCCTGGAGGAACATCACCGAAGGACCGCACATAGGTTGGGGGACCTGTTGTGGTCAGGTTTTCCTTCATAATGTGGTCAAAGTTGAGTGTACTGTCAAGGGTTAGAGCTAACCCAGTAAGTGGCACCTTGGTTCCTATGTCGGCGAGCCAGTCCTTCATGCCGGTCACTTGACCGTTGGTAAAGGCATCCTCGGGCGAATCGTAAATCCACCTGGTGCTAAAATCTGCCCCGACTTTGTTGACAGGTTCTACCATTGCTGTGGGGGCTAGGGGTGTCGCAAAGCCACTCATAACAAAAGCAAGTAAGAACACGAAAAGTAACAGTGAAGCAAGCTTTTTCATTTTTCACCTATCTTCACTCATAGAGTGTAGTATCGCCTTCAGTCAGTGTCAATTTATACAGCACGGCTCCCTTGTTGGCTTTTTTGTTGTCTCAAAAGCTTCTTTCTCCATAGGGGGAGGGAAGGATGCAATTGCTTCCTCTGATATAACAAAAGCCCCTTTTGTTAAGCGGTGAACAAAACGCTACATTGTTCAATTTGATAAGTCGTGCTTAATGGAAACAAAAGGTGCTCCACTAAACATTGGTCAGTTCTGTCTTGATTCAGTATGTTGGCGAAGCCCATGCCTTCCACAGCAATCCCCACCATCTTAGCAGAGACAACCCCGATGACCTGTCCCTGGAGATTAAGCAGCGGCCTGCCACTGTTACCTGGATTAACAGCTGAGTCCGTTTGAACCCAGGTGATGTTTCTGCCGCTATCATATTTTACCCACAAACTTCCTTAAATACCCTCAAGAAGTTAAGCCCGAGAATCTTTTCTATATCATCATCTGAATAGCCACGAGCTACCAGTCCTTTCGTAATCTCAGGGAAGAGAGTTACATCAACCGTCCCATCATCAGTCTGGAAGATATTCCTTCCAAACATTCCCCATTTTGGCACTAGATTTGGGTAGAGTTGTTCCCATTGCATATAAGATTCCTTGGTTCTAAAAGAAAGGTCGAGCCCCAAGCTTACATAATCCGGTCCAACTAACCTCACTATATAATCTGCCATATCCAAGAGGTCCTCCAGGGTCGGACGAATATCTTTCCTAACCTCACAAAATATAGAGTACGCATTCAATCCAATAACCCCATCCTTTTCGGCTAGAGCTTTTATTTGCTCATCAGTCTTATTTCTTTTATGAGGGCATAAAGCTCGGGCATTAGCGTGCGTAATCATCACCGGGTCTTTTGAATAGTTTATAGCATCCATCGTAACTTGGTCTCCGCAGTGGGATACATCTATCACTAGTCCCAGCCTGTTCATTTCTTTAACCACCTCTAGGCCGAAATTACTTAGTCCGCTATCAGTCCTTTCGTTAAAGCCTTCTCCAAGTAGATTCTGTTCATAATAGTTAAGCTGGATAATCCTTACCCCCAATCTTTTGTAGACTGGCAGTAGACTTAAAGAGCCTCCTAATATGTCGGCGTTTTGGCTGCCCATGATTACCCCGAATTTGCCTTCCCTCTTTGCCTTTTCAATATCTCGGCCGGTGCTAACTAGCATAACTTTGTCACTGTGCTTCTCAAATATGTCATACCAGGAATTTAGCCGTTGTATGGCTTGCAAAGGGGTATCGGCAGTTTCGAAAACAGTTGCATGAGCAGCTGTCACCCCCACCTGAACTAGTTTATCAAAATATCTAACGTCAGCTACCGGCAAAAATAATTCCAACCCATCTATTACGATGGACTTTTTATGTAGCTTTAGTGCCTTCTCTTCGTTTTCTTTATTCACCTCACTGCTCCTTTCTCACTTCTAGTAATACCATTACTTCCTGTTCCCCCGCTAATAACTACCGCTCAATGAACCTCTACTTTGGTCTGGTTATCGGGTTAGTAAACGGGAATTTTAACGCTATATTTGTCAGCCAGCCTCTTGTATCCCGCAATAATTTCTTTAACCCAATCTGCCGTATCGGCAACCTGAATTTCCCTGCACTCAATTCCAAGAAGTTTCTTGGCTATTTTGTATGCTTCATCTGTTACAACAAGTGTTCCATCATCTTTTATCTCTTCTATGCCCTCATACTTACAGTCATCAACGTTAATTTTTATCGCTTGCTCCATGGTTATTCCTTCAGGGAGTTCAATCTCAACACCTTTTGCACTGATACGGACAGGGTATCCTCCAATCAATCCTTTAGGACCTGGTGCGTGGGTAAACTCGTTGGTATCGTTAAGAATGGCCATAATGTTCTTCACAGCTGATGAAGCTACTTCTGGATGCCTGACCCAACTGTACCACTCGGAAGGACACTCTCCCATCAGCCTATCTGTCAATGAATGAACATCGTACTTACTGGTAATATCTTTGTCCCCTATCATGACTCTTAAGAAGTAGGGTATTCCTGTCCTTGTACCCATAGCGGCAACAACATGCTCTGCGATAAGATATACGTTGACTTCGCTCATTGGCACATTTTCCTTGACGCTTAACCTCCTCTTCATTTCAAATACTATAAGGTCAAGGTTACCCGCCCCCATAAGTACCCTCAGCTCGCTCCTCCACAACATCGGGTTTACGATATCTGGCCAGGAATTGTTTAGGCAAACAGCAGCGCAACCGGATTTCTTGACAGCTTGCATCAGCTTGTAAGGTAGTGTCAAGTGGCAAGGTATCAAAGTTCCGGCTATCTTGAAGAAATCTTTGGCTACCTCATGTGGGAAAAGGTGTGCAATCGTCCAAGACATTAGCGTCATGCTGGTATATATAAGGTCGGGATTATATTTGTTTATCAACTCGGCGGTTGCATCTGTGTCAAATACATCGCACTTTTCAAACTTTATATTCTTACAATAGCCCTCTGCCCCAGCTGACACGGCAACTCCGTTCGTTTTAAAGACTCCCCAATCCTCTCTTTTGTCACAGGCGATTATCGTACTAACTCCTTCTCGCCTTGCGAGAAACTCCGTAACCCAGCCACCTAGGTCACCCAAACCAAAAATCATAACCGTATTACCTGTACTCATTTTACTCTCCTTTCTCTCTGACTAGTAATATATAAACCCAACAAGGCTGTTTGAAGGCATGAGGGAATACCTCTTTAACCGCCTTTTTTAAGCCCTTATGTTTGTCAGAAAATCCCTAGCTCCTGTTGTATCACACTGAATCTGTGGTCGGCGAAGCGAAGGAATATAAGGCCAAGAACTGGTACCGAATATTCCGAAGATTTTAGCCTTGAGTTAGCTCGCAGTTGGTCTGCTGACTCCCAGAGCCGCTTTTCTATGTGCGTATTGTTAGCTGGTATATTGCCTGTCCCATCCTGTTGCTTATCAAATGTCGAACTTCTGTATGCGGCTCATTCACCGTGTACACCTATCGCTATTTTACTCTACTTTCTCGGAAATATAAATCTCTGGTTTGGGGAATAGTGAGTAGGGTGCGTAAAGATGTAACATTTCGTCATTTTGTTATTTAATCCCTTATTGGCAAATCTTTGAGCCACGTATACTCTTTACCCAAAGTCATTAATAGAAATAATGATCCGGCACCATGCTATCTATACGATACAAGTTGGTTATAAAAAGGTTGAGCCTACCATTGGAAAACTGTGAGAACATATGATAACAAAGTTTGTTGGGTATCATTCGGAATGGAACCTGGGAAGCCCAGGAGGCTGGGACTATCAGAGGATTACACAAAAAATTGGCAAAGCGGTCTGGAATAAACTCTTTCAGAACTATTCTATTGACGTAGATTTGGACTTTGACCATCTACTACTGAATCCAGTGAATAACTTTGTAAACATGCTGAAAGAAGCGTGCCGCTTCAGAGAAGGCGCAAACCCCGGTCTGGTCGCGGTGATTGCTGAAGAAGAAACACTAGAAGACGTGGTTGAAAATAGGAATCTTGCAACACAGTTAAATGCTATAGATGGACTGTCTGGTGCTCTAATGGCTCCACGTGAACTAGAGCTGGAAAACGGGCGTGTTTGCTGGCAAGGTCAACCAGTGCGGTTATTTTCATGGACTTCAATACCAATGTCCTTCTAGATTTGCACCGCAAGCATAACTTGAATCCCCTGCTCCAGGCTGTGCGGGAAGGCAGGGTGATCAATCCCAGAGGAACTGAACCGATCAATGCCAAAAGTATGTTTGAAGTTATCACTGACCCCCGGAATAGGGAGCGCTTCCACAAGGAAACCATTCAACGAACCCCTTGGACTCACCAGTTTTATCCTCGTCAAACTCAAGGTCCTAATGGAGAACATATCTCGGACCTTATCGAGTGGACCCGGTCAAATTGGAACAATCTGGTGCTCAAGCCGGAGCGCGGGTATTCTGGAAAAGGGGTGAGCGTAGGCGGGATACACCATGATATCGATGATATCATAAATCTAGCGCTCAAAGATGGCGATTATATTGTCCAAGAAAAGATTCCTCTAAATCTGTGGACAGAGAATATGCCCGATCTTGATTTTGAAAACCATAGCGTTAGAGAGGTCCAATACCAAACGGATTTTCGGTGTTTTTTCGGTCAAAAGGGGTTGTTTGGTTTTCTGGGCAGATATGGCAGCGTGCTGACAAACGTGGGAAGCGGTGGAGGGGTGCAACCTCTTGCCGTGCTCCGCTCAGAAATGAGCATAAGTGAGGCAACAAAACGAATTAACGAAGCTATTCTGAACATGGACTGCAGTGATGTACTGGAAGCGGTAGAGCACCAGAAGAAAATGGCGATAGCTCATCGGTTTACCTATCTTCTTGGTCCCATTAAAATCGCTCTGCGGCCTAGATTGCTCACCATCGGCCAGATGAAAGCCCTCGAAACATATTGCGCTGGCATCTGGTCTGACTGCCTGACCCTGGAAAAAATGTGGCTGTCCGGGGAATTGGATGTAATCGTCAACATCGAACCTGAGGAGCTTGAAATCATACGGTCCCAGCCGTGGGGAGGGACACCGGCCATCTTTGCCTCGGATGGACTATTTAGTTTTGGGGCACACGTAAAATGCCTATTCAAGTAGATGATAATTGGTGGCAGGATTTTTTCGACGAAATTTATCTTCTGACCGATGCCCGATCAGTTTGCGATGAAAAACTGACCTATCAAGAAGTAGATTTCCTTGAAGAGACTCTAGGATTGGATAAGTCCGCTTCAATCTTGGACTTGTGTGGAGGACATGGTCGGCATTCTCTGGAACTTTCCAGGCGTGGTTTTAAGAATGTAACCGTACTAGACTATTCTAGATACCTCATAGACCTGGGGAAAGAGAGAGCCAAAGAAGAAAAACTCAATACCATTTTCATTCAGGGTGATGCCAGAAATACCGGTTTACCGGGACAAAGCTTCCAGTTTATCATAATCATGGCCAGTTCCTTTGGATACTTTGCTAATGAAGAGGAAAATAAACACATCCTCAACGAGGCATTTCGCCTGCTCATACCAAAAGGGACATTACTGTTGGATCTTCCTGACAGGGATTATGTCTTACAAAACTTCAACCCTTTTTCCTGTCATAAGGTTAATGAAGATATTACGGTTAGCCGTGAAAGAGAACTGGGAGATGAAATCATTTACAGTCGGGAAACAGTCACGTCCAGAAAAAGGGGCTGTATACGCAATAGAACTTACTGTACCCGCCTTTATAGCCCGGGAAAAATCTCAGACTTGCTAAATTCGGCAGGTTTTTCGTCTATAACTTGTAAAAGGAATTTTATGAACCGCGAAGCAGAAGGGGACTATGGGTACATGACCAATCGGATGATTGTAACAGCAAAAAGGAAGTAAGAAATACTAACCCCAATCTCCCGACTATTAAGGCCCAAAGCTCGCAAAAACTAGCTATTATAGGATTGGAAGACCTTGCTTAGTGCCGCCTGGCCTCACCTGCCGACAACCGCATTCTCCTTCCACCAATCAGATACCAAAGCAAAGACGATAATAGCAATGAATATAAGAGCAAACCAGAAACCTTCTCTGATGGAGCGTCTTTTAGCCATAGTACCTTTCCTACGAATAATACTATTTTACTTGTAAATCTTGCAAACGCTCTTGTCAAAAGCGAATCATAATGGTCGTCCTCTGTACTACTACACTTTGTCATCTCTTCCTCATGGACTGTCATTCGCTACTTCTTCTTCATTTTCCTGTATACTATCAGTGATATAATCACGAACATAGCTACATAGAAGAACGCACCTACTACCTCACTAACGTCTCCCTAATCAACGACTTCAAGCATTACTCACCTCCAAAATGATCGCTATTATTTTTTGGCCTTTCAGGACTTGATCTTACCTGCTAATTCAGCCTCTATGAACCCTACGCCTATGACCTGCCCCCAGTAATTGGTCCACCTTTTAAGTTAGTGTTACTGCTTCTTGACTGCTTCAGCAAACAACTCTAAAACCTTGGCAGATGGGTAGGTTGACAGTGAAGCTATTCCATTTGCTAGTTCAATAGGTAGTAACGCGCCTTCGAAACGGTTGCTTAGTATGCTGGGTAAGGTAATAGCTTCTATCATCTATTCTATCACATCCACCCATAGGTAAAGGCTTTGATAAACCTCATTGTGGTTCTGCTTATATAGTAAGAATTCCACCTTTTGGTTACCCCCTTTCTTATTCGGGGTAAAACCTACTATCTCTTCCCATTTCTCATTGGGCTTAAGCGTCACTTGCCTTACCTCACTATTCTTAACTCCATCTATCACTACCTCTATCCGGTAGGTCACTGCCTCATGCTCTCGGTTGACGATACCGACAATGAGCTTTTCCTCCTCTCCCACTACTAGCTCCTTGGGCTGATCGATAGTTCTGCCACTTAGACTTAAGATATAAAACTCGGTAAATCTCTCTCCAACCTTAGGTGTAGCTATGAGATATCCCAGTGTGCCCATAGCTCCCAGTATGGCTGTTATCAGGATAATGAACAGCATCCTCTCCTGGATACCCCCACCCCAACCCGGTATCCTCATCTGAAACTCAATGCAAAACCGCTCCTGCTCGGGAAGCCGCCTTCGCCTCAACCAGGCAATAACTGAGGTAATAAGTATAAACAGGGCAACACAATATAGAACTGACTCTGGTCTTATCCCCCACGGGGTATAATTGAGGATAAGCCCTACAAGTATCACCAGGGCAATGCTCGTACCGAAGCTCAGTGCTACCCTCTCAATACCGTCCAGCCCTTCTTTCTTAGTGAACAGGACTGCCATTAGGGTATAACCGGGAAAGAAAAGGAGAAATGGCAGTCCCAGGATAATGCATAGAACATTGGATGGAAAAAGGATAATAGCAGCAATCAGCACAATAACCAGTAGGTTCAGGGGTATAAGCTCATTCTTAACTCTGATTCTCAATAGAATACCTCCCTTTACCTTGTCCTAAACTTGGAGTATAATCCAAAGGAATCCTAAAGGCAACATAAAGAAATTCACCTGAGCCATAGTGGAGAAGATAACCAAATGAAAGGCAAAAGAGTAGTTGTCACCGGTGGCGCTGGGTTTATCGGCTCCAACTTGGCTGAGGAATTAGCCACCAGCAACAGTCTCATTATCATTGATGACCTCTCTACAGGAAAGAAAGAAAATATAGTCGGCCTAGTTAACAAGGACAATGTAAAATTCATCCAGGGCAGTATCTTAGACCTCAGCCTGCTACACGAATCCTTCCGTAGTGTTGACTTCGTCTTTCACCTGGCAGCTCTACCCAGTGTCGCCCGAAGCATAAAGGAACCACACGCGACTAACAAGGTAAACATAATCGGAACCCTAAATGTGCTCCTGGCAGCCAAGGACAATAAAGTTAAAAAGGTAATCTACTCCTCATCCTCATCAGTTTATGGGGATATCCATATCTTGCCTAAGAAGGAAGACTCACTGCCCTGCCCTCAATCTCCCTACGCTGTAACCAAGCTTTGCGGAGAATCAAGGACGATGACCTCATCCGCATACTGCTGGGCTTTGAGGACGACGCTGCCGATGTATCTTTCTTCATTGTAGGCTGGTATAGCTACTAAGATTTTCGGTTGAGATGGTTCAGTCATTACATCCCTCTAATCACATCTATTAATTTCGGCTTCCTCGAAAAGTTTCTTGAGCTCTCTATAGGTCAGGCGGGTGGACTCACCAACTTTCTCCTGCCAAATCCTGTGCTTCAGCGTCTTTCTTCCGCAATCACTCTACCTTCTCCTGAAGCTAAATCTCATATATAAAGGTATTATTATTTACTTTACATTACTCTCAGGGACAAACCTCTTGTATCTCTCCATTATTTAAAATAATCGGCAACATACGTAATGTAGAAAATTTCTCCCGATTTATACACTGCTACTGCACAATAGTTAGCGCCCGGGCTAAGAAAATTTCGTTCATACAGTCGATGGTTTTTCCAAATTGTCAATGCGGCATTAGCTATTCCATCTGCCTTGCCATATCCCGTAGCCCAAAAAACATCTTGCCAACCGATATTTTCATGGTATTCAAGACGCTTGTTTGTTGCCATATCTCGGCTATTTGCTCTTGCCAACTTGTAAATATTATTACCCCACATTAGTTCATTTAACCCATTATTTATTCTTTCCTGGTTTACCAATTTGAACACCGCTTGTTCTATATCCTCCTCATTAATCTCAGCTGGTCCCTCTGTCATGATGTCATACTGTTTACTTAACTCTTCAAATTGTTTATTCAATTCTTCATGTTCGGTAGTTAATTCTTCATGCTTAGCTTGCATCGTCTCAAATTCGCTCTTTACAGTATCATATTGTTTATTCAACTCTTCATACTGAGCGTACAATAACTCAGCTTCAGCCAATTTGCCCTGTAGTGACGCAAGTTGACTCTGGAGTGCATTTAGTTCATTGCTCACCCTATCATATTCTTGCTGCGATACTGTTGGAGCACAAGAAGGCACACTAAAAAGTGCAATAACCACCAACATTGATAGCATGGCGATTTTTCTCATTTGCTCCTCCTTTCCCTTTTAAAGGCACTAACCCATTGGACGAATATATACTCAGTCAAGGCATATTATATCACTTCTTATGATTAGTGAGAATAATACACAACCTTCTCTTGCTAACATTTTTGCTAACGAACTTCTGAGCACGAAAAAGTACAGGGAGTTACTTTAGGGTACAAAACGAGGCTAAAATCAAAACTCCAAGGTATTAAGAGTTAGGTAACTATCCCTAGAAGTAACGTATGGAGTTAGAAATGGAAGAACAAACAATCTTTGAGTTAGCATCAGAAATAGCGAATAAAATATCAGCCAGCTGTAAATCCGCCAAAGATTCAAGGGGGATTTTACAGCTAATTAAAGAGTTGCTAGAGATTAGATGGTCTATTTCCCCAAAGCCGTCTCCGTAATAGCCTTGTAAGCTTGGTTAAATAGTTTGTGCCACTCTTTAATTGATGCTTCGGTAGTATTACCGCTTGTTGGTTTTTTGTATTGCACCAAATCCCAAGCGAGTTCCAGTATCTTTATGCGTTCCTGTTCTCCCATAATACACCTCCTATAGTTTCTTCATAACCAATGGCAATGCAAATGTTATAAGGGCTAAAAGAGCAAAAAGACCACCTGCACGATTATCTCCACTAAAGTACATAAAGGCTGATACTACAACACATATGGCAGGGACACTTCTAGCCACAACTTTAAAAGCAAACATAACATCACCTCCCGTAGCGTGGATTATACTACTTTGATAGGTGGTGTCAACTTATAATATGATGTTTAGAAAAACTTGACAAAATGTAGCACATACTACAAACTGTATATAGGTAGGTGGGTTTCGGAGTAATGAGCGAGGGTAGGAGAATGAAAAATATTGAAGCTAAGATTACTGTCCTGTTTTTTGAAGAGGGCGATAAGGTTATTGCCTATTCACCCGCTTTTGACCTTTCTAGTTGTGGCGATACAGAGGGAATAGCCCGTGATAGATTTGCAGAAGCTGTTGCGATTTTCCTTAGTGAAATTAATAAGATGGGGACTTTAAATGAGGTAATGGAAGAATGCGGATGGCACAGAGTCCCCGAAAAGCAAGGGTGGTATCCGCCAATTTATAAGACTAGAGAGGAAGCAATAAGCATTCCTCTGGGGGTTTAAAAACTGCCTCGCCTAGTTCCTATCAATTGGCGAAGATTTGAATGTGTTGTGTTGAAAAGTGGGTGCTGGTTTGATAGAGAAGAGGGTGACCATCGTATCTATAAGCGTGATGGCTTAAATCGTCCAATTGTCATTCCGATGGAAAAAGATTTACCAGTGTTCATTATTAAAAACAACCTAAGAGTTCTCGGTTTTAGTCGAGAAAAATACTTTGAGTTGTTGAGGGGCTGTTAAGGTCTATGCCTAAAGTTAAGGATTCTGAGATTAAGAACATATCAACTACAAAGAAACTATTTCTTACTGACCTAAAGAAGATAGTTTCCAGTAAGTCTAAATCCTCCCCAAAACAGTCAAAAACATAGGCTTCTCGTCTTTGCGATGATTATACCTGAACCCATACTCGTTAATGTAACTTTGTAGATACTTCGCACTCACTATACCAAGAATTGTGTTATGTGACCCAGTTGAATTCAGAATTCCGTTTACTACTTCATTTACCGTTCCATCACCTCCAACAGCTATGATATAACGGTAATCCTGGTTCGCAGCTTCCTTGGCTAACTCTATTGCATGGCCTATACCTTCAGTGAATACGTGGTCGAATGAT
>SDBU01001955.1_pt1 | contig 28298 bp, 17 predicted proteins | sample 2277071 | NCBI WGS metagenome assembly SDBU01 (sample SAMN10397929, study PRJNA504765) | marine sediment metagenome | isolation source: marine sediment core GS08_GC12, 126 cmbsf | place: Arctic Ocean: Gakkel Ridge, Loki's castle | collected 2008 | reverse complement strand
TTCCAGATTGGTATGGCCAAGGAGTTGCTCAACCTCAACAATGTTAAGGCCGTTGTGCATCCAGTTGGTAGCCGCACTGTGGCGCAGATCGTGGAGACGGTAGCCCTTGTCGTCCAGTCCCCGTAGGGTCCCCAAACTGATCTGCGCAGTTTGGAGAGCGGGGATGTCGCGGCCTCTGGGCTTTCAGTGGCAGTCTTGACTTCTCGTTCTGCTCAGGCCATCATTACGGTATGTTCTGGCACTTGCTTCTGGTCTTGTTGTCTCCGCTATCCACACTCTGTCTTCGTCTCCTGCCCGATGATGGCGAGTGGGCGATCATCATTCTGCGTCACCAGTTAGCGCCGCCAGTCGCGAGTTTCGGCTAGATTGCTTGTGCAAGCTGTAGACACTCATCGCTTCCGAAAAAGTTGCGATAATCGTCCAATAGGGGGACCCAGCGAGAACGGCTACAGTCCACATATAGTTGTTACATAGCAAGTTGTGCCAGTTCGCGACACTCCTCGCTGCCCAGGAAGTTTGTGAAGTCGTCCCGTATGGCCCGCCATACGGAACGCACCGGCCCTTCTGCCAACCAGCAGAAGGGCTTTTTGTAGACAGGGCTTAGCTTCTCGCCATCAAAGGTGCAGTTCAAGAGTAGGATATTTAGGAGCTTCCGCTTCTCGGTCTGAGGCTGTGTGACCCATAGATCATACGCCCGTTGGGCCAGCCGCATGATTCTGACACCCTCTTGGAAGTAGAAGTGGTCTGCTTTCTGGTGTTGTTCAATTGAGCTGAGTAGCTCCAGTTGTCTGGACCACCTCGGCCACCAGCTGGCCGATACTACACCGCCGGTTACGAAGACGTACTTGGTATTCATCTGTATCACCATTTGCCCCAGATTGTGCTACACTCCACAAGGGCTTTATGGGTATATCCCGCGTAGACGCTGGGCCTCTGCCACCCGCGAGATAGCCAAGTCAAGAGCGGCCTCGCGCATGTTGACACCCGTGCTCTGGGACTGATTACGAACATCGTCAAAGGCCTGTATCATCACGCTGTACAATCGGTTGTTGACCTCCTCCTCACTCCAGAAATAGGCCTGCAGCGACTGGACCCACTCAAAGTATGACACAGTAACTCCCCCGGCATTGGTGAGTATGTCGGGGAGCACGAAAATCCCTTTCTCGTCGAGAATCTTCTGGGCGGCAGGCGTGGTGGGGCCATTGGCCGCTTCAGCGACCATTTTTGCCCGAATCTGGTCGGCGTTATGCTCGGTGATGGCACCTTCCAGCGCGGCCGGCACGAGCACATCGCATTCGGTGGTAAGCACGTCGTCACGGGGGATAGCTTCGGCTTCGGCAAAACCCACCACCGATCCCGTCTGATGGGTGTGCTCAATCAGCTTATCCACATCCAGACCCCGGCGGTTGTAGATGCCGCCTTCGACGTCAGAGACCGTAATGACTTTGAACCCCAGTTCACGCGCCAGTCGGGCCGTCACACTACCCACCTTCCCAAAGCCCTGCACCGCCATAGTGGCGCCCTGGGGTGAGAAGCCGAGCATATTCATCCCTTGCTTGATAATGAAGACACAGCCGCGGCCAGGTGCTTCGACGCGACCCCGAGAGCCGCCCAGAGACAGGGGCTTGCCGGTCACCACCCCCGGCACAACATATCCCTTGTTCATACTGTAGGTGTCCATCATCCAGGCCATGACCTGGGCATCAGTGTTGACATCGGGGGACGGGATGTCTTTTTCGGGGCCGATCACCTCGATCAGCTCGGAGGTGAAGCGGCGCGTCATCCGCTCCAGCTCGGCCTGTGACATACTTTTGGGATCGCAGGTCACACCGCCCTTGGCCCCACCATAGGGGATGTTCACTACCGCCGTCTTCTACGTCATCCACATCGCCATGGCAACTACCTCGTCCAAAGTGACGTCCGGATGGTAGCGAATCCCACCCTTACACGGACCTCGTTCCATGCTGTGCTGCACCCGATAACCGGTGAAGACCTCAAGTCGCCCGTCATCCATTTCTGTCGGTATGGAAACGGTGATGATGCGCTTGGGGTGGGCCAGCTTTTCGTGGATAGCATCCGCCAGGCCGATACGCTCTGCGCTTTCGGCCAGTTGCTGCAGAGCCATTTCCCGAGGGTTGATGGCTCCGGCGGATGGTGTCCGCTCAGCGGATACCGTCATTGCCGTGATACCTCCTTGGTGGTACGCGGGCACTACATTGACTGGTATTCCCGTCAGGCCGTGCAATCCTCCCCTCGCGGATAGACGAGGGATACAAATCTAACCTGGCAGCCTGTCAGAATACGGGCCAAATGATCGTTACGAACATGAGCAATGACGAGGTCTAAGTTCAGGGCCAGGAAAATCGATGGTGTCAGGGATCAGTTCAGTTGCAGTTAGCGGCTGACGGCTTATAAAATCCCAGGATACAGACTGTAGAATACTCTGGCACCACGACGCCCCCCAACAGTTTATGTCAGTGCCGATAATGCCCCGCTGCGCAACAGCTTCAGCAGGTTATGGCCCAGGCAGATCAGCCGCCATTCGGCCCAGACCGGCTCTAAGCCCCGCAACAGAAATCTGCGAAAGCCCTGGGCCTGCTTGATCTGGCCGAAGACCGGCTCCACAGTCTGCTGGCGCTTAGCGTACGCTGCGCGGCCCTTTTTAGTCCTCAGCTTCCGGGCCATCCGCTGTCTAACCGTAGTACCTTGGGGAATGCGTCCCCGCGGCGCTGGGGCCGGCTGCCCGCCGCGCTGGGAGTGGTAATCATCGTAGATCTGGCAAAGATCCAGCTTCCCGACCCCATCGCTGATAAAGTAGGCCAGATGCCCCTCTTCCCGCCACTCATTGAGGTCAGGCGGCAGTAGCAACTGCTGATCCGGACGGTAGTCTTTGAATCTTTTCATCGCACCCTCATCATAACATATTTGGGCTAAGGCAAGAAGTTCTCCGACAGGCTGCTAGGCACGACCGCTACCCAGAGTAAATCCACAAGAGACGGCCTAGGGCCGGGGTCGGATGCGGCCCTCTCGCTTGCCAGCCTCGTACGTAGCGCGCACGTGAGCCAGCGGCGTGGTGGGGCACAAGCCACCGGTGATGGAAAAGCGGCCGGGCTGCTTTGAGGTGCTCCGAAGCATGCCGTGCATCATTTCCTCGATCTTAGGAATTGAGCCAAGAAGCGTGATGGTATGGTCGGTCTGCGCACTGATGGTTAACTGTGGCATGGCGGCAAGCAGCGCTCCATGGTCCACAAAGGTGCCAGGTCCATCAAGCGAAGTTATGTCGAGGGCTTCGTAGAGCGTCCGGAAGTGCTGTTGCGCATGTCCGCACAAGTGCATTCCGCGCTTGCCGATCGTCATGGCACTGTAGATACGTTCGTGGTGAGGAAGCACGATTCGCTCGTACATATCCCGTGAAATCAACTGGAGGCCGTCGTCGCCCATTCCCCATCCGTCAGCCGAGGGGACCTCGTCGCCGGTCTCGGCGAGTTCATGCCAGGCCAGCATGCGTCCGATGGTCTTATCGGTGATGATGCCCAGGAATTCGCAGGCGAAGTCGGGGTCGTCGAGCATGTCGAGGTATAACTGTGAGCCGCGCACAAGGCCGGCGACCGTGAAAATGCCGTGGGTGCCCGCACCCGGAAAGGTAACGCGCACCGGCAGGCCAAGGTACGTCATGCTCTGGGCAATATCTTTCATGTCCTGGTACAGACGCCACAGCCGGCTCTGCATTACGGCTTCTTTCGGGTCTATATCGGCCAGGCGGACGAGGAGGTCCGGCTTGCTGTATTGGAGGGGCTTACTCCAGGCAAAATCATTGTCTTGAATCACCACATCGCACCCGAACCATTCGGGCTCGTCCATCCAGAATCGTGGGCAGACCGTCCAGGCTTCCGCTGGAGCGCCCATAGGCTGGTCGCCGACAACACTCTCGCGGAACCAGGCGTCCCCCGCCAATTGCACTTCTAATTGTGTCGGCGGATGCGTATAAAATTCACGGAAGGTATTGCCCGTCAGATTCAACCACAGGAACTCATCGGTGGCGAACTTGATCGGTACGCGGCGATTGTCCCCGCACTCGAAGTCGTGCCAGAGCTCCGCCACCATTTCATTGTGAGCCTCAATATCCTGTGGCTTCAAACAGGCCACCTTCTCACCGGGATTACCCATATACTTTCCTCCTACGCATAATATTCTCCGCTTGACAGACCAATACCTCTCGGTGCCCGCCATTCATATGAGACTGTTGCAAGAGTCAGGTCTTATTATAGCACGGGGGGGAGAAGTCAAGGAGGAAATGTGCTGGACGGGGTGCAGGTAGCAGACCAGCGCCGCGATGCGCGCCGAGAAAGTTCACTGACCGGAAAGAGGAATAGGACAGCCAGCGGATTGGGGAGACTTCCGTCTTCCACCACTTTGATGCCTTGGGTTCGACGCTGGCACTGACCGATTCAGATGAGGACGTAACCGACACTTATCGGTATTATGCTTTTGGCGAGACGCTTACTAGCAGCGAGACGACAGTCAACAACTTCCGCTTCGTGGGCAACCTGGGCTACTACAACGAACCTGCTCTCAGCCTCCAATACCTCCGCGCCCGCTACTACCAGGCCAACTACGGCGCCTACTCCGCCGGTCCGCGAATGGGTCGTCTAAATACATCACCGTGGGCTGGCGAGGCACGAGATAAGTTCATCTGTGCCGGGCCACGGCGGGCAATAGACGCGAACAACCGGCTGCAGTGGAAGTGGGTCTGGTTGGCACCGCATTAAATCTCCAGGGCATCCGCATAGACCAGGCGTCGACCAGTTTCCAATCGCAGTGCAGCTAGAATGCCAGGTTGTACCTTATCGGTGAACAGCAGCTCATATTCCTTGATGATTAGTCGGAAGCGCTGCGATCCGCGTTGGGCGGGGAGGGTTACCGTGCCGCTCCAAGCGGGCATGCGCCGAATACCCTTCTGTCGTTGAAGGGTAAAGACCTCGTCAGAAGCCGGCATCCATCCTGGGGCCCCGGATGACTTCGGCAATTTCTTCTGGACGCTGACCTCCATTTGGCTGCCCCCACTTCCGACATCAGAAGCCGCGTAGGTCGACCCGGTTATGGTCACGGTGAGCTTGGTCGGGTCGCGCGAATCGAAGACGACGGTAGCCGAACGGTCGGGCGCGAGTTGGGCGAAGTCAGCCAGGACTACTCCGGAGAGCTTGACATCTGCCTGGGGGCCCTTCACCGACATAGGTTGATAGCGCGCCAGGGCCATGCGCACGAAGGGGAAGTAAGCCTCGCCGGGATCAATCTCAATGTCGCAGTACCACAACTGGCGGTTTTCGTCGTAGCCGACCTGGTGACCAGCCACTGCCACATTTATACCGGGCATCTCCTCCAGGGTCAGGCCAGACTCAGTAGTTTCTGCCAATGTGAACGCATCCAGTGGCGGAGCTGCGCTACTCACTGCAGCCGACTTCCACAAGGGGTCCTGCCCCCACAATGTCACGTGCCGGGCCAGACGCTCCGTGTCTATCACCGCCCTTAGCATGGTGAGTACCCGTTGCTGCGGGGGCTGATACAGGACCACTCCCAGCAGCTCCCCGTCCCCGGAAGAGTACCAGGGCCGCTCCAGATACACGCGCAGGCCACCGCCAGCCCGGGTGCTGACTAAACCGTTTGCAGTTTCATCGTGTTTCCAGCCAAAAGTAGGTATGACGTACAACACTTTCGGAGGTGAGGGGCGAGCGGAGCTGAGCACATCTACTGCCGTCTCCTGGGAGGTGCGAGTTAGATCAAGCTTGCCAGTGGTCACATCGTCGGGGTCAAAGTACTCGCGGAAGCGGCTGGTAGCGACCGCCGTGTATTTTACCCGGCGGTACTTGGTATCACCGAATTCATGACGCCGCTGGATGTCTATATTCGTGTCTTCCGGCTGCACCGGTACCTCGCCCACGTCTGCCTTCCCTGAAAGTGTACCGGGTCGGGGTTCGGTAAGCGCATCGATTGGCTCCTTCCACTCGGCCTGGATGTCCAGCTTCGCCGTGCTCTTCCCGCTGATAGGCATCTGGTCGAGGAGCGTGGCATAAGTGGCACCGATTTCCTTGGAAGCAGTAGGGTGTTGCCACTTGGGGATTATTAGGGGCTGCTGCACGGCGTGGATGACCACGATGCGACGGTGGGGCGTAAGCATCCAGTGCCGGCCGCCTTCGGCATCCTCTTTGAGTTGGGTGACCTGCTTGACCTGGGCCTGGCTCAGGTTGACTTGATTCATCCACTGGGGCATCTTTTGTGTCTCGTGCAATTGCCGGAACACCTGCATCCTCTGCGCCTGGGGCAGCTGGGCCTGTCGGATAGCCGGTGCCGCTATCCCCTCAGTGATCCAACGCCACACCCCCAGGCGGGGCAGCTCCTGGCGCGCGGTGTAGGTGCTGATGATAATCTCACCGGCTTCTGCCTTGGGCAGAGGCACATATAGCACTCGGCGTTCGTGAACGAAAACGGCCTCAGTTTTGCCATCGGGATGCTCATACAGCCGCAGGTGGAAGGGCTTTAGGTTCGGCCACGTACCGTCAAAGGGAATCCGCAGGACCTGCTCCGGGGCGTCCTCGCCCGCAAATAGTGGCTTGAACCGGATGAGGACCCCCTTGGCCAGGGGGTCGGGTAGGTACGGTATTTCCAGTTGAGCAACGTCGTAGGTATCTGCCAGCGACTTATCCCGGTTGACAATCAGGTTGTAGGTGGCGGCATCGCCCTTCATGCCTTCGGGGCTGTCGAACATCCCGTGCGTTTCGGCCATCAACTGTGAAGTCTTCGGTGGAGCCGCATGGCGCTGCGAGCGTTCCTGCCCGACAACGTTGTCCTTCGGCGGGTTATCATTGAAGCTGCGGATTACCATTCGTTCTACAGACTCACCCGGCGAGTCCGCCAGCTCGGTGCGCGGCACCAGTACGGGAGCGGCCAGTGGCTCGTGGCGGAAATAGGTAAGTGGGTCAGTGGCGGTTGAGTCGCCGGCTTCTTCCAGAGAGAGGCTATTACCGGCCAGGTCTACGGCGCGGGCCCGCAGGCGATATTCACTGCCAAAGCGTAGCCGGGGTAAAGAACCCTCCGCAGCCGCGAAACTGGCCTCCAAACCAAAGGCCGGCGTCGGCGGGCCAGAGTCTTCTGATTCTACAGCCCTTCCCGGCCGCGGTGCGCACAGGCTCCAGCCTTGCCAGCGGAACAACACTTCGTGTACGCGCAGGTCGGAGGAGCCGTCCGGTGCCTCAGTGGCCGCCGTAGATACCCAGCCTTCATCCTCAAGGGTCAGTTTCAATCCCGATTCGGTGAACCGGTAGGTACCTACCCGGTGACACAGTGAGTGCCACTGGTCACTGGCGGCGTCCCACACATCCGGCCGATAACCGCGAATGAGGTCTTCGGCATACAGAGATATCTCGTTCTCACGCTTCTGGATCACGGCCAGATTGAGAGTGGCGGAGCGCTGCAGAGCATTGGCTATCGTGACCGCGCGGTTCACCCGGGCCACCCAGATGCCTGCGGAGCGCAACGCAGGCAAGGCTGCTTCCTGGGAATCAGGCTCAGCCTCCCCTTCACTTTCTGGAGGTGTGTCCGCCACAGCTCTTAGCATACGGCCCGTCCTTAGGGCTCGCGGCGCCAGTGTTAGGGTGGGGGCGAGAGTTACTTTCCGCGCCAGCTCCATCGTCTTTAGAGCTGCCCCGTCCACGTCTATTTGACCCACTTCAAAACGCTCATCGTCGTCCAGGCTCAGCATGCCATCACGAAGGTCAGACCCTGTCGGTCGGGGCTGAGCGCGGAAGACTTGCTTGGTGAGCACACAGTGAGTCCGCGGCGTCACGTCGCTGTGATCCGTACCCAGCTGTGAGTTCCACTGGGGCACGACGCGGACAGTACCAGCGCCTACCAGGGCCGGATCAAAAGGCACTTCCAGATCAATCACGAATCCTAATCGCCGCATCAACTGTGGGTAGGCACCCAGAGAAGATATGATGCGGTGAAAATCAATGGCCTCGACTAACTGGTGCAGGTTGGGCAACGTCGCCCGTTGGAAAAGCTGGGGCTGGTGGAAAGCCTTGAGTTGGTGGAATTCGACCGTCTCCGCCTCGACGCCCGCCAGGGGTGAGATTGGTTGCGCCCTCGCCGCCTGGCCCAGAATGACTCGTTTAGAAGTTGGGGCCTCGTAGCTGGGGTTCTGGATGGCCTTGAGCGGGGCAGTCCGAATGCGACTGGTAAGTGCGCTGGAGATCTGGGCACTACGCTCGGGGGGCACCGCAATATGCTGAAACAGTTGGCGTACGCCCTGTAAACGCTGATTCTCGGGCGTCAGCCGCGGGATCTCGACCGGTGATTCAATAGCAACGTTGGTGTACACCTCTTTCAGTCGCGACATCACATTGCGAATGGGGAAGGAGTGAATGAGGCGCGTGGACAGGTCGGGGAACTGGTAAGGCTTGACATAGGTGTCTGCGTCAAACAGGTTCCCCCACAGCTCGGCAGGCGATGGATCGTCCGGTGGGAGGATGCGTACCGCCGGCATCGCTGGCCGGCCCGCAAATTCGACAGAGAACTGGATTTCCCCTACCTGCTCTGGCCAGGTCAGAAAATCTGGGAACTGGGACAGCGTAGGGCGAGCGCTTTCATCAGTTTGCAAGCGCGGCGAGACAAAGACCGATAGCTGCACCCGTGCGCCGTTGGTTCCGGGCTCACCCGTGACGCCATTAGGTAAGGCTGTCCACATTACGGTCTGTTTTTTCATGCTGAGCATCCTTTCAAGCAAATGCGTTGCAGTAAGCGATCCAGTCAGCCTCGTCTATAAGGTCCTCAAAGGTTGGGGACTGTAGCGGGCTGACCAGCTTAGGTGAAGAGGCACTAAGTATGCGAGTAGCAGGCTGGTCGGGAAGGGCAGCCAGACGGATGCCATCCAACTGGGACTGTCCGCCTGGTGAGCCGGCAAACTGCCGCTCTACGGTCAGCGTGACACTGATGCTGAAGAACAGGATTTCGATTTCTACGGTCAACTTGGCCTGGCCCCACACACGGTTCCCTTCAGTCTGGTAGGTCAGGCACATATAGAACTCCATAGATAGGGTGATAATCCCCAGGATCTCCAGAGAGCCACCCATCCGCAGGTACCCCATCAGCGTCACCTCTCCTTCCTCCCACTTGAAGTAAACCCCGGCCATTACGTACACTCCCCCACTGGCCACGCCGATGTTCATCGAGAAGTTGCCCCCAAATTCGAACGATGCCTCTACCAGGGCCAGTCCCTTAGGTGTAAGTTCCATAGCGAAGAAGCCGCCGCCGCCGAACATAGAGACCGTGATGAGGAAGGGATCCTCCCGACTACAGAAGGCAAAGCGTAGCCGGAGGGGATCGCCAAAGAAGGGCAGCGTCAGGCCCGCCGATAGCGTTATGTTCTGGAGGCTGAATACGCCCACGCCTACGGATGGAATAGGCAGGGTGTAGCCCAACTTGATGCCACTGGGACTAATATCCAGATAGGGCGGATCACTGAAGCCATCCATGGGGATAAGCTCGCTCAAGGTATTTATGAACGTAAGGGGGCCGCCGAACTTGATGTCCTTGACCTCGGCACTTACGTCGAGCTTTTTCCCGGTCTGCGCGAGGAAGCTGATTTTGCGGAACGCGACCCGTATAAAGTAGTCAATGCTCCCCATGGGGATCAAGTTAAGGGCAAAATTGGATAGCTTGCCCTCAACCTTGCTCATTGACTCCTTGCCCGAGAGCTCAGTGCGTAGTATCGCAGTGATCGTTAGGGCCGTACTGCTATCGGCGACAAAGATGGGCTTGCCGACGTCGGGGAATGACTTGACCTCGGGATTCCACTTCAACTGAGTGACCATGGCCTCGGGCAGTCCCTTCGCGTCGCGCTCGACGTGCGAGGTCAGTTTAGGAATCTGGTCGTCGCCGAATATCTCCTTGACAATGTCCTTCAGCAGGACAGCTCCCAACATCTTCGCGCTATCAGCGAAGAAACTTTGTGGATCGAAACTGCCGCCGGCAAAATCCGACGGGCTGCCCCCCACCGGTCCATACTTGCGCGAGAGCCCCGTGATGTCCATATCAGGGGTCGCCAGGCCGCCGGACTGGTCCGCGCCGAACTGCAGGGGCACGGCATCAACTAATTTAGCGAAAATCTGGCCCTTATTCTTGGATGTATGCCAGCCATTGTCAGCGTACGCGGAGTCTATCTCGATGCTGGCGCTTCCGCCGTTCCCGGTTACTTGGGCAACTGCCGGTATGCGTACTTCCGCCCGTGCCAGTATTGGATAGCCACACGGCTGGTTTTGCACTTCGAACTGTAGGGCGGATATGGAGACGCCGGGGGCGGTGGTCTCGGCGCCAAAGATAATCGCCTCGACCTCCAGACTGGTATCGCCCGGCTTCTGCGCACTGCTTTCGGCGAGGGCGACCTTCTGGCCGAACATCGGGGCCCGCCGCCGACTTTCATCAGCTCGGGCAGGATCATTGTAGTAGTCCACTACATCTGACATGACGCTCTTGTCAAAGGCCAGGCCAAACTCGTGCCCCGGAACATTCTCCACGCCAATGAAGATGAGTGGTATGGAAAAATCGCACTCCTGGCGGTTCCAGTCCTCGGCGGTGATCTGGAACCGGAAGTCCTGATTGCCGACCCGCACCCAGAAAGCAGACTGGGGCGAGGGACCAGTGCCGGGCACTTTGTCATCCTCTGGCTTGTCCAGATTGGGGGTTACCAGGGTGGTAATCCGCACGCGGCGCAACGGCATACGTCGGCCGTCATTGGGCTCGCCAAAGGCGGCATAGGTCTTCTCCGGCTCGCGCACGACGATAAACATGCGCTGCCGCAGGTAGGCAATGCGGCTGGTGCCCGCCGTGTGGAACTTGCGCTCGGTGACCTTGATGAGTGAAGCCCGGTGGCCAAACGGGAAAAGATACCCCTTGTAAACTACCTGGACATATTGGTCACGGCCCATCACCGCCTGGTGACGCCAGGCTTCTACGGACAGGCCCTTGCCTACCGGCAGCTCCTCGGCATACTGGGTGTTCATCCATACGCCCAGCGGAGTCAGCATCAGGCGGTCGGCATGAACGGTCCGCGACCGGGCATCGGGTATAAAGAAGTCGGAGGTCAGCCAGACCAATTCACAGCGGTCCCGCTTATCCAGGGACATGCGGAAAGGCTGGTTCGAGTGGGGCGGGATATCCTTGGAGTAGTCCGGCGACCAGATGGCCCGTAACGAACGAAATTCACTGAAAGTATCCTGGCTATCGACCTGAACTACACGGAATTTGCCCTCCTCCCATCCATACTTGTACTGTCTATCGAACACTCCCCCGCCAGCAGCTTGTACGCCCAGGCGCGTGTGCCACAGCTCTACGCGGCCATGGTGCTTAACCAGCCCATCGGTATGCACCCACCCAGCGAGTTCGCTGGGCGAGATAATAAGGCGATAGGGCGCTTCAATGGCGGTCTCGGTTGCTTGTGGTTCTCGGATAACCGGAAGTGCTAGGCTCATCAGGCCCGGCGTTACCCATTCAGGACGCAAGATGATGCTGGGTTGTTGCTCTTTTATGGTGCCCTGGCCACCCGTGGTTGTGGCTGCCGGCAATGTGATTCTGGCGGGAGGCAGTGCCTTCGCTTCCGGCTGCAGCGGCCTTAATTCCAGCAAATCGCGCTGGCGGAACTGCTTGAACCGGTCTGGTTGTGGGGGTGGGGGGAGGGCCGTAGGGGCCACTGATAACTTATAGTTAGTCCAGTTCAACAGCGCCTGGAGGGTGTAGTCAATCTTCTGGACTTCTTCGGGGACCTCAAAGACAAGCCGGCTGGGGCCGGAAAGCCGGGCCTGAACCGGCGGCGGTCGCAGCTCATCCGGATCGGTGTCCTCATCCGGGTCGGGATCTACCTCCGGTGGTCGGTAGGCGTCTGCTACTGGTAGTTTTTTGTCCACTTCAAAGAAAGCCTGCTCGGCTATGTGCTGGGGTGGGAAGTGCACGATTATGTAGGCAGGTTGTTCGCTGTTGTCCCGCACCAGTTGGGGGGCGTCACCGGTAGTGTTCAGCGACAGGTTCCTGAACTCAAACTTCAACACCAGCATATCATGGGGTCGGATCACATCCAGGGTGAGCCCGGGCAGGCGGATCTGTGGCAGCCTGAGGCCGGGAACCGGCGTAATCCTTCCCGCAGGAGGCACCTGCAGTCTGGCACCGGGTGCTGGCTGTACCGTTGGGGGCGGCTGGGGTTCGGTTTCCCTGGTAGTCGGCGGGGGGATTCGCACCCGGGGCACCGGGGCTTCGGTTTCCCTGGTAGTGGGTGGGGGGATTCGCACCCGGGGCGGCGGGGGTTCGGTTTCTCTTGTAGTCGGTGGGGGGATTCGCACCCGGGGCACCGGGGCTTGGACTTGGTCAGCAGCGAAGTGTACCCGGTAGCCCTCAGCGGCCACAGCGCGCTCTATTATTGCGCCGGGCAGCGGGGCAAGCACTGTGAGCAGGGCCGGCTCGCACCGCACCTGCCGAACGCGGCCACCATAGCTCACGACCTCAAACGCTGGACAGTCGGCACCGCCCGCCAACTGTACGCTGAGGCCCTCTCCGTGCAGCCACACGGGATCATCATCAAAATTGGCTAACAGCGCCTCATGGTGACCGTCGGAATTCAAGGCTACGGCGTAGCGCGCTTCTCGCAGAGGTAGTGCAAACGGCTCTCCGTCGGCACCGGGCCAATCCGGCGAGGGGACATACCACAGCTTCGTTGCCTTCCCCTCGGCCCGGGCAACAATCGCCCGCTGAGCCTGCCCCTGCTGATCTTGCCCCGCTTCTATATGAATGGTATCAAAGGCGCAACTGGGGGCGACGAACTTGCCGCCGGCAGGAGTGGGAAGACTCTCCACCATCGCCCAGTCGTGCTGCCCGCGCTCAATGACCAGCAGCGTTCTCTTAGGGGGCGGTTGGCTGATGATGCTGGGCGTATCCGGCGCAAGCAGGGCTACGGTAAGTGTATCCGAGACTATCCTGTCGCCCATACCCGATAGGGAGGCGATATCCATACCCCGGAACGTCAGCCGCCAATCGGGTAGGAATTCGGCTTCGGTTATCCCACCCAGGCTCAGATTCACGCCGTCACCTAAGTGCCAGGTAGTGCGGGACAACCGGGCCCGTCCCCGGGCCGGTTCCGCTCCGGCCAGCCAGTTTTCCAGGGGGCCCTCGCTGGTCAGGCCGCCCAGAGCCAGCCGCAGCTTCATACGCCAACCTGTCAGCCCTCGCCGCAGCTCGCAGGTCAGGTCGGCGGGAAGTTCCGTTCCGGGGTAGCGTGCACCACTCAGGGCGATACGGATAAGTTCGTCGCCCTTTTCTACCTTCAGGCGAGGCTGGCCGCCAAAGCGGCGGCAGTCAATCACCCAGCGCTCCCGGTCTCCCAGTTTGAAGGCCACCCGCCCAGGGCGCTCAACCAATTGGAACCGCCCCAGCAGAGCCGGTCCGACTTTCCTTAATAGCGGCGGCATGCTTACCGCCGCTACTCCGGCCAGGCCGAGCAGTTCCCGCCGAGAAAGATTCACAGATTCGGGGGTGGACAATACTTCCGTCAGGGTCGGCTCGTCCGCCGACAGCCGCGACGGCATAATACCACGCAAAGCGGCGAGGTTCAATCGGGTATGCTTCATCTGCTTCGCTCTCCTCGCTGTTGGTTTGTGAAGATCACTGTGAGATAACACACTGACGGCCGTGCCACCAGCGCCATTTGCATCTGACAAACCACATAGGTCATGAGTCGAGCGCGGCTCGGTGACACACATACCGCGGCGGCGCTAAGACTACATTCTGGCTGCGCACTTACGAGGGCGCGCTTGTAGGCGGCTCCCCGGGGTCCTCGGTGGATTCTTCATCCGGTTCCCGGAGGGCCTGCTTGAACTCCCGAACGCCCTGCCCCGTCCCGCGCAGCAACCGGGGAATCATGGTAGCCCCAAACAGCAGCAGTATAATCGCCAGTATCCCCACGATTTCCCATACGCCTAATCCGAACACGATATCACCTTCTTTGAACTACCATTTCCCTTCATACCCTGTATGTTCCTGCCAGCCAAGACCTACCAGCACTGCGGCCACTAATTCTAACCGTAACTATAATATTCTCCACCCTGTCAATCTTCACCTCCTTGCCTGTCTCGCTGGCTGATAAATTTCCCGGTGAGATATTCTCCACTCTGTGTCATGCTCTGAGCGGGGCGGCACCGTGTCAAGGATAGTCTGGTCTTGTGGCCGGCTGGTAGTATCTTGCCCTCAGGTATTGCAAGGAGATGTCAGCTTCATTGTAATACCCGAGATTTCCCAAAAGCATAGTAACGATAAGTGTCGGTCACATTTTCACCGGAATCAGTCAGCTCCTGGGTGGAGCCCAGGGCGTCGAAGTGGTAGTACTTGGTCGTGTCACCATGCCACTGGCTCGCCGATATTGCCCACGTCCACCGTCTCCCCGGCTTTAGCCGTAAACTCGGCGTGGCCGAATATGTCTTCATGGTCATCCACCCAGACATTATATTCCAGGCCGCCCATGAGGTTCTCCATCCGCCAGTTGCCGTCAGCATCCGTGCGCGTCCTCTTCCGCAGGATGCGAGTCTCCATCGTGTCCCACGGACCATAGCCCAGCTCGTGGGAACTATATAGCTGAATGGCTACGTCAGCCAGGGCCTTCCCGGATTTGTCGAGGAGTTGACCCGTAACTGCGCCCAATGGGCGCAGGATCAGCGAAATCTGGAAATCCGGGCCCGGGTCCACGCTGACCGCCGTGCCAACCTTGGTTTCGGTGTGGCAGGCAATCAGCCAGATGTCGCCGCGGCTGGGCAGTCCCGACAACTCGAACTGGCCATCGGGGCCGGTCGTGACCCACTCTTCGCACTTTGAGCCTGTGATCACCGCGCCAGGCTGCGGTGTTCCCTGCCGGTCAACCGCATAGCCGCGAATGCTGCGCCCGGCCACATTAACCCGCAGGGGCGGCAGCTCGCGCTCCTGGCCGGCCACAAGCTTGTACGTACCCAACTCTTCCCAGGCGGCGTCAAGGGCTTTGTCATCAACGTCCGCCGTGGGCAACACCTGCAGCTTGTAACCGGTGGGCAGCGGCCCTACGGTGAGGTAGCCCTCATCGTCGCTGTGTACCTGCATGAGTATGTAGCCCAGGCCCATACCACCAAACCACCTCCGCCCCGGATCGGCCAACTCCACCATTACCGGTATACGCGAGATGGGCTGTCCGTCCGGGTCTATTACGCGCGAGGTTACGTAAGCTCCTGGCTTCAGGGTGATCTCAACGGTCTGGTCCGTATCTTCTTCTAGAAACGCGACACCTGCCAGCCCGTGTTCCGTATCGCGCGCCAAGACCATCCATGCCGATCCCACATCGTAGCCCCGGCGTTCGAGTCTTAACGCGAAGCAGCCCTGCTCATCTGTCTGCACCTGACGAATAATCATGCCCTCGTACAGATCACAGCTAGAGGACCAGGAGCCCTCTTTCGCGACCGAGATGGTCGCGTTGGCCACTAACTGTCCATCCTCTGTACGCACCGTACCGGATACCAGGGCCTTCTTCTTCATCGTGAAGTCTACGCCAGTGACCGTCTCTTGCCCGACTACTGTTACGTGCCTCTGAGAGGGCTCGGGGGTCGCGTAAGGGAAGTCCTCTTCCCAGTCTGCCGGATACACGGTCTGTTCTCCGGGTGCCAGGCGGAGTACGTACTGGCCTGCTTCATCTGACTCGGCCGATGTGGAGTCCACGGGTAAAGCGTCTACAGCTCGCATTCCGTAAACAGTAGCCCCAGCCACTGGTTCACCGGTGTCCGCATCAACGATTCTGCCCTCAACGAGGCCACCGGTGATAAGCTCCAGGTCGGCGCCGGTGTACTGCTCGCCGATGCTGAGCCAGACAGCTGCGCATCCACTTCCAATATAGCCCTCCAGTGGCTCACGCACCGCGACCGTATACTGACCGGAGACGAGTCCCCCTATCGTATAGGCGCCATCGGGACCACTAAAGCCATCCTCACTGCCCCGCTCCCCAGAAGCGGACACATGTACATCTTCCACTGGCTGTCCGTCACGGGTCACGCGGCCCGAGATGCTGGCCGCGGGCTCCAGAGTAATGCGAATGTCGCTGCTGCTGGTGTGAATTAGGTCAGGCTGAATCCGCGCTGCCTTGCCTTCGGCATCAGCAGTCAGCCACACATACTTGCCAACAGGCAGTCCGGAGATCTGGAAATCCCCACCGGCGTCGGTGATAGCCGTCAATATACTGGCCGGGCCCAGGTAAAGAAAGTCATCGGAATCTTCATCTGGCGGCGCGAACACAAACATCACGCTAACTGCCACGCCCGCCACCGGCTGCCCTGCGTGGTCTACAACCTGTCCGGAGCAGGAGACCGGATTCGCACCAAGCTGCACCTCGACCTCCTCGTCGGGGTGAGCGAGTGTCCAGCCGACCGCATAGCCGTCTTTGAACGCGCCCACCGTGTACTCATCCGCGCCATCGAGCTCTTCAAAGACTATCTCGAACCGTCCATCAGTGCCGCTGGCGACCACTATCGATTCCGGATGGGGCGTCGGCTCCAGGGCACAGTAGTATGTAAAGACCTTCGCGCCAGAGACCGGCTCACTGGCTGGACTCAGGACTTTGCCCGTTATGATGACTTGCTCAGCGGCCACGGGGAGAGCAAACAAGACCATCACATTCAGCACAAGCATTGCGGCTACAGACCGTCTAGACATGCTATGCACCTCTGCGCGGTACTGTTCCTCATTGAACACACTGATGTACTACCTGAGACTTGTCGTCTGACTCAGCCCCCGGCCTCTTAACGAGTATATTCGCCTTCGCCAGTGACCTGCCCTTCCCGAAAATCAACGTCACAGGTTCAGGTGCCGAATCCAGCCGATGTCCTGATGGCCGTTGTTCACCCACATGGCTGTCTATTCGAGTTCCCGACCTCTGGTCCCTGCATGACCAGAAACCACCCGCAGAAGCCCTACGTGTTTTTTCGGGAGGCACAACCCAAACCCACTACCGCCACGTGATGAACCGGTATGCGGCCAATAATTTCGCTGTAGAACTCTTCATCCTGGAAGGCTTCTATGTTCAGTTGGGTACGAATGAACGTAGGAGCGATGGCGTTCACCTGAATATCGTGGTCTGCCAGCTCTATCGCCATTACCTTAGTGAGCTGGAGCAGCCCACCTTTGGAGGCACAATAAACCGCCCGCTTCTCCCCGCCGACCAGGGCCATTGCCGAGCAGATATTGATTATCTTTCCGCCACCTCCCACATATGCCCAGGCGCATCAACGTGGGTGCCATCGTGGGTGTAAGTGACCAAATGCTCTTTGTTAGCGGGGTCCTTAAACCACTAATCTTTCAGCTGGAGAAGGAGAACGGGCGACTAAAGAAGTTGGTGGCCGAGCAGTCTCTGGACATTGCCATTCTGAAAGAGGCGGCTGCGGGAAACTTCTGAGCCCGGCCCGGCGCCGGGTAGCGGTAGAGCAGGTGAGGGAGGTGCAGGTATTAGTGGCGCGATGGCCAATAGAGTATAATATGGTGAGGCCCCACAGCGCACTTAACTACCAACCACCGGCGCCGGGTAGCGGTAGAGCAGGTGAGGGAGGTGCAGGTATTAGTGGCGCGATGGCCAATAGAGTATAATATGGTGAGACCGTACAGCGCACTTAACTATCGACCACCGACGCCGGCGAAGAGAGAAAAGGCAAACTACTGGGTAGGGAGAAATACCCAATGAAGGAGGAAGCATCCCAATGGCAAAGACCAACAAAGCACACAAGGAGCTGGCCATCAATGGTGGCCCGCGGGCCGTTACCGGTTTAGAGGCCCCGTCACAGCCCAAAGTTGGCACCGAAGAGTTCATGGAACTGGCAGAACTGTGGGGTTTCAGCGAACAAGCAAGGCAGAAGATTCACAAGGTGATCAAGGACGAAGATTTAGGGAGCGGCCCGCACCTTACTCGTTATTACAACCCCAGGCCCTCCAAAGTGGACGCCTTGGAGAGAGAGACGACCCAATTCCTGGGTAGCCAATATGTACTCGCCGTCCACTCTGGCACTTCCGCCCTCGAGACAGCCTACATAGCCGCAGGTATTGGCCCGGGTTGTGAAGTGATTGTCCCGGGGTATACATTCTTCGCCACTGCCGCCGCCGTGGTCTCCGCCAAGGCTATCCCAGTCATCGCCGAGATCGACGAATCACTGACCATCGATCCGCAGGATGTGGCCAAGAAGATTGGGCCGAAGACCAAGGCCATCGTGCCGGTTCACATGATCGGAACAGTCTGCGATATGGACCCGATTATGAAGTTGGCCGATGAGCACGACCTGATCGTGGTGGAAGACGTAGCCCAGGCTTGCGGGGCGCAGTATCACGGCCAGTGCTGTGGCACGATCGGTCATCTGGGCTGCTTCAGCATCAGCACATATAAATACATTGGGGCCGGAGAAGCGGGGCTGGTGGTGACCGACGATGAGAAGTTATACATCCGCGCCCAGAACCACCATGACACAGCAGCGTGCTGGCGACCGGACCGCTACGCCAAAGAGCGCATGCCGGGTGAGCTTTTCTGTGGCACCAATTGCCGCATGTCCGAGCTGGAGGGAGCGGTCAATGTGGTCCAATTCCGTAAGGCGCCTGCGCGGCTATCCCGACAGCGACACGTTTACAACAACCTGGTGAGCCACCTGCGTCCTCACCAGGACATTGTGCCCCAGCAGGTGCGCGATTTGGATGGGCATGTGGGGTATACCTTTGCTTTCTTTGCACCCGATGCGGCTCATGCTGCCCAGCTGGCCGAGGCCCTGCAGGCCGAAGGTGTAGATGGCAATGTCTTTACCGCCGGCGGGGCCCGCGACTGGCACATCTACAAATACTGGGAACACATCCTGGAGCATAAGTCTGCCACTGAGGAAGGCTGCCCGTGGACCTGTCCGTTCTACGACCAGCCCCTGCCGCCGTATGCCGAAGATATGTGCCCGCGGACCCTGGATCTGCTCTCGCGCGGCATCCGTATATCGCTCAGCGAGTGGCTAACCGACAATGATTGCCGCCAGTTGGCGGGGGCGATCAACAAGGTCCTGGATGCTTTCCACCAACCTATTGCGGACGCAAGCTGGCACGATATCACCCCGCCCGCCTAATCCCGGTGGCGATGCTATATTGATTTCAGCCCCTGTAGTATCCCAAAGGGTTACGAGGGACAGTCTGAGAGCATACAGATTAGCTCCAACAATAGCCAGAAAAAATACTTCGTCTCAGTCGACAATTATGAAAGGGGAACTACGATGGACCGAGTCTTGGCCTTTGGTTGTCATCCCGACGATGTCGAATTCATGGTCGCAGGAACCTTGGTTCTGCTTGCTCAGCACGGCTACGAGATTCATATCGCCACTATGACTGGCGGTGAAGGGGGGCACCCAACGCTGTCAACTCAGCAGATTCGCCAGAAACGGCTGAAAGAGGCAGCCAATTCTGCAAAGGTAATCGGTGCTCACTATCACTACGCCGGGGGACATGATCTCGAAGTGGAGTATAACACCGACTACCGGAAGATGGCCGTGCGTGTGGTGCGCGAGGTTGATCCCCTGATCGTCTTCACTACCCCGCCGATGGACTATCTCCCTGATCATGAAGAGACTTCGCGCCTGGTCCGCAATGCTGCCTATATTGCCTCAGTACCGAATTACGACTGTGGTATCCCTACCACGCCAACTGAGCGGTTCCCCTACCTTTATTATTGGAACGCAAGCAATTCAACCGATATCTTCGGACGCCCTCTGCCGCTGTCATGTGCGGTAGACATTTCTTCGGTGATAGCGACAAAGGTGAAAATGCTGGCGTGCCACGAATCCCAGCGCGAGTGGCTGGCCTTCCACAATGACTGGGACGAGTACCTCAATAATATGAAATGGCATTCCGCCGAGGACGGCAAGCGCATTAACACCCAATACGCCGAGGGCTTCATCCAGCACCGCAGTGCCGGCCATCCCCAGGACAATATTCTCAAGAAGATTCTCGGCGATCTGTGCGTCGAGCTTTGAAGGGAGAGTAAACCCCACAAGAGAGGACAACTATGACAAAGACCATCGCCATCGAATGGCAGTCAGGTCCGATAGAGGGCACTTTGGAGATCATCAACGGTAAGCTGGAACACCTGGGGCTAGCCAGTGGTCGGGGTAAGGTGGAAGATGCTGCCTTCTGCCTTTCCCCCGACGGACAGTGCCGGCTGGAAGTCACCGTTGAGGATGCTCGCGTTGCCGAAGGTGCCAATCAAACCACCGTTACTGTCCAAACTGCGCAGAATTCGTTTACCTTCTTCTTGCGTGATGTGACAGTGGCATACCCGATCTTCCTTCCCGCTTATGGTGTCGTCGTGACGGCTGCTGACGATCCCCGCTCCTACGAGGAGATCGAGCAAGCCGTTCGCGGGCGCGGACTGCTCAGTGGTCTGCAGCAGATTGCCGGAGCACCGGAAGAATCATATAAGAAGGCGGCGAGACATACACGCGACCTGAAATGCCCAACCTGGCTGGGCCTTAGTCGGGATATGCGCATTTTCCAGATAGAGATAGATCGCCTGGAAAGACATTCCTGGGCGCTCCAGCCCATGATGTCCCAGGACTCAGACCCAGTCCATCCGACATGGCTCCTAACCGCTCCGACATGTCTCCCCGAAACCAATAATCAGCCTGTCCGATACCTCTTTGTCCTTGGGCGTGGCGACGCATGTGAATTCGACGTCTCTAGACGACTCGAAGAAGGCGTATTGCCGATCCTGCACGGCACAAGCTCGGACGGTGACGTCGTCTATCATGTGACCGCCTTTGCCACCAAGGAGCAGACGCCGCTGACCGCAGCAACGCTACGCGGTTCACATTTCCTTGTTGCCGCTCCCGGCCAATTAACTGAAGACCAGCGCCAGCTCCACGACTCGCTGCTGCCCCAAGAGATGAACCGCGATGAGGAGGTGGTATTGTGCTTCCGGGCGGAAGCGGTCAACACTGCCTCCGTGCCGCGCTATGCCTGGTTTAAGTCCCCACATCCTCCTGCTGAGGTCCGCTTTGATGGACAAACTGGATCGGGGGCTTTCCTGTCTGGGCGGATCTTCTGTGTCTCGCGGCTCAACGGCAAACCGATGCCAGAGTCAGAAGTCGCGGTGCTGGTACCCCCCGGCGAAAGCGCAGTTTGCGAATTTTACCTGCCGCACCGTCCCATTTCTTGCGAACGTGCCAAGCAGTTAGCGGAGATTGACTTCGACGCGCGCTATGCCGAATGTCGTGCCTTCTGGCTTGCGAAGCTGGATCAGGGTGCCAAAGTTCATTTGCCAGAGCGCCGCGTGCAGGAGATGACCCAGGCTGGTCTGTTGCACCTTGACCTCGTCACTTATGGCCTGGAGCCAGACGGCACTCTCGCCCCTACCATTGGCTGGTATGCTCCCATTGGCACAGAAAGTGCCCCTATTATCCTCTTCTTCGATAGCATGGGCTGGCACGATGTAGCCCGGCGGTCATTGATGTATTTCCTCGATAAGCAACATGAGGATGGCTTCATGCAGAATTTTGGCAATTATATGGCCGAAACTGGTGCAGCGCTATGGACGATGGGTGAGCACTACCGCTATACCGGCGATGATGCCTGGGTAGAACGAGTTGCTCCGAAGCTGCTCAAGAGCTGCGAATTTTTGATCAACTGGCGACGCCGTAACCAGACAGATGAGCTACAAGGTAGTGGCTATGGTATGCTGGATGGCAAGGTTGCCGACGGGCCAGTAAGTCCCTTTCACTACTTTATGAACAGCGGCTATGCCTGCGCGGGTTTGAAGCGTGTCGCCGAGATGATAGCTCACCTGGATCCAGAGAAATCGCGGAAACTGGCTACTGAAGCCGAAGCATTTCAGGAGGACATCCGCGCGGCCCTGTGCGCCGCGATGGCTAAAGCGCCGGTGGTCCCGCTCAGCAACGGAATATGGTCTCCCACTGCTTCCTCATACCCCGAATGTCGCGGGCCGGTATCGCTCTTTTCCCAGAGCGCGAGCGTTTTCACGCATGGTACCTTCACGGGTCGCGATTCGCTTGCCGGTCCGCTGTGGCTGGTATTCCAGGAAGTCATCGCCGCCGACGAGCCCATCACAGATATGCTTATCAACTACCATCACGAGCTATTTACCGTGCGCAATGTCGCTTTCTCGCAGCCCTTCTACAGCCGGCATGCCTTTGCCCATTTACGGCGCGGCGAGATAAAGGCCTTCCTGAAGACGTACTACAACGGCTTTGCTGGCCTCGCCGATCGGGAGACCTACACCTTCTGGGAACACTACTTCGGGGCCTCCCCCCACAAGACGCATGAGGAAGCCTGGTTCCTGATGCAGACACGGTGGATGCTATACCTGGAAGATGGAGAGACGCTCAAGTTTCTCCCCGGCATTCCCCGCATCTGGATGGAGGATGGTAAGCGCATCGAGTTTGAAAATATGGTCAGTTACTTCGGCCCAGTATCTCTGCACGCCGAGTCAAAGCTGTCCCAGGGCGTCATTGAGGCACAGGTCGAGTGCTGCTCCGACCGGCAACCAACGGCCGTGGAAATTCGTTTGCCTCATCCCGAGGGACGCAAAGCACGTTCTGTTAGTGGAGGGACATACGCTCCTGAGAAGGAAACGGTCCGTGTCCACCCCTTTACAGGGTCCGCGATGGTCACCGTGCGCTTCTAGGGTGCTCGGGGCGGGGGAGGTACTGATGCTGTGGCTAGGCCGCGCCAAATATCTGCGTCGCTGTAAGACGGTGCAGAGCCGGGACCGATACTGGGCGGAGACGAGGAGTAAGGTTGGCTCCAGTGGCAGTATAGCGCAGTAGAGTGCGCAAATCACTCAACCTGTGCCCCCTCATCGTACTACGCGCATAATACAATTGGAGGTAGATCGCCATGACGCATAAGGAACGCTTGATCACAGCGCTGGAACGGGGAGTCCCCGATCAGGTCCCGGTTACCTGGAAATTGGTAGGTCGTTTTGCGCATAAACTGACCGGACGGGCAGACTGGCGAGCGATGTGCGATGCCCACCGCCAAATTGGCTCGATCATCTTCAACTTGCAAGGTGTCGGACCGGTTATTCATACCCATATTGGCCCCGGCTACAGCGAAAACTCCAAGACCATCACCCAGAGCGACGGCTCCACACTTCATCGCCGCCTCATTACCACTCCCCAAGGGCAATTATCGGCAGCACATCTCACCGGATTCATCCCTGATGATCCTTTGCTGCCTAAGAATGTTGAGTATCTTATCAAGTCCCGCGATGACTATGAGATTTATGCTGATTATATCCAACAGTGTGCGCACACCGCCGAGATAGTTGAATCTGAGACGGTGGCGGCTCGGGATTATATAGGTGATGATGGTCTACTTAACGACTGGATGTGCGACTCGGTATATCATCTCGCCCATTTGCGCCGCGATGTGGACTACATCGTAGACCTGGTGGAAGTCCCTGACCTCATCGAGGAAGTACTGGAGGCCATTGATGCTTACCAACAGATTCGCGTGCAGGCCTTCAATGAGTCGGCGGCCGAGGCCCTGGTCTACGATATCTGCTGGGCGTCTCTGGACTTGGTCAGCCCCCAAATTGTGCGGCGATTTATGATCCCCCGGGCTAAGTGGGTCGTGGAGAACATTGCACCGGGCAAGTATATTGTCTTCTTCCAAAGCGGCCGCATCCGGGCGGTCGTGCCCGATCTGGTAGCGTGTAAGCCGCACTGCATCCAGCACTTCGATGTTCTGGGCGATTGTGACCTGGCGGAGATTAAGTCCAGCTTCGGCGAAGATATCTGCATTATGGGCAACTATAACCCGGTGATACTCGCGTACGGCACCATAGAGGAGGCGCGCGTCGAGGCGCGCCGCTGCCTGGCCGACGCTATGGCTGGCGGGGGCTATATTATGAGCACATCAGACGAAGTCCCCAGTGACGCTAAGCCCGAGAATATGAAAGCGGTGGTGGAGACAGTCGCGGAATATGGGCGGTACTGAGAGGGCAGAGGCAGGAAGTGAGAGACGAGAAGCAGGATTAATGGCAGATAACAACATGTCAACGGCTTGCGGGCCAGCCTTGCTTGGCTCGACTGGCACCTTCCAAACATACCTGACGCCGCCAGTCAGTCATCAGTGGGTAGCGGCGCGTGCTCAGCCCAGGCCGGCCCCTTTTGTTGGTTTGGTAGTTACCAGCTCCGGCCCGGACCAATGACCGTTGTGCCAGTGCCAGTAGTACAGCTTATTTCCGGACCCTCCCAGCAAGTGGCAGCCCAACTGGGCCTTGCGCGTGGCAAGTATCGCTCTATTCGGTCAGTTTATCCTGGCGCAGCTCGTGCTTCAAAACCTTACCCAAAGCTGATTTGGGTAGAGAGTCTCTAAACTCAACTAAGCGGGGGACTTTGAACGGTGCGAGATGCTGGCGGCAATGGGCGATGACCTGCTCAGCAGTAAGCTCGGCACCCTCGGCGGGCACCAGGACTGCTTTAATCCGCTCGCCGCGCAGAGGATCCGGCATTCCCACTACGGCTGCCTCCGCGACCGGTGGCATCTGGGCTATGACTGCTTCCACCTCGCGCGGGTAGACATTGGTGCCCCCGACTATGATCATATCTTTTTTGCGGTCCACGATGTACAGGTAGCCATCAGCGTCCAGCTTGCCCAAGTCGCCGGTGTATAGCCAGCCATCTCTGAGGGCCTCGGCTGTGGCCGCCGGGTCCTGCCAGTAGCCCTGCATAACATTCTCGCCGGCCACTATGATCTCTCCGACTTCTCCTGGGGGCACATCCTGGCCAGCTTCGTCCACGATGCGAACTTCCACTCCCAGTACAGGCGGGCCAACACTGCCTGGCTTCTGCACTCCATCCGGTGGATTGGCGCTCACTACCGGGGAGGCCTCCGTCGGCCCGTAGCCTTCGACCAGCACCACACCATAGCGCTCTTGGAACCCGCGGAGAACCTCAAGGGGCAAGGGCGCTCCGCCCGACACGCACACTCGCAGGCTCTGTAGGTCGTACTGGCGGCTGGTTCGGCACTTTGTGAGTACAGCGAACATTGAAGGGACGCCGGCCAATATGGTAACTTGATGCTCCTGGAGGGCCTCCAGCACCGACAGTGGGGCAAACGCCGTCTGCAGCACAATTTCGGCACCGGTTATCAACGGTAGTATCATGCAGACAGTAGCCCCAAACGAATGAAACAACGGTAGAACGGCCAGAAACGTATCCTGGCTGGTTACCCCTATCAGGTTCTGGCAGGAGGTGGCGTTGGCCAGCAGGTTACGGTGGGAGAGAACCGCACCTTTGGGCTGGCCAGTCGTGCCCGAGGTGTAGATAAGCACCGCTGGATCGTCCAGTTCAGCTGCGGGGGACTGGATAGGCCGGTCAGCATGCGCGGACGTAAGCTGCTCCAGATTAACGGCCTCTTCTATCGCTGACTGCCCGCTAACCAGCAGATTCGTCAGCCCGGCTACCTGGCTCTGCAATTTGGTGAGGAGAGAATCGAGTTCTGAGATGGAAATCAGCGTCTGTACTTGCGCGTGGTTGAGGATATATGCTGCCTCAGCCGGGCTCAGTTGACAGTGAACCGGTACTGCCATCGCGCCCAGCGCCGTGATAGCCAAGTATGAGACTATGAATTGCGGACAATTCGGCAGTAGCAGTCCCACGCGGTCGCCACGCTTTACCCCCAGCTTGGCCAGACCTGCTGCCAGGCTTCCCGCACTGGCCACCAGTTGCTGATAGGTCAGCGTCTCTTCGCCAGCTACCACTGCTGGCCGCTGTCCGAACTCGGCGGCGGAATCAAGCACCGCCCCAAACAGACCACATCTACTCTGATTGTTCATCCCAATCACTCCCTACGTCTTGGGCAACCTGTGTAATTCTTTCGCCTCGCGCCAGGTTGGGCTGCCATATGGTAGTAAAGTTCAACGTTTGATTTGCTTTCTCCTGCGTAGAATCTGTTGTGCGTAGCCTTCATATACATCTGGCAGGAAGAACTTAGGCCAATGAAAAACCTTGTAACAAGCAAGAGATCATATGGGGAATCTCCGCTCACGCGACGCCCACGGAAGGGCCAGGCCAGTGAGACAAGAGATTGCCGCAGCCACACTCATCACCATCTTAGCCTGTGGGGTATCTGACGGTATCGAGGCTGCGCCACGCACCGGCGACCAGGCCGGGCGAAGACATCGTTTCTACTTTGGCCTGCTCCGGGCACGACCGATAAAGCCGGCCTGCTGTCAGCAGTCGTCAGGCCGCGGCAAGCAATCCCAATGTCAAGTGGCAAGGGTGGCTTTTTTAGTTCTTGGTTCAGTTGGAATTCACCGGTTGTTCATAGTGATCTTCCTGCAGTTTGCCTGCCATCCGTCCGATCGGGAGACTCAACTGCAAGTCAATGTGTACCGGCGTGACCAGCTACAGAGCAGCCGCGTGGCGGTCAGCGTCGGGGTCACCAGCTGCGCAAATGGTGCCGGTATCCTGATCCATGTAGATCATGACTGGGTTGGCAATGGGCTCAGAAGTGCAGGACAGATTATGGCCACGGCTTTCCAGCTCAGTTCGCACGCTGTTGCCAATGCCGCAATTGACTCGCAAACTCCCGGGCGACATGAAGGCACGAGCGCGATCCGGATCAGAATCAAATGAGTTTTCCATATGCTCGGTACTAAAGCGTGGCTGGGTGAGGGCCTGTTCGGGCATCATGCCGAACTCAATGTAGTTAAGGAGCACGTTCAGGGTGGTCTGGTCCTGTAGGTCGCCGCCGGCCACACTGATAACGACAACCGGCTTGCCGTCCTTGGTGACCAGTGTCGGTGTGAGCGTGATGCGGGGGCGCTTGCCCGACTGGATGCAGTTCGGATGCCCGGGCGTAGTGTTGAGGCTTCTGAGCCGGTTGCCCTGCACGACCCCCGTCGTCAGGTCGGGCTGATTTCCGACAAGATTGCAACTCGGCGTGGCTGCCACCACGTTCCCCCACTGGTCAGCCGCTACACAGGTAGTGGTGTCGGAAATAGGAGTCCTGACTGGATTTGCCCCGCACTCAGGCCTGTCTCCAGGTGCCTTCATATGATAGGGGTCACCGGGACGCTGCAGAATGGAGGCCTGGGTCATATCAATCAGGCCGCGGCGGATGTCGCTGTACTGGTCAGATAGAAGCTGAGCTAGTGGCACATTGACAAACTCCGGATCGCCATAGTACCGATCGCGGTCAGCGTAGGCCAGCTTCATCGCTTCGGTAAGCATGTGGATGTAGTCCGCCGAAAGATGCCCCATATTCTGTAAATTGTAGCCCTCCAGGAGACGCAGTGTCTGACAGAGTACCGGCCCCTGCGTCCACGTGTTGCACTTGTACACGGTGTAGCCCCGATAGCTAACCGAGACTGGGTCCTCCACGGTGGTCACGTGGGTCTCCAGATCCTGCTTGCGCAGGAAGGAACCGATATGCTGGTACCAGGCTACCAGGTCGTCGGCGATATCGCCCTTGTAGAAGCGGTCCCTCGCCGCTCGCAATTTTTGTTCTCTGGTGCCGTTTGTCTGCTGTTCCCGCTCGATCATCTTCCGCAGCGTTACAGCCAGTTTCGGATACCATGCAGTCTCTCCGGTGTCGAGCAGGGCCAGCGTCGGCGCGACCACCTCTTCAAAGCTTTTGGTCCCGTATAGTTCCAGTGCGGTTAGGCAAAGGTGTACAGCACCAGGCACGGGCATGGCTTTATAGCTGCCCTCGTCTGGGATGTTGTTCGCGTAGTACCACTGGATGGCATTCTGGTCCAGTGGCGCCCGTCCCATACCGCACAGGACTTTCACCTCCTGTTTGTTCGCATCATAGATGATGAGTGGAATCTCACCGCCAATGGCAAACGAGCCGTAGTCTGTTACTGCCAGGGCGAACAGGGTAGCAGTCGCGGCGTCGGCGGCGTTGCCTCTTTGTTCAAGTAGCTGGATGCCGGCCGCCACTGCCTGGCTCCCGCCCGCCGCCACTGCACCAACCTGACCCGATGCCTTCCAGGTAATCATGACTATCCTCCTGCCTAATCAGCTATTCGAGATTCCTGGGGCCTCCTCAGGCGTGGGTTGTTGCTCACTACCAACTAATGCCACTAACCCAGGAAGTGCCCTTCTTTCCATACTACCATATAGTTGTTCGTCGCCATAGTATTTTTTGATGGAGACACTCACAAAATGATATAGCCGAGTTCCTGGAGGTTGCGTTACACCCCTGCGCATATCCACCCGCAG
>SDBU01001954.1_pt1 | contig 28315 bp, 28 predicted proteins | sample 2277071 | NCBI WGS metagenome assembly SDBU01 (sample SAMN10397929, study PRJNA504765) | marine sediment metagenome | isolation source: marine sediment core GS08_GC12, 126 cmbsf | place: Arctic Ocean: Gakkel Ridge, Loki's castle | collected 2008 | reverse complement strand
GACGAGAATCCTGATAAAAGTCTGTTTGGATATCTCCATTACCGGTTTTCTTCCTCGTGCACTTTCGTCTTACGCAATGCCTGCTGCCACCTGCGGTATTGCAGCGGCACTGTTCGCCAACAAATCCAGTAAAATGCGGTAGCGAATAAAATGCCCCAGATCCAGCCGAACAATACATCGCCCGGATAGTGCACCCCGACATAAATGCGTGAGATGCCGACAAGAACGGCCAGCACGGCCATTGGCGCGATCAGAACTCGATAATGCCAGCCAAGCCAGGTGGCCAGTGCGGCCATATTTATCGCATGGTTAGACGGAAAACTGTTGCGACCACAGCCCGCGAGTAATCGAACGCCTTCCAGGGCGTAACAAGGGCGCTCGGTCATAAACCAGTGTTTGATTAACGCCCCGCTCCAGTCTGCAAGCAATACCAGCAGCGCCATCAGGGCGATTACCCGCCATGCCGGTTTGCCACCGCGCCAGAAAGCATAAATCGTGACCAATACCAACGGAATGATGCCGTTGATCTTGTCAGACAAAAAAACCATAGATGAATCAAGCCAAGTGTAGTGGTGTCCACCATCCTGGTTAATCCAGAAGAAAATAATTTCATTAAGTCTACCCAGGAAATCCATTACTCAACCTGTATATTGGCGCGAATATAGATACCAGCCCATCGGGTTCGTACGGGTGAAGGCACCTCATGTACGCGCTCGAGAACCCACTGCATGCTGTCACTGGTTGTTTTTCTCTGAGGGAAGTTACCGTTATCGTCAGACATTGCCACCAATACACAGATATCGGCCCGTGACTGATTCTTGTCTTCTTTGCGCCAGATATCGTATTGGCTGATCTTACCACCTGGCAACGCTAGCACCTGGTGCGGTTTGTTGAGTGCAAAAGCAATTGCAGCAGACAGGCCCCAGTACTGAGTGGCAATGGTACAAGTAGCTACGGTTGGCTGCCTATCGTAAATCTCTTTAACGGCAACACCAATCTCCGGCCAACCAAAGGTATTGGCCAATTGTGTATTACCCCGGTACCGTATGACGTTGGCGAGTAACATCGACAGCAGCCCAGCCACAACAATCACGACGACCAACCATTTACGCTGCCGGTTCTCTGCTTTCGCACCACGCACGCTATCCACGCGCAACCATTGCGCCAATATCCCTCCAAGCAATATTGACCCCGGGATATAGGCGGCGGCGGGCCAGTGGGCGCCGCTGATCATGGTAAAACCGGTGAGTGCGAAAAACACCAACGGCAAACCAAAGCCGAATACCAGCACCCCATCCATGGGTTTAAGGTCGCTCGATGCGGAACGCATTTTTACTGCCGCCACAATCATGGCGATAAAAGCCCAGGGCATGGCCATGGCTAGCTGGCTACCAACATAGAGCAACACATTAATCACCGAAGGATCGCCTTTCAGGTTAACGCCGTGCCCTAGCTGGAACAAAAACGAAACCCAGTCGTGTTGTGCGTTCCAGTAAACAACCGGGCTGAACACAAGGGCTGCTATAACCACCGCCAGCCAGGGCCACGGGGTCAGGAAATGCCTTCTCCCTTTTTTGCTAAAAATCAGCGCAAGAAAAACAGCTGCTGGAAATAACACTGCGATATATTTGCTCAGCAAGGAAAGACCACCGAATATCCCGGTCAACAACCACCAACGCGGGTCGCGCGTCAGCGCCACATAGATTGCCCGGAAGCTCAGCGCGGTAAATAGCAAATACGGAGCATCGGGTGTAACGATGTGGAACCCGACCTGATACAGCGGCAGGCTGGTGGCCATCAGCACCGCCAGCCAGCCAGCCCGGGGCTGCCGGGGAAAAACGTCACGCGCGATCAGATAGACCGAGATATTGATAGCGGCCCAGGCCAGCACCGCCGGCAGACGAATCACCCAGGCTTTGTCGCCAAAGATAGCAGTGAAAAATCGGATCTCCCATGCCACCATGGGGGGGTGGTCAAAATAACCTGCCTGTAGTTTTTCGGACCATACCCAGTAATAGGCCTCATCGGGGTGCACACCAACGGCGAACAAAGCGATAATATTACCGATTAAAAACAATGAGATGAGTAGCCAGAACCAGGGCGGCATAGGCAAGGTGTAAGGAAATTTCAGCTTCAATTGTTCACCAACTTACTTATGGATTGGGAAAAATAACACAATACCGTATAATCGCGGCGCCTCGGGCCGGGATCTGTTCGTATTTGAATGACTTTTCGATAAGGAACAGCCGGGAAGTACTATAACAGCTGAATTCCGGAACAAGAATCTGATTGTCTGGAACAGGGAACGACCTTCCTGGATTAACTTACCCCGCAACAATATCAAGAAACCAACTGAATAATTACGTTGAACAATAACGCAGACACCCATTCGCAAGACAGTTACGCACTTGGAAAACATGCAATTCGCATTATCGTTTCGCTAGGACTGTTCGTACTGATTTTCCGCGCCGTGGATTTCCGCGAAGTTCTTGATGTCCTGAGAGCCAGCAACCCGTGGCTGTTGCTCCCGGCCCTCGGATTGCAAATTCTCAGCGCACTGGTTGCCGCCGTTCGCTGGCATATGATCATGCGCGAACTGTCGTTCGGCAAAAACCTGCCGTTCTATATTCGCAGCTATTTCAAAGGCACGTTTTTTAATCAGGCACTTCCGACAAGTATTGGTGGCGATGCGCTGCGTGTGCTTGAAACTGCCAAGGTAGGTGGCGGTAAGCGTGAAGCATTTTACGGTGTATTTATCGACCGCATTGTCGGCCTGCTCGGACTCTTGTTGGTTAATCTTGTTGCCATTCTCATAAATCCGATATTTCTGGAGAAGAACGCGGCAGTGCATTATGCCATCATTGGCATGGCAATTTTCGGATTCACTGGTGTGTTCGTTCTGATGTATGCAGGAAACCTGCAATGGTTGACCAGAAACAAGGTAACCAAACTGGTACACGATCTTTCCCATCGTGTACGCAGGGTTTACCGCAGTGGCCGTACCATCGCCAGACAGCTAGTGCTGTCAATTGTGATTCACCTGTTGTCGATGATGGCCGTCTATTTCATTGGCCTGTCGGTGGGACTGGATTACAGCCTGCTGGTTTACATGGTGGTTGTGCCGCCGGTCATTTTGCTAACGATCATCCCCATTTCACTTGCGGGATGGGGTGTGCGTGAATCCGGCATGATCGGGCTGTTTCTCCTCATCGGAGCGCAGAAGGCGACTATCCTCTCCGTTTCACTAATCTACGGGCTGATTCTGGTTGCAGCTTCGGCACCCGGGATGTATTTTTTCCTCTTGGGAAAAAGGCAGGCAAAGGCAGATAAATGAACGTAGATTTGATGCGGAAAATTGATTACTACGCGGGCGTACCGCTGACTTTTATCGCCACCGGTATCGTCAAGCTCATGGACCGTTTGACACAACCCGCGCAGGCTTCGCCTCACCATGCCCTGTTTATTGAACTATCCGAAATGGGCAGCGCCATTCTGGTTGACCCGGCAATGCAGAAACTCAAACAAAAAACCGGGGCAGAGCTGTTCTTTCTGATTTTTACTTCAAACAAACCCAGCCTGCAGTTGTTAAACACTGTACCGGATAAAAATATCTTCACCATTAGCGACAAGAATATATTTGCGCTGGTGTTTGATACCTTGCGCTTCCTGTGGTGGGCACGTCACAAGCAAATCGACAGCGTAATCGACCTGGAGCTGTTCTCACGATACACCGCACTGCTGACGGGTTTGTCCGGTGCCCGCAATCGCGTCGGTTATTATGGTTTCCATAATGAGGGGCTTTACCGTGGGGAAATGCTGACCCATCGCGTGGCATATAATCCACATATTCACATCGCAAAGAATTTCATTGCACTGGTCAACGCCCTCACCTCCGACCACCCGGAAGTACCCTATTCGAAGACGGTCATTACTGATGAAGAAATCAGGCTACGCAAGATTGATATTGGTGGTGATGCCAAACAGGAAATGCGTGATCTGATCAAGCAATCGTATGCCGGGTTTGATGCAAAACAGCAACGTGTGGTTCTGATCAACCCTAATGCCAGTGGACTGCTGCCGCAACGCCGGTGGATGCCAGAGCGGTATGTCGAACTGATACAACGTTTGCTGGATGCGTATTCCGATGTCCTGATTCTGTTGACCGGCGCACCAAGCGAGCAGGATGAAGCCGAGGGAATGCGACGCGCAATCGAACGCGATCGTTGTATTAATTTTGCCGGTAAACTGACACTGATGGAGTTACCGGTACTCTATTCTGTGTCTGTGCTCATGGTCACCAACGATTCCGGTCCCAATCATTTCTCATCCATCACAGAAATGCCCAACTTCGTGCTGTTTGGTCCGGAGACACCCAACCTATATGGTTCGCTTGGCAATTCAACACCGATTTATGCCGGTCTGGCCTGCTCACCCTGTGTCAGCGCGGCCAACCATCGTAAAACTGCATGTACAGATAACGTTTGTTTGCAGGTCATCACTGTGGATGAGGTTTTCAGCCAGGTCTCGAAAGTATTGAGCCCGGCCCGGGTGTAGATTTTCCGGTTATCCCCGTGGGTGATGTGCCGCGTGCACCTGCTTCAACCGTTCTCTCGCCACCTGTGTATAAATTTGTGTGGTGGAAAGATCGGAGTGACCCAACAGCATTTGCACCACCCGCAAGTCAGCACCGTGATTCACAAGATGGGTAGCAAAAGCATGCCGCAGTGTATGTGGAGAAATGCTTTTATTGATATTGGCGGTTGCGGCATAGCGCTTCAAACTGTGCCAGAAGGTCTGCCGTGACATGGCCCGGCCACGGTTACTGGGAAACATGGCGTCCGTCGCCCGCCCTTTCACGAGCTGCGGTCGTGATTCCTTTAGATAACGGTCCAGCCAGCGGATGGCCTCCTCGCCCAATGGCACCAGACGCTCCTTGCTGCCCTTACCCATTATTTTTACCAGACCCTGCTCGAGGTTTAGCTGGTGCAGCAGCAGATTGACCAGCTCTGAAACACGCAGCCCGGAAGCGTACAGTGTTTCCAGCATGGTGCGATCACGCAATCCAAGCACCGTACCCGTGTCGGGTGCGGCCAGCAGATCCTCCACTTCTTTTTCATTCAGGCTCTTCGGCAGGGGTCGCCCCAGTCTTGGCGACTCAATCTCGGCGGAGGGATCCTGGTCGATGACCGATTCTCTTAACAGGTAGCGATAAAAACGCCGCAGTGACGAAAGCTGTCGCGCGGTAGTGCGTGGTTTAACCCCCGCGATAACGCACTCGCCCATAAAGTTCTGCAAGTCCATCTGTGCGGCGCCCGGTAATGCGATGCTGTTTTGTTGCGCCCAGCGTGCATAGTGTTCAAGGTCACTGCGGTAGGCAGAAAGTGTATTGGTGCTAAGACCCTGCTCGGCCCAAACCGTATCGAGGAAAGACTCGATTAACGCGATATCCTTTTTACTCGCCGCTGGCTTCATGGCGCAGCAACCAGTTCTTGATTTGTATTGCCGGCCCCTGACGTTTTCCCATATAGCCGCCGTTGCCATTTCTTGCCACCACGCGGTGACAGGGAATGACAATGGGGACCGGGTTGCAGCGGCAGGCGTTACCCACGGCACGTGCTGAAGTGTGTAATTTCTGCGCCAGTTCACCATAGGTCACCGTCTGCTTACCGGGAATCCTGCGCAATGCTTGCCACACCTTGTTTTGAAAGGGTGTGCCGTCAGTTATCACCGGCACGGAAAAACGGTACCCCGGATTGGCGACATATGACTTGAGTTGACGACAGGCTTCCTTTGCCAGCGGATGATTGGCTTTTTTCAGTTTCGTTGCGCGTGATACGGATGCAACCAGTAACAGGCCGGCATCGTCCGCGCGAATGGCGAGCCGGCCAAACGGCAAATCAATTACTGCGTTGTATTCCGGTTTTCCAGTAACCATAACTGTTGCAGTTTCCGCTCGATCAGTGCGCGACGCTTGGCGTCTCCAGTAACGCGCAACAATCCGTTAAAAATGCTGCGGGCGTCCTCCGCCAGACCCGCTTTTCCCAGGGCTTCCGCTGCCTGATAGCGTGCGCTTTGCCCCCACAGGTCAGCGCCCTTCGGTTGCCCCATTGTAGCGGAACGTAAATATAATTCAGATGCCTTCTCGAATTCCTCCAGCGCAACTTTTGATTCGCCCATCCAATAGAGCAATTCGCGCTTCAGGCTTTCCTTGTTCACGCGATCATAGACCAGCTGCATCAATTTATAGGCCTCACCATGCTCTCGAACCGCCTGCAAATCAAACAATACCTGAATAGTGCGCTTGGCCATTCCATTTGTCAGAGTTTTACGATCACGCAACATTTTATGCAAAAGATTGATGGCGGGTTTGGTGTCGCCCGCGTACACCAGCGTGCGTGCCCGTCGTAGCATCCACTGCCCGACATCTTCACCGGCGGGCGGCTGGTGCAGACCTTTCATCCATCTTGCCGCCTGACGTACATCGTGCGCCTTCAATGCTTCGTTGGCCAGTTGATATCGCACCGAATCCGGAATCACCGTTGGCACGTCAAAACGGGTGGAGCGCGCATAAATGGCGCGGGCAACGTTCTGCTTGCCGTCAGCAAACAAGGCTTCGGTCAGTCGCTGGTGTGCAATTTCGCGAACGATAGCAATTCCGGCACGCAGGGCAAGCAATCCGTAGATCGCGCGACTGGAAACCCCGTCCGATTTGGCAAGCTTCTCTGCTTTCTCCAGCCACGGCGCATCATTGCCCACCAGCAGCCGCTCGCGGTTGCCCACCGCTTTCGCCAGGTTACTGTAACTCTGCCAGAGATCATCAGCCTTGAACGGAAAAAATGGATCGTTTGGACTGTCCTCCAGTTCCACGTTCAGCGCCAATTCCAGAAAAGCAGTCGCCATGTGCTGGTTTTTTAATTTGCGCGCTGCCTGCTCTGCCAACAACCAGGTCCTGCGTTGCTGGACCGGCTCCAGTCGCGGCCGACCCGCAAGGCGCCGCGCCCGCCCCATTACCACCTCAGGTCGATAAATACCGCTATTCAGTGCTGCATGTAACCGCAGCAGACGTGCTTCCAGTGTCTGTATGTCACCCAGAAGGCGGAAGGCTCGCGGGTAGTCGCCTGCCCGCATAAGTACGCGCGCATGCAATATCTGCCATACATCAGAGCTGACACGGTAGTCCGCCTTGTAACGCAGCAGGGCAGTCCTGGCATCGTCGATTTTATTATCAATCAAATAGCTGCGAATAATCAGTCTCCGCCAAAGTGCCATTTGTCTACCCGTCGCTTTGCCGCCCCACACCAGTCGCCGTAAATGCTTGCGTGCCGCCGCACCGCGGTGTGCATTGAGCTCGGCCTGTGCCGCTTCGGTCAGCAACCATTGACGGAATTCCGCTGGTATCGAGGCGGGTATGCCTGTAAGCCGGGCATTGATTGCCGACCAGTCGTTTCGATCACGATACAAACGAATCCGTAATCGCTCCCAGCGTATCCAGCCATCAATGGGCATGTCCGCTTTTTGATGCGCCTCAATGGATCGCAACGCCAGAGCCCGCGCGCCGCCGGCGATAAATGCTTCAACCGTCGCGAACCGTTCACCCGTTTCGCCCTTTCCTGGCGACGCAATTGACGACATCGAAAAAACGAAACTGGCAAGCGCCAGAACAAACAACACGGTCACGCGGAATTCAGGGGGCCTGAGCGAACAGGAGGCTGGCACAAAGAACTTTGAATAGATCATGTAATCAACTCGCAGCAGGAAAGATACCCGATGGCTTGCCTCATGGCCATGTTGACAGTCACTAGCAGAAAGGGCGCCAACGGCGCCCTTTCTGCTAGTGATCTGAAATCAGATTTTTTCGCGGATTCTGGCCGCCTTGCCGGTAAGATCACGCAGATAATACAGCTTGGCACGACGGACACGACCACGACGCTTAAGTTCTATCCTGGCCACATTCGGGCTATACAGCGGAAATACACGCTCAACACCTTCGCCGTAGGAAATCTTGCGCACGGTGAATGAAGAATTGGCGCCACGGTTGCGGCGCGCGATCACCAGTCCCTCAAACGCCTGCAAGCGCTGGCGACTTCCTTCGCGTACCTTTACCTGTACCACGACAGTATCACCGGGGGCAAAGTCCGGTATCGACTGATCTTTAATTTGTTCTGCTTCGAGTTCACGAATGATGTCAGTCATAATGACCCACTCCCGGTTGTCCTGACGCGCTCGTCTTAGCCGCGTGAGAAATTTTCATCCCAATCTACCTGGATTGTCTTGCTCTCCAGATCGACCCTGTCAATAACGTCGTCGATGTAAGGTATCAAATGTTCGCCGCCCGCATCGTCAAGCTGCTGAACTACCAGTACATCGTTTGCCCCGGTTTCAAGCAAATGGCTTACCTTGCCAAGCTCGATTCCGGCGCGATTAATCACCGTGCATCCCTCCAGATCTGCCCAGTAAAACTCTCTTTCGGCAGTTGGGGGTAACTGATCCCTTGCCACCGCAATGGTCGCGCCGATCAGCATTCTGGCCTGATCCCTGTCAGAAAGCTCGTGCAGCTTCGCAACCAGCCCCGGACCCTGTGGGCGACCGGTTTTGACCGCTAGCGACTGCCATCCCTGTTTGGTCCCAATCTGCCAGCTGCCGTACTTGAATATGGCGTCTCGCGGACGGGTATAAGATTCAATCTTGATCCACCCCTGGATGCCGTAGAGTCCGACGACCTTCCCGAGAATCACCCAGTCCTCCGGCAATGCCGGTTCGGACATTATAATCTCAGCTCTGTTTTAACAGGCTGGCGACACGGTCAGAAGGCTTGGCGCCTTGTGCTATCCAGTATTCGATGCGCTCGCGGTCTACCCGCAAACGTTCTTCACCTTTTACCGCTCTCGGGTTAAAAAACCCAACGTACTCAATGGCACGTGCGCGCGGTGTACGACGACGATCCGAGACTACGATACGGTAGTACGGACGTTTCTTTGCGCCTCCTCGGGCCAGACGAATGGTTACCATCTAAAATTACTCCTACTCTCGATTCGCATACGGTCAATCAGACCGCAGCGGCGCGCGATTGTAACGCCGAATGCAGCCGGACGGAAGGGAAAAACACAAAAAATCAGCTTGTTTGGACCGATATGAGCCCGGGCCGCCACGCCCTGGCAGGCAGCTGAAGAAAACAGGGATTTCCATTTTCGACAGTCGGTTTAGTGGCGACCGGGGCAGTCCAGCCTGGAAAAGTGAACTATTGCCTCACCCCTGCCCTTGCTGGCGCCCAGAAAAAACCGCAGCTCAAGGGAAAACGGCCCGTTTTGCGGGATAAAGGCGATATTGCCACCGACGGGCTCATCCGGACGCAGGTCGCGTGATGGTGGTAGTTGAGTCCAGCGAAAGGTCGTGCGGGCAGCAGCCGATACCCGGTGGCGCTGCCACTTTTTGTCCCAGTAGGCCTTGTCCAGCAACGGGATCACCCTGCCGGCCTTGTCGCGAACCAGCCAGCGTTGGGGTTCCAACCAGGCTATATCGCGGCGCAAATTGACCACGCTGACGGTCATGAAGCAGGCTTTGTCGAGTTCGCCAATGGCGTTAACAGCAAAACCCCTGGCCTCGTAGAAGGCCGCCATTTGCAGTGGGGTGTGTGGTCGCACGCTAATCTTCAGGCCATCGCGTGTTATTCGCACCCGATCGGTACCTGCCGCCATCGCTGACAGCGACAGCACCAGCGCCAGACCCACTGCCCATCGCCGGGTCAGGGTTGGTTCTCCGTATGACTATCCGCGGGTTCGCCTTCAATCATGTAGGGCAGCTCGAGCGGAGGATTGCCGTCATAAATCTCATTCTTGCGATTCTGCCAATAGGCCTCACGCACGAATTCGTAGCGATAATCGCCCGCCGCTTCATCCAGTATATCGCTCGCATTCAACAGGTTCGCCCGCCGGTTTACCAACCGCAACACGTACAGTCCACTACTGACTCCCACGTCATGATAGTAGACCAACGGATAGGTAAAGAAATCCACAAGCTCGCCAATACTGTCGCGCACACTGCTCGGCCCGAGGACAGGGATAACAAAATAGGAACTGCGCTTGACTCCCCAGATTGCCAATGTTTGACCAAAATCTTCATTGTGCCGCTTGAGACCAAAATGTTTGGCGACATCAAACAGGCCACCAATACCCAGTGTCGAATTCAGCAAAAACCGGACACTATCCGACACTGCCTGACCCAGCTTGCCCTGCAATGAATCGTTCAGCACTACACGTGGCTCACCAAGATTGTTGAAGAAATTGGTGATACCCCGGCCTACCGGGTTCGGCGTAATGGCGGCGTAACCTTTAGCAGTTGGTTTCATTAAATAGCGGTCCAGTCCGTCGTTAAAAGAAAACAACTTCTTGTTGAGACGCTCGTAGGGGTCGTCATTCAGCCTTTTTGTGTCCAAGCCAGTTGGTTCGGCTGCCAGCAGCCGGGCCAAACCAACATCAACAATCACACTGATTGCAATGGCGACGAGCAGGAGGTATTTAAAACGGGGCATCTGGTAAATTTGTATGGAATTGCTTCTATAATAAACAGGACATCGTCTGACATAAAGAAATTAAAACAATGAAAAGCTCTGATTTATGAATCGACTGGTAATAGATGTCGGTGTCGCATCCCGCAATGGCACTCGACTCGACACGGGCTCAGCAGCGCTAATGGAGCGACTATCGTCGGAGGACACAGCCTATTACGGTGCCTTGCTTGCGGTGTCCGAACTCGTGGGCGATCCGGGCGAAGAAGAACCAGAGAAAACCGTACTCGCCTGCTTTAAAAATGCGTTTCTCGATGTACCCGAATACTGGTCCACCGAAGAGGCACTGAATACCGCATTTGCAACAGCAAACAAGTCGGTACGGTCCAGCGTGTACCACCGTCATACCGTTACCCTGTCATCACTGGTCATTCTTGGCGGCCACCTGTTCATTGGCCACGCCGGTAACAATCGTGTCTGGCTTTATCGCGAAGGACGATTGCAGCAATTGACCAGCGACCATACCCAACCCCGCGTGAACCAGGATCCCGTATTGACACGCGCCTGTGGTATGGAAGGCAATATTGAGATGGACTTTCGATGCAGCGATATCCAGGTAGACGATATACTTCTGGTAACCAGCCAACAGGCTAATGAATTTCTTGATGGCAGCGTTATCATCAGCGCCCTGGTGGACGAACTCAATGCCAGCCGTATGGCAGAAACTCTTGTTAACGCCGCAGTTAAAAATGGCATTCGTTCACGCACAAGTATTATTGTTGCCCGAATTGACCGGGTAACTGACAAAAACACCACGGTCGGAATAAAAAAACAATATCCGACGGTTCGTGCACTACCCGCTGCCAGTGAGTCGGTAGATGGGTTCGAAATCCAGAAGCGCCTTCGCAAGGGACGACTTTCGCACTACTACACTGCTACGGATTTGCAGGATGATTCGTTGGTATTATTAAAATTCCCGGATCCAGACTATATGGTGGGGCAGGAGTTGCTGGACAGTTATATTCGTGATGAATGGCTTTTGCGACAAATCTCGCACCCGGTGCTGGCCAAGGCCATCAACATCATGCGCGGACGTCGCTCGGCTCTTTATTCCGCATTGGAACCGGTATCGGGAGAAAATCTGGCACAGCGTGTGAAACGCAAAGGACGCCTGGCAGCAGGTGAGGTAAGACTTATTGCCGGACAACTGCTGGGATATCTTGAACATCTCCACGAACAAAACATTATTCACCGCGATATACGCCCTGAAAATATCATCCTCAACAAGAAAAACAGGACAATCCATCTACTTGGATTCGACAGCCATCGCATTTTGTACTGGTTAAAACAGTCCCCGAAAAAAGCAATGAACGTTTTAAACGCACGTTACCTTGCTCCGGAGTTCTTTCGCGATACCAGCAACGATACCCGTGCTGACGTTTTTGCGGCCGGCGTCACACTTTATTATTTGCTCACCGGGAAATTTCCGTACGGCAATGTGAAATCACCCGGCGACATGACCGCACGCAAGTTTCGATCCATCAGTAAATATAATGAAGAACTACCGGAGTCGATGGCCGGCGCAATCGACAGGGCCTGCGCATTCGATGCCGACCAACGATTCACTGGTGCCATCGAATTTTTTGATGCAATGTCCTGAGGCGACTGTCAGGAAAGCGGGTCAGGACCTGCCGTTCTCCAACGGGCTGATCTTGCCAATACCCCAATTGATCACATCAGTGTATTTGTATTCCGAGTTCCCGTTCAGTGTCTGCACGGGTTTAACGCAGTACACCACTACCGTACTTGGACTGCCGACGACCCGATCAATGGGATCATCGTGACGTGATCGCACAACCACCTGTTTACAGATATCGCCGTCCGCGTTCAGCGACTGCTCAAGATTGAGTAATAGCGCTTTGGAACGTTCCGGGCCGGTAATCACTTCAACCGCAGTGCCGTACAAAGGGTGTGGGCCATCGTAGTGTTCCGGCTCATAGATTTCGATACTATATTTACTGTTATTCATGCCTGCCCTCCCACCGCACCGCATCGGCGAACTGTCCATACTACCAGTGCCGGTGCTGCCGATGCACGCCGCGCAAGGGGCTGTTTAAAGGTCTATTTATCGCCTGCCGGGCGATACGCGACTGCGTCGTCGTATTATTAAACACGTAAGTGTTTGATATAATTAGAGAATAAAACACCGCGTTTTTTGCCTTGCGAGACCCACAGGCCATGGCAGAACTTTTTCAATATCGCGTTATTGGCGGCACCAGGCGTAATTCCAGACCCCTCCGTTCAATTTGTGCAGTGAATCCATCAGTTTTTCACTGGGCACGGCCTCACCCTCATGGACACCCCAGATATTGATCCACTGGCGACCGAATCCGCTCTGGTGTCGCCAGTCCCAGCCGTAAAGCGGCAAATGAAACCCGCATTGAGCGCAGAAAAGTTCTGTGTTCGTTGTCGCAAGCGCGTCGTTCCAGTCTGTGACGACATGCTTGCACATTGGGCAGCGCGGTATGGTTCGCAGCGCACCACAGATGGCAACAATTGACTCACCACAATCAGTGATCTCGATGAAATACGGGTTTGGCGCTTGATGGTCATTCGCCTCCGCCATGGACACGCTGGGGGAACAGCCGAGAAAACTTATCAGGGTCATAAACTCCGGGCCGGGCAAGTAGAGGGCCGAGTCCTGCTGTGAGATCCCACCCGTCATTTCTGACTCCACAAGAAGTCCCCGGATAACGGACGGTGCCACCGGTTGGTGGTCCGCGTCCTGCAGGAAAAGTACAAGACGAGGTAGATTGTTCAAGATATTTTCAAACGCCCGGGTGGCGCTCCATCAGGTAACACAGGCAATCCTGTCGAATGGCCTTTTCATTGACCGATAACATAGAAGGCATGAAGTTGGTCGTGGTGCGCAATTCACCATCGGCCACTTCGAAATATTTTCGTGTGACTTCAACACCGGCTTCATCACGCACATCCAGTAAAAATTCACCGTTGTTGGTCACCCGTGCCAGTGTTGTGCCAGCCGGCAATTCGCGAAAATTAAAATGATCCAGATCGCTAATGAAATCGATATCACGTGTTTCATCGTCAAATCCGAAACTGGTATCTGACGGTATCTTGCAAACAGCTACGGTATGAAACAAATCGATGTCCTGACGACGGATGGGCTGATCCGGCACCTGTGACAATTGCAGGCAAGCGCCGAGGAATTCCCGGGTGTGCTCAAGGCCGTACTGCTGCCCGGGTCGTCCGGCCTCTATCGTTATCGCGGGACACATCCTGGCGAAGGGTGCAGTTTGCACACCGGCAGGCGTGCGGAAATAAACAACAGTACGTGAAAACAGGGTAGCCAGATGCAGATGGTGACTGTCCAGACTACGCACACAGGCGTAATGGGGATTCAAACCCGTATTGTTATGCACATCAACGGAGGCAAATACATCGCGCTCGCGCATTTGCGCCACCACCTGCCGCATCATTTCCCGCTCGGGCAATTGCTTATTGCCGGGAACATCTTCCCAGATACGGTTGTAATCCGGCTGGCCGTCGAGAAAACGCTGATTCTCTTTCGCAGCCGCAACGTTACCAATAAATATGGATAAGGCCCTGGGCAACCCCTTGTCACCAGTATGTATGAGCAACTCACGTACCGCATGCCATCCGGTATCTTCGTTACCGTGCAGCAGTATAGATATAAACAGGGGTTGTTGGCGATGCCCCGCCAAATGTAGCAGCGTGGGTCCATCCAGCACACGGTGCAGATCGTGCGCATTACATTCGAGAAGTCCGTCTGGAATGATATCAACTACGGTTAGCATGTCCGCCGCCACGCTTGATTAAAGTTTCCACTGATGAACCGGCGCACCGCCGTGTTGGCACTCGGTATAAGCGGTGGTCAATGCCTGCATGTCCGACCCATGTTGCTCCACCCAGCCACGCTGCCAGGCAGCACCATTACACCAGCAGTCAAGACGCTGCTCAATGATACCCAGATAGAAATCAATGTCCTCTTTGTCAAATTCCTGACGCTCCAGTCCGTCACGGGCACGCGGTAATAACTGTTTGTGCAATAAGGCCTGTACCGGCTGCCTGGCACCACTGATCCAGTCAATACGGGCGTTCAGGCCCTGGTTTGCCGCCAAATAAAAATTGGCACGCACCTGATCAAAGGTCAGTACACCTTCAACTGGAGTTTCTTCGTTGGCGATACTGTAAACCAGACCAAAAAAGAACGCCGCGTTGGCAATGGTATCGACCACGCTGGGTCCGGCGGGTACAACACGGTGCTCAATTCGCAAATGCGGTAAACCATCGGCACTGAATCCAATGAGCGGACGATTCCAGCGCCAGACGGTGCCATTGTGTAACAATAAATGGCTCAACTGTTCGCATGGGCCATCTATGGACTCAGGCAACAACACGGGGAAGCGCAACCTGTTTTCCTCGAAACATTCCAGCAGGGACTCCTGCACGTAACCGCTGCCGAAGGTCACACGATCCGACCAATGTGATTTGGGTGAACGTACCGAGACGGCTTGCTCAAACAGCGGGATGCGTGTTTCGTCCCACAAGTCGCGGCCGAAAAGATACGGGGAGTTCGCCGTCAACGCCACCATTGGTGCCGATACAATGAGCGCCGCATTGAAAAAACGCACCGACTGCTCCTGTGACACCTTGAGATGGATCTGAAATGAAGTTGACGCCGCTTCCAGCATCACATTCTGGTGTGATATTGCCAGTGATTCCCTGCCATTGATATCGAGTTCGATGGGTGCGCCCCTGCGCAAACGGAGTATCTGTTCATTCAGGGCGCGATAGCGCGTCATAACAGAAATATTATCGAGCGTAAGATGTTGCACTCCGACGGTCGGCAGAATACCGATCATCAGCATATCGGCGCCGAGTTCCCCGGCGACCTGACGACAACGAGACCAGGTCTGGTCCAGCTCATTGCGCATTTTGTCCAACGCCCGCCCGTGCAGTTCCTGTGGCGTGGTATTGATTTCTACGTTAAAGGTAGAGAGTTCCGGCACCACCAGTTCGCTGTCGATTTTTGCCAGAAACTGGTGATTAATCGGCGCCGGCCCGTATTCCTTGTCGATTAACCACGCCTCTACCTCATAACCACCGGTGTGTTCACTGGTATTGAAGGCCTGCTGTTCAAACCACTGTGACAGCAGCACCATTTCATCGTCTATATGCGCTTCAAACGCATCAAAGTCGTGTTTATGAAAATGGCCCTGACCTATTTCCTGTCCCATCGCACCTGCCTGAGATATCGGCCTATAATTTACAGGACTATTGCCGTAACACTTAATCTACCAGAAAATGTAAACTCGTTGTTTTCAACCCGCCCTGCACAGGGGCCTTGACGGAGTTCTTATGCGTCCAGCCCAGATTCTTGCCATCCTCGACGGTGAATTTTTGTCCACCGAGACCGGCAATCACACCCCGGTCATGTTGTGGGGGCCGCCGGGTGTCGGTAAATCACAGATTATTCAGGAAATCGGCCGCCGTCATTCAACACCGGTGATTGATATTCGTCTGTCGCAAATGGAACCCTCGGATTTGAGAGGCATACCGTTTCGTATCGATGACAAGGTGGAATGGGCAGTGCCAGCCATGTTGCCCGATGCCAAACGCCACGGTGTAAAAGGCATCCTGTTTCTTGACGAAATTACGTCCGCGGCACCCACGGTGTCAGCCGCCGCCTATCAATTAATCCTTGATCGCCGCCTCGGCGAGTACCAGGTCCCCGAAGGCTGGGCCATTTTTGCTGCCGGTAACCGTCAGGGTGACCGTGGCGTTACCTACAGCATGCCGGCACCCCTGGCCAATCGTTTCTCGCACCTGGAATTTGAAACCCATCTCGATGACTGGGTGCTCTGGGCCTACAACAACAACATCGATGAACGCGTCATTGCCTTTTTGCGTTTTCGACCCGAGCTCTTGTTTGATTTTGATCCTGCACACAATCCCGTGGCCTTTCCGTCACCACGTTCCTGGGAATTCGCCCATCGGGCATTACAAAAATTCGAGCACAACAGCGATCTTCTCCTTGGTTCACTGCAGGCCTGCGTCGGCCCCGCCGCCGGTATTGAGCTCAAGGCCTTCATCGACAATCTTGATAATCTGCCCGATATCGACGCCATCACCACGGGTGACGAGTCGGTTCTGGTGCCTAAGGAAATCGATCTGCAATACGCCGTTGCCGCGGCGCTGGTGGGCCGTTCCATTCGTGCACAGGAAAGTGACAATGCCAATGAGGCCCTCGGCCATATCCTCGATTACGCTGGCCGTTTTCCACAGCGCGAGATGGGTGTGATGCTGGTGTCTGATATGCACCGCGCCATTGGTGAGAAAATCTTTGCCGTGCCACAATTCTCACAATGGGCAAAAAAAGTCGCTGACGTGATGCTGTACGATGGCTGAGCAACAAGAACCCCGTGTCTGACCACGACGTAGAAACCAAACTGAGTGCCGCACGCACGCGCCTGATTCTCGACAAACCCTTTCTGGGTGCGCTGGTGTTGCGCCTGCCAATAAAAGTCGGAGATCCCAGGTGGTGCAAGACCACTGCGACCGACGCCAAAACACTTTATTACAACCCCGGTTACATCTCCGCGCTGAACCTCGACCAGACCCAGTTCGTGCTGGCGCACGAGGCCATGCACTGCGCACTGTCCCATTTTGCGCGACGCCAGCACCGCGACAAACACCGCTGGGATGTCGCCTGTGATTTTGCCATTAATCCCCTGCTGGTAAACGACGGTCTCAAGCCGACGCCGGAAGCGCTGCTGTTATCAGAATACGACGGTATGACTGCGGAAGAAATTTATCCGTTGATTGAGGAGAACACCAATCAGGAACCGCAGGATCAGCACCTCTACGATGACAACAATAGCGACGGCGAAGGCAATCAGCCGCCGCCGCAAAATCAAAACCAGCGGCAGAATAAAGACGGTGGACGCGGTCAGGATGGAGACCAACCTGAAAGCGACCGCGGTAGTCAGGGTAGAAATGCCGAAGCCGATGACCAAAACGGGGGTGCCCCGCAGCCACCGCCCTTGACCGAATCGGATCGTGAAACACTGGCACTACAGTGGCAGCAACGTATGGCGGGGGCAGCACAGCAGGCGATGCAGGCCGGTAAACTCAGTGGTGCCATGGCACGCCTGGTGGATCACCTGCTGCAGCCACAACTTCCGTGGCGAATGTTGTTGGCGCGCTATATGACTTCTGTCGCTCGGGACGATTACAGTTATTCGCGACCCAGCAACCGGCGAGAAGGTGAATCGATCATGCCCAGTCTGCGCAGCACCCAGACGAATCTGGTGGTGGCACTGGACACCAGCGGTTCCATTGGTGACCAGGAAATCGACGAATTCGTTTCCGAAGTGAACGCCCTCAAGGGGCAAATGCGGGCGCATATTACCGTGCTCGCTTGCGACGCCCAACTCACCTGGGACAGCCCGTGGGAGTTTTCGCCCTGGGAAGACATTGAACTGCCGGAATCGTTCAGCGGTGGAGGTGGCACCGATTTTCGTCCAGTGTTCGACTGGACCGAGATACGGGACCAGCAACCGGACCTGTTGATCTATTTCACGGACGCCGAAGGCGAATTTCCACCGCACGAACCTCACTACCCGGTAATCTGGTTGGTCAAAGGCAAATTGCCTGTGCCGTGGGGCACGCGGATTCAATTGAACTAGGATTTGACGCAAAGACGCAAAGGAAGGTAAAGGGCGGTCCGGCAGACCGCCAGAATAAGGAATTTTACTTCTCATGACCGGCGGAAAGCAGGCCCTATGGTTTTTTCTTTTCTCTGCGCGATGTGCATGGACGCACAAGTGTCGCGGGCGCAGGGATGCGCAAGAGCGACCCTTCGCGTCTTTGCGGCGGGTGTTTAATATCATATTATGAAGACTTATCTATTTTGAGCCTTACCAGCGAAGACACCCTGAAACTCAACGTCATGCTGCACAGTGGTGTTCAGGCAATTCGCATTGACGAGTCACAAATGACCGTGCATGCCTTGTCCGGTGAGTCGGAGTCGACACTTGCCCTGAACCCTGACTGCAAGCCGGAACAATACATCAAGAAGGTACGCGAAATGCTCTCCGGCCACGTGTTGGGTTCGCCCGGAGGTTATCCGGTGTTTCTCAAGCGCTGGACCCGCATGGGTCAGGCGCGGGAGGAGGGTCTGTCTGATCTGTTGATGTTGGGTGAACCGGAGGCCGTGGTGGCAGTGGCCAACGCCAACGGCCTCACTAACGAGCTGGCACGACGTGCCTGGTGGTCGGATCCGGTATCCGACAACGCCCGTCGAATGCTGGCCAGCCTAAAAGTGGCGCAGGGCAACATGGGTAAAATTCTGGCGCAGCACCTTGTCGATCACGTCGCGTTTGAAACCGAACCCCAGGTGATGATCGATACCATTCGCCTGGTACTGCAACCGGGTTTAATTGCCGACGGGGTAAAACAGAAAGTGTGGTCAAGTGGTGCACGCAAAAACGCCTATCGCGTCGGTTTCCTGCAAGCGATTCCGGATAACCTGCCCGAATCCAGACCGGCGCACCCGCAGTATGACAATCTGGCAGCGGCACTGAACACCCTCAGCAATACCGGCAATACAATCGCCGGCATGCTGCTAAAAACGCTGGCGCCGCAAGGCCAGACCTTTATCACGGCGGCTGACGCCATACTGCGCAAACCGGCCAATCAGGATGTGGTGGTATCGCTGCTGAATTCCCTGGGCGACTACTTTTCACCGGCGCGACAACAATATTCCGATACCCAGGATATTTTTGAAATCATCAACGAAACCGGTCGACTGCTTAAAGAACACAAACCCACCGCGGTGGCCGAGCTGCAGCATGTCCTGCCCGTGCTGGAACCGGAGCTGGAAGCGGTACTGGTGCTTTCCCGTTTGAGTGACCTGGTGGTCACGCCTGTGTTTGCTCGCACTACTGCCGAAGGCACACTGATGCATCGAAAAATTGAACCGGTGACGACTCCCATCTTCGAGCGTTTCTCCCTGTTGCTCGGAAAGTAAACCAAACCCGTCATTCACTTGAAACTTGACCAAAAAACCCCACAATATTGATCGAATTACAATTTAAAATGGAGCCATTAAAATGAGTGTCGACGCCCATAAAGAAACCCTGGGCTTCCAGACGGAAGTAAAACAGTTGCTGGATCTCATGATCCACTCGCTCTATAGCAACAAAGAGATTTTCCTGCGTGAACTGATTTCCAATGCAGCTGATGCCGCCGACAGGTTGCGCTTCGAAGCATTAAGCGACGACGCCCTCTATGAAGGCGATACCGAGCTCATTATTCGAGTCGACTACGACAAGGACGCCCGCACCATTACCATTACCGATAACGGCATTGGTATGAATCGGCAGGAAGTCATCGATAATATCGGCACCATTGCCAAATCAGGTACCAAAAAGTTTTTTCAGTCACTGACCGGTGATGAGGCCAAAGATGCCCAGCTCATCGGCCAATTCGGCGTAGGTTTTTATTCTTCATTCATCGTCGCCGAAAAGATCACACTCACGACACGACGCGCCGGCCTCACCGCCGAACACGGAGTGCGTTGGGAATCTGCTGGCGAAGGGGACTTTACCCTTGAGACCGTCGAGCGCCCGAAGCGCGGTACCGAGGTAGTGTTACATCTGCGCAGCGATGAAAATGAATTTATTGATGGTGTCCGCCTGCGTCACGTGATCAAAAAATTCTCCGACCACATTGCACTGCCCATTATCATGAAGTCGGAGGGCGACAAAAAAGAAGATGAAACCGTTAACAGTGCGTCGGCACTATGGGCTCGAGCAAAAACCGATATCAAGGACGAGGAGTATAACGAATTCTATAAACACATCGCCCATGACTTTGAAGATCCATTGGCGCATATTCACAGCCGCGTAGAAGGCAAACAGGAGTACACCTCCCTGCTTTACATTCCGGCCCGCGCGCCCTTCGACTTGTGGGAACGTGACCATCATCACGGCATCAAGTTATATGTCCGCCGCGTCTTTATCATGGATGACGCCGAACAACTCATGCCCAGCTATTTGCGATTCGTGCGCGGTGTGCTTGATTCCAGCGATTTACCGCTCAATGTGTCGCGTGAGATCCTGCAGCACAGCAAGAACATCGACAGTATGCGAGCCGGCTCCGCCAAAAAAATACTGGGGCTGCTTAAAAAGATGGCGACGGACGATGCAGAAAAATACAGCAAATTCTGGCAGGAGTTCGGTCAGGTGCTGAAGGAAGGCATAGTCGAGGATATGCCGAATCGCGACGCCATTTCGGCCCTGCTGCGTTTCAGCTCTACCCACAACGATAGTGATGAACAAACTGTATCGCTGGCGGATTATGTCACTCGCATGAAAGAAAAGCAGGACAAGATTTATTACGTCACGGCTGATAATTACAGCGCTGCCAAAAACAGCCCGCACCTGGAAATCTTTGCCAAAAAAGAAATTGAGGTATTGTTGCTGCATAACCGCATCGACGAATGGGTGGTTACCCATCTGACCGAGTTTGACGGCAAGTCACTGCAATCCGTAACCAGAGGTGACCTCGATCTTGGTGACCTGGCCGACAAGGAAGAAAAGAAAAAAGAGAAAGAGTCCGCGAAACAGACCAAGAGCCTTATCGAGCGTATTCAGAAATCACTTGATGGCAAGGTGAAGGATGTCCGCGTAACCCACCGTCTGACAACCTCGCCTGCCTGCCTGGTCGCCGATGCCATGGACATGGGTGGCAATATGGAACGTATTCTCAAGGAAGCCGGTCAACACATGCCGGACACCAAGAAGATCCTCGAAATCAATCCCGAGCATCCACTGGTATTACGGCTGAAGGAAGAGCCTGAGGACGACCGTTTCAGCGACTGGAGTCATATCCTGTTTGACCAGGCACTGCTTGCTGAGGGAGGACAACTGCAAGATCCCGCCAACTTTGTGCGGCGACTTAATAGTTTGTTGCTGGAACTCAGCAACAACACGTAAATAAAAAGGCCGGTTTAACCGGCCTTTTTATTTATCTTCTGGTTTTTTTCTTGTTTTCAATTTGCCAAGCGGCACAACGACACTGTCTTGCGCGCCAGGTTCGTCAGTGAAATGTGGCCGCATTGTGCTATCAGCACCGCTTTCACGAAGGATTTCCTGTTCACGTGCCGAGATCAACCCAAAGCATTTTCGAATGTCTTCAACGGTGGCGTCTGACAGGGGATGTTTCATACCCGGTGCAGTCGCGGTGTCTTTTACGATGGTAGTCAGCACCTGGCGCATTACACGGAGAATTCTCGCCTCCTTGTTTTCGCTGTAATCACCTGTGGTTTTGCCAGCCATACTGCTTTCCTCGTTCGGGCGGCGAACCATATCACAACTGGCCTACCCTCGTTGGTATCACACCAAATTTACCATGTAGGGCTGTAAAATCTTGCGCAGCACGGCCATGACAATTACCGCCACCAGAATGAAAAATAGCGTTTTGTGATCCCACTGATTCAACACCAGACCCAGCGACATACGGGCCGCTGGCGGGTGTTCCGTATCGGTCACTACCATGAGGAAAATGGCGGCGCCCACCGCCATAGCGGAAAACACAATCAGAACGGTTGCCTGGGACACGGAGATTGAGAAATAAGCCGCCAGTAGCGTTGCATAGTAGTACATAACCCCTACTGCCATGCCAATGATGTAACCACCAATCAGCGGCCGCGATCGTGAAGCATAGGCACGTGGTCGTGTGAACACCAGAAAGGCAGATGAGCCCAGGGTGGCAATAATGGCTGTATGTGAAAGTACGTCGAGAAAAACAAGAATGAGTAATATGGTCAGCGTAGCAAGAATTGATTGCAGCAAATACGGCCGGATGTTCTTCCGGACCTTTTCATCAATGATATTCACGCGATTTCCTCTTAATCGACTTGTTCCGCTAAACAAAAGGGATATAACCAGGACAGCTATGCCTTGGCAAACTCGATCAGCAGTGCTTTTGTTTACAGTTTTCTGTAACGCTGCTTGTAGTACAGAACCCTGGTTACATAGGTGCGGGTTTCTTTAAAGGGCGGGATACCACTGTAACGTCTCACTGCAGTTTCGCCTGCATTGTAAGCTGCCACTGCCAGACGGGAATTATTACGATACTTTTTGAGCAGATATTTCAGATGCTGCACTCCGGCCTTGATATTTTGCACCGGATCGTAAAGTTTGCTTACACCGTACATGGCTGCCGTCGAGGGCAACAATTGCATCAAGCCGCGCGCGCCTTTCCTGGATGTGGCATAAGGGTTGAACCCTGACTCGGCATGAATAATGGCTTTCACCAGTGCCCGATTCACCCGGTGCTGATTGGCGGTTTTGCTGATAATTCCGTCGTAAGCAGACGTATCAGCACGGAAGAACTGGCGGTTTCTGCTGGCGACCAAAATACCGATATGCGAATTCACATCACCAGTACGCACCAGTTTGTAATATTTATTGTTCACCAAATGATCGGTGATAATGCGGGAACCGTTCGGTAGCTGATAGACATACAAGCTGGCATTGGCTGCTCCGCTGACACCGGCCAGGAGAATAACTGTGAGCAGTATCTGCAAGTGCTTTTTCAGGTAATTTCGTAACATGCTTTATTCCAGGAATTCATATTGCTGGAATAACAAGCACATCTCGTGCCAAATCTCTGGCCAGACAAATTTGGAACAAAGATAATAATATCTATTATAAACAATAGGTTACAGAATTTTATCAGATACTTGCCAAACACCAACCTGTCCTGACTGGCGCGCAGACATGACAAAATTGGGGCCTACTGCCGCCGTCGCGACAATTGCCTGACGACTGGTTTAGCGCTCACCCAGCAGCTCAGTATCATCACGATCATAGGGTGGTGTGCAGCAACACAGGATTTTAAGCTCCTCTTTCCCCCTGTTTTCTATACAGTGTGGTGTGCCAGGGTTAATACAGACGGTATCACCCTGTGTTACACGAAATTGCTTGTCGCCTAAAGTCATCCAGCCTTCACCGGCCGTGATGTGGTACAGCTCCTCGGTTTTCCGATGCTGATGGAGTTTCGTTTTAGCGCCCGCAAGTATCGTTGCTTCGGCGAGACTTTGCAGCCGATTACCGTGCTCATCGGGATGCATTAGTTCCCGAATTACCGAGCCATCCTTGGTCACATACGCGTTGATGTCACGATAGTGCGTCAGTTTCATTTGCCTAATAGGGCGTCACACCAAACATCCAGTAATGCGCCATTGTCATTGCGACATAGGCTGCAATGCCGATTGCCGGTTTTGTCCATCCAATTTCGGACCAGACCAGATGATTACGCCCGGACAATATAGCCGCAAAAGGGATATTCGAGGTCACATCGGCAAAACGTGTCCATTGCTCACCATATTTGGCGGCGCGTTTCTTATCAATGCCAATTGCGCCAAATACTGCCAGACCGAAGAATCCACCAAAAAAAGCAATTGAGGCAACATCACCATTCGCAGCGATATGGCTAACCGACCAGAGAATGGTTGCCCAGAGAAACGGATAGCGTGTAATGCGTACAATTCCGCGGGCAGGCGTTTCACTATTTAGTCGATTTTCCTGACCGAATACTGTCGGGTTACGGGTCAACAAACCGGTTACCAAAAGAATAAATGCCAGCGGCATCAACACAGCCGGTAGACGTTTTACCATTGACCCCGGTTCCCAGATAAACTCCAGCGGCGAACGGTTAAACGCATAGACCATGGCCACAATCACCACCAGTGCAACAAGTGAAAAAACGCCCTGGTAGCCCCTTTCACCCAGCATCCCGGCCAAACGTTGTCGAATGGATGGTAAGGCAGGCACCACGTGGGTGGCGACCATGGCAACTGAAGCCAGAATTAAAAACAAGAGCATCGAATCCATTTCACACCCTCCTGATATTGGTGAACAGTGCAAAGGGAGGTACCAGGGAACTGGAACTGGCCCCCATGACAATCCGGAGCACCTTGTCCAGATTTCGTGTTATCGCGATTTCGTCCTTTCCCGGGCCCGTTGTGCCCCGCTCAAATCACCCCGCCCCTTGCGACTCTCGGCAATCAATTCCCAGTTTGCCCGACGCAGCACATTATTATCTCCAGTAAAACGGTTGGAACGCAGGGCCAGGCTTTCGGCCTGCCGATATTCTTCTTCCTGCAATCGCACCTGCGCCAGCTCATGCCACAAACGCGCGTTGCGCGGCTCAATGCGCAAGGCACGCTCAAGACTTGCGGCCGCATTACCATATTCATAGGCAGCGATATCAGCGCGGGCGCTGGCAGCAAGGGCGATTATGGCAGGGTTGCCTGAAACCGGTGCCTCCTTTATTGATGTCGTTGCACAGGCCGACAACCAGAAAATCGATATCAGTAGCGCAGTATTAACAAACTGCGGTCGCGACAACTCCATCCTTAAATCCTCTTGATAACAATTACGATCTCAATCTCGACCCAAAAAACGCCGGAACCAGCCACCGGATTTTTTTCGTTCGGCTACGGACGCACAGGGTGCGAATTTTTCCGGTGCGGAACCTTTAATAAAGGGCAACTCCAGCGCCCCCGCGCAGTCCTTGTCGGCACGCAACCCGCTTTCCACACTAATATATATGAGCTCAATGTTCTCGGGCAGCGGCGGCACCAGGGGTTCCGGTCGCAGCCGGGACATCATATCACCCCACACTGTCATCGCACCGCTGGAACCGGTGAGGTGGGTATTCTGGTTTTCATCGTTGCCCACCCAGACCACAGCCACACGATCACCCGTGAATCCAGCAAACCAGCTGTCGCGCAATTCGTCGGTAGTGCCTGTTTTGCCAGCTGCGTTTATTTCCGCAGGTAAATAGTTTTTCAATCGCCGGGCCGTACCTTCTCGCACCACCCCCTGCAACGCGGCGGTAATCAGATACGCGGGACCTGCTGCAATTGTTTGTTCAATCTTGAGTTCATACCGCTGCAGGGGCTTGCCCTCCACGGTCAGAATCTCACGAATTGCACGAAATGGCATGTGAAAACCGCCCGTCGCAATGGTGTGATACATCTGCGCCACTTCCAGTGGTGTCATATTAACCGTTCCCAACAGGGTCGACGCATATGGCGCCATTTCCCTTTCGATACCCAGTTTCTGTGCGGTACCGATCACTTTATCCACTCCCAGCACCAGCCCCAGTCGGGCAGTCGACACGTTATAGGATTTTGCCAACGCCATGCGCAATGGCACGTCGCCGTGAAACTTATTGTCATAATTGTTGGGCTGCCAATCGTCAGTTCCGGCTTCCTTCCACACCAGCTCGCTATCATCCAGTGGCGTCAACAGTGTGTAACGATCCGGCTGTTGCAACGCCGTCAGATACACCGCCGGCTTCATCAGGGAGCCAATTTGACGCTCGGCATCCAGTGCACGATTAAAACCTTCGAACCGAGGTTGTCGACTTCCCACTACCGCATGAACTTCACTATTGAGGGCACTGGTAACCACCACGGCGCCTTCGAGTGTATTCGGCTGCAAACCACGGGAGCGCTCGAGTTGATTCAGGCGTGTACTGAGCGCACGCTCTGCCGCCAGCTGGACGATTGGATCCAGTGTGGTGAAAATCTGCAACCCTTCGGATCGCAAGTCTTCTTCAAAATAGTCACGCCGCAACTGTCGGTGCACCAGACCCATAAACGCCGGATGAGAAGAAGTACCCAGCCCCGGATTTTCACTCACATCCAGCGGTCGATATTTCACGGAATCCAGTTCCATCTGGGTGATGTAACCCTGCTGTTCAAGCTGCGAAAGAACAAGGTTGCGCCTTTTTAAGGCGCGATCAGGAAACCGCCGCGGGTCATAATAGCTCGGACCCTTTAGCATACCGACGAGCAACGCCGCCTGATGAATTTTAAGTTGCTCAATATCTCGATTAAAATAGAAACGACTGGCAAGTCCGAATCCATGGATGGCGCGATTGCCATCTTGTCCCAGATAGACTTCGTTAATATAAGTTTCGAGAATATCTTTCTTGTCGAAATGCAGCTCCAGCAATACGGCCATCAGGATTTCGTTGAACTTGCGCACCAGCGTGCGCTTGGAAGTCAGAAAGAAATTTTTCACCAGCTGCTGGGTCAATGTGCTGCCACCGTGCACCCGCTGGCCAGTGAGCAGTGTGTACACACCACGGGCAATTCCACGGGGATCGATACCCCAGTGGGTGTAAAAATTGTGATCTTCTACCGAAACCAGGGCATCCGTAACATGGTCCGGAACCTGGTTGAGCCGTACCAGCACCCGATCTTCATTATGGGCGGGATAGATGCCGCCGATGGGCACCGGATCAAGACGCGTCAAGTCAATCTTTTTACCGCTTGTCATGTCGGCAAGTCCGGTCACGATTCCGTTTTTTAGCGTAAGTTGAATTTTTTGTTCGGATTGCGCGCCGTCCCATAAAATGTAGCTGCGCACATAAATAGTCAGCTTGTCCCCGTTGCGCGAAAAATATCCTGATTTGGTCAATTCAGCCCTTTGAACATAGCGCAGCAGTTTGAGCTCCGCTTCAAGGTGTTCCTGTGACAGCTTCTTGCCAACAAACAATTCCAGCGGTCGCGCGTAGACGCGGGCGGGTAACGAGAATCGCCTGCCTTCAAATTGATCACGCACGACGTAATCGAGGTACATCAGATAACCCGACAACGCCAGAAATAACAGCAGCAACGTCACACGTATGCGTTTGAATGTGATGTGCCGTTTAGTGCGGGATAAAAATGTCAGGAATTTCACAAGTAGGAGAATAGCTATTTTAACCGTTGTGGGTCGGGCGCGTCGCCGTGCCCCGTGTCAAATCATTATAAACGGTCTTTGCGCAGAAATGGATGGATATCATAAGCCATTAATTCTAGGGAAAACTTTTCTGTGTGGGTGATGGTTTCTGCCGACATTAAACGTATCAGCAGTAATCTGTCAGGCTCGACATTCTCCAGAAATGAATAATGCGACACAATCAGGTTTACAATCGCTGCAGGTAATGCGTATAGAATCGCTTGGCGCTAAAGTCATTGCTTCTCCGCGGGATATCCCGGATATCGGTCGGTTCGCGTTCATCAGCAACTTGGCGAAAACCAGGTTGGCAATGGTAGCGTTTCTTTATATAAGGAGTAGTTGCAATGCCGAATCGATACTTTACTCAGGCAACTTTCGAATTCCTGTCCAGGCTGGAGAAAAACAATGATAGAGAGTGGTTCAATGTCCACAAACAGGAGTACGAGGATCTGGTTCGTTCTCCGGCGTTGGATTTCATCACCGACATGGGCGACGCGCTTGCTGCTATTTCTCCTCACTTTCTTGCCATCCCGAAAAAAGTAGGTGGCTCTCTCATGCGCGTCTATCGCGACGTACGATTTGTTAAAGACAAACGCCCTTTTAAAACCAACGTTGGCATTCAGTTTCGCCATAAGTTGGGCAAGGATGTGCATGCACCAGGATTCTATTTACATCTGGAACCCGGGGAATGTTTTATTGGTGTCGGAATCTGGCATCCGGATGCTCCGGCACTGGCCAGTATCCGCACTGCGATTTCGGAAAATGGTGAGGCATGGCTGAAGGCCAGTCAGGAAAAGAATTTTAAAAGAAAATTTGAATTGGTCGGCGATTCACTGATCAACCCCCCAAGAGGTTATGCCAGGGACCATCCGCTTATTGACGATCTGAAGCGTAAGGATTATATCGCCATCACACGCATTGGCAATAAAAGAGTGATCACTGCCAATCTCAAACCCGA
>SDBU01001953.1_pt1 | contig 28316 bp, 53 predicted proteins | sample 2277071 | NCBI WGS metagenome assembly SDBU01 (sample SAMN10397929, study PRJNA504765) | marine sediment metagenome | isolation source: marine sediment core GS08_GC12, 126 cmbsf | place: Arctic Ocean: Gakkel Ridge, Loki's castle | collected 2008 | reverse complement strand
GGCTTCAAGGACTGGATGAAAGGCGCGCAAGACAAATATCGTGAATGGGCGCAAACCCCTAAGGGAAAATACTTTACCGAGCCCGTCCCTGTTTATGGGCAAGGCAAGGATATCGTCTACACCAGCAGAGCGAAGGAGCATTTAGATTTGCTAGGTGCTTTGGCTATATTAGGAGGGTTAGGATATCAGGGAGTCCAAGGCATAAGAAGCGCGATAGCCTCAAGGAACCAAGCTAAATATATGCAACAGATGGACAGACTCTACACTCGGCTGCCGGATATTGAAAAGGCTTTGAAGGAAGGCGCAGGTTTTAAATTGCCCAAGACTATGAAGCCGGATGAAAAGTTAGCGTATTTATTCCAACTTACCGAAAGAAGCCCTTCTCTCGGAACAGCATTAAAGCAGGCCGCGACCGTAAAGATGCACTCAGGAATACCTATTCCCAAACCAATAGCCGATGTTATAGTCAAGCAATTCCAACTTACACCTCTCCAGGCTAAACATATTGCAAGCGGGCAATACACAGGGTTGCCTCAGGCTGCAGCTAAGGCGGTGACGGATTATATAACAGCTGCTAAACCTGATATTCTGCTTCTTCCTTTTCAAGAAGGAGTAAAAAAACAAGTCGGGAAAATTACTCAGATGCCAAGAGGAGAGGGGTTCGTATTGGAGGGGACTCCACAGAGAGTCGGTCCGTCTCCCCGGCAACGCACTATGCAGGAGCAGCAGAGACTCGATGCAGTGAGGACGAAGGAAGTGACAAGAGTGGCCCTTCAAAAAGCAAAAGAGCGAAAGATAACAGAGACTGAGAGGAAGAGATCATTTGGGGAGATCCCTACGATAGCACAACTCCAGGAAGGACACCAGGCTGCCCGGCAGAAAGCCTTGATCACACCGGAAGGTAAAACTACTCCTCAATATAGAAAGCTTGCGATAGCTATGACGGGCAAGAAGTCGATGAAAGATATGACGGCGAAGGAAGCCGATAAATTTATCAATGCTCTTGGAAGGATATCGGAACCGTATTATAAAAAGGGCAAGATAGTCCCACCATCTATTCCCACGACTACGAGGGTAGTGACTGAGGGATTTTTCCAGAAAGAATTTAAAGAGCCGACGATAATGAAGAACGTTACCTCTCAGACTTATTACTCCGAACTCCTTGGGGTAAAGCCACTTGTGGAACCATTAGAGATAGCCAAACAGAAATTTGATTTGGCCTATAGAGAACAGGTCGGTAGTGTAGATAAAATGATGGTCAAGATAAATAAACTTGGGAAGACAACTGCTTCCGAGACATTGCGGTCAAAAGTAAAAAACATCCCCACAAAAGCAGTGAGCAGAATGAGGGACTTGCTTGACACCCATGAGGAAGCCCCGGCTTTTCTTTCGGCAGAAGAGAAGGAGATCTTCAACTGGTTCAGAAGTTTGAACCGCACCATCCTTGAGAGTGAGAATGCAGTAAGGAAGAGTCTGGGGATGGAACCCATCAAATATAGAAAAGCATATGTAAGGCATACCGCCGAGGCATTGGCAAAAGAAATGTTAGAGGGGAGATATCCTTTCCCTCAGGGATTAAAATACTGGTCGCAAAAAATAGTCGGCAAGAAGATTCACAATCCGATGGAGTTTCAAAGAAAGCTCGCAGATGATCTTGAAGGGCTATGGATCAAGGACTTAGGCCACGCTACCAAGTCAATGCTTTGGAGCGGGTTAAAAGAAATTCATTTATCACAACCTTTGGAGTTCTATAACGAGCAGTTGGGAGCTTTTTCAAAGGATCCTGTAGTCTACAAGAACTTGACCCCGGAGGAAAGAGAGATATACGATCAACAGATGACAATGCCAGCCTCTACAAAAAGATGGCTCATTGATTTTGTGAATCAAGTTATCAAGGGGCAGGAAACAGATCTGGATTCTTCCGTAAATAAGCTTGTGACTAAAACAGGACTGGCGGGTTTGTTCAACAAAGCCCTTGCACCTTTTGGCCGGACAGTAGGAGGCAAGCCGCTGACAGGTCTTTTCCAGACAGCCGGGCGAGCAACTATCCATGGAGTAATGGGGCCATTAAGACCCAAGCAACTTATCAGGAATAAATTTCAGCTTGTTCAGGGTTTAGCTTTGTATACTCTAAAAGCAAACATGAAAGGGTTTTTCCCTGCCACAAAGCAAATGAAACGCTTGATGGATAGCAGTCTATTTCTTAAAACTTATGGCGGGTTTGAGGAGCTACCTACCAGCGTGCAGGGAAAATTAGAAAAGTTAAACCTTGCACTCTTTCAATGGACAGCGGTGAGCAATGTCTCTCAAACAATGAAGGTTGCCTACTGGGACACCTTAGACTTGATTTCAAATCCTAAGTACAAAGACCTGGGTTGGGCGGACCCGAAAAGAACTTACAAAGAACCTAAGGAGTTTTTATACCCGAGCGAAGAAACAAAGATTTTAAAGGAAATGGAATTTGGTGCTGGGGTTACTCAGTACGGTTACATAGCTATGGCAATGCCGGAGATATTCAGGCACAAAGCATTGATACCTTTTACGCGGTTGCAGAGCTGGTGGATGAATCACTTTTTTAAATTTAACAGAGAAGCAATCTCAAGGATGTTAACGGGCGAGACAGGTTACGGCGCAAAATTGCCCTGGTCGAGAAGATTGGGATGGATTAGGTATTTGATACTGGGAGGGTTCATTCTAAATACAATGGATTATGAGAGGAGTTTTCTTTTCGGCGCAGCTCCTTCCGGGATGCCACCAACGGGCCAGTTCATGCTAGGATTATATACCTACCTGACTGTTGGTGAAGGATCTCCTTATCAGAAAAGAAAGAAAGAAGCTGCGAAGCGGCAGATGTTTTATGCTATGAAAACTTTTGTTCCAGGCAAATTAGCCTGGGATGATTTCACTGCTCTTATGTCAGGGGAGAAAAGTTTAGAGGAATATTTATTCTACAAAAAAACACAAAAGAGAGAAGAGTTCAAGCTAAGAGATTCTAAAAAAACAAGTCGGAAAAGTGGCCACAAATTGAAGTTCTAAAATCCCTCCTTTCTAAAAACCCGAATAACCCTTGATTTCATTGACAAAGATAGCTATTGACAGCGTTCCGATTCCATGGTAAATTTTTAATGGAGGTGGAATCATGGACAAAGTTAAAATAAAAAAGCACGCGCATCTTTTCAGATTCGATTTCTCTATCGTGAATAAGCAACACGATTTGGAAGGAGAACTCATTTCACATTCTTCCGATGGTGACTTAGTCGTTGTTAAAATCGGGCAGCGGCTCTATATGACAATGAAAAAAAATGTGGTAGGGGGTGAGGTATGAGCATGGGTTTACAGTTTGCTTGTGTCTGGTTGATTTTAGCTTTGATTATGACCTGGGGATTATATCTGGGGTTTAGACTCGCAAACAAAGGGGGTGGTGAGAATGAGTCTGCACGCAAATTTAACACAGTTACAAAATCCACCGTACATGAAAAACATCGAGGTCTTAGATACTAAAGAAAAGCTAAGGGAACACATCAAGGAACATCTTCCGCATTACAGGTTCTGTGATATCAGGGGTATGGTTGAAGAGTTTAAGGCAAGAGAGGAAGTGGAGGTGCTATCGTGGTGAAGAAAACAAAAAAGAAAAGTTTGGAGAAAAAAGGAGTGATTGTGAAAAATGAAGTGGTAACAAGATCACCAGCACAGTTAATCACAGCAGCAGTGCAAAACAATGCAGATTTATCAAAACTTGAAAAGCTACTTGAACTTCAAGCGAAGTGGGAAGCAGGCGAAGCTAAGAAAGCCTACAATAAGGCGATGGCAGAGTTCAAGGCTAATCCACCAAGAGTAGTGAAAGATAAACTTAATACACAATACAAATCAAAGTACACATCATTAAGTAATTTGGCTAATGTGATTAACCCTGAGCTCAGCAAATATGGGTTATCTGCTAGTTGGGATATTGAACAAGATGAGACAATAAAAGTGGTATGTAGAGTTACTCATGTTTTAGGCCATAGCGAATCAGTCCGTGCTTCTGCTCCTGCGGATGAATCGGGGTCTAAAAACATAATCCAGCAAATAAAATCCACTATAACATATCTTAAAATAGTTACTCTTGAATCAATTTGTGGGTTAGCCTCAGTTGATGGGAATGCCGATGATGATGGTAATTCTCATGGCAGTAAGGCAATCACTTCCGACCAAATAGTGTGCATAAGGAATCTTATTGCTAATGTTAATGCAAACGAAGCAAAAGTATGCAATTTTTTAGGGGCTGATAAATTAGATAATATCAACCAAGAGCAATACAGAAAAGGGGTAGAGGCGTTAAACAAGAAGAAGTAATTGACATATTTTAAAAGATATGTTAAGATGAAGTATGAGCAAAATACATGATATTACAAACAGAAGATTCGGTGGCTTAGTTGCCAAAGAACGAGTTGGAAGTGACAAAAAAGGCCATTCTCTATGGTTGTGTGAATGCGATTGTGGGAATGTTTCAGTCACATTAAGCAACCGACTATTAACAGGCAACACTAGAACTTGTGGATGCAAGAATGGGCATGGGATGAGATACACTAGGTTATATCGAACTTGGGTCAACATGAAGGCAAGGTGTTACTCTAACAAGCCATATCAGGAAAACTACAAGTATTATGGGGGAAGAGGGGTAAGAGTGTGTGATGAGTGGGTAAATGATTTTAAAAACTTCATGGGTTGGGCTTTAGGAAATGGCTATCAAGATGATTTGACTATTGATAGAAGAATCGCTGGCAAAGGCTATTCTCCGAATAATTGTAGATGGGTTTCTATAGGAGAGAATGTGAAAAACAAAAAAATTACTAAAGAAACAAGGCGAAAGATTAGCGAGGCTAGGAAGAAATATTACAAACAAAAGGGATCGTAATGATTGTAGTCAAATGTGCCCAAGGTAGTGATGAATGGAATAAATTAAAATTGGGTGTTCCTAGCGCCTCTAATGCCTCAAAGATTATCCAGAGCAGTGGCAAGCCGAGCAAGCAACGTGAGGGCTATCTTTATGAACTCGCTGCTGAGCGTATTACCGGAACCAACAACGAAGGCTACACCAACAAGAACGTTGAGGAAGGGAAAGAAAGGGAAACAGAGTCACGCGCTTACTACGAGCTAATAAAAAACGTTGAGGTTGAAGAAGTGGGCGTAGTCTATAAAGACAAGAAAAAGAAATCACTCTGCTCGCCCGATGGATTAGTCAAAGGCAAATATGGACTTGAAATGAAAAACCCGATACCTAAAACGCAAGTGAAGTATTTGCTCGTTAAACAAGTGCCAACTGATTATCTTGCACAGATTCAATTCTCCCTTTACGTTACAGGATTTAAGTATTGGGATTATTTATCTTACTGCCCAAATATGCCACACCTTTTAATTAGGGTAAAGCGTGACGAGACATTTATAGGTGCGCTTGAAAAAGAACTACACTTTTTTTGTAGGGATTTGAACGAGATAGTCAAAAAAATCAAAGGTGGTTGATGGAAGTTCAAAGAGCATTAAAATTGCAGAACATTGCCGAAGAGCAGGTCAAGTGTGCCAAGGAATATCTAGTGGCACGGAAGGCGGCGGCAAAGGCTAAGAGCGACCTTGACATTCTACTCACAGCAAGCCTTAAAGATATCAGAGAGAAGAAGTCAAATGTTGGCTATGACATGGCGCGGCTAATCCTTTGCGAAGACAATCCACTAGCAAGGGAGCTTTATCAAACAGAGTTAGAACAGACAGCATTGTATAAAGGTCTTGAGAAAGTCATTGAAGCACTGCAATCGCAGATCAGCTTAGAGCAAAGCGTGATGAAGTATATCTTGAAAGGTGAGGGCTTTAGCCCTTGAAAATAAGGTTGCTAAAAAAAAGAAACGTGGTAGAATATAAGTATGAAGGTGGAATCTAAACTAACTATAAATATAATCGGCAGGGGCGGTCATGCCACAAGCACGATCCACGGTGCGAAGTTCCACCTTCAAGCCCCCCTGTCGTTTTTTTATTCAGGAGACGCAAATGTTTAAAAGTAAACTAACTCAAGCATGCGCTTTCTTCACTAGAGACCGATTGATAAGAGCGGTGCTGTTCTTGGCAATGGTTCTTCTTATTGTTTCTTTCTTCCGGCCCATCATCGTGCAGCATAAAGCAGATAGAACTCCAGAGTTTATATTAAGAAAAGGGCGCTGATAAAGTAATTGATATTTCTCTTGACTTCTGTAACACAATGGGGGAAAATATGAGTGATGGTCGTAGAGGTGTTCACAATTCAAAACAAACAAGCAAAAATGAGGCGGTAGGAGACCATCAGTCTTGCCTTCTGGGCACCTCTGACCTACCGCCCATTGTTAAACGTATGTCGAAACAGCGGTATATTGATACAAAATTCTGGGACGATTCTTACGTTATTGAATTGACTCCCACCGAAAAACTCTTATTCCTTTATTTCCTTACAACCCCTTTGTCAAACATCGCAGGAATATACGAGTTAAGCTCCCGGCGCATATGCTTTGATACGGGAATAGGAATAGAGGCCATCAAGAGCATACTCCACAAATTCCAAAATGATAGGAAGATTTATCATATTGATGGGTGGATAGTCGTTTGTAACTTCCCACGGTTCCAAAAGTATGACTCAAGTCCTAAAATAAGGGAGGGGATAGACATTATCCTAAAGTCTTTACCCTCAAGCGTTAAGGAAAAGATTGATACTCTATTGATACCCTATGCCTACCCTTCGAACTATCCTAATCCTGATCCTAATATTAATACTAATAGAGATAGAGATAGTAAGCGCTTCACGCCACCCACCCTCGATGATGTCATTAAATACTGCAAAGAGAGAGGCAATACAGTAAATACTGTTAAGTGGCACAACCATTACACAGCTAACGGCTGGAAGAGAGGCAAGACTTCAATAAAGGATTGGCGTGCAGCGGTGAGGACTTGGGAGCCGGAGGGGTTCAAGCCACAACCCAAAAAGAAGATTGAGTCACCGGAAGAATCACCACGGCCCGATGTCAGCGAGGCAGACAGAAAGAAAGTCCGGGGACTTGTGAAAGATTTGGCTGAAAAGGTAGGTAGTAAATGAAGGTTCATTTTAGTAGCCAAAGATTAAATTGGCAGACACCAAAAGCTGTGTATCAAATCTTAGATGCGGAGTTCACCTTTGACTTTGATCCGTGCCCTGTTAATCCTAATTTTGATGGATTAAACGCCCAATGGGGTGATGTTAATTTTGTGAATCCTCCTTACGGTAGGAAATTACCTAAGTGGATAGAGAAGGGGTATGAAGTTTACTTACATGGGAAAACTGTTGTTTTTCTTATCCCAAGCCGGACTGATACAAGGTGGTGGCATAGCTACATCATGAAGGCTGACGAGATACGCTTCATTAAAGGTAGACTAAAATTTGATGAACATAAAAACTCTGCACCCTTCCCAAGCTGTATCGTAATTTTTAAAGGAGCAGCTATTCTATGATACTCCAATCAATACTCTTAAAATGCAAAATCTTTATTGACATAGATACTTCCTCTATGACTACCTGTAGGAAATGTAACAAAACAATGTATTGGGCTAAGACGCAACAGGGCAAGAATATGCCTGTGGTTCTGCTGCCGGACGGCGGTTGGGAAACGCACTGGAAGGATTGCAGATTCGCGGATAAATTTCGTAAAAAGAAATAAAACAAAAATTATGGCACGATATCAAAAAGGTCAAAGTGGGATGCAAGGCACAAAGCATTCAGAAAAAACAAAAGAAAAAATACGCAAAGCCCATAAAGGTATAAAAACACCGTGGGTAAAAGGAGTTCCTAAAGGAACTATCCCCTGGAACAAAGGGTTAAAAGGAGTTCAAAAATCTCCCAGTGGTGCAAATCATTGGAATTGGAAAGGAGGTATAGCAAAAAACCGTCATAGAGGTGAAAAATATATTGAATGGAGAATAAAAATATTTCAGAGAGATAATTGGACTTGTTGTAGTTGTCACTTAGTTGGGGGAAAATTAAATGCTCATCATATCAAAAGTTGGAAGGATTATCCAAAATTAAGATTTGATATAGATAATGGGATTACTTGTTGTGAAAAGTGTCATAAATTAGTTCATGCTAAGGACTTCAAAAAAAAGAAGGTGGGGAAATGAGCTGGAAAATCCGTTTTAAAGGGCAAGAATTTTTGTTGGTTTCTGGAAACCAAGAGGAAGGGGCTATTGCCACAGAGTATCAATACAGCAATGGATTATGTTCGTATGCTCACTTATATAAGAATGGGGAAGTACACCGGTATAGGGAAGTTATCGGAACAAAAAAAGATATAGAATTTCTCGAACTCATTGAAGAACCCGAAATAAACGACAATGCATTCCACAACTTATTTTCTCATTCGAGTTGGGATTAGGGGGCGCGGAAAAAACTGGAGGAAACATGGCACGACATTCAATACACCTTGACGCTATAAAAAAGATAGAGGTCAGCGATATCCAGTATTTGGGTGAGGATAAAGAGACCCGAGTCTTTTGTTTCATAATGGAGAACGGAGACGACTTCATGGTGTTCCCGGTAGGTAAGGATGTAAAAATATATAATGTAGGAGGGGGTGAGCTAAATGAAAAACGAAATGGTGAAAATGGAAGTCTTGGGCCAGAGCATGGAGGTAGCGGATGTCAAGGCGAAGGTTCGGGGGGCAATCCAATTAGCTGAAAGGTTTGAGGTAAAGACAGAGGATGATATCGAGAAAGCAGCTGTTCATCTCAAAAGGTTTGGGGATGCCAGGCGAGCATCAGAGGCGGTGAGGATCTTCTTTGTTAAGCCGTTGAAGGATCACGTTAAGCGCATCGATGTTTTTTTCAGGGTGATGATGACCCCGGCAACCGCAGCGGAGTCTATGCTGAAGGAAAAGATTCGAAAGGCTAGAGCAGTAATCTCTGAAAGGCTAAGGGTGCAAAATGAAAAACGAGAAAGGCTTGCGAGAGAGAAGTTTGAAGCGGAACAAAAACTTGCTAAGAAACAAAAGCAAGAAGCGCCGAAGTATGTTCCGCCAATACAGAAGGAACTTAAAAAGACAATCGGAGGAGCCACAGCAACTAAGCGATGGACTTTCGATGTCGTAGAAGAGCGAAAGGTCTCGAGAGATTTCCTAATGATAGACCAGGTGGCAGTCAACCAGGCCATCAGGGACGGCAAGAGGGAAATCACAGGTTTAAGGATTTATCAGAAAGAAAGTATCGGAACATAAAGGCGCTGGGGCGGCACGATGAGCGCATAACGGATGAGAACATTGCATAAAAGCTACGCCCGGGGAGCCGCCCGCCTGGGTGTGATGTCAAGGAGAGGGTATGAATAAAATAGAATTATTAAAGAAATGGAGAGAGGCATTTAATGGCAAGGTTTCCATGAAGGTTAGTGATGAGCACAAGGAGTGGTTTTTAAAGCTTGTTGGGGATACCAATGTTGCTATTGATGAGGAACTTTGCCCCTCTTGCAAAACCGATAACGTAAACACCAACGGTGGAGATTGTTTTTGTTGTGAGTGTGGGCATAAATGGTCAGTATAATTTAACCAGTAATAAGGAGGTTATTATGTTTGCAAATGAAGAACAAAGGAATGAGCTTGAAAAACTGACAAGACCAATTATCAAATATCTAAACGATAACTTCCACCCACACATTACAGTAGTTATAAATACTGTTGGTGCAGAATTATTAGAGGGGATATGTAATTATTCTACAAAAGATTATCTAAAAGATTGAGTAGTATTATGATAAAAACAATAACATGGGTGTTGCCGAGACCACGCAAGAATAAATACAGGGGTGGATTCCCTTTACACTTTGAAAAGAAACTTTGGAGAGAACTTGATTGTCCAGAGAAAGTCCTCCATCCTTTTGGTGGTATGTCTGAGATAGGGGAAAGAGTAGACCTTAACCCAGAAGTAAAGCCCGATTATGTAGGAGATGCTCATAGCTTGCCTTTGCCAGACAGCAGTTATAACCTTGTTATTCTTGATCCGCCCTATGATGATGAACAGGCACAGAAACTCTATAAAACGCCCAAATTAAAGTATGGACAATATATTAAAGAAGCTGTGAGAGTGTGCAAACCTCAGGGTTTTGTTGCAATGTATCATTGGGTGATGACTCCGAGGCCCCCGGGGACCAAATATTTTATGCGGATAGTTATATTAACAAGAGTTTGGCATAGACCAAGAGTGTGTTGTGTCTTTCAAAAGGATTAAAAGATTATGAACCTATCAAAACAGCAGCGAAAAATATACTCTTTCCTAGACTCTCGGTATCCTGATTGGGTCCGGGTTTATGATATGGTCTACCAGACAGGGGTTCTGCAATATAACCGGGTTATTAAGGAGCTTCGCGAAATTGGCAGGAAGGAAGGATTCTATATAGAAAACAAAACGGAGAGTGTCAACGGTTCAAAACACAGTTGGTACGCTCTAGTGGATTATAGACCGAGAGTCGGGGCTGACTCAAAGCAACAATTATTACCAGTTTCTTAAGGGAAAGGGATGGATAATAAAAACAAAATAATACTAGACCCCTGCGGCGGCACAGGGGCTTGGAGTAAGCCCTACAGAGATAATGGGTATGATGTAAGGATAATTACACTACCAGATGATATAAGACTTCACAAATATCCTGGGTTGGTTTATGGTATTTTAGCTGCCCCCCCTTGTTGTCATTTAGCTGGAAGCGGAGCAAGGTGGTGGCGAGGGAAAGGAGAGAAAGCATTACTTGAGGCTTTAGCAATAGCAGACGCTTGCTTACGTTTAGTTACTTTGTGTGAACCTGTTTTCTGGTGCCTTGAAAATCCTGTAGGCAGGTTAAGCAAATTCTATGGTAAACCAGTGATGACCTTCCATCCTTGGGAATATGGAGACCCGTATCAAAAAAGAACTTGTTTGTGGGGAAAATTTAATAAACCAAAGGAAAACCCAGTGGAACCTGTCAATGGACAGAAAATCTGGCGTATGCCGCCTAGAGAGAAAAGGAAAGAATTAAGAAGCATAACCCCAGCAAGTTTTGCTCAAGCATTTTATGAAGCTAATAAATAATATTGCTAACAACCCCTATGCGGGTAAAGGAGAGTGAGAAAATGTATCTATTATCGCCAAGTAAGTTGAGCGTGATTGATGCTTGCCCAAGGTGCTTCTGGGATTCTTACAAAGACGACGGTGGGAAGGAAAAGGTTCCGCGCCCGCGAGGTATCTTTCCGTCTTTGCCCGGGGGCATTGACTTAAGGCTCAAGGAGTATTTCGATCATTACCGTGGGAGCATGCCGCCGGAGTTGATTGGAGCGCTGCCGGGGAGATTATTCTCGGATATAGAGTCTCTTGCCAAGTGGAGGCATTGGCGGACCGGGCTTACGGTCGTTGATTCCAGGAAAGACTTCAAGCTAATCGGGGCCATAGATGATTGCCTGGAGGATGGGGCCTTGCTCACTGTATTGGATTATAAGACCAAGGGGTCAGAGCCTAAGACGGATGGCTCGGAATATTACCAGACACAGTTGGATTGCTACGACCTTATGCTGCAGAGAAATGGGCATCATACTTCCGGCGAGGCTGTGCTTTTGTATGTCTGGCCCACGGAAGTCCAGAATTGCACACTGTTTGAATTTGACTTCAAGGTTTGTAAAATCCCGACGAGTGCAAAGAGGGCAGAGGAAATCATAGACAAAGCAATCGCAACATTGGTAGGAAAAAGACCGCCCCCAAGTCCGACATGTGAATATTGCAACTATGCTATCGGATGGAACAGACTCGAGCAGGGCGAAGGAATGAAATAATGAAATATATCGATGAAGACTTGGTAAACATAAAAAGAGAATATAGAGAGAACTATACCATGCTTATCGCCACCGTGGGCACGCCAGAGCACGCGAAGTATTCTGTAATAGAGAAGGAGCTGTACGAAAAAGAAGTCGAAATACAAAAATCATTGGGAATCTACATAGTCAAGTCCTGTCCTATAGCATCTTCGATTTATTGTAGCCAATGTATCGGGTATTATCGGCCCACGAAAACGACAAAAAAGGGCAGTCCCAAAAGGAATAAAAGATGCAAGCCTAGTGTTGTTGGAGCGGTCTACTGTTCGTTAAAGGATGTAGGTTTTCCTATGGGGATAGGGTAAAAAGGAGGAGTGATGAAAAAGTTATTTTTAATCGTGGTGATTATTCTTTTGGTTGGGTGCGTGGGGGAGCCAAAATACTATAGTTTTGTAGAACAAGAAGTTGAATTAAATAGCTATATTGATTGTAGCTATAGAGTGGTTACTACTCTATGGGTAAAAGAGCGATTTTTACTTGGTCTTAATAGTTGGGTGGAAATTGAGAAATCTCTTTGGGCATCTTATGTAGCGTTAGAAAATGTAGAATCCGTGAAGGAACGGCAGCTGAGGATATTAGAGCCAATAAAACAAAAGTTAGATATAGCCATAGCCAACGGCACTTGTAAAATTATAGAGGAAGAGTGATGAAAAAGTTTATTCTATTGCTAGTTATTTTGTTTGCTCTCTCTGGTTGCTCACAATCAGGTGAATCTTATCCGGCGGTAGTACCCTTTGAACAAGGCATGACGCTTATGCCAGGGCAGACTGCTCATTTAGTCTTAGATATAGAGGCCGATACCACCGCTAGTTCGTTTCTTACCTTCAGTGATGAAGAAGGGCTAGAGGAAATAATGAGGGTTGAGGCGGCGGGATCCATCGTGTTTTATTCAGAAGGTGAAGAAATCTTAGAACTGCGGGGGGATGGCTTCGTATATTTCAGAGGCAAACCTATGGCTTACGATAAAAGGGTTTCTCAAATAGTAGAGTCGATGGCACAAGCAAATTGGGGGGAGTGATGAAGGCTTTCTGGCTTGGGGTTATACTTGGGTTTATTATGATAGGTTGTGCCTCAACTTATGCTATCACCGACCCCAGGTTTAGAGAGAGACCCGCAGTGGATGTTAGTGCTATCGTGGAGGCTGACTTAAAGGTATATCTAAAATCTGAAACCATCGCGGATGTGGCATGGTTTAACCCGGAGTTTACCATTGGGCATTTCCCCAAAGAGTATTGGTATATGGTTGAGTTTGAGAATGAATATTGGTTGGTAAGGAAGGGGGAGAGATGAAATATTGGATTTTGATTATAGTGGTTTTTTTGTTTTTGGCTCTACCATGCTTTGCTGCTGACAGCGTGGATGAGGTCCGGCAGTATGCTATGGACAACCAAGTTTCCTGCACCGAGGAAATGACTACATGTACTCTTATGTATTGCGGGGCGGCTTATTACGATTCGTTTGGCGATTACGTCATCCCTGATGATTGCAACGCTTGCACTACAAGTTTTTATTGCTCTGATGGTAAAACGTTCAGCGTTATAAATGTGCCGGGGTATTTTAAGGAATGAAACGAACACCACTAAAACGCAAGACTCCCCTAAAGAGAACGGGCTTTAAAAGGAAAAAGCAGAAGCCTCTTAAGAAATCATGGCTTAAGCGCAAGCCGCCAAAGAAAAAGAAGCGCAAGAAGGACTGGATTAAAACCCTGCACAACGCGTGCTATAAACTTTGGAAGGAGGTTTGCTATAAGAAGTGGGGCAGGTATTGTCATGTGCAAAGGAAATATCCAGAAATAAGAATAAAGCATACTGATGTGATACAGGTAGACCATTGTATCACACGAGCTAATAAATATTTCTACTATGATATTTGGAACGGAACTCCGGTGTGTTCATCGTGCAACAGGGCGAAGTATTTCAAGCAAAAGTCCGTGGACAGGGCAATCGAGGAAATCGTCAGGAAGCGCAACCCTGGGTGGTATAAGCAGGCGGTGGCTATTGACCGGATGAAGGAACCTAACCCGAGTTTTAACAAGATTTGGTGGATTGAAGAAATTATGCAGGATTTGCAAGGGGAGTTAGATAGGGTAGAAGGAAGGAGAAACTTTGCCAAACTTTTGAAAGGAGGGTCATAGCATGAGCCTACGCGCAGTTAGAGACACAATTATCGTAAAGACAATATACGCAGAAAGGAACGAGGGCGGGAAGATAATCATCCCGGACTATAAAGGATCTAAAAAATACCATGCTGATTTCTATGGGGAGGTGATATCAGTCGGGCCCAAGTATCCTTATAAAGTTAAACCCGGGGACAAGATATATTTCCGCAGGCATGAGGGCAAGAAGATTTTTTATGAAGGCGAGGAATACATAGTCCTCAGTGAAAAGTTCGTGGAGGCGCGGATAGATGGGTAAAATGCAGAGTAGTAAAAGGGCGAGGAAAGCAAGGGAAAAGGCTAAGTTCATGGGGTTGCCTGGTCATGTTGGCCATCCGTCACATGTTTCCGGGAGAAGATGGATTGAGGGCAAGCCGATGGAGCTTACCAAAGAAGAAAGGAGGATCTATGAAGGAAATGACTAGGTGGTTATTTGTAATGGCTTTTTGTTTGTCTGCTTGTGCGGCCACTAGCAACAAGACGGTCGGGATTACGGTGGTTAATACCAACAGGCCACCTGTGTTTGATTCTATCGACAACGTAACGGTAAACGAGGGAGAAGCAGTAAATCTTGAAGTCAGGGCTACAGATCCTGACGGGGACACAGTGGAGGTAACGGCGAGCAGTCTTCCGGCGGGCTCTGCATTCGATGGCTTGACGTTTACTTGGCTCCCCGGTTTTGACATCTGTATTGGGGATGTTCAATCTGAAATATTCAACGTAATCTTTTCAGCCGACGACGGCAACTGACTATCCCACGACGGGACGTTTATAACGGTAACGGCAGGGGAAGCAGAAACAAGGGTATTGGTGGTGTATGGACAAGACGGAGACGAAGCTTTGGTTAGGGCTTATAGAGAATTTAGAAACATCCCTGAAAAGAATATTCTCAACATTTATGATACGTCTATGGATAGTTGGGATAGTGTCTTTGATAAATTTGTTACTCCTGTTAAGGCTAAACTTAATGAACTAGGCCCCAAGTCTATCCACTACATAGTCCTCATAGGCTTACCGAGGACGGTGAAATATAGGGATGCTCAAAGTGAGAGAAAGGTGAGCATCTGTTCATTGACTAATGTAATTTACACAGTAGGTGAGAATGACGGTTGGTATAATAATAACAATCCTTATTATGCTAGAAGCTCCGATAACACTTTTAGGAGACCTAGGCCGAGGTTTGACCATCAATACGGCATTTACCACATGGCCTCGATCATAACCGAGACCACACCGTTGAATGAGCCGGAGCCAACCGAAGGTGTAGACATAGTGGATTCAAGGTACGGTGACATAACCCACATAGTAGACCTAGATACCTATCCTAAGCCTGACAGCGAACACATATACCAGCCGTACGAGTATATGATGATGGATTACAAGCACGTATGTTTGGCGATGTATTATGAGGAGATAGGCAAAGAGGATTATTTATGGCATAAAGGCGGAGGTGTTTATGGGGCGAACGGTGAACCGAAAATCAAAGCCAAAAGCTGGCTCGGATGGTATGACGGTAACTATTACGATGCGTTTGAATGGCAACCCAAAAGTTACTGGAGTCAAGTGCATAGCGGAAAGAGAGCGGCTGAGAGAGCAATTGAGGCAGGGTGTAGCTTTGTTTGTTTACCAGAGTTTGAACCTTTCACTTCGGGTGTACCGCAACCTGCAGAAATCGGCTACTATATCAATAGAGGTTACACGTACGGCGAAGCAGTGATATATGCTTTGCCGATGTTTCTCTGGGCCAATAATTGTTTTGGAGACCCGTTGTTGAGGAGGGAGTGATGAAGATTGTTATTATTGTTTTAATTCTGGCTATCATAGGGTCTTTTATCTATCAGCAAGGATGCTTTCGCATAGACAATGAAAGGGCTGGGGTGATATTCTTACGCGGAGGGTACAGGGCTTATTGGGTAAGATACAGCGAAGGAATGATGTGGGCTAACAGCGACTCAAAACACAAGAGAGAAGTCTTTTATAGAATAAATGAAGATGGATTTTTAGAGAAAGTCACGAGGGGCTATGATTTTGAACCTAAAAACATGTGGTGTTTCCCCCGCTTTGAGCATGCTGATGCCAGGGAATTATTGGAAAGGGAAGCCTTATAAAAGGAGGGGATATGACTAATAAAGAGAAAAATCAATTAAGACAACTTGCAAAAGAGGGGTGTTCATTTTCGGAAATAAAAAGGATTGTTTTTTGTTCTGATGCTACTATACGAGCGTATATGAAAATTTTTAGAAAAGAAAAAGGACTAACCCATGACCGACAAGGGTAAGAAGAAAAAGAAGAAACGCAGGATAACTTGGAAGGCTAATGGTAAAGAAATTCGGATTGATAGTTTGTATTATTTAGCTTTAATGGTAGCTACTTATTGCGATAAAGAGAAAGTTGCTATAACCATAGAGGAACTATGACCATACCTAAAAAATACCTTGGAGGTGGGGGATGAAAAATGAATTAGCTATAAATATCACAGTAACGCCAACAATGAGTATAAAACTAACCGAAAGTGAATTGTTTCTTTTACTAAGTGGCGAAAAGGTAAGCAGTTTTATTGAAGTTAGTGGTGCAGAGCAAAAGTATGTTGGTAATTGTAAGGTGCGCATAGAAAAGGAGCAACCATGAGCGAAATAGAAAAACAAGTAACTTGCCTTGAGTTATCCCAACAGCTTAAAGAGACTGGGTGTGAACAAGAGAGTTTGTGGGTATGGATTTGGAGTGCAGTTGACCAAAGTTATATTTTAGCATTAGACAAAGATGTTAATAATAACAAGACTGGTGGATTATTATATGGAGCTCGGTCTTACTTTGCCGCTTACACAGTAGCAGAAGGTCTAAACAGATTGCCCTGTAAGTTAGTTTTTAATGTTATTGGGGGTAAAAGAAAAAGGTATTGGTTAACTATATTAAAGATTGACAATTATTGGCAGATAGCTTATCGGCTTGATTGTCGAGGCGTTTATAATGAAGATTATTGCGTTGAGGGAGACCATATATTAGCCAACGCTGTTCATAAAATGTGGTTGTATTTAAATAAAGAGGGGTTGCTATGAGCAAAATAGAAAAGCGTTTCCTTGATGAAGCGGAGAAGATATTGAGTGGGTTTAAGATAGAGGGATACCCCGGCTCAAGTAAAGATGAAATAGGTCTGATGAATGACGGGGCTGACATGTACAAACGTTTGCTTGTTCCTGCTTATGCTCGCCTGTTGCAGAAGATTGATGAGTTGGAGAAATTTATAAAGTCTTGGCAGCAAGATATATTTTTCGATAATTATGCTGCAGTCAAAGCAGAACTTGCAAAGGCTAAGCAGAGGATTGAGAGATTGAGCCAATGCTCTACTTGTCCAAACACAGACCAAAGAGACCCAAGCTATTGCATACATTGTTATTCAAAACTTGAATTTCAAATAATAGAGTTTGAAGCAGAACTCGTAAAGGTGAAGAACGAGAATGAACAACTCAATGCTCATAACTTTAATCTCATGGAAGACATCGCAAAGGTGAAAGGGAAGAATGAACAGTTAAGTAAAGATGCATACCGTACAGAGAAGGTACTAATGAAATGGACTTTGAAACTAAAGATTATTATGAGTATAATATTGACAAACGTAATATACGCTTCTGTCCTGAGTGTGGTAGGCAGTTAATAACAGCATTTGAGTATGTTACAAAAAGGTTATTCAGATGAAACCAAAAGCTAAAAACTCGGCAAAGCCTCACGATAGGGTGAGGGAGATAATTGATGCTATTTATAATCTTGGGTTAGCTGTGGGAGAAAAAAGATATCCAATGAGTGTAGGAACTTATAGATTACATAGAACAAGACACACGAGGAGAGCGGCCATGAGAGAAATTAAAATAGGACAGATATGGAAAGCCAAGCGATGGGTAGATATCTATAAATTGTTAGAAAGTGATTATTTCATTATTTTAAGTAGAGATGGTATCTATTGGCAGGTTGGAATGTTTTTATTTAGTGGTAGTAAAAAGTATAAAAATGACTGGGGCGGGGCTAGACAGCTTGATCTTAGCGAGGATGAGATTAGGAGGAATGCGAAGTTTGTGGCTTACTTGCCGAGGCTTCTTGTAAAAAAGGAGGGTGTATGAAGAAAGGGTTGTTTCTAATTTTAATTGTTTGTTTAGTTATGGCCTGGGGATTGGTACGCGCTGAGGAGATTGTGCCGGGAACAGTGGTGATGCCGACTATAGAGTCGGTAGACAGAACAGCTGAGGGTTTCATTGAGGGGCCACCAGCACTAACATTTTCTTTTTCTCAGGAAGACCTTGAAGCCATGAGTAAGCAAGAGGCACGAGACTTTATGCTGCTTGCAATATATACGAAGATGGAGCTTGGAAATACTTGGGAACCGTTGGCTAAGAAGTTTCTCTCTGATTATCTGCAAATTGAGGAAAAAGTTGAAAAAATTGCACCAGAAGAAAGTCAACAAAATCAATAGCTTTTGTATAATCTACTTTCGCTCATGCTCTTATGGCTTGTATAAGGCTACATTCTTATGGTATACTTGTAACTGAGCTTTGCGCAAGCCATAGGGGAGGGGCGGTTGGTAAAAAAGATATATCATAATTGGATCACGATAAGAGGCTATCCAAAGGGCGCGTCCCGCGGAATGCCTCTTTTTTTATTTGTAGATGAAGCGGAGGAGGCACGATGAGTAAAGGACACAAGCCAAAGAAGAAACACCCATGGGGGTACAACCAAGACTTTGTGAGCAAAGAGAAGAAGGCTAAACGAATTACTAGAAGGAATGAGGAGAAGGATAGTGACAAAGCTTAAGAAAACTGCTGTGAAATTAAAAGCCAAACGGCTGACGAAAGCTTACCTTGAGAGTGGTTTGAATCAATCAAGGTTAGCTAGGAGGCAAGGCGTGACTAAACAAACCATTAACAGAAAAATTAATAAGAAGCCAGTCCAAGATTGTCTTGCTGAGTTTCTTGAGAGTGAAGAGCTGAGGAAGGCTCTCATCCTGGTTGCAAGGGATGGTCTCGGCGCAGTGAAGACCAATGCGATCACGGTATCCATAACTAAGAAGGGGAAGAAAGTGGAGGAGATCAAGCTAATCAAGATTGCTGATCATCCTTCGCGGCATAAGTTCTGGCATGATTTAATGATTAATAGAGGGCAACTTAAAATTGATGGCGGAGGCACAAAAGTACAAGTCTTCGTAGGTTCAGAGGTAGTTACAAAGATAAAGGAGTTAGAGGGTGGACAAGTTAAATCAGACGATGCAGGCGATTCCCGTCGATGACTGGTCTGTGGAGCAGAGACGGTTATTCTTAAAAACCATCGGCAATAAGGAATGGCGGATGCAGCACTTCTATATGATTAAGGATAAGAAGCGGCAGACCGTCAATCTTGTCTTCAATCCTATCCAAGCTCACTACTGGAAAAACAGGTCGGCCCGGGACTATATTCTAAAAGCAAGGAAGATTGGCTTTTCCACTTTATGCTTGATAGATGACTTGGATGAAACCATTTGGAACAGGAACTTCACAGCTTGCATCATAGCCCATAGAAGGGAGGATGTTCAGAAACTATTTAAGATTGTTCAGTTTGCCTACGATAGAATGCCGGGTGAGTGGAAGCCTAAGGCTGAATACTACAACAGGAATGAATTGTTCTTCAAGGAAATCAACTCAAGCATCTATGTAGGGACTGAGGCCAGGAGTGATGTTGTCAACCGTCTTCATGTTTCAGAGCTGGCTTTCATTGAGCAGGTAGAGAAGAAGATGGCCGCGACCTTTGAAGCGGTCCCGGAAGATGGGAGAATTGTTTTGGAGACCACACCGAACGGGGTAGGCGGGTATGCCTATGACGCGTATCAACTAGCTGCTGGGTATAAATCTGTAGAAGGTGGAGGAATCTGTTCGACCAAAGCCCACTTCTATACTTGGTTTATGCACCCTGAATATATGATCCCATTAACAAGCGCAGAGAAGAGACTCGTGGAAAATGGGGATTACCTGACAGATGAAGAAGAAGCATTCCAGCAGGCACACAACCTAAACTATAGCCAAATGAAATGGAGGAAACTTAAGCAGGGCAACTTAGGCGATGAGTTCCTCGAGCAATACCCTGAGGATGATATAGAATGCTTTCTGGGTTCGGGCCAACCCTATTTTTCGATGCACGCGCTTAAAGAGCAACTCGTGGAGGTAACATAATGGGACACTTCACTCCTCACACACCAGAGACTAAACTAAAGATGAGCCAAAATCATGCAGACATGAAAGGAAAGAAAAATCCTTTTTATGGTCGCAAGCACACAGTGTTAGTTGCCATAGCCAGCTCAAGAAGCAATTAGTGGAGGTTGGATAGATATGCAACAGTCACTTAAAAAGCACAAGAGTTCCTGCCAGTTGGTAAAACTTGCACATTGTGAATATCAGCATAAATCACAGAGAGGGCTTGGCTATAATTATAATCATTATTGTGACTATCAGTTTTCCAAAGATAGCCATGAGGAAACCAATGCAAAAACCACTTAAGACAGGACATTTGGAATATGATAGAGGCGGGAGCATCAAGTTTGTTGAGGACTCTCGGGGGAACCTGCGTATCTATGAGAAGCCCGGCGCTCACTGTGCAGTCGGCGCGGATGTAGCGGAAGGAATCGAGCAAGATCAGAGCGCGGCCTGTGTTCTTAACTGTGAGACAAATGCAACGATGGCGGCATTCAACTCAGGAACAATAGACCCGGATCAGTTCGCAGTGTTTCTTAAAATGCTAGGAATATATTATCAAAAGCCTGTGCTTGGGGTGGAGAGGAACAGCGTGGGGTTTAGCGTTGTGTCCGATTTAATCAAGATATATCCTACTAAATACATTTACTTCCATATGAGGCTTGATGAGAAGACGAAGGTAAAGACCAAGAAGTTCGGCTGGTGGACGAGCGAGCACACCCGGCATCTTATGCTTGGGTATTTGAAACAGGAGATAAGAGAGAAGTCAACTGACTTGAGAGATAAATTGTTAATCGGTCAATGTATGCGGTTCGTGAACATAGACGGGAAGCCTCAGGCAGCTGAGGGCGAGAAAGATGATCTGGTATTCGCCCGGGCAATCGCAGGCATGATGAAAAGATACAGGCCAGTGAGATTGATGCCTACAGTTGAGGTGGAATCACCACCGCGGATGTATTAAGGAATAGTTGTGGTATAATGAATGTAGAAAAAAAACCTTACAAGAAACCATTTATTAAGAAAGAAGATAGCATGAAATTCCCTGCAGAGATAATCAAAGAGTCTAACAAGAATGTTGTCTGTAGACTATGTTCGGGCTGTCATAGCTGTAGGTAAAAAGGAGCGAGCATAATGGAAGAAAGCTTAGTAGGGATAAAAAACACCCCTGATAGAGACTATAAATGTTTTAGCGGGAAGTGGTGCCCTAAATGTGATATCATTGTGCCCGATACCACGACTAAATGTATCGAAGCTGAGGTGTGTAGCGGGTGCCTCAAAACAATAAATGCACAGCTTAAAGTTATGAATGAGCACGGAACGTATTTAGTAAAGAAGGAGAAATGATGTCATGCAGACTGAGGAGAAAGATAAAAAGACCGAAGATCAGACACAGGAAAGTCAAGAAGGCAAGCAGCCGGAGCCGAAAACGAAAGAACAAATAGCAGCCGAGAGGCTTGAGCGATACAATAAAGACCCAGATTCATTTATAGAGAAGAGCGAGCTTGTAATCGGAGCTAAGAAATCACCTAAGGGCCTGTTAGCCTTTGTAGCTAAGACAGACAGTGATAATATTATATTCGCCCAAGGCAAGTTGAATCGTTATATCCATAACATGTTGCATTATGCAGAGATACAAGCTGCCATGGATGCCAAGAACAAACCGGAAATCATAACAAAGCCAGGTGTCGGTAGCACACCGGGAGGATTCTTTAAGGGAGCCAGGCGCGCTTTCGGAGGGAGGCATTGAAAGAGTACCGTTGTAAATGCAACAAGTTGCTTTTTACCTACAATCCTGTTATTATTGAAGAAGGAGTTCTATCTCAAGATACAGACAAAGTTCTCGAAATATGGTGTCCGAAGTGCGAACGAAAACATGCTATCAAGCAAGTATTCCGGAGAGCCGATTGGCGTTGGCTAGCAGGGCAGTGCGTATCGTGACAATATAAGAGAGTCCTAGAAGCCTTAGAGCTCAAGAGACCCAAGTTGACCGAGTAATCGGTTGGTTTGGGTTTTTCTATTTTAGAAGATAAAGGGAGGATTCCAATGAAAAAATTTGCATTCATAGGTAAAGAAACCAAGGGTTCTGTCCTAGCTACTAATTTTAAAGAAGCTTGTTCAATGTTAAGCAAAGTTATGTTTAATCCAAGATCTATAATAATCGACAGTACAGAGGTAACAATAGGAGAAACTATTGCTATTTCTAAACACCCAATTTATGAGTAAAAAGTCTGACGTAATGCTCCGGAAGATAAACAAGATAGGTAGCAAAATCAAAACAGAACGACAGTATTCTGATATACCGGAGAAGGCTGACGCTGAGCATAAGCTAGACGAGGCCGCAAGTAAAGTAAAAAAGGAAGGTATAAACGATGCCTGAGCCTAAAGATAAAATCAAGAAAGACCAGCCGGAGAAAGTAGAAACCAAAACAGTTAAGGAGTTGAAGTCAGAGGTTAAGAGTGATCGCTTAACAATCGGTGATCGCACGGAGCTTTTAACCATTACCCGGGCCGACATCGAGCATGGGGAGAAAATCCAAGTAGATTATATAGCCCAGAAGGAGCTCGACCTTAAGCATTATAATATGAGGCCACCTACCGAATTGGAGAGCTTAACCAAGAGAGATTGGCAGGCTGACCGTAACCTGGGCGTAGGCCGGGCGGTGGCTGACAGCTACCAGGCGACCTTACTGGCTACGGCATGGAACCCGGACTCGATTAACTTCGTGGCCAATACTGCCTCAGATATTGATAACCGGGCTAACCAGGCGAAGTTTACCAAGTGGGGAATGGGCAAGCAAGAGGCTCACGCAGCGCCGGAGGTGGATGGCTTCATCCATAACCGGATAGTGGTCGGGTGTTCATTCATGAAGATATACCGCAAGCAATGGACTGAGTGGATAGATAAGCGTATCCCGGTCAAGAATAGAATGGGAGAGACCTCTAAATACAATATCAAAACTGAGAAGGTGGAGTTTGAGAAAGGAGTCATTGATAACATTCCTGACATCGACGATATCCTCATGCCTGAATATGGAAAGAATATCCAAGAACTGCCGTACTTTGTTCAGATTCTACATTTAGACGGGGAGCGCGTTCTTGATTATTTGGACAGGAAGGTATTCATTCCTAAGGATGTTGAGCTATATAAAAAGAAACTCCAAGGCCATGCCTTTGCCGAGAAGGAGAGGACGCTCGGCACTGAGAAGTTAAAAGAACAAGGCATCACCGTTGACACGATGGCTGACTCAGATGTCCGCAGGCTTACCATCAACATATATGAATGGTATGGGATGTTCACCAAAGACGGGAGAACCGAGAAGTACCGCGTGCATTCTGACCTGGCCTGTGATGAGATTCTAAGCCTTAAGCCATTGAGGAAGATTAACCGTTCAGGGAAGGTTCCGTTCGTTGGTGGATCACTATATAAAGACCCCGGGCAGATACGCGGGGCCTCACTGATGAAAGTAATTGCTCCGATAATCAATGCTATAAATAGTGTCTATTGCCAGAAGAGCGATTTCCAGTATGTAGAGAATTGTCCTTTTGGGTTTCATAATCCGGATGAGGGATATACCCAGCAGGTCTACGAGCTTGAGCCGATGAAGTCTTTTCCTGTATCGGGCAAGCCTCAAGATAGTGTGTACTTTCCTAATCTATCACGATCGATGGCATGGGCCGAGGCTGATATCCGGATACTGCTTGAGATACTAGAGCGGCTTACCGGGGCAGCTTCTTACTTCATGTCCAGGTCTAATCAAAGCCAGACACTCGGGCAGGATCAGCTCATAGACAGAAACAGTGAGACGAGGTTTGGTCTCTGGGTGGAGAGAGTCCAGCAGGATTTAAGCGAAGCAATAGGGATGTGGTTCGAGTTATACCAGGATTACCCGCCTAAAGGATTGGCTGAGAGGGTTATCAATGAGGAAGGCAAGAAGCTATTTCCTAACCTGTCAGTGCATACATTGAGGGGCCAGTCCAGTGTGCAACTAACTCCTGATGTGGTGGCCGGGTCTAAACAGTACCGCAGACAGCTATATTTGTGGGCGTTCCAGGCATCACAGAGTGTAGTGTGGCTTGATCCTCGGATGAATCCGCAGGGCAATTATGATTTAACGGCTGATACATTCAGGGAGATCCTTAACCTTACAGATACTGATGTCCGAAGGTATCTCGGCGAGAGGCCGAAGGATAACTTTGATAGGGCGGAACTTGATGAGGAATGGCATCGCTTCATGGATGGAGAGGACTTTGATCCGCCGGAAGGGGCTACAGCGTTGGCTATGGAACATCTTCAGGGGCATATCCAACAGAAAAAGGAGAAACTGCACCTGATGGATGAGGAGTATCGGCCTAACTTTGAGGCGCATATCTTTAAGACGACCATCAATACAATGAAATTTATGCGGGAGATTCAACAGGATAAGGTGACAGAGGGCCTCGCATCAAGGATGGTCCTTAGCAAAGAGATGGGCTTGGGCGGACCGACGCCACCGGGAGCACCAGGCGGAGCACCGGGTGGAATGCCTGGAGGAATACCGGGAACTATGCCAGGAGGTGTACCTAATGTCCAATAATACTCAAGAGATTAGAGAACTTCGGGATATCGGTAATTCACGGGCACTCAAGAACCTCTTAAAGAAGCGCGAGGGGTACTGGCAGAGAGAAGTGAACAAGTTTGTCCGGGATAAAGATTTAACCGCAGCGTACGGAGCATTAGCTAGGCGGGATGACATAGAGAAATTTTTGGGGGTTATTAAAAAACAGATTGAAGATCTTGAAAAGGAGGACAAAAATGGCAAAGACTAAAAAGAAAGTAAAGGCTCCAGCATCAAACGTAGACCCGTATGCCAAGAAAACAGACGCAGCTGCTTCACCAAAGCTGAACTACCTTCACATGAAGAAGGCAGATGTTGTCGAGGCCGAGAGAGCCAGAAAAGAAAAAGAAGTAAAAGCAAAAGAGTATCGCGAAAGTCTTGGATAATTAAAAAGTATTCAGTGGTTGCTTAGCAAGCCCTTAAATTGCTATGGGAAACGGAGGCAAAAAAAATGGATAAAGTAATAACAAAAGAAGAAGCAGCGAAAGATTTGCAAAAACTTGCCGAGGACAAAAGAGCGGCGGCTAAGAAAGAAGCGGAAGCAAGGGGTGCCGCTACGGTTTCGCCAACCGAAACACAGAAGACCAAAGAAGAACTTGCTAAAGATAAGGAAGCTCAAGATGCTAAGGTTAAGGCCGAGGCACAGGCTAAAGAGGACGAAAGAGTTCTCTCTGCTAAAGACGAGGACTTGAGCGCGGAGGACAAGACACGCAAGACGGTTATCCTGAAGGAAAAAGAGGATAAGGAAAAGGCTATCGCGGAGAAGGAAGCTAAAGATAATCAAGCCATATTGGATGCCAAGGAAGAGGATCTTAACGAGGAACAGAGGGAACGTAGAGGGAAGCTTGTTACAGAAGATGCTGAAAAAAAGAAACAGGCCAAGCTCGATGCGCGTTTCGGTGAACTGACCGGGAAGATCAAAGACCTAGAGAGAGATGCGGTAGCCAATAAGGATGAGATCACAACGCTTAAAACAGAGCGGGATGAGCTTGCTTCAAAGGATAAGCCTGCCGAGACTGAGGAGCTTGTCATTAAAACCTTCAAAGAAAATCTAAGCAAGTATGCAAAAGAAGACAAAGAAAAACCTCGTGAACAGCGCAGGGAAATGACCAAAGAGGAGCTTGACGATTGGCTTATCGAGGATCTAGGTGAGGCCAATGATTGGATGGCAGAGCGAAGTTACCGCAGAGCAGAAGATAAGAGAACCATCCGTCAGGGGCTGGCCACGGAAGGCTTGGATAAGAAACAGAGAGAGTCCTTGGATCGTGTGTTTAAGAAGCATCCAGAAATGGATACGGAAAAATCAAGGGAGCGCATTATAGCCTTGAAGAAAGAGAAGAAGTCTGTACAAGAAATCGCTGACGTTCTTGCTGAGGAGTTTCCTGAGGTGGTTCTTACCTACCAAGTAGGGGATGAACATCCTGAGTGGGGGAAAGAGGCCGACGGTCCGGAAAGGGTTATGAGGGAAGTCGAGAAGCGAATGGCTAATCCTAAAAAGCCCATAGAGGGCGAAGACACCGAAGCGGACAAACTTAGGAAGGAGAACGATGACCTCAGGCAAAAGAATGAAGACCTTCAGACAGAGATCGACAAGGCGGACAATACCGATATTGGTATAAACTCTAATACCAAAGGGCCAGTCAGAAAGCCTGGGGATAAGGCAATGACTGATCCTGAAACGCTTCTTTGTGACACCATGCGATCAAAAGGGGCTTCTGAGAAAAGCATAGCCTCTGCTCTAAAGAGCTTTAGAGATAAGCATAAAAAATAATAATGCCCGAATTAAAAAGCAAAAGAAAGTGTGCGTTCTACAAGTGTGGCAGATGCAGGGGGAACATTCGGTTTCTTAAAATAACCGGGAGGCCTGTTGTCTGTCCTGAATGCGGGTATGGCCATGGAACGCGCGATGTTCACGATATTCCAAGAGAGTTAAGGTTGGGCCTCAATAACCTGGCGAATGAAGATGCAGGGTCAAGAGGCATAACTGAAGATAGTTCCATTACGAGTCGATAATTTACAAGGAGTGTAAACTATGACAAAAGAAATGACAAGATATCAGACCGACGGGTTCGTTCCTGTTAATGACCCACCGGCCAGAATACACATGCTTGCGGATACCGATACCATTGTTAAAGGAGATGTTCTCCATGATGATGGCAACGGTAAGGCGACGAATGTTGTAGCAGTGCTTGATTCAGCTTTGTTCCTGGGTGTAGCAGCTGCGAATTGCGACAACTCAGGTGATGATGATTTAAAAGTTGAAATGTATCCGTTCGACCCTCGGACGAGGTATATCGTTCCGGTAGCTGCGCCCGCAGCAGCGATTACCCAGACAGCCGTTGGGTTAAATGTGCATCTTCAAAGCAATGATGATATTGACATCGGTGATGCAGTTACGACTGGGATGTCGTTTAAGATTGATGGAATCGATATCAGCGATAGGGCTATTGCCGCGAATACCTATGGTTATGCCTTAGGTAAGTTTGCCCTGATTGTAACCGAGGGCTAAGAAGAGGTTACTAAATTGAAACGTACCTAATTGTTAAATAACCAGGAGGTTTTAAAATGACAAGACAAGAATTGCTTGACCTATTTACGCCGATTTACGATGAGTTCTCTATGATTGCGGCGCAGGGCGTAAGCGTAACGCATCCACAGGTTGCCGATGTTGTAACCGACCCCACCAAAGAGTTCAAGTTTAACGCCATTTCGGGGCTTGGAATATGGGAAGAGGTTGATGAAGATAGCGATGAGGGTTTAGACCACTTCGTTATCGGATATGAAGGAAGCGTTTCTCCGTTGAAATATAGAAAATATTTCTATGTTACATATGAGGTCAATGACCAGATGGAGTACGCAGCCTTAAAGAGTAAGATTGTTAAGGCCGAAGCATTGGGAAGAGGCGGTCCGGCACGGCTTGAGAAGCTTGTTGCGGATTTACTTACCAATGGCTTTTCTGCTGTGGGGGCTGATAGCGAAATTATTTTCTCAACCTCTCATCCGAAGAACCCCGAGGAGACAGGCATCATCTATGATAACCTTCTTGATGGCCCATTCTCCCATGACAACCTTGAGTTAGCTGAAAAGCAAATTTCTGCAAATTTTTACGACCTTGATGGCCTTCCTATGGTCACATACGCCGGAAAGCCGATAATCGTGCATGGTTCTGCCTTGCGTGGCCAGGTAGGAAGGGTAATAAGCGAAAGAGCCGGGAATCAGCCTGATACTACTGTGCGCAACATTAACCTTTATAACGGCAAGTATATGGCCTACGAATGGGCATGGCTTGACCTAGTCCTAGGTGGATCAGACACGCAATGGTTCATCATCTATCCTGGGTTGAAGAACATTAAGCTGATTAAGAACAGCGCCTCTCCGCAGTACGCGAGCTGGATTGACAACCTCAAACAGCGTTTCTATTTTGACGGCTGGCAGCATTCTGTTGGAGGCATCGAAGATTGGCGCGGGCTTTGGGGAAGCACGGGTCTATAAGCACAAGAGCTGATTATTAGGG
>SDBU01001952.1_pt1 | contig 28321 bp, 24 predicted proteins | sample 2277071 | NCBI WGS metagenome assembly SDBU01 (sample SAMN10397929, study PRJNA504765) | marine sediment metagenome | isolation source: marine sediment core GS08_GC12, 126 cmbsf | place: Arctic Ocean: Gakkel Ridge, Loki's castle | collected 2008 | reverse complement strand
TCCAAGACTCGATATCGGGTGCGGTGGGCTCCGCTTACCCTTGAGGACTTTCACCTCAGATCACTAAGCGCTTCGTGGCGCACCATAAAAAATGTCAATATTTCATGAATTATTCAGGTCATTTAGCAGCTGCCTAAAGTGAGACCGTACTTTCTCTTCAAAAATATCCACATGAAATCGTTTTCCCCTCTCATAGGCATTTTTGCTCATTTGAAATAGTTTATCGGGTTTATCCAAAAGTTCTATAGTTTTGCTCAATAACCCAGTCTCATCCGTAAAAAAATATCCTGAAATCCCTTCTTCCACAATCTCTGTTTGGCCACCTCCTTTAAACACAATCGGCACGCATGAATTTTGCATAGCTTCAACAATATTCATGCCAAAATGTTCAACTTTTGCCGGATCTTTCTGATTTAAACCACACAGATGCCAGAATATTTTAGCGCACCGGTAAATGGCCCGGAGTTCGTCTTCAGGTACATTTATCCGCACTTCCACTTTGAGAAAGGGATATTTTTCCAGGTATCTATGAATTTTTTCAAGATAGGGGTTGTCCCCTATGCTCCCCCCCGTAAGAACGAGTTTCCATCCTCTTATAGAATCCGGATATTTTTTGTTGAGCCTCTTAAATGCCTTGATCATTTCAATCTGCTGTTTATTGCCGCCAAGATCAAAACGGGAGACAGAGAGGATGACGGATTTTTTTTCTCTATCCTTTTTCTCATCTTCCATATCCACCGGAGGATAGAGATGAAGATGAGGTGTCAAACCCCATCTGAATTTTATCCATTTAGCTGTGTAAAGGCTGTTGAAAATAATTTCTGTGTACTTATCCACATGGAAAAAACGGGATCTTTCTCTCTCAGGAAAATGGCAGATGAAAACGGAGAGGTTGGCTAATGGATATACCATTTCCAGCATGGAGTTATTGATGAAAATGTCAAAATCACCACTTATCCTGCTAATGATATGGAAAGGATTCTCCCCTTTCATGTTGACTTCAGCAGGATCAATGTGTCCCCTCCCCTTTCTACTCTCTTCAAAAAAAGGAATCGGAACGATCAATATCTTACATGAGGAAAGATCAAGGTTATACCATCGTTCTAGTTTTTCTACGGTGACGGATTTGTTCACTATTAAAGTGACGTCAAAATCATCCTGAAGAACCGAAGCGATCGTGCATCCATATTTTTGTGCCCCGCCGATAAAATGCAGGGCATGGTCATACAGACCTATGGAGGGCTTTCTGAAACCATTCGCTACTTCCAACCGATTGAGGAAATTCATTGCAAACTGCACACCATTTTTTTTTTTGATCCGGTCGATCAACTTGGGTAGAGCTTGAGTAGAATATTTGTCCATCGAGAAAGGGTCCCTTAGATTCACTTGATATCTTCAGTCCGGTCTTCGAGCAAATCTTCTTGAATTTCGAGTATTTTATTTGCGACATCCTCAAGCTCATTCAACCGGTCTTTAATTTTTTGTAAACTCAAAATTGTTGCCAGATGCATAGGGACTAGTTCCTTATTGAATTGATACTGTTTGGCTAATATCATCCGGGAATACGGATTTGTCATTTTTCTCAAGATTTTTTTAGCGAGGGTTACAAACCAGCCTATGACTCTTCGAGGAGATGAAATATCTGTGAAAGACAGACAGTCACTTTTGTCTTCGAGAGATGAAAACCTTTCAAAAAGTTCATGTTCAAGTTCGTCAAAATTGTACTCCCATATACCGGCATCCCTCTCAATTTTCTTATTGATGAGTGATTCAACATTCGTGATACTCTCTTTTTCATCTTGAAGTCTTTTTTTGAGTTGAGAAACTAATTGTTTGAGATCATCTAGATTTGTCATTTTCAATAGCCTTTTGTGAGATATCAAGCGGTGGTTTATTTGTTTGATTTTTAAGGAAGGACGCATATTCCAAAGCACATTTTTTGATAGAGCATTCTTCTCGGACATATTGAGCCGCTTCATCCCCTATAGAACGACAAAAATCTTCTTCTTGAATAAGACTTGTGACGAAACGCTTGATGTATTCCTTTTCGTCGATATCCGGATCAATCTTCAGCACCGAATAATCCGGGAAATCGGCATATGAACCATAGTTTGTGACCAAAACAGGTTTTCCATATCCCATCATCCGCAGCAGGGCTCCCGAGCTCTCCCCCATCGTAGGGTATCTTAGATTGATACATATGTCTGAAGCCGCGATGAGGGATTCCAGATCCACAAGATCGAGATGTCCCTTTACAATAACATTCAGATTTTTTTCCCCGAAATAATTCTTCAGAAGATTTCCTCTATCTTTCCCGGCAATGACATAAGTGATGGCAGGATTGTTGAGCTCATCCAGAGCTTGGAGAATAACATCAAAACGCTTGTTCTTATTGATATACCCTATGGAGCTGATGAGGATGCTGTCTTTTTTAATACCCAACTGATTCCGGATCGTGTTTCGATCAAATGTTTTATTGATATGCCCATGATGATTGATCTTCACTATGGGCCCGTGGAATCCATCCTGGATTTTTTCTTTTACAAAGTTCGAATGAACAATGACAGCCTTGGCGGATTCTAGGATATCTTCATTCAAGGGATAGTTTACCGCTGCTGCGGACTCCCAGATAGGAAGAGTTTCCGGCCGTGCAATATTATTTGCAATAGATTCACCTCTCTCACCATAATACTTTTTCTGCAGCAGGCAGTACGTTTCAAAATTACCCGTAGCATCATATCTCTCTGCATAAAATCCCTGCAGTACATAGTCATGCAGCACCACAACTCCGGGATGTTCTTTGAGAGCATCATAGATATATCCGTGCGCTTCATAATTATTTCCCATGTGATAGAGGAGTTCATCATACTTGGATGAATCGAATGTCTCCGGAACATAGGGATGGATTTTAAATTCCGCTCGAACAGCCTCGTTTACAGGCTCATATCCCTTCTGAATAAACAGATCTATGTCCAGATGTTTGCGGAGCTCAAACAACATTTCTTCATTATAATCAGAGATGCCGGTCTGAATGGGATTAAGAGGACTGAATAGAGCAATCTTCATGATTGATTCCCATAAATAAGAGTTTGAATGACAGATTCCCAGTTAATATCTTTGACTTTGTTATATCCATTAAGCCCAAATTTACGGCTTTTTTCTTTGTTCAAAACAAGTTCATCGATTTCTTTTCCGATGTTTTCCTTGTTCAGGGATTCAAGAATTATCCCACTCGAATTATGCCTGACAAATTCCAGCGGCCCTCCTGCGTCATGGCTGGTCAAAACAGGCTTTTTGGACAGAAATGCTTCCAATGTGATGTAGCCATAGTCTTCATCCTGCGGAGCAAAAAATACGGCTGTACAATTGGCATACAGATCCAACAATTTTTTTTCTGAAACAAATCCGAGAAATTCAATCCTGTCCGAAACCCCCAATTCCTTAGATAAGGCTTGGAGATTCTCAAATTCAGGACCACGGCCTGCGATTTTGCACTGAATGCGGCTGTCACAGAATTTCATAGCCTTTACCAACAGGTCCACTCTTTTTAAGGGATCCAGCCTTCCGACAGAGAGAATATAGTCATCAAATTTCTCAGAATAGTACAAGCCTGCCAGTTTCGGCGGGTGATACAGTGGAACAGACTCAATATTGTTGTATTTTCTCAACCGATTGGCTGTGTTGACAGAGTTGGTATAGGTCCTTTTATATGTACTCAGGGCTTGATTATCCAGTTTGACAAGCTTTTTCCTCAACTGCATATCCTTCCGGCTCTTCTTGTCAAATCCGGAATAGGGAGTCTCAAAGAGGTCATACATCTGTCGGTACTGATGGATCAACCACAGTACTTTATTGTGATGCCGGACAAAATAAGAGGGAAACTTGGTTGTAATCACCAAATCGATTTTCTTGCCGTCGGATTCACTCAAATCGAGCATTTCCCATAAACGGATGCTCTTCATCAGCTGTGAGTGAGGATACCATTTGAAAGGAATATTGATCAGATCGACTTCAAATCCTCTTTCTCTCAGTTCTTTTATGAGTCCTAAAACATGGGCTTCCGCACCCCCTGATGAAAAAGGAACTTGTGAGGCACAGACGGCTATAGTTTTCATCTCATTGGTATCCCTGATCCGAACCAACCTATTTCTGATTATCGGCAGAATCTTCTTGATTGTGTTGTGCATGTGTAAACTCGACACCGTTAGACTGGAGGGCGGCCACTTCCTTTTTCATGCGCTGTACCTCTTCTAAGAGCCTCAGATTGATTTCTTTCTGGTTGTCCAGCATAGGCTCTAAGATCAGGTCTATCTCCAGCATAAGCCTTCTACGCATCCTCTCAATAAGCCGGCGCAACAAAAATTTCCGGTCTGATTTATGGTGATGGAATTTTTTCTCAAGAATTTTTTCCTTAATGATGTCAAATTGATCTTCAGCTAATTCTTTTTTAATGGTGTCGATTCGCTCTAATATTTCTTTTCGATCCATTTTTCCACTCAAATAAGTTGATTGGATTATAACTGGGTCATCTATTTCCTGTCAAACATAAAAGAGACGACTTATGATTAGAAATATATTTTTTTCTATGATAGACTGCCCTATATTTTGATATAGAGAGGGCATAAAATGGAAGAATTCCAGTCCTATTTACCCGAAAAATCATCTTACAGGGATATTTCCTTCAAAGCTGTTTTTCTCGGGGCTTTGTTTGGAGTCATCTTTGGTGCGGCCAATGCCTATTTAGGTTTAAGAGTCGGACTCACAATTTCTACATCTATTCCCCTAGCTGTTATTTCTGTAGCGGTCTTTAGAGCCCTGTCTCCCCTTTTAGGAAAAAGCACTATCCTGGATGCCAATATTGCGCAGACGACGGGATCTGCCAGTTCCTCCTTAGCATCAGGTATTATTTTTACCATACCGGCTCTCTTTCTTTGGGGCTTTAATCCGGGAATATTCAAGATCGGAACTCTCGCTCTCTGCGGCGGCGTCCTTGGTGTACTTTTTATGATCCCATTAAGAAAATTTTTAATTGTCCAGGCCCATGCCACCCTCCCCTACCCGGAAGGGACGGCCACAGCTCAGGTTCTCATAGCTGCAGATCAGGGCGGTGCGAAAGCCAAAAATGTTTTTATTGGGATGGGCATAGGGGCAGCCCTCAAACTCCTTATAGAAGTTGTTAAACTCTGGCCGGAAAAAATCTACTGGAATCTTCCTGTTCTTAAAAATGCAAAACTTGGGATGGAACCAACTCCAGCCCTTCTCGGTGTTGGATTTATTCTAGGTCCCCGTATTGGCGGAATTATGGTTGCAGGAGGCTTGCTCTCTTGGATTGGGATCATCCCTCTCATCTCCTATTTTGGCGAAAACTTAAATCTCCCCTTATTCCCGGAACAAACTCTTCCCATCGCCCAAATGACCGCTCAGGAAATTTGGAGCAGGTATGTCAAACTCATCGGGGCCGGAGCCGTGGCTGTTGGTGGGATTATCACTGTCTTCAAATCCTTTCCCACCATGTACAACTCTTTAAAGATTGGAATAAAGGAATTCACTCAGAAAAAAGGCGATTTCGTTGGTGAAACTGACAGGAGACAGTCAGACCTGCCATTTAAGATCATCATCATCGGAGTTGTTATAGTCATAGGGATACTCGTCCTTGCAGCTGGTGTCCTCGGCTTTGAAACATCCCTTCTCATTCGCCTCATTGCATCGGTGTGTATTGTTTTTTTCTCCTTCATCTTCGTGACTGTTTCGTCCCGTATCGTTGGATTAGTGGGTGTCACATCCAATCCAACATCCGGAATGACAATCGTCGCCCTGCTTGGAACCAGTGTCCTCTTTTTGGCCCTTGGCTGGACAGATCAAATTGGAATGGCTACAGCCCTTACTTGTGGAACGGTGGTGGCTGTCGCTGCATCGATCGCGGGAGACACTTCTCAAGACCTCAAAGCGGGATACATTATAGGGGCATCACCAAGGAAGCAGCAGATTTCTGAACTCATAGGAGTTGTCACAACTGCTTTTGCAATTGCCGCAGCCGTATGGCTCCTTGGTGAGGCCTTTACATTCGGATCCGCCACAATCCCAGCACCGCAAGCTCAACTGATGAAAACCGTGATTGAAGGTGTGCTCGGTGGAGACCTCCCTTGGGGACTTGTTCTTATCGGCGGTGTCTTCGCCATCATGGCTGAAATGCTGGGCATCCCCTCTCTACCCTTTGCCGTCGGAATCTACCTGCCGCTCTCAACAATGACACCGATATACATTGGAGGAATGATTAGACACTTCGTGACAAAAAAGGCCAAAGATGACGAAAAACGTGAATCCGAGGTTAAGGAAAAAGGAATTCTATTGGGCTCAGGATTTATTGCCGGAGAGGGTTTGGCCATGGTTGTTGTGGCGGGATACGCCTACATTACAAAATCCAAACCTGCAGGTTTCGGTCTGGACTTGGGTGGTTTTGCAGCCCTCGCCGCTTTTATACTTCTTGCGGGATTTCTTGTATATAAAACAAGAAAATAGTCCTTAACCGGATTATTCATAAATAATGGAAAGAGAGAGATTATGAATACCCTGATCATCGCAAGTATACTTCTCATCTGGCTTTTTCTGGGTTATAAAATCTATGGAAATTTCATAGAAAAAAAAATTGTTAAACCCGACAGTTCCCGTTTAACGCCTGCCCAGGAGCTCCGTGATGGAATCGATTATTCTCCGGCAAAAAAAGCCATGCTTTTTGGACATCACTTCTCCTCCATAGCGGGGGCAGGCCCTATCATCGGGCCCCTCTTAGGCGTGCTCTATTTTGGTTGGCTAGGTGCACTCCTCTGGGTTGCATTCGGAAGTATCTTCCTTGGAGCCGTACATGATTACACATCTCTCATGGTATCCGTTCAGAACAAAGGACGGTCTATTGCAGACATTTCAGAAAAGACTCTCGGAATGCGGACTAAAATCATTTTCTCCATCTTCATCTGGCTGGCCCTAGCCCTGGTCATCGCCATCTTTGCGGTGGTCGCTTCTCAGACTCTCGTTTCACAACCGGAGATTGTCATCCCAACATTTGGATTAGTCTTTATTGCCATAATTTTTGGATGGCTCATCTACAAGAAAAATGTCCCTGTTCCAATAGCCACCGTTTTTTCTCTCCTTATTCTTTTAGCATTAATCTATGTTGGAAGTTTGATCCCTGTTGAACTCCCCACAAAAATTTTTGGTCTTTCAGGCCAGATGTTCTGGTTCTTTATTCTAATCATTTACAGTTTTTTTGCATCCTCACTTCCGGTCTGGCTCCTTCTCCAACCAAGAGATTACATCAGCACGTGGATCCTATTTTTCGGTTTAGGTTTAGGGTATTTGGGTATGATCGTTTCGGTTCCTAAGGTCAATGCTCCGGCATTTGTCTCTTTTTCAAGCAAGGGCGGCCCCCTTTGGCCTATGCTTTTTGTCATCATTGCCTGCGGAGCTATCTCCGGCTTCCATTCTATTGTGGCAAGTGGAACCACCGCTAAACAACTTCCCAATGAAGCTTCAGGAAAATTGATTGGATTTGGAGGGATGGTAACAGAAGCCGTACTGGCGGGTCTCGTTATTTTTATTGCCTCAAGCGCTCTTCTCTGGGATCCATCGGGAGCCGAGAGTGCCTTCGGATTCCATTACCTTATGACTGAAGTGGGTGGTGGCCCCATCCAGGCCTTTGCCACAGGATATGGAAAATTTGTCTCCGCTCTTCCCGGGATAACTGTTGTTATAGGCTCTTTTTTCGGCATGGTCATGCTCAATGCATTTGTGCTCACAACATTGGACACCGGAACTCGCTTGGGACGATTCATTTTTTCAGAGCTGCTAGGAAGAAAAAAGGCCATTTTCCGCAACCGCTGGATGGCCTCAGGGTTTATCCTCGTTTTCGCTGGAATACTGGGTGCCACAGAAGGGTACAAAGCCATATGGCCTATATTTGGTGCCTCAAATCAGCTTGTTGCAGCTTTGGCTCTGGTAGTTGTGACGTCCTATCTTGTCAGCATCAAAAGGCCAAAGGCTTTCACTCTCTATCCAGCCATATTTATGCTCGTCACAACCTTAGCAGCCTTGTTCTATCAAGGTTTTCATTTTTTCAAAAAGAGCCAGTATCTGTTGGGGATCACAAGTGTTATCCTTATTGGCCTTGCCTCCATCATCGTCTATGACGCCCGCTCTATTCTATTTCATATCAAAAAAACACACATTGATAGCTAATGACCCTATTTTTTTTATTGATATAAAATGCAAATAAAAAAAAATCAATCAACAGTTTGACAAATTCAAACGTATTATCATAGAATGGCTCTTTAGTGTAGAAATAAAGGAGGAAAGTATGAGTCAAACCGCAGAACCTAATGTTGTTCCTTTGTGTGATATTTTATTAGTCCTTCTCATTATCTTCATGGTTATAACTCCTTTGTCTCAAAAAGGAATGGATGTCAGGCTTCCCGAAACTTCTGCTGAATCAGGAGCTACTCCTGTAGGCCTCGTCGTCATGACTTTACTGACAGATTTGACGGTCGATATCAATAAAACAATCTACGAATTTAATCAAGTGGAAGATGAACTCAAGAGAATCTATTCCGCCCGTCAGGATAAAACGATATTTGTCAGGGCCTACGCAAAGGTTCCTTTTTATAAAGTTATCGAGCTTATTGATATCGCAAAGGGTTCTGGAGTCAACATAACCGGTTTAATCCCGGAATATATCGAAGAAGAAGAAGGGATCGGGATCGGCATCCCCAACTGATCTTATAATAGCTCTCTCTCTAAACTTGTGATGAAGTAGAGTAAGACATCTAAGTTTCATTTTTAAAAAAATTGATAGGATTATAAGGATTTTAGGGGTCTAGGGGTCAAGGATTCGAGGGGTCGAGTGATTTGCTTAAAAATTATAAAGAATTTAAAATTTGGAAGAGAATTGTTAAAACACTTTTTAAATCGTCAATAAAAACACTTGAATCCTAGAACCCTTGAATCCTCGAATCCTTTGAGATGCTTTTGAGGGCTACTGCTTTATGGGGCCGATGATTTCTCTGGCAATAATCGCTCGCTGGATTTCATTTGTACCTTCATATATCTGCAGCAATTTGGCATCCCGCATCAACTTCTCCATGGGATAATCCTTCATGTAGCCATATCCACCAAGTATCTGGAGGGCTTCCGTGGTTATTTTCATGGCCACGTCTGATCCGTAAAATTTAGCCATAGAAGATTCTTTTCCAGACGGAAGACCTTCATCATGAAGCCATGCCGCATTCCAGACAAGCCATCGAGCCGCGTTTATTTCCGTAGCCATCTGGGCAATCTGAAATGAGGTGTGCTGGAAGAGAGCAATAGGTTTGCCGAACTGAACCCTTGTCCTCGCGTATTCGACAGCATATTCCATAGCCGCTCTCGCAACTCCGACACCTACGGCTCCGACAGGTGCCCTTGTTTTATCAAGAGTTTTCATGGCAATAATAAATCCCATCCCTTCCTTCCCTAAAAGATTTTCTGCAGGAATTCTGACATCTTCAAAAATAAGTTCAACCGTATTTGAGGCTCTGTGACCCATCTTGTCTTCCTCTTTCCCAATAATCACACCGGGCGTTTCTCTAGGAACAACAAAAGCACTGATACCTCGGATCCCCCGGTCCGGCCTGGAATTAGCAAAAACTACATATAGACTGGCAATGCCCCCATTCGAGATGAAACATTTCGAGCCATTGATGATATATTCGGATCCAACTTTTTCCGCTTTAGTTTTTTGTGCGCTGGCATCAGACCCGGCCTCTCTCTCAGTCAGACAGAATGCTGCAAATGACATTTTCTCTGTCTGAGGAGTCAAAAATCTTTTTTTTTGTTCGTCGTTCCCAAATAAAATTATCGGAGTATGGGCCAGTGAATTGACCATCATCGTCGTGTACATCCCTGCACATCCGGCAGCCAATTCCTCACTAATGATGACAGTGTCCAGATCACTCAATCCAACACCACCGTACTCTTCCGGAACCTTTATTGAAAGGAATCCCGCCTCAAAGGCTTTTTGCATGACATCCTCGGAAAATTCTTCTCCTTTATCATATTTAGCAGCATTGGGTTTCATTTCTTTTTCTGCAAACTCTCTCGCCATGCCTTGAAGAGCCTTTTGCTCTTCGGTCAAACTGAAACCAATCACTCACTCCTCCTCAATACTTTTTTCAACCGTTTGATGATATTACGGACTAAATTTCAGGTCAAGCCTTAATTGAAAATCACTCTTTCCCGGCTCATAAGAAAAACAGGATTGTCGATGAGGAATATTTTTTTAACAATGTCCTGGATTCGCACAAAATGGCTTTTATCAAATCTAACAGACAATTGGAATTTATTCTGTTTTTCGAAAAATTCGATTTTTTCAACAGCACCGGGTTCATGGGTTTCTGCACCTTCCCTTAATTTATCCAACAAAGAATCACTCCATCCGTTTTTTAAAGCTCCATTTTTACCGATCAAGTTTTCAACAAGTTGCTCGATTTGAATTCTGTCGAGGATGAATGAATAGATCAAACCGTGAATCTCATTGGTCATGGAAGGACGATGTGAGTCCACTCTTGCCAATCCAGAAAACCGGATTCCCTGGGGAAGAACAGTATTCATAAGGGATAAAAAGTCCTTTTCTGAAAATTTATATGGAGATTTAAACTCCAATACTTCCTCCTTCCCCTCCATTCCAAGAGGAAGTGCGGGAAGGAAGGACATGATCATTTTAGGATGAAATCCTTCGGAAAACTGGATCCCAACACCGGCCCTCCGAAAACCGCGCTGTAAAATATTAATTAGATCATTATGGGACAGAAATCGCGCCTGTCCGAGTTTTGAATAGGAGGCCCTGTATCTAAAAGACTCTTGCGCTTCTTTTCCTAAGGGATGTCTCCTCCTTGGAGATTTAGGTATTTTTTCAGGAAATTTTTTTTCGTACAATGTCCAGAGTGTACAGCCTTGGCACTCACAACAGTCCTTTTCAAGACAGGATTCTGTGCTCTCAGCCACTAAGGCCTTTTTCATCTCTTTAAGGAAATATTTCTTTTTAATCCCTGTCTGGATATGATCCCAGGGAAGAGCCGAAGACTTGGACAGTTCAACCAGATAAATTCTGTAATCCAAGCCTTCGGCTTCAAAAGCCCTTTTCCAAATATCAAAATTAAAAAAATCATTCCAGCTGTCAAAACGCGCGCCCTCCTTCCAGGCACGAACCAAGACCGAATTGAGCCGCCTGTCTCCACGAGAAAAAACCCCTTCTAAAATAGAGCTCCGGATAGAATGATTCTTAAAACGGACAGAACGATGCTTTTTTAATTGAGATTTGATATAGGCATGTTTTTCCCTAAGGACTTGCTCGTCTTCCATTCTAGTCCACTGGAAAGGTGTATGAGGTTTTGGGATAAAAGAGGATATACTGAGGTTGATTTGAGGGGATCTATTTAATGTTTTTCTTCCAAGGCTTATTATATTGTTGACCATCTCGACAATTCCACGGAGGTCTTCTTCCTGTTCGGTCGGAAGTCCAACCATAAAATACAGCTTAAGCATTCTCCAGCCTTGAGAAAATGCAGTGGAAGCCGCTTCCCATATCTCTTCATCTTTTAAATTCTTATTGATGACCTTACGCAGCCTCTCGGTCCCGGCTTCCGGAACTATAGTGAATCCGGTTTTTCTCACTCGGAGAAGACAATCCGTGACGTCCTTAGTTAAGCCTTTTGGCCTCATGGAAGGAAGAGAAAGAGAGATTTTGTCTTTTTCTAAGTTTTCCATCAACTCGTTCATTGTCCCTTGTAAATAAGGAAAATCGCTTATAGAAAGTGAAGACAGGGATGCCTCTTCATAACCGGTTGACTGAAGGGATTTGAGAACTTTATTGACAACAAAAGAAGGGTCTTTGACTCTTGATGGAAAATAAATGCTTGAGGCTTGACAAAAACGGCAGTTCTGAGGACAGCCACGAGAAACTTCGACGGAAACCCTATCAAAAATAACGCTGATGTTCGGAACAATAATTTTTTCTGGAAAAGGAGCATTTTGGAACGGATGGATCACCCTCTTTTTGATCTTTGGTGGAGCATTCTGCACAGGTTTCACAGCAAGAAGTGAAGAACGTGATGGCAAATAGGAGTGGTATAGGGAAGGCACGTAAACGCCTCTGATTTTTGTTAGGTCTTTGAGGATAAATTTACGGGAAGATCTCTCTTTTTTCAATCGGGTAATTGTTTCCAGGATTTCTAAGAATGCCTCCTCACCTTCACCGATGAGAAAAAGATCAAAAATTTCCGCAACAGGTTCCGGATTAAAAACCGCGGGCCCTCCTCCAATAACAAGGGGAAACACAGCTTTTCTTTTTGATGCCCATATTGGGATATTACCCAGGTCCAGAATGGTTAGGATATTGGAATAATTCAGATCATAGAGGAGTGAAAACCCAAGCACATCAAACTCATGTAGAGGAATCCTGTTCTCAAGAGAAAATAAGGGTATCCTATTTTTTCTCAAGAGAGCTTCAAAATCGGTGCCGGGAGCAAAGACACGTTCAGCCAACAAATCTGATCGTTCATTCACTATCGCATAAAGAATTTTTTGCCCGAGGTGGGACATCCCTATTTCATAAAAATCCGGAAAGGCAAGCGCAACTTTTAGATGAACATTTGTGGGATCTTTCTTGACTTCATTCCACTCCCCTCCCAGATATCTTCCCGGTCTCTGTACATGCTTTAGAATGTCTTCTAAATCACTTTCAAACATTGACATATCTTCTCATTCTCACATTCACCACAAGAGAGACAGCCAGATAGTTCGTAAGCAAAGAAGATCCCCCATAGCTTAAAAACGGAAGAGGAATTCCTGCTATCGGGAAAAGACCTATTGTCATCAAAACATTGATCAGAAATTGGGAGGCCATCATTATCGAGACTATGAAAACAATATACACTCCCATTCTATCTCTCGCCTTGAATACAGACTGGAAAAGCCTGAGGATAAGAAGGAAATAGCACAGAATCACAGTAACGACTCCCACAAATCCAAACTCTTCTCCAATGACAGAAAAAATAAAATCCGTATGACGGGCAGGCAAAAACCGTAGTTGGCTCTGTGAGCCCTTCATGTATCCTTTTCCTAAAAAACCGCCGGATCCAACGGCTATCTTTGACTGCATGATCTGATACCCTGCTCCTAAAGGATCCTTGCTTGGAAAAACGAGAGTCGTCAAACGGTCTTTTTGATAGTCTTTGAAAATAAAGCTCCACCCTGCAATTCCAAGAATGACAGCTAGAATTAGAAAAACAATAATAATTTTTTTATTGAGACCCGCCAGAATTAAAGCCCCCAATAATATCGGGACATAACTTAAAGCAGTCCCTAAATCGGGTTGGAGTCCGACTAGGATAATAGGCAATCCTATTACAGCTCCTGAAAAAACGGCTTTTCCCCATGTCAAATAGGCGCTTTTAAATCTAGAAAATATTTGTGCTAGAAATAGGATAACGGCAACCTTGCAGATTTCGGACGGTTGAATTTGAATAAATGGCAGCCGTATCCAACTTTTTGCTCCAGAAATAAAAACACCAAAAATCAAAATCCCGAAGAGAATGAAAAGACAGATTAAATAAAAAGGAAAAGAATAGTTAACAAGAGAGTTGTAATCGATAGACAAAAAGGCGAATAAAGCGATCAGGCTCATAAATATCCAAAACATCTGTTTGAGATGGTAATCCCCGGACAGATGCTCTGCTGAGCTGTGAATAACAACGACCCCTATGGCAGAATTGAGAATAAGCAGACCTATAAGTATCCAATCGATATTTCCGATCTGCGACCTATCTAACATAATTTTCCTTAAATATTTCAAACAATTTCTTGGAAAGTGGTGCCGCTGTCGCTCCTCCCCCTCCACCGTACTCGATGAGGATTGTCACAACCACTCTCGGATTGTCTTTAGGCGCAAAACCTGTAAACCAGGAATGCGTTTTAGATTCGATATTCAGTTCAGCACGCCGTTTCATCTCTTCTCTTCCTACCAATTGAGTTGATCCCGTTTTCCCACACACATCAAATCCGGATACACGAGCGGCTGCAGCCGTTCCTCCATCATTGACCGCCAACCAGGCCCCTTGAATTACTTTTTCAAAGTGAGCTTCATCAATGGAGACTCTTGGATTTGATGAGGGTCTTCGATTTCCGACAATTCCCTCTACACCGCGGCTCCTACTATCAATCAAATAAGGGAACACTTTCTTCCCTCTGTTGGCAATAATAGCCGTATGGACGGCGACTTGCAGAGGAGTTACAATCATCGGGCCTTGGCCGATGGCCACAGAGATTGTTTCACCGGGATACCAGGGTTCATCCCGAGCCGTTTTCTTCCACTCCGTCGTGGGCACAAGCCCTTCTAATTCACCAGGAATATCGATCCCTGTTTTTTTTCCTAAACCGAGCATCTTTCCGTAGTAGGCAATAGTGTCTATCTCCATCAAACGCCCTGTCTGATAGAAGAAAACGTTGCATGAATTTTTGATAGCCGAAATAAGGTTCATCATCCCATGTCCCAATTCATACCAGCAGTGACGTGGCTGGCCATAGATTTGGACAATACCATTGCACTGAAAAGATGTCCTTTCCGTGATCGCTTTGGATTGAAGCGCTGCCAAACCCATGGTCAATTTGAACACTGAACCGGGTGCGTATAGACCTCTTATGACCCGATTTTGAAGAGGATAATCGGGATTATCCCGAAGATCAATCCATTCCTCCGGTGTGAATCGGTTGATGAACTTGTTTGGATCAAAGTTGGGATAACTGGCCCATGCAAGAATCCCTCCGCTCTTTGGATCCATAACTATGACCGCTCCCTCCCTCCCCTCTAAGATTTCCTCTGCCGTTTGCTGAAGATCCATATCTAAAGTGAGCCATACGGTTTCTCCGGAGATTGGTTTTTCCTCGCTGACCTTGCCCATAACCCTTCCCATACTGTTTACGATCTCGAGCAGCTGACCCTCGGTTCCGAGAAGTCGATCTTCATACTGCTTTTCAATTCCAGTCTTTCCGACAAGATCTCCGGGCCGTCTTTGCTCATAGGCTTCTGTCTTGAGCTCCTCAGGCGAAATCTCCTGCAGATACCCAAGAACATGTGAAGCAAACGTCCCATAAGGATAATCCCTTTTAGGTTCGGCCTGGAGAAGAAGCTCGGGCATTTCAAGTCTTCTTGCCTCAACCCGAGACACTTCTGGCAAAGTTAGATTGTCCTTTATGATAATCGGACGAAATGATGGGAGAGTTTTATACTTATCAATTCGATCTCTTAATTCCTCGATTTCAAGATCGAGCAAAACCGCAATCTTCTGAAGAGAATCTTCAAAATCCTCACAATTTTCCCTAATAATGGAAACCTTATAAGAACCGATATTCCTTGCCAATATCGTTCTGTCTCTCGCCCTGATAAGACCTCTTTGAGGTGAAATAATGACTTCTCTGATCCGGTTTGCTTCCGATTTTTCCCAGTATTTTTTGTGATCCAGTACCTGAATCTTCCAGAAATACAAAACGATAAAAATAAAAAGAACAACAAAGACGATGAGTGTTTTCTGTGCCCTTCTAACAATAAGCGAAAGATCTTCGTATATCTTGTTGTGGTTTATCATCCGTGTTTCGGCAGAACCTTATTCAATTTTTTAAAAAGCGGAAAAACAATAAAGGCCAAAACTGTCGTGCAGGCGGGCTGCATAAAGAGCCAACCCTTTGCTGTATAGAACTCCTCAGAAATGGCAAAAGAGTACAGAAACATCCACAGAAGAACTTCTAACATAAGCATTATGAAGATAAAAACAGCTCTACGAACAAAGGGAACAACATTGATTCGCCTGGAAATGTATCCAGCTAAAAATCCCATAATCGTCTTCGAGACTCCTGCAATTCCAAAGACTCCAATCGAAAAGGAATCTTGGATGAGTCCAAAGACAGATCCCATAACAGCTCCATAAATTTCTCCCTCTTCAAACGCAAAATAAAGAACCAGAAGATTAAAAACATTTAATACCAAAGAAAATCCAGGGGATATTTTTGTTAAAACCGAAAACAAAATAAGAGCAAAAATGGTTGGAATGGATATTTTTAAAAAGTGTCTCAACATTTTTTTTCCTAAAATATTTCGTTCGGATCAAGTTTGATAACCGCCAGCTGATCCAGGCTGCGGAGTTTAAAAAAAGGCTGGACGATGATATCCTTGAATAATTCATCAGTCGTTTTCATTGTGACAATTTTCCCAACTGGAATTCCCGGAGGATAAACATGGTCAAATCCGCTGGTGATCAGGATATCCCCTATATCCACACCACTTTCTGTTCCTTCGATATACTTCAATATACACATCCCTTCATCATTGCCATTGACAACACCCAAGATGTCCTTCTTATTGTGAACGCCTATCCCGCTCTCACTGTCTGTAATCAACTGAACCCTGGCTTCCTTCAGACCAATAGGACCGATGACACGTCCGACAAGTTGACCATATTTGTCCAGTACAATCATATCCTTTTCAATCCCATCGAAAAGGCCCTTATTGATAACAACAGACTTGTATTTATTCGTCAAGTCCATCTCGATGACTCGGGTAAAGACAATACTCCCACCTATTCCCTCAAGACTGTCCTCTAGCTCAGCCTCTTTAATGCTCCAATCCAGCAACCCTCTTAAGAGACGGTTTTCAAGCTGCAGGAAAAACATTTCTTCTTTAATATCTAAATTCTCCTTGTAGACATCTCTGAGGCTAAAATAACCCTTCCAGAGATTTCCAATTCCTCGGATGACGGTCGAAACTCCATTATGTATAGGTGAAAATATTGAAAATACTGTCTTTTCAAAAAGGCTAGACTCTGAACCCAATGGTGTTTGGAGAGAGATTAAGATCAATTGAAAAAAAATTAGACTAATGAGAACAACAAGATTTTTTTTCTTTTTCAGAAAAGAAGACATAAAAAATACACAATGACTGTGATTAGAGTAAAGATATCTTTTTTAACAATTCCAAATCATCAAGCATCTTTCCTGCTCCCAGAACGACCGAGGTCAGGGGGTCTTCCGTGATGAAGACCGGCAGGTGTGTTTCCTCCCGGATGCGTTTATCCATATTTTTAAGGAGAGCTCCTCCTCCAGTCATGACAATTCCACGATCGATAATGTCTGCAGATAGTTCGGGAGGTGTCTTTTCCAGGGCAATTCTCACTGCATTTACGATTGAAGCCACCACATCCTCAAGAGCTTCTCTTATTTCTTGATCATCAATGACAATGGTTTTGGGGATACCTTCCCTTAAGTCACGTCCTTTTATCTCCATAGTCATGGGTTCATCAAGAGGATAGGCCGATCCAATCTGCATTTTCACTTGCTCCGCACTCTTCTCTCCAATAAGAAGATTATATTTCTTTTTGATGTACTGAATAATCGACTCATCCATTTCATTTCCGGCAATCCGAATGGAATGGTTGAATACGATCCCACTCAGGGATATGACGGCAATATCGGTTGTCCCTCCTCCGATATCCACGATCATATTTCCGGTGGGTTCTGATATGGGCAACTCGGCTCCAACAGAAGCAGACATGGGTTGCTCGACAAGATAGACTTCGGACGCCTTGGCTCGCAGGGCAACGTCTTTTACAGCCCTCCGCTCGACCTGTGTGACCCCTGTCGGAATTCCGATAACAATACGTGGCCGGATAAGAAATGTTCGATTGCTGGTCGCCTTTTTGATGAAATAATCAAGCATTTTCTCTGCGACTTCAAAATCAGCGATAACGCCATCTCTCATGGGTTTTATCGCCACAACACTCGTTGGAGTCTTTCCCAACATCTCTTTGGCACGTGTCCCCACGGCTTCGACCTTGCCTGTTTGAGTGTTTATGACTACGATGGATGGTTCTTGAACAATAATACCTCTCCCTTTCAGAAATACAAGTGTGTTGGCTGTTCCCAGGTCAATCGCCAGATCGCAGTAAAATCTTTTTTTAAGCCATTTAATCAAACTCATCTCTATCTTTCTCTTTCTACAGGTTTTATAGCATAATTATTTCAAGCAAGCAAATGAATTCACAAGGAAAATTCATAATATGCACAGGGAAACTCAAATCCTGTTGAACCCGTCTTCAGTGATGTCCGGAACGTCTGTTTGATCGGACCATTGGGGAATCTCTTTTTACTTGATTTTTATTTATGCAATAGATATAGTCAGAAAAAATCATGAAACAATGTGGGAGGTACGTATGAGTGATAACGCCTACAAACCCTATGTCCCTGCCGGACAATCCATGAAAGAAATTTCTTTTAAATCTGTCCTGCTTGGAATTATCATGGCTGTTATTCTTGGAGCGGCCAATGCCTATTTGGGATTGCTCGTTGGAATGACCGTGGCCGCCACATTTCCTGCCGCCGTCATGGCCATGGCTGTCCTTCGTCCATTCAATGGGACCATTCTGGAAGAAAATTTTGCCCGGACTACCGGCGCTGTTGGAGAAGCTCTGGCTGCCGGTGCGATTTTCACCATCCCTGCTTTTCTAATTGCCGGTGTATGGACCGAATTCGATCTCTTTAAGTCAACTATGCTCATGCTTATCGGCGGCGCACTGGGCGTTTTTTTTGTCGTTCTGATAAGGCGTACTCTTGTCGAAGACGCTGACCTTCCCTTCCCTGAAAGCGTTGCCTGTGCAGAAATGGTCAAAACAGGTCAAAAAGGCGGATCACAAGCAAAATACATGTTCTGGGCCATGGGGCTTGGAAGTCTTATTGAATTTTTCACGAATGAAAACGGAATCCAGTTCATAAAACCCTATGTAAGAACCGTCTTTAAAATCCCCGGCCTATCCAGGATAACTTATCTCGATGGTGACAACATCGAAATTACTAAAACGGGTACGATTCAGGGAAGGATGTTCATCGAGTCTCCTGCAGCCAATGCGGCCATGACCGGAGTGGGCTATATTATCGGTCCTAAACTGGCTGCCCTGACATTTTCTGGAGGTGTCCTCGGCTGGTTATTCCTCATGCCCATCCTTCTCTTTATCAACGGCGATTTAGGAAAAATCGTTTCTGACTTTAGTGGAAACTGGACCGAGTTAGCTGTTTCCGCCTATAACTCTCAGATCAAGCCTGTTGCCGTAGGAGCCATGCTGGTTGGAGCTTTTTATACCTTATTTAATATGCGAAAAAGCCTTTTCAAAGGCATAAGCCGCTCTATTAAAGACGTCAAAATATCTCAATCAGGCCAAGCTTCTACAACATTGAGAACCGATAAAGATATTTCCTTTAGAACAATTATTTTCGCCATCATCTTATTGACCATCCCTATGATCTTCCTCTATAACATTTTCCTTAAAAATTTTGGTTCAGCCTTAGTCGCGGCCATTGTCATGCTCATCATGGGACTTCTCTTTGCAGCAGTGGCCGGATATCTCGTGGGCATCATCGGATCATCCTCTAATCCTATCTCCGGATTGACCCTCACCACACTTCTTATTGCAGCCTTGATGATGGTGCTTATGGGACAGAAAGGAATGCCAGGAATCGCAGCTGTCCTGGGCGTGGCGGCGGTCGTCTGCTGTGTGGCTGGAGTTGCTGGAGACATGATTCAAGATTTAAAGGTCGGACATATCCTCGGTGGGACACCATGGAAAATGCAAATCGGAGAAATCATTGGTGTTGTCGCGGCCGCCTTGACCTTGACATTTTCCCTTCAGCTTCTCCATAAAACCATTGGAATCGGAACAGATGCCTTGCCAGCTCCCCAGGCATCACTCATGGCTACAATGGCAAAAGGAATCGTTGGGGGAGAGATGGCTTGGCCTCTTGTCGTGGCAGGAATGCTGCTTGCCATTGTTCTCATCCTTATTGGGACACCTTCACCCATGCTCGTAGCCGTCGGGATGTACCTTCCCTTCAGAGCCACGGCCTGTATATTTTTTGGAGGAGTCCTAAAATACATCTTGGACAAAAAAACTAGCAAAAAAAATCCTTCAAAAAAAGCGAAAGAAATCGTCGAAAACATAGGCCTGCTTGTTGCATCCGGCTTAATTGCAGGGCAGGCTATGATGGGCATCCTTACCGCTGCCCTGAAGGGCGCCAAAATCAATCTACCGAAAGTAGTGGGTAGTGGATGGCTCGGCCTCTTGGTCTTTTTTATCCTTGGGTTTGTTCTTTTGTACCTGCCCTATAAAAAAATGATAATGTCCGGAGATGTTGATGCACCTGAAGAACAATCCGATTAAGTGAGTCCTATTCAGTAACACAGTAGCCTATCGTAAGCAGTGGTAGACAAGAAAGACAAAAACCAAGCACAGATTAATCTGCTCCACCTTGTCCCTGTTCAGAATACAAAGTGCGAAATAAAAGAGGACGGCCTGGTCGTCCTCTTTAAACCAAAATTTTCCCATTCTTTACTAGTAAAATACCTTCTCCCCTTGATGAAACATCCCTACTATAAAATCAAACTGGACGATATCGGGAGTTTTTTCTGGTTGAAATGCGACGGAACCCGGACAGTTAAAGAAATTGCTGAACTCCACAAAAATAAATTCGAAGACAGGGTGGAACCCCTATATGATAGGATATCTCAATTCCTCGCAAGTCTTGAAAAAAACCGTCTCATTATCTTTAAGTAAAATAGATAGTTAACCTGTATTATTCACGAGTTGAGGTTGCTACAGATGCGAGGCCTCGATCCATGAAGCTGTGGTTGTCCACCGCGAATGGATTGTAACGAAGCAGATGTGGTAAGATCGGCTCGCCCCCTTGGGGTAAAAAATGCCGACATTTGTTAAAAAATGTCTAAAACAAAGTAAAGTTTTCAGATATTACCAAAAATTATGCTATTATCTAGAAATCAATGAAGAGAAATTAAGACGTCGGCAGTTTTTATGAATAAATAATGATAGGAAAAGAATTGACTCTACTCGAAATTGTCACCTATGGACACCCAGTGCTGTTAAAAAAGGCGGAAGAGATCAAGAATATCAATCAGGATATAGTTGATCTCGCTGAAAAGATGGTCTATACGATGCACTGCGCACCGGGGATCGGCCTGGCCGCACCACAGGTGAATCAAAGCCTCCGGCTTATAACAGCCGATCTCTCTGTCGGAGAAAAGAACGAAGATCTTATCATTCTCATCAATCCCGAGCTCTTGAACCCAGAGGGGGAACAGATCATGGAAGAAGGCTGCCTCTCTGTCCCGGGGATCAATGAAAAAGTCACACGACCTAACAAAATTACCATTAAAGGAATAGATCTTCAGGAAAAGGAGAGAGAGATCGAAGCCGAGGGGCTTTTGGCCAGGATTCTTTGTCATGAAATCGATCACATCAATGGAAAGTTATTCATCTCTCATCTTTCTCCGCTTAAAAGAAGGCTTATAAGAAAAAAGCTCAATAAAGCAACTTAGGTGGAACCGGATGAAAATTGTATTCTTTGGAAGCCCTTCTTCTGCCGTTCCGTCTCTCAATCGGATAATTGAAGATGGTCATAACATTGAGCTTGTTATCACACAACCCGACCGTCCCTCCGGAAGAGGACATACACTTTCTTTCTCTCCTGTAAAAAAAAAGGCTCTAGAGAATAACATCCCTCTGTTTCAACCTGTAAAGATCAGAAAAGACCCTGATATAGTAAATCAGCTGATTGAAATTCAGCCGGACCTTAACGTTGTCGTTGCCTACGGTCAGATTATCCCGGCACTTGTCATCAATCTTCCCAAGCACAATTCGATAAACCTGCATTTCTCTCTCCTCCCCAAATATCGAGGAGCATCCCCTGTTCAATGGACACTCCTTAATGGAGACCAGGAAACAGGGATCACTATTTTTGAACTGAATGAAAAGATGGATGAGGGAGATATCCTCACTCAAAAAAGAATCTACATTCTTCCCTCAGATGATGCACGCACTCTTGAATCTCGCTTGGCTTGTGCAGGCGCAGAACTGCTCTCCGAAACCATCGCCCGGATTAAGGAGATCCAACCTCAAAAGCAGGATTTCTCTTTGGCCACGTACGCTATGAAGATTAAAAAAGAGGACGGCCGTATCGATTGGAACAAAAACGCACATCAGATTGAGCGCATGCTCAAAGCCTATTCTCATTGGCCTTCTGTCTATACCTTTTTTGGCGATACACGAGTGAAAATTGTAAGAGGAAAACACATTGACTCAGACAAAACAAAATCTTCTCCCGGTCAAATCATCAATGTTCACAAAAAAGGGATTGAAACAGCCTGCGGACAGGAGAGCGTTTTTCTTATCGAAAGTCTCCAACCTGAAAACAAAAAGGTTATGGAGGCCTATGCGTATTCTCTGGGTTCACGCATTCATTCCGGGATGAATTTTTCAAATGAAAGAGAAAGAAAAAGGGATAAACTCTATGATGGGAAATGAGGGCTATTCCTCAAGAAGATAATACCAGGGATCTTTTGATTTTCCGTTCTGCTGGACTTCATAATGAACATGGGGGCCAATGGATTTCCCTGTATTTCCAACGAGTCCGATCGTCTGTCCTCTTTTGACTCTCTGTCCATCCTTGACCTTAAATGCACTCAAGTGACAGTAAATAGTGACATATCCCGTTCGAGGATGGCTTATTTTTATATAGTTCCCGCTGATCTTGTCCTTCCCCCTTTTAATAATCGTACCGTCAGCTGTGGCCACAACAGGATTTCCTTCTGCGGAAACAATATCGATACCATAGTGCATAGTGGGCTTTCCGGTAAAGGGATCATCCCTGACTCCATAACGAGATGAAATGTATCCATTAGAAGGTTTTATTGACGGCGTATAGGCTAAATCGACTCTTTTATCATCGAAGATATGCAGCAGTGTATTCAGATTCAGATTCACCCGATCCGCTGTTTTGCTTATTTCATCGAGCTGAGTTAAATTAGCCTCTTGTGGTGGTAGAATAGAACCGGCAGACTGCCCGCTTTTCAAACCTGAACCCAGTCCCGCTACCATGTTCAATACTTCAGCTGATTTTAATCCGGCCATAACGTTGAGCTTCTTTGCATATTCTTCAAAGTTTGAAATGGTATCTTCAAGGCTTACAATGGTATGCTCATACCGGCTAAATTTTTCAGCCTGGTTTGCATACTCCGTGAGTAAAACTTTGTATTTCTGGTTAATCCCCGTCATCAAACCATAGTGGACAAGGACTGCTGACAAGGCCAATACGATAAATATTGTGAGACCTAAAATAAATCTCACTCTCTTTTTGGATAGGGACAGAGTTCTCTGCTTCCCCTTATAATGCGGGATTATTATGAAAGAAATATGATTTCTCAGCATTTTAGAATACAAAGATTATCTCAAAATAATTTTGAATGTCAAGGATTTTTTTTGGGCAAATCAAGTTTATTTTATGTTTTTATTTATCCAGTCAACAATACTTTGACCCGTTGTTCCTGGAAGGAATATTTCAGAAATGCCTATTTTTTTTAGGCCTGGAATGTCCTTTTCAGGGATGATCCCTCCTGCAATGACGTACATATCCGTGACTCCGTTTGCCGCGAGGAGGTTCATAATTTTTGGAAAAATCACATTGTGTGCTCCGGAAAGAATACTCAAACCGATCAGATTCACATCCTCCTGAATAGCGGCACTGACAATCTCTTCGGGAGTGCGTCTTAATCCCGTATAAATCACTTCGAATCCCGCATCTCTTAATGTTCGGCTTACAATTTTTGCGCCCCTGTCATGTCCATCAAGTCCGGGCTTTGCTACCAAAATCCGTAATTTCCTGTCCGCCATTTTTTCCTCCCTCATTTTTCTCTGCTTTAAAACAAAATCGGTTCTTGATATTCCCCATACACATTTTTCAGAGTATCCATGATCTCCCCTAACGTAGCATAACTTTTGACACAATCCAGAATAAAAGGCATAAGATTCAACTCGTCAACGGCGGCCTTTTTTAAGGCAGTGAGATGATCTATAACCAATTTAGAATTTCGAGAAATTCTCAATTTTTTCAAGCGTTCGATCTGATTCTCGGCCACTTCATCATCGATTTCAAGAAGAGAAATTTGTTCGTAATCCATAGTGAAATCATTGACACCTACGATTATTTTGTCTTTGTTATCGACGGCCTTTTGATACAAATAGGCACTGTCGGCAATCTCTTTTTGTGGAAATCCCATCTCAATAGCCTTGACCATTCCACCCATATCATCGATTTTATCTATATAATCTTTTGCCTCTTGTTCCAACTCCGAAGTTAAGGCTTCTACAAAATAAGAACCTCCCAAAGGATCGATGGTGTTCGTGACACCAGTCTCATGGGCAATGATCTGCTGTGTTCTCAGGGCAATGGTAACAGCATCTTGAGAAGGAAGAGCAAACGTCTCATCGAGTGAATTCGTATGGAGTGACTGTGTACCTCCTAAAACCGCCGCTAGAGCTTGAACAGCGACTCTGACAACATTGTTATACGGCTGTTGAGCCACCAATGATACTCCGGAAGTCTGGGTATGATATCTCAACAGCAAAGACTTCGGATTTTTCGCATGAAATCGATTTTTCATGACTTCGGCCCAAATTTTTCTGGCTGCCCTGAATTTCGCAATTTCTTCAAAGAAATCATTATGGGCATTAAAAAAATAGGACAGACGAGATGCAAATTGATCAATTTCCAATCCTCTATCCAAAGCCCACTGGACATATTCAATTCCATCCCTCAACGTGAAGGCCAGCTCCTGGACGGCTGTCGATCCCGCCTCCCTTATGTGATAGCCTGAAATGGAGATGGTATTCCATCGGGGCACTTCTTTTGATCCATACTCAAAAGTATCGACAATCAATTTCATGGAAGGTTTTGGCGGAAAGATGAATGTTTTTTGTGCAATGTATTCCTTAAGGATATCGTTCTGTATGGTTCCCGATATCACTCTAGAGGAAACACCTTGTTTTTCTGCAACAGCAATATACATAGCCCATAAAACAGCTGCAGGAGCATTTATGGTCATGGATGTTGTTATCTTATCCAGAGGAATACCATCAAAAAGAATCTCCATATCTTCCAACGAATCGATAGATACCCCACACTTCCCCACTTCTCCTTCAGCCTTAGGATGATCCGAATCTATACCCATGATCGTAGGAAGATGAAAGGCCACGCTTAAACCCGTTTGACCATGAGACAGCAGATATTTATATCTTTTGTTTGTATCTTCAGGAGAACCAAATCCTGAAAATTGCCTCATTGTCCATAATCGACTGTGATACATTGTCGGGTGAATCCCCCGAGTATAGGGATAAAAACCCGGGAATCCCAGATCTTCTTCATAATTCAATTTTTTCGTATCCACTGGCGTATAGAGTTCCTTGATTTTTTTCCCTGATATAGTCGTCCGGGTAGTTATTTTCGAGGAGTTCTTAGAGAGAGCGGGATCATAACTTTGTTTTTTCCATCTCTGATAGGATTCTTGCTGGAAATTTTGAGAAGGATTCTTTTTTTTCAAGTTCACTCCTTTTTTGGGAACAGTGCCCCGTGTCCTACGATTCTCACTCCCCACTAACTTTAAAGACCAAATCTTTTTCCCGCACAGAATTATCCACCTTAAGCCCAACTAGTTCACCGGATTTTACCGACTCCACAGGACTGTGGTCCACCTGCATGGACTCGATATTCTGATAAAAATCTGTCGAATGTCCTTTGATATGAATGGTGTCCGTGACTTTGAGTTCTCCTTTGGACATTTCAATTATTCCTACATTTATTTTCGCAAAATAATGTGTGATAATGCCAATTTCTTTTTCCATAGTGACCTCCTTTTTCATATTACTATAATAACCAAAATCCCTTCATTTTCGCAAGATTATCCGTTGAGGACGGCTCCCCCATTGACGTTTAAGTTTTCACCAGTAATATGACTAGCTAAATCCGAGACTAGAAATAGGATCGGCCCGGCAATGTCCACAGGGTCGGGGATGCGTTTCAGGGGAATGCTCTCTTCAACTTTTTTCCGGAAATCCGGATCGCTAAAGATTTCTGTGCACATATCGGTATCCACCCAACCCGGTGAGACACAGTTGACACGAATTCCCGAGGTCGCAAGTTCAACAGCAAGAGATTTTGTGAATGCAATAAGTGCACCCTTGGTCGCCGCATAATGAGAATGAAAGGCCTCCCCTCTTACTCCTGCCGTGGAGGATACGTTGATGATCCATCCCCTTTTTCTTTTTTTCATCTGAGGAACCGTGGCACTGCAGAGATGATAAACTCCGTCGAGGTTTATTTTTATCGTTTCCTCCCACACGCTGTCATCCATATGTCCAATCTCACCATAAGTCCAAATTCCCGCATTATTGACCAATATATCTATATGACCCCATCGGCCTATGATATCATCCACCATCTTGTAGATATCTCCTTTTTGAGCCAAATTCATTTTATAGATCAAACACTCTTTCCCAACCTTTTGAATCGTGTCTTTGACATGTTGAGCCATATCTTTATTCTGCATATAATTGATGGCTACATCACATCCGGCTTGAGCCAGCAGAACAGCAGTAGCTCGACCAATCCCTCTTGAGCCTCCGGTCACTAATGCTTTTTTTCCTTTTAAATCAATCATGTCGAACCTCTGTAAAATTTTCCATCTTATCAAACTGGAGATACCGGTAGATATCTTCTTTTTTAGGAATTATTTTTTTCCTGAAAATGTCGAAGTATTCTTCGGCAGTGGGGATTCTCCCGGATAGGGCGGCTATAGCTGCGAGTTCTGCCGATCCCAAGTGAACAACAGCACCATCACCCATCCTGTTATCAAAATTCCTTGTAGATGTGGAAATGACAGTGGCCTTGGGTCGGACCCGGGCTTGATTACCCATACAAAGTGAACATCCGGGAATTTCGGTCCTAGCCCCGATGGAAGCATATATCGAATAAAATCCTTCTCTTTTTAATTGAGCCATATCCATCCTAGTCGGAGGGGTTATCCAGACACGCGTCTTGAGATATCCGGCTCCATCAAAAATATGTCCGGCAGCCCGAAAATGGCCGATATTTGTCATGCAGGAACCGATAAATATCTCATCGATTTTTTTTCCGGCCATCTGTGAAAGTGTCTTGACATTATCAGGGTCATTTAGACAGGCCAGAATTGGCTCACGAATTTCACTTAATTCTATTTCAATCACTGCGGCATATTCGGCATTTTCATCCCTCTCGAGGAGACTTGGGTTTTCCAGCCATTCCTGTGCAGAGTCAATCCTTCGTCTTATGGTGTCTGCATCTTGATATCCATCCTCAATCAATTTTCCCAGAAGTGCTATGTTGCTTTTTAGATAGGCTGTCACACTCTCCTTATTAAGGGCAATTGTGCTTCCTGCCGCAGAACGTTCGGCCGATGAATCGGTGAGCTCAAAAGCCTGCTCTACTGTCAAATCGGGCAAGCCCTCCAGTTCGAGGATACGCCCATTAAAAATGTTTTTTTTCCCTTCCTTTTCCACTGTTAGATAGCCCTGCTGAATGGCCACATAAGGAATCGCATTGACAACATCACGTAGAGTAATGCCCGGATTTAAGTGACCCGTAAATTTTACAAGTACAGACTCCGGCATGTTTAACGGCATATAGCCCAGCGTCCCGGCAAAAGCCACGAGCCCCGAACCTGCAGGAAAACTCAATCCTATAGGAAACCGAGTATGAGAATCTCCTCCCGTGCCCATCGTATCAGGGAGGAGAAGCCGATTAAGCCATGAATGAAGAATCCCGTCTCCCGGTCTGAAAGCGACTCCTTTTCGTTCTGTTATAAAATGCGCAAGAGATTTATGCATTTTCACATCGGAAAGTTTGGGATATGCGGCCGTATGGCAGAACGTCTGCATGAAAAGATCAGATTGGAATTCCAGGCAGGCCAACTCTTTCAGCTCATCCGCTGTCATCGGTCCGGTCGTATCTTGAGAGGCCACCGTTGTCATCTTCGGCTCGCACGAGGTTTTTGGCAGTACTCCCTTCTGTTGACAGGCCTTCCCCACAATTTTTTGAGCCAGCGTGTAATCCTGGTTTTCTGCAGCTTTAGGATTTTCCATTTCTGAAAAGAAACTTGTGGTTTCAGACATTCCAAGGTTTTTTCTCGCTTTGATCGTCAACGCACGTCCTATGATCAGGAATAATCGCCCTCCGGCTCGATATTCATCTCTGAGTGTATGGGGTTTGAGATCAAACCTGGTGAGTATCTCTCCGGATTTACTCGATATCGTTCCGGATTCTGTATCGACAATAATCTCATTCCCCGTACGAAAAAGAGACACATCACACAAAATGG
>SDBU01001951.1_pt1 | contig 28340 bp, 41 predicted proteins | sample 2277071 | NCBI WGS metagenome assembly SDBU01 (sample SAMN10397929, study PRJNA504765) | marine sediment metagenome | isolation source: marine sediment core GS08_GC12, 126 cmbsf | place: Arctic Ocean: Gakkel Ridge, Loki's castle | collected 2008 | reverse complement strand
CTGATTCAAATGCATCAACAGACCAAGAGGTAACAGGGCTAATAGAATTTTATCGTGGAAATACAACTAATAGGGTTGGTTATGTGGCTATGACTAGCCACACTAATGATATTCTTGCTCTTGCGACAGATTATGTTAATGGAGAAATTAGGTTAAGAACAGGTAATGCTGTAGATAGGTTAATTATTGATAAAGACGGCAATGTCAGTATTTTGGGAAATGTCGTTATCAATGGGCAACTTGGGTTAAATATTACCCCTACAGCATGGATTACGTTACCTGCTGGTAGCGCAACTGCCGGGACTGCACCGCTAAAATTGACATCAGGAATACCACTTACATCTCCTGAAGCTGGAGCAATTGAGTTTACAACTGATAGTATTTATTTTACAATAACAACTGGTGCTGCAAGAAAATATATAGCACTTACTGAAGGATTAACAAGCGGGCAAATTACATTCGCAACAACGAATGGCAGGCTTACTGACGCTGCTGCCTTAACTTGGGATGGAACAACGCTATTAACTACTAGGGTTGCAGTAAACACAAGTGGTCAGAGTGTGACATTTACTGCATATTATGGAGCAAATAGTGATGGACGCAATATATGGATAGGTGGCGGCGGGCTTTCGGCGCTTGGGGCTATAGGGCAAACTTTCAAAGGTGCCAAAAATGTCTCCCTTGGAGGCAACGCATTATTTTCTAATACTATAGGATATGGAAATATTGCCGTAGGATACCAAGCTTTAAGTAGCAATACTTCGGGTGCTAATAATACGGCAGTTGGATCGCTTGCATTAAGGGTGAATTTAGGTGGGTCGGGTAATGTTGCAATTGGTTCCTCTGCATTACTTGATAATACAAGTGGAAATAATAATTTTGCACTTGGAACTACGTCGTTACATCATTTAGTTAGCGGAATAAATAATGTAGCAATTGGAGTTAATGCAGGAAAGAATATAGCCGGAAATTATAATATGGCTATTGGCACGAATGCACTTCAGACAACTACTGGATCGAATAATGTAGGTGTAGGTCAGTCGGCTTTATTTTCTACTACTGGATCAGGGAATGTTGGGCTTGGTGGTTATGCAGGGATTTGGGAGACAGGTTCAAATAAACTATTTATAGACAATGTCGCAAGAGCAAGTGAGGCAGATGGTCGTGTTAAGGCGTTAATCTATGGCGTGTTTGCAGCAACTACTGCTGCTCAATATTTTACTGTCAATGGGCATGTCATCGCCCTGGAGGATTTAGAGACTCCTGTAGTATTGACACCTGAAATCAAAACAGATACGTCAACGCCAACTGATTTGACAATAACAACTGGTGCTGATAAAACTTTAATTCTAGGGACTTCAGTTTATAGGGATTTACAGTTTCCAGTTGCTACTGGTAAAGTAACACCGGCTTCGGGAGAGCCAACATGGGAAACATTTACAACAAATACTAAGGAGTATGCATTTGATATAAACGATTATATTGACTTGCAGGCCAATGAGTTATTTCATAACTGGAAGGAAGGAACTGATGGTCATTTACATATTCATTATACTATTAAAACTGCTCAATCAACTGGCACGGATAGATTTGTTAAATTCTCTATATGGGTTTCTTATTCAGACAAAGATGAAGTTTGGGTTGAACAGGCAGTTTTATCATTTGAGGATACTGTAGCGACAGGAAGCTCTGCGCTACAGGCATTTTACTTAGATATGGGTAATGCTACTTTAACTAATTATCTTCGTGGTGGTCAAGTTAAAATAAGAGTCAAGCGCATAGCCGCAACTGGCGGAACTGAGTACGCCGATGATGTTTATATTACTCAGGTCGGGATGCACTTAGAAATGAATAAAATTGGAAGTGTAATAGAAGAAGATTAAGTAATGAGTGGTGCTTACGTTGCAAAACCTGATGCAGTAGTTGTGCCTGATTTACCACCTGGCTGGAATATATTATGGCAACATCCCGGCCCGTTTCCGCCTGGTTATACACCAGAGTACAGCGGGCTTTTGTCTGCTCCTAGTGAAATATCAGTAGGTGATTTGACTGCCAATGTTAGTTTAACATTAGTAGATCAAGGTAGTTACGCAACAAATGAACCTTCAGCAAACTCAGCTACATGGGAAGTTGATGCCAGTTCATCCGGTGGCCCAAGTGGTGAGTTTTCAGAGAGTGACGACTTCTGGATTGATAGTGGAATATACGCTTTTAGCGGGGTTGAAATTGGGGGCAGTATAACGGTTACTGTAACTAGTTATCCATTCGGGGATGATTGGCCGATCGAAGAAACGGCTATTATTGATGTGGTGGCAGCATCGCCTAGTGTGTATCACGTAGAGGTTGCTTGTGTACTTAGTACGACCACAAGTATGGATGATCCGGGTGGAACTAATTCTTCATCTGCTATTATAAAATGTTATCTCGTTGATTACAGTGGAAGTGCTGGTGTCGTTCAAACTAGGAGTGGGAATGATAATCCACTTGAGGACACGTGGGCATTGGGATCAACTTTTTCAGAACTCAGTGATAGATTATATAAAAAATATCCCCTAACATCTAGTGTTAGGGTAGAGAATTGGGTGGAAGGACGCGCCGTTGGTGGAGAGTGGGCAGGTAGTGATACTTCAGCATCAGCGGAAGCTACATTAACGTATACAGTAAATGTATATAAGGATGATATATTATTCGGTTCGTATTCTGATGTCATTACTATTTCTGTTTCTGGCTCTGGTGTGGCCGATATTGAATACTGGATATTAACCCACACAGTAACAGTTAGCGTATATGGTGGTGCAGCACATTTTTCTGTATCTATATATGAAAATCAATATTAACAAGGAGAAAAGAAATGGTTAGAAATGTACAGGGTGTTCCTTTCGCTGCGCTAAGAGGCTTTAGTTTAGCTGGCACTCCAGCGGCAGGGGCGAGGGCAACTGCTGGAGCAGCTAGATTTTCTGCTGGATTGCAGGCCACTAGTGCTAGAGAACAACGCGAAATGGAGCAAGCACAATTCGGTCAGCAGATGGGGTTCTATCAGCAAATGCTCGGTCAGCAACAGCAGCAAATGGGTGGCTTGTCTGGTATGATTAACCAATATAACCAGGCTTTCCAGCAAGCTAAGGCAGCAAATGAACAGAAGTATCAGCAAGCGCTTGGTGTGGTCGGTACAACGTCTGGTCAGCAACGTGCGGATGTGTTAAGTCAGTATCAAGGACAGCGAGCTAGTGCTATGCAAAGGCTCTCTAGGATTGGTATGGCAAATACAACTGTTGCTCCTACGTTGCAAGCTGGAATTCAACGCGAACAACAGGGTGCGTTGAATCGTGTATCCGATCAAATGATGCAAGCTAGACTTGGTGTGATGCAGGGTTTTCAGTATAAGTATCCTGAGCCTGGAATAACGCAAGCTGCAATTGATGCGATGGCCCCAAGATTTCAATTTCCGTCTTTCTAGGAGTATATTATAATGGCAAGACGACGTAGAGGTTCTACTAGAAAAGAAGGTATCCTTTCGAGACAGAAACGTCTCCGTGATGAGTCTTATGCAAGGCTTAAGGAGGAGGAGTTCAGGCGGAAGGCTGAGCGTCAAGCCGAAAGGTCGGCTAGTCGTACTAGATTTATACCCGAACCTCCTGGTACACAGGGAGTTATTAATCCGCTGGCTGCGGGATGGAGAGATGAGTTTAATGAAAGTGGTATTATTGATCCTCGCTGGAGATTAAAGGGCAAGTTTGTCACGGAGTCTGCTGAAACTCAGCAAATGCAACAAGAGATGCAAGCCAAAGCTGAGTTCGATGCCGGTCAGTCCGAATTGAAGTATACCCAGAAACAGAAGCGTGAGATGGATCGGTTACGAATGGTACCTCAACTCGCAAAGCAATCTGGTATATTTAATGAAGATCAATTAGACCAGATTAACCAAAAAGTAATGCTGGATATATTGGGTTATACTCCTACTGAGCAATTTAAGTTAACTCAATTTCCTAAGGGTCAGGGGTTTGGTGAAAGCTGGGAGAAACCTGATGGTACAACTGTTAGTCGTGATGAAAAGGGCAATGAGAAGTTAATGCAACGATTCGATCAGGGTCGTGAAGCTCAATCTATGAAGGAGGAGCAAGATTCCGTTAAAGCTCAGGCAAAATTACAAGCTGATATTGATAAAGAGAAACGTGCTTTCGAGCGGGACTTATATACCAAAGATGTTACGGAAGGGCTTAGAAAGCGTTCAAGAACACCAGAAGAAGTAAGGCAAATTCTACGTGGATATGGTAGAAGTAATGAGATAAATAAAGCCAAGGATTTAATTAGTGAGGTCAGGTCTAAGTTTGGTAATATAGATGAAATCCCTGAAGATATAAGACAACAGTTTTTTGACGCTGTTGATTTAATAGAAGATACAGAAGCAAAGAAGGATATACCCACGGTTAGTAATGACGCCGATTACGAAAAACTTCCATCCGGCACTAGGTTTATTGACCCAAATGGAAAAGAGAGGGTTAAACCCTAATGGCTGGATGGCGAGACGCACTACTTGTTGATAATGATGTAAGGCAAGCTGACTCTTGGCGTGATGCGCCACTTGCTAAAGTAGATAAGGAAACTCAGGATGAGGCGTGGCGTGATGCACCTTTGGTTTCTGAGTCTCGTATTAAGTCACCTCTTACTATGGAGGCTGGGCCTGATGGGCAAATAAGAACTACTGCACAGGCATTTCAAGCTGAAACTCCAGAAGAAGTTAAAGTTGCGAAGGAATTCATGCTTGCTCGTGCCCGTCGTCAAGTAAGGGCATCGCCGTTACGTGACGTATTCGCTGTAACGCACGGGTTAGGTTCTACTTTAATTTCCGGCGCTGCACGTTTAACTGGACAAACTAAAACTGCTGATTATATGGAGCGATATGCAGACGCCTTACGTCAGGCTTCCTCTGAGTTAGATATAGAGGAAGATCACCCGCTGCCTCCTATTGTTCGTCGTGGGGTTCGTGGTTCTGCTGAGAGTTTAGGTCTGATGGCTTTTGCTGCCCCCGCTGGACCGTATGCAATCTATGCGGTTGCTGGCCTTCAAGAAGCAAACCAGTCTATTACAGAAGGCAAAGATGCTGGTTTGAAAGGTAAAGAGCTTTTTAAGTACGCTGTAGCTCAGGGTACTATTGAAGCTGGTGTTGGTTCTATATTTCAAAAGTTAGGTTTCGGTGGAATAGAAAAAATTATAGGTGGCCGGACTGCTATAGCGGCTGGTGTTTCTAGGGCATTAAAACAAGCTGGTATTACTATATTACAAGAATTACCGGAAGAGTTAATTACCGAACTCGGTCATAATTTAGAACGTGCCGTTTCTGGCGTTGATCCAGAAGCTATGAGTACAGCGAATATTATGCAAACTGCTGCTGATACTACTATCCAGACGTTTATTACCTGGGGATTTGTTAGTGGTTCCAGAGTTGCTTTAAGTTCTAGGGCAGAAAAGCAAGCGAAAATACAACAAGAAATAGTCGATACTGCTGAATCAGGCAAAGCTCCGTCACGTAAGCAGTGGTCGAAGAAGTGGGGTTTACCTGTAGATAAGATTAAGTCAGCTAAAGATCGCCTGGAAGCCGTCCAGGAGCTTGCTGGGGAGATACAGGCCCAGCGGGAGGCTCCTAGTGAACAGGTGGCTCCTGAGGCTCCTGCGGCCCCTGAGGTTACGGTTACACCAGAAGGCGAGGAGGTAATTACTACACCGAGGGATATATTAACACAGGAGGAAGTTATTTCTGAACCTATATGGAAAACAGAAGGGCCTGCTACCACAGAAAAAGGCGAGGTATCTCAATTCATAGAGGGTCCTGAGGGTGAGATTGGTGTTAGCTTAAAAGCTCTTAGTAAAGGGATAGGTTTCGTTAAGCATGTTGGCCAGCGGTTCTGGACTGCGCGTGGTGAACTTCCGGCTTCGGTTTATAAAGAGAATGTCAGAAAAGATGGTACTATTTCTAAAATTCAAAGAGAGATATCTTTCAAAATCAAGGACTATGAACGTGCAGTAAAGTCGGAGTTCGGTAAGAGAGATTTAACTAACGAAGAAACAGTAGCTTTTAATGCTGCATTAAAAGGTGAAGTTCCGCTTGAATCATTACCGGAAAAAGTGGCTATTGAAGTTGGGATTCAGCGTAATTATATTGATGCCTTGTCTGGTAGAGCTATTGAAATAGGTGCAATTAAGGGTCCATTAGTTGGGATAGTAAATAAGAACAAGGGAATATATATTCATAGGTCATACAAGAAACACGAGCCGGGTCTTAAGTGGGCTGAGGAAGTTCCTGTCGAAATACGAAATATTGCTGAGGCTCATCTTCGTCAAGGGTATCCTAATAAAACTGAACCGGAAATACAGGGTTTGATAGAGAAGTTATTATACGAGGGGAGTGCTTCAGAATCTCCTATTGCCTCACTTAGAAAATCAGGTCTTGGTGCTAAAGATATACGCGTTCTTATGAAGCGTGGTGATTTTTCCCCCGAGATACGTGACTTGATGGGCGAGTATAAAGAGACTAGGGTGAATTTTGCTAAGTCTGCAACTTACCTTGGTAATTTAATTGCTAATCATCAGTTCCTAGAGAGTGTTCGTGAACTTGGAATGGGTACTTTCTTAAGTGATGTACCTGTCGTAAATGACTATGGAGAATTAAAAACTCGCATAGCGGCAGATGAATCTAATACAATGAATCCGCTTAATGGATTGTATACTACACCTGAAATCAAAGAGGCTTTTGAACGAGCATCAGGAAAAGGTAGCAACAAACCAGTGTGGCTCAGGTGGGCAATGACAACTAATGCAATTGTTAAAATGGCCAAGACTGTCGGATCAGCCGGAACGCATGTTCGTAATTTCATTGCCGGTACTGGGTTTGCGTTAATGCAAGGTCATTGGCGAGTAGGGAAATTATATCATTCATATAAGGGTATTGCGACAAACATTACGAAAAAAAATGATGCAGAATGGCGAGCTTACACTTTAAGGCTAATAGAACTTAGGGTAATTGGGCAAGGTGTTCGCGCCGGTGAATTACGTGCCCATATACGTGATAATGCAAATATGAGTGAGGTGGAATTCGATGATAGTGTAACATCTCGTCGTGCTAAAAAAACAAAGAAATTAACAGAAAAGGTGGTACGTGGTGGGTTAGATGTAGTACAAGGAGCGTATTTAGCTGAGGATGATTTCTGGAAGATATATGGATATGAGAATGAATTAGCTGACCACAGGAAAGCTCTTCCAGAGTTACCTATCAGTGAGGTGGAAGAGATTGCTGCGGAGAAATTAACGAATACTTATCCTACATGGTTCCGTGTTCCCGAAGGCGTAAGGATTATGCGACACCTCCCTGTTGGCCCGTTTGTTTCTTTCCCTGCTGAGATCGTGAGGACTGCTTATCATACAGCTAACTACGCTCAACAAGAATTACGCGATCCTCGTCTTAGAAAAATTGGAGCAAGACGTTTAGTTGGTATGACGATGGCCATGACAGCAAGTAGAGGATTAGCGGAAGCCTTTAAGATGATTGCTAAAATTTCTGCTGATGATGATGAAGATTTAAGATGGTTCGTTCCGCCGTGGCAAAAGAATAGTGTTTTGTTGCATCTAGGGAAAATACCCTTGGTAGCTGGCAAAGCTGTATATAGGTATGTTGATGCCTCGTATAGTGATCCACATAATACTTTGATTACTCCATTTAATGCAATGGCTAGTGGTAAAGACCCAAAGGAGGGTATCTGGAATGCCATTAAGGATTTCGCGGAACCTTATGTTGGGGAAGAAATTCTTCATGGTAAGATAGTTGATGTATGGAGCAATAATGATAATGGCGTTCCGGTTTACAATCCACAAGACAGCGTGAATAAACAAGCTCAAGATGTATCTGCTCATTTATGGGAAGCATTTGAACCTGGAACAATTACAAGTGGGCGTCGTATATATAAAGGTGCAATGGGAACTACCTCGACAACTGGGCGAACTTATAATCCGTGGGTTGAATCAATTGCAGTAATTACCGGCCAGAGAATACAAGATTTGGATGTGGCGGAATCCCTGAAGTGGAGAGCGCGAGATTATAATCGTGGTATTAGACAGGCTAATAGACTATTGAATAGTGTAATAACTAGAGGTGGCAGTGTCAGCGAAGCTGAGATTCGTGATGCTTATGAGAGATCAGATACAGCCCGGCGAGGGTTATTTTCTGACATGTCAGGAGCAGCACAGGCGGCAATCAGACTCGACGTATATCCCGATGAGGTAGAAACAACGCTTGTGGCTAATGGTGTTTCTAAAATTGATATTCCTAATGTTATGGGTGGTGTATACAGTAAGCGCAGAATTACAAATGCACAACTTCGAGGTATGGAACAAGCTAATTTAAGCGAATTTCCCATGCGACTTGAGGTTTTAGAGGATTTACTCAATAAGGATGTTGATTTCTAGGCAGGCTCTTGGTATAATGGAGGTAATATGATCGAATATCAGTTCAAATCTGGTGACATTATCGCCTTTAGTGGCAGGAATTTCCTAAGCGACATAATCAATATTGGCACGTACGGTATCCCTCGTTGGTCGATAAGTCATGTGGGGATTGTGTCTAGTGAATTTGGTTACGGCAAATTTTTATTTGAGGCTATGCCAAAAGGAGTTGCAGTTCATAACTTATTGGAAATTATGGAGGGATATAACGGTCGAGTTTGGGTTTATCCATTATATCGTGAACTTTATTTTTATGAAGAGGATCGACTATCTGGACTTCTATTAAACGCTGTGGGATTACCTTACGATAAATTAGGTGCAGGGCGATCTGCTGGTTTTCTATTTGCTGCAATTCAAGCATTATTCCGAGGTCAGGATTTATCAACTTTCTTCTGCTCGGAATTGATTGCAAATAAACTTTCCGAGATTGGAATTCATCCAGTTACTAATGCCAGTAAATGGAACCCCAATCGTTTAGTTCGTGACTTACGGAATGACAGAGTTGTATGTAAACCAATAAGGTTAAAATGATGAAACATAACTACTCTTTTTTCAGTCAGAGTATTTGCATGATGGGGGTGTGTGGGCAGTGTTCCGGTGAGGGGGATACCCTATACGGAGCTATTAAAAACTTCAATACACAAATAAGATGCTTGTATGTTAGCATGGAACATCTTTTGGGAGGGTGGCTGGATAAATGAAAATTTTCACTATCGTATTTATACTACTGTTGATTGCGCTCTTTGGGTGCGACGTCCCATGCAAGCCATATCCTAAAGCGGTAGTCGAACGCCCGACTGTTAATATACCCCTCGTCTTGCGTCAGAGTAATTGGAGGGGGCCGAGGCAAGGCGAGGGGTCATGTGTTCATGCGTGTATGGTTAGTTTGTTTCGTTGGCAAGCTCGTTATAATACCGCCGATTATTGGAGGCGGACATACGGCGACGGCGAGATGCCTAATGGACTGAAATTAAAGTTAGATCGAAATGGAATTCGCTATGCTTATGTCACTAATGGAGATGTGGCATTTCTAGAATGGGCGTGTTCCACACGGCGAGGTTGTGCAATTACTGTAATGGGTGGAAGGCACATGGTTACGCTTGTGCATCTTGACAGTAAGTGGGCTGCAATTCTTGATAATAATAACGTATCTAAGTTTACTTGGGTTCCACGAGGATCATTAATTGCCGAATGGAAAGCTAGTATGGGATGGGCCGTGACTCCGGTTTATACACCCGCTGCACCGTTACCTCAATAGGAAGAAGAGAGAAACATGACTGTAAAAGATTTAGCTTCTGTGTTGGAAAATTACGATCAGGATGCTGTAGTTTGTGTTGAGTTGTATGAGGGGGGACTTGAAAGGCTGGAAAGCCCCCTTGTTCATACACGCCAAGAGGAAGTAGCAACAACAACTTCTCTACCTAATTGTGTGGAAAAGGAGCCTGATGTAAAGAAGAGCCTTACTGTTTATTTACGTTAATATCACATTAACCAGAGGAAAGAAAATGAAAAGATTGATTTGTGTTCTGTTGATACTGGGATGTGCCACTACTGTTAGTATGGCAACTGAACCTCTGTATGGTGTTATTGCCGAAGAGAGAATTATCAATTTACCGAATGACCAGGGTAAATGGTACGTCTCGGTTGTTGGTGATGCCAATGATGCGAACTACAAGAAAATTATTGGTTGGTTTGATACCAATAAGAAGCTAAAGAAGTTGAAGGATCAAGTTCATTTCTCGTCAGTTACTAAAGGTACTGCCATTTACACAGAGCGATATGCTCCCAATGTATATGGTCTCCCAACTATTCGGGTACAAAAAGCAAATGGTGAGAGAGTTTATGAGGCATATGGAAATAATATCCCTATGTCGGCAGATGGATTGAATAGTGCTATTGCGGAACGGGTTCTACCGTGGCGCAAACAAGTAGATGATAGGTGTCGTCCACAGCCGAGTCCTAAACCTGAACCGAATCCGCCTCTTGATCCTGAACCGCAGCCGATAATTGATGGCGGCGTTCCTGACATGGACGCCTCACCACGCAAGGGTTTGCCTGCTGTAGTTGTGGTTATGCTTTTAGTTGCCGCCTCAGTTACAGGTGGTGTTACTGGTCTTATTGTAGAGTGGACTAAATCTCGTATGAAGTAATTGTGTTTTTTATTTTCAGAACTTAACAAAGAGAGTTTGAAATGAGCGTTTTAGAAGTTGTTTTACTGAGTGTTATTGTAGCTGGTCTTGGCTATTATGTTGTTCGCCTTATGTTTAGGGTGGATGAAAAATTAGAAGATGCTAAACGATCTGCTGCACAGGTTGCTTCTATTTTTTCGGGTCTAGGACTTAAGGAAACACCGGCATTCCTTTTGGATTTTGCTGTAGGCGATGTTTCCGGCATGGCCGAGAAACTCGTTAAGTTAGCTGCGTTATTCCTCAAGGGCGAGGGTGCCGTGTTAGTTGAGTTTGAAAGGGTTTTCGATGGTCTCTTGGCTGCGAAACTTACGACTGATGCAGGTCGTGCTATCGTTGCAGCAAAGTTAAGCGAGGCCACCGAGCCGAATGATCCTAGGGTTGTTAAGGAAGCACCTAAGGCCGAAGCTGTGTAGAGATTACCGCTTTGTGATACGTCGCAAGCCCACTGAAGCACGGAGATGATGTATTCAGGCGGTCCAGGCAGACCGGAGGACAGGAAGGATTCCGGTCTGCAATTTTTCAGGAGAGAGAGATGGAAGATCGACTTACTAAAAATTTAATAAAATTGCTAGTAATAGTAGCTGTTTTTTATTACATCGGCCTTGTGGTACTTTTTGCGATATCGCTGTCAGGATGTAAAAAGACTCCAGATATTCTAGCCCCAAGGTTAATAACAGAATCCAAAGTTTCAGTGTTAGCTTTTGTTGCTTCGTGGTGTGAACCGTGCCAAAAGGCGAAGTCGATATTGATTGCAATGCGTTTTAATAAGGGACTTAATGTATTTTTCATTGATATTGATAAACTTCCTGAAATGGCTGAGTCATGTAGAATTACAAGTGTCCCCACTTTCTTCGTATATGTGAAAGGTAAGAGAACTACGCGAACACAGGATATTTCTGTGGTCGTGAGAATCGTCAAGGAGAATATGAAATGACAATTAAAGAAACTGGAATCCTAGAGAGATTGCGCTCAGAGTTACATAGCTATCATGTTGATGTTATGAAGCTAACTATGAAAGTAGGGAATGTCGCTGAGATAGTAGATAACATGGAAGTTGACCTATACGGAACCCCTGGAGACAAAGCCGTTAATCCAGGTAAACTCAAGGAATTTTCTACTGATATTACTGATCTGAAACGTAGTAGGAAAACTACTCGCATTGGCTTACGCGGGCTATGGGTTGTAGCTACAATGGTTATTGGCTCATTGATCGGTTGGTTAATCAGAGGGTAATAAAGGAGCTTGTTATGCAGAGACTCTACAACTGGCTTGTTATTTCGTTCTTATGTTTCTTAACTGTTAGTTTCTATAACTCCAGAAATGATTTATCAGAGGTAGTGCATAGTCGTTTTGGGGATAACTGTGCTATTTCCGAAACTTACAGTAAATTAGCTAGTAGGGTTTTTACTATTGAATCTGCTCGTGTAAATGAGATACATGAACATGAAAAAGCAGATAAATTCATACTTTACGCTGAACTACAGGAAATAAGCGTAAGGGTATTGAGCGATAGGGGGCTGGGAACTGGCGTGTTGTTTACTCGCGAGATAGAGGGTAAACAAAGATCGTTTATTTGGACTGCCGGCCATGTCGCTGCTTCACTTCGACGTGATGATGGTACATTTAAGAATGCCACTATTAAAGTAGAGTCGAGATCAGAAGGCAAGTACGTTGATGAAATTAAATTAAAAGCTAAAATAATTGCATTTAGTAATCAATATACTGGAGAAGATTTAGCACTTCTTGAGATAACTGAAAAGTGTGCTTTTGTATTTGAGTCTGTTGTGTTTTCTAGTGATAAAATTCAACCAGTTGGAACTGAAATTATCCATGTCGGGAGTGCGGCAGGGTTTGAAGATAGCGTGAGCCTGGGGGTCGTGTCCCAAACAGACAGGGAATATCGTGGTAAGATGTATGACCAGACATCAACTATGGCTTATCCAGGATCATCTGGCGGGGGGGTATATACGACAGATGGGAAATGTGTCGGTTTAGTCACCCTGGGGGTTGGGCCAGGTCTCAATTTCTACGTGCCTGTGCGCCGCATACGAGCGTGGGCGAAAAAAGAGGGTATCGAGTGGGCTATGGATAAAGATGTGCCTGTGCCGCTCTCTAGGACGCCCACAGAGCTAGAAATGATACCCAGGGAGACAGAGATCATTATTTCCCTGCCCCCTCCCCCAGTTTTTGAAAGTAATGCTCCCTAAGACGTTCTCTAAGCGTTCTCTTACGCTTAAATAGTCTTACTGCCCTATGGCCGCGGAAGGCCACAGAGGCAACGACATGACCTTCAGCGGGTGCTTTATCTAGGGCTATCCTGTGTCCGTGCGGGACATATTGGTATACATCATGCGGAAATCCCCTTATCCAGGAATCTCTGTTGTTAATTCGCATAGCTTCTGGCAAATCCTGTAACCCAAAACGTGGATGTAACTTACTGTGCGCAGCACCAAAGTAGCATAGCATAAATTTTCCACTACTACTTATTGACATTATACTTCCGCATCTAGGGCATCGCCAGTCATCTCGCGTCATTTCTGATCTCCCATCCAATTAAAGATAATCCAGCTATTATCACTGGCTTTAGCTAATTTCTCTCTGTCTGTACGTGCTATTGCATAGAGGTATCCGTACACTTCTTTCCACCCCTCGAAGAATAGATTGGGATTAAGCTGATCGTACCACCAGAACGGAGCAGCCTTTAGACCACCCTCTACTCGTACTATCACTGGTTTGTTTTGCTCTGACGCCCAACATACTTCTTCATGTGTTCCGAACGTCGGGACATCGGGGTCTAAGTTGACAATTAAGAAATCGCTTACGTCTACCATCCTTCTGTCAACAGCACGAATTATCCTCATGCGATCTTGGATAATAGTAACTTCTTTCTTTGCGCGATTAAGCCGTAACTCCCTATGAGATAGTGGACTTTCTTTTGCATACGCAATAGGCTTATCTCGCGGATCAAGCCAAAAGATACCTAATCCCTTTAGGTCGTTCTTGACTTTCGTACACCAGCTTGAACCGTTATCCTCACTTCTCTCGATAGAGCCAGCAAGATAACAGCGTGAGTTAAGCAAGTTGTTCATAGCTTTATCCTATTCAGAGCTACTGTATTCTGGAATATCTCCGTTATTCTCAATGGCAGCATCTTCTCTTGTATCCATTAACCTTCTTTGCATTTCAGCAGCGGCGTCACGAAGGACACCGAGCGCCCTGGAAATCGAATGGTACGACCATCCTTCTTCTGGCTTTAGGGTACGAGCTACTATTCTAGTGACAACATAATTAGTTGGCCCCGGGCGCTTTAGTACGTCAGGCTGCAACCATCCTAACTGAGTGACAATTTCGTCTATTGCGAAATTAAGTGTCGTTCTGTCATGCTCTTTTATGTATGGCATTTTATTCCCTTACTGTAATTTTAAGTCGTTCTATCATTGTGTCATAAATATCTGCGTAAATTGTTCCCCACGTCGCGTTGTGACTATGCGCTCTATCTATAGCGCAAACATGCGCCCACTCATGTAGTATAGTATCATATTGTACTTCACTACATTGATCGGAGTTGATATATATCTTAAAATACTTGCCAGAAAAACCAGCACGACCCAAAGGGTTGTCTTGCATAGGTAAGCGTCTAACTTCAACTGATCCGCTAACTGGAAAATTCTTGCGTAAAGCACGAATTACTTTCCTGAAATCACGTGTTTTCATAGCTATTCCGATTTTTCCTTAAGTAATTCATGCAAGTAACCCGAGGCGTTAAAGATTACTGCACAGATAGCCTCTTCAAACAACTGCATTTCATCTTTAGCATGTGCTTCATACATACCTTTCCCTACACCCCTATGAAAAAACCACATGGCCATGAAATGACGCCATATAGATTTCATATAGACTTTTAATGGGATACCCTTCTGCCAGTTGTCGCTATCACGCAAGTTGCCGTCCGCTTGAACACGATGCTTATTGAGGTACTCCGCATAGCGCCTTATAACAAGTGGGCTAAGGAAGCCCTCGAAATCGAGCTTATCAGTGTCGGTATTCCGCGTAGCTCCAGTGTCGAATTGTCGCATGTTTGCAGATGAACCAGATATTTCGTGCATAGTTTCTCTCTCTACTTTTTCCATGATAAGCATAGCCTGTTCTTTGTTTAGTTCAATTGGACACGTAATAACATCTCCGCGTTTAAGACGTCTACAATTATATTCAAACTGATCTTCTGGTGTCATTTTGTACATCATTTCATCAGTTCCTTGTTGCATACAAGTCACCGTTTTTGTTCCATCTTCGTTATGCAAAATTTTCGGCATCTTTAACTCCTACTGTTAAATTTCATGTAAGCATTAGACAGTTCGATAAACATATTCTGATATGCCATAGTAGCCGGACCAGTGGGGCACGACGGGCCATCGTTATAACCCTCCACTTTAACACGAGTAACTCTCCTTCCATCCGCAGTGCAAATTGTATATCCAGATGCAAATTGCCCCTCTAAATGAAGGGGGAAATCGGACTGCGGAAGCTCGAATGATTTAATTGTATCCGCGATATCCTTCAGGAATTCCAGTACGTTTTCTTTGTCTACCATAATACTTCCTTAACTCCTATTGGGTTTAGTTAGGAAAATAGGTATCGCTTGAGTCATTCCGTATCGCCTATCAAGAACAATAAACGTCTGTGTGGGATGTTGGAATTCCGCCTTAATAGACACAGAGTATTCATTGTACCCCATAAGCGATCCACATGACACCCACTTCGGATAGCACGACATAAAAGTATGCCAGTGACCAAAGATATCAAAGTCGACAGCCTCTACCTTATCCCATTGGGCAATTGCTTTGTTGACCGGGATAGTAATTCCACCGATGCCACCCATGTATCGCAATCCGTCTCCATGATGAAACCTGACTTTACGCCCCATGATGGTTTGTGTGTTATGATAGCCCTGAGCTACATCCCACATAACACGTTTGTTTTTCCTATACACGTTAGCAAGTGTCTTGTACAGCAACCATTCAAAACTGTTCTTATACCCGGTCTTAATATGCATCCTCTGGGTAGTGCGTCCATGATTGCCAATACAAGTCGGAATGAAGATCGGCAGTTTAGTTTCCTTGAGTAGGAAATCTATACCAGAACAAAGCATGTCTTGCAGAAATAGACATGCTTCAGTTGGACTCAGTGAATTAGACTCCATTAGCTCTTCGTGGATGTACCCACTAATTAAATCTCCTAATATCGGATGCCATAGCTCAGTTACTGGAGCAAGGTGATTCTGCCAATCTATCAACTTTACTATCTTCTGATAAAAGCGCTTAATTCGCTTTTCTGCTTCCGTCAAATCGAAGTGGTTCTTACCGTTTGTCGATTCACTGTAAACTGTTTCCTCAACATGCCAATCTGTGGCTGGCACAACTACGGCTACGCCCTCCGGTTTTGATTTCCGAGCTTTCAGAAATTGCCGTGGCAGACAGCTATTGAAATTCAAGGCTACATCTAATTGTTTTTCTGCTACAATAGTTGAAGCAATTGCTCCTTTACACTTAGCCTTCCATAGTGAAGCATCGCCTCTAGCTTTCGCTAGCGAAACTTCCATACCTGCGTCTTTGGCTTCCTGGATAAGCTCTTTAGGTTTCTTTCTCATATCATTTCCCTTAACGTATCTCTAACTGCTGATTTACTAGCCGTGAGATTAAGTTCGTTAATTATAGATTGAGCAACCGAGGAAACAGAAATATGCGATTCGCTTCGCATTGCAACTAAGACTGTATTTACATAATTCCTATCCGTGTAATCTAGTCTGTCGTACCACGATCCATTTTTATTTGCTGACGCTACCAATTCCACTGGATCGCGTCTTTTTTTCTTTTTTGTGGGCATTATTCATTCCTTGCAATTGCTCTTTTAACCTTGATAATAAACTTCTGTCGTACAGTGCGTAACGGATACATTATCTCATCACTTTTCTTGATATATTCATTAGTAAAATCAGAGATACGTTTTTTGAATGTACTCATTATTTAATCCTTGTGAGTGTTAATACAACTGTATTGATAATATGCTCTAAACCGCTGAAAATCTCAGGCTCCTCTCGCTTCATGTATTCAGGGGTATCGTCAGGTACAACACCAGCGTCCACGATTCCATCATAAACTGCTTTCAATGAATACATTGCACTATCTGTATCTCTATGTCGTTTAGTTTTATGGAAAAACTTAGCAGCCACAGAAACCTTTTTCCAAGGTAGCGATTCTATCTGCTCCTGCTGGACTTGCTTGCAAGCCAAGCGGCGATATTTTCTAGTAGCTGTCGCCTTCATCATTCTGCCACCAATACCACCGACTGTGAAATTAGCCGACAAAGCCCTGTTTGGGAGAGGTAGTACAATAACTATTGATTCATCAGTCATTTTGTCTTAAGATATCTAGCGTGACATTCAGCAGACCAATAGCGGACTGATTTGCCGTCTTGCTCGATCGCTATATCGCCGGCGGCAAATAAATCATCTAAAATATCCTTACGGCCCCTCTGGTTGGACCATCGTGTTGCTCTGGTTAGGTATTGCATTGTAATACCACTTACCCCAGCAGTGTCTATGACACGATAGACTTTACGTTTGTTTTTCTCGGTTTCGCTTGATACTATTTCGGGTACTATTTTATCTCCGAAATCAATAAGTAAGTACCTAATGAGCCTGCAAGCGTAATCTGCTATTTGAGGCGTGATAACAGGGCTTTCAAAGCTCTCCCCAGCCGCAACCACCAACGCAATTCTCCTCGCATTTTCTTCTCCCTTTCCCCATAAACGTAATAACTGTGGATGGCTCTTGCCATATTCTGTAGTTTCGTCATCGAATCTGATGAATATCTGCTCTGCGTTTCGTTCTGTAGGTATGGTAATTTGATCTGGTTGTTGTTCATCATAATTCTCAGTAACCAATTTACTTAGTTCACTGCCAGTTTCTCGTACCACTTTTAATTTGTACCATACCCGCACTTGCTGGATTATACTCTCAGGAATCTCTTCATACAAACTCCCATTTCTATTCTTTCTTGGTGTGTCCGAGGAGTTGAAAACAAGACATCGAGATAGCCACCCGTCTTGAAGCTCTTCTGGACTAATTCCGCTCGTAAATCTCTCGGGTGTCGAAGTACCATATATGCAGCAGCATGGCTGAATAATAGATCGTTGGCGTTCTTTTTCTGCGTATTCTCGTCCAAGGTACATACTCCCAGCAGCGGAATAAAGTTTCATTAAAAGCGAGACAACCTGAGCATGATTTTTGCTTGCCCCCGAACGGATATGTGCGAGAAGGTGTCCAATCTCATCCCACAAGAAGAGCGTACAAGGACTTTTTGAAATACGTTCCTCGATTGCTGAATCGGAAGCGATATAATCTCCACCAAGTAAATCGACGCACCCGATTGCGCTACACAGATTTCGGATTTGATTAAGTGCGTGTTGTTTTCCGGCTGAACTGGGGGCCACGCCCATACAATACAAGTTAGTCCTGCTTCCGAGATCATCTTTTATTTTTCTTCCAAATAAGGCACCCAGGAATGTAAGCGAGGCAGCCAACGATAAAAATGGCTGTGATCGTAATGATGTGGCGTTCAACCATGAACATAATTCACCTAAAAGTCCTGTTGGTTTGCAGAGGAAGTCTAACTCAGCTCTATTGACTTCCATGGTAATGTTGCTGCTCCCAGCACATTGAGGCACGCAATCATCGTTATGAAGTTTTTGTTGATTTCCTTGAATTTTATTTCCAGATAAGAAAGCATCAACATCCACAATGCAAGATTCACTATCAGAATTACTGCTGCTGTATAAAACATCGTTTAATAGCCATCCGGGTTGATTTTGTGGTGGTAATCTGCGAGCTTCAGTAATCTTTCGCCTGAAATCTTTTTCATCTTTCTGTACTGACAAATCCCAGGGCGGAACGCATCGCGGATTGTATTCTTCTGCTAGTATATCGTAGGCTTGCGAATCTGTCAAGAGAAAACCATGAACCATCCTTGAAGCGGCATACAGTAGCTTATCGTGCCCAGCTTGCCCCTGAATAGCGGACCCACAGGTCGCCAGGTATAAGCTGGCCCGCCGTAGAGCGCCGTCGCCTAATTGGGTTTCCTGAGACACAACAGTATTGCCCAGTGTCACAGGCACCCACGGCGCTCTCACGACGGGCCGCATAAAGTCGGGATATTCGGCAGGTAAACAATCCCACGGAGAACATCCATCTACCCAGGTGTATTTTCCCCTTGTTGGGTGGACACTCGGGGCGAGGACGACGTAGTATCCTTCACTCCTGATGTCAATTCCCGGGCGGAAGTCAGTTCTATTTGCTGGAGGATTCTCTGTCTTAAAGAACGCATGGAAACCTCCGCGTGGAGTATTTTGACGGATAGTGAGTGGTAATTCGGTGAATTCCAGGAGTGATTTCTTGCCATCAATATCTCCCGATGCAGAGATGTCAATGTCAATAACGTAGATTCCACTTCTCTCTCCACACGCAAGAGCGATATTTGCGTTAGGCCACTTATCCCACCACTCTTCGATTTGTTTTCTGTCTGTTATTGCATCTTTTACTCCATGAGTCCTAGGAAATGGTTTTTTACATCCTGGCATAAGTGGAAACACATGCCAACCAAGGCGCGCATATCGCAGTGCAGCTTGCAGAAACTCATTCATCTTAGCTTCCTTGCTATTCTTTATTTTCTTTGTGCCATTCATCTACTCGATCGTCAGCCCACGCTGAAATTTTCTCCCAAATTTTTTTGCAATGTGGGGCATATACTAACCGTCCTGATATACTCCAGTAATTTCGCTTAAGCCATACATAAAATCTTGGAGGTCTCTTAACCATCTTAAATATCTCCTGTTAATTGCTGATTATATGCAATAATCTCGTAATGTTTGCCTATTTTCTTAATCGTAATTGTTTTCGTGTACTCTAAGATCGACTGACTAAGGAACATATTATTAAGAGCGTCATTAACAGTAAATTCCGTGAGTCCACGTTTCCGTACCCAATCCTTTGCTTTTTCCCCTGCGTATCCTTCGTGATCTAAACACACCCACTCACGATACATTCCAGCACCGCATCTATATTGTACCCTAAGTGAATCTGGCGACCCGGTTTTAGTATGTCGGGCTACATAAACAGTATCAACTTTGAGTGTTTGCGGTTCATCTGATAGAATTGATTTTCCAGACGCTTTATCACTGTGCATCCTGCGTTCGCGTTCTACAACTTCAAGGCGTTCTATTTCTTGTTTCGGTATTTCCCATCCGCAAGCTGGGCAAGCTCTAGTAGCTCTACTGAATGATTCTCGGCATTGCGAACAAGTCGCCATTACTACTTGCTGACCATCTCCCAGCAAATCAATAGGACCGTGCTCGTCGATGCAGTTAGCAAAATCAAGAACAAGGCAGCTACTTTTTCCAGCGCACATTCTGAGTCCACGACCAACCATCTGAGAAAACAACCCAGGAGAAAGAGTTGGCCTAAGCAGCACAATACAATCAATACGTGGAGCATCGAAACCCTCCGTTAAGACATTTACGTTACAGACGGCATGTATTTTGCCATCCTTAAAATCACCAATTATTCGATCTCTGTCGTGTTGTCTGGTTTTTCCCGTAATGTACGGAGCATAGATTCCATGTCGCTTAAGCTCCTCTGAGATTCGTTCACAGTGTTTAACATCGACGCAGAAGAAAATAATAGATCGTCTGTTTTCTGCTTTAATAATTCTGACTGCTTCAGAGATAGCTGATTCAATGATGTTTCGTTTATTCGTCGCCTCAGCGAGTGAATTGATTTTATAATCGCCGTTGTGATTTCGCTTGACTCCTGAAAGTTCAGGCTGGCAACTTCCAACTTTGGATCGTAATTTACATAAGTACCCATCATTTATTAAATCCGTGATTTTAGCTTCGTAACAAATTTCATTTAAGATATGATCTTTATGGCATATTGGTCCGCAGCCCATTCGGAATGCGGTGGCTGTCCAGCCGACTACTCTAAGTGACTCATTAAATCTTCGGCAGCCTTTAATGAATGTCCTATACTTACCTTCGCCTGATGGAGGTATTCTATGTGCTTCATCAACGAATATGAAGTCGAACGGGGGAAATTCCCCGGATCGCTTGAAGATCGAGTCAATTGAAGCAAAGATGATCTGAGATTCAAAATCCTTCCTTCCAAGTCCAGCAGAAAATATTCCAAGTTCCTGGCCCCATTTACTGGATTCTTTGTATATTCCTCTAAACTTATCCGCATTTTGTAATACCAGTTCTTTTCTGTGTGCAAGAATACAACCACGTACCCAAGGTGACTCTTCCTTCCACGTTTGTATTGTTTCTGCCATCACCACTGACTTGCCACTGCCAGTTGGAAGCACTATACATGGATTTGTTTTCTTAGTACAAACATACTCATGTAGTGCCCCCCTGGCGTCAAGTTGATATTGGCGTGACTGGAAGATCATTGAATTTTCCATCTCTAAATATCATAACCCCAATACCAATTTTCAACGAAAATTTCTATCCTGTCATCTATTTCTGAATCCTCTTCCTGGAAAATCACTAAATCTTTTCCCAGTAAGCACCTAATAGAAACCAAATCCAGAAGCGCCTAAATAAACCTGGGCGGGGACAAGGTGTTAATCTTATAAAATCACAAGACGATGTAAGAGGCCACCTGAGACGATAACCCCCTTCTAAAAAATCTCCCGTATACTCTATAACTGGTTGTTGCATTACTCTTTTCCCTTTCTAATTTCAGCCTCTTTGGTATTGGACCACGCAATAGCTATTCTACTGTCGCTATACTCGCCTACACGACACTCAAAATTATCGCTTGTAGCAATTGGTGTTAACAATCCTAAATGCTCTCTGTATAAATCATGCCATGCATCAACTAGCCTACTGGCGCGACCATACCATACCCTCTCGGAATCTTCGGCTGGATACCTAAGTAAAATATCATCTTGGCATACGCCAGTCACTTCAGCTTGATAGAGATTCTTAGTATCAGTTATCATACCGATACTAAGCTGTTGTTGCGATAGTTGCATTAACTCCTTGGTGGTAAAGCAGCCGGGCTCCTTCCCGTGCTTCCATCGCTTACTGAATTCTATGTGCTCAAATTCTATGAAATCAGGACTGCTATCAACTGGCTTGACAAACACAAATAACCCAGGTAAGCAAAGATGGTCGTCACACGCCCTGCCTTGGTCAGTCTCAGATAAACTCCGCTTATGCTTTTCGCATTCCCATCTCGCGTTGCCGTCCATCTTGGGGGTAGCATGACAACACTGGCGACATGAGATTGCCGGGACGGGCAGTGCTTGATATTTACCCTCTTCTTGAATTCCGAAACAAATTGCTCTTGCGTCACACCATTTACACTGGTAATAATCTGACCGTTTTGATATTCGTTCTGGCGGGGAGGTAGATTTAATAATGCACTCAGCTCTCCTAATAAGAGCGTCTGATTTTTCTTTGTTATATTGTATTCTTTCTGAGTATAATTCATCAGTATCCTTATTTCGTGCAAGATATAACGCTCTTTTCATGCCTGTTAAGTGCATGTAGATTTGACACTGAGCGTAATGTTTCGGATACGATTTCTCTACACCAACCTTGATAAGTTTCGCAAACGACTTGGCTTTATGCGTCTTAAATTCAGGTACATGCCAAGTCTTAGGTGCTTCGGGTATACCAATAGCACAGCCGTCCATGTGACCCGAGAAATGACCACCTAAAGCAGATACCTCAAATTGCTCATTATTTTCTCCAACCTCGTGGACAGTGCATCCGATATTCCTTAGATCATTAACGAAACGTGCCTCTTCGAGATCACCTGTGTCAAACAGTCGGTACATACGACCGCTGAATTCAGGCTTACAGCAATAGCGAAACTGATACCACAGGTATCGTTCGCAGTGATGCCCAATACTAGAGGCCCCGAGATAACCGCGAGTTGGCTCGGCGTCACCTACCTTTTTATAGTGAGCGTAGATCGCCTCGACAGTTTTGGAAACATTCGGAAGTATGTCGGATAAGTTTGTCATGTATAACCCTAATGTGATCTATATCCTCGATTGTATCCTCTTTTATAGTTCCAATTGAAACCCAATTACAAGGTGCTAACCATCTTTCTCCGCTGTATGTACTCCCCAGTGCAGCCACGGATGATCCGCCACTTTTCCATATGATTTCATATAGGCCGTGCGGTAAATCCCGAAAAACTTTTTGTCTCATTAAGCACGTTCCTTTTCCTGATATTCATCAAGTGCTTCGTATGTAGTATCATAAATAGCTTTTATTATGCGAGCTTTTAGGAGGGGCGTATCTGCATTACGCAAACTTAAATCTTCTGGTCGAATTATATGTAAAAACGCTTCCTCCCTGTCTTTTGGTAATATACGAATTACGAATATCCCTTCCTCTATACAGTATCTACCCCACACTTCCCCAGTGTCGCTAAAAACACTTTGTATCATATCAATTAGTTTCCCAAATTCACGCCATAAATCATTTGCATCACGTTCAAGGCTAATCATTGTCTGTCCCTATTAAAGTCAGAAAATTCTTTAATCCAATTGAAAAACGACATCTCTCTCGGAAATTTATCTTTGCCGGCACGCTTTTTCCAATACTCTACGAAATCTTCGATTTCGAGTTTCATTACCATGCTCCAATCGTCGGCATCCATTATTTCACCACTAGCGAAACAGCCACTTTCTTGGGTGTTACAGTGACATACTGCGATAGCACCCCGAAAAACTCAGGTTCTTCTTTGCGATAATACTCATATCCTTTTACGTCAAGTTCTACAGTCGTCTTTGATTTAAGCGGAGCGACTTGTTCCAGTTCGTTAAAAACTTTCTCAATGGCTTGCACGTCAGCCTTGTAGCTCAAGCCACGTTTAACTGTGATCTTAGTACCGTTATCGAGGGTTATTGTCTTTTGGCAAGTATCTTCCGTAGGGACAAGAGCCGCAATTTGCTCCTCTGCATCAACGCGGCCACGTTTAGCGAGCGCTTCCGCTTCTTTCGCATTTTCAAGGACATAAGCTAGTTCCTGGATTTCGTATAATATAGAATCTTTAGCTAGTGTGTCCATTTTTCTTCTCCGGATAGTGATGCAAGAAATTCCTGCGTTTTTTCGTGTTCTTTATTAACTGATTTAATCCAATTCAATTTCTCTTCTGAAATTTCACGAGGAACATCACTATCATAAAATCTCTTTTCTTGAAAATGATAAACTGGATATGCCTCTTCGGTACAAATATAAATTTTCATTAGAACCCCAGTACATTTCGTGTAAACTCCAAACCAAAATAATCTCTCATGTAAACACGAAGCTCCGTTGCGTCCGCTGATTTACGTAAGCGATCCAGGTAGGCACTTTTGACACCGGAGGCATGGTACAGCTTCATGGACCGTTCCACTTGCCACATAAGGAAAGATCGAATTTGCTTGTCGGAACTTTTGGCTGACTTTGTGACACACGATGAATATACAATGAATTCAAGCATGTATCTAATTGTTTCTTGTCTACCGCGTATGTGCAACTGCCTCCTTGCGTCTGCTCCGTTTGTATAAGCAACAAATTCATCCCATACATAGCTTGGTTCATTTTCCCACCATTGCCGTGATTCAATAAGATATAAATTATATACACCACCACGAAGCGATACCGGAACCAGTCGAGATACGCGCGTTAAAGTTGTGCGAGGTTCTTCTTTGAGTAATATAGCCCTATTATTAAGTACATAGAAACCTGGACGCCTGAATTTATTTCGTAGGTCCGCATTGATCCCATGCGTCCCCTCATGCACCCAAGTAATTAAATCTGAGTCTTGATATGGGTGTCCGGCTTGTAAGTGACTTTCTATATCTGCAACAATACCATTAAGATTACCGACATTACGAATTGACGGGTAGTTTGTGAACGCCGGGAGGGCAGAGAACAATACTGACGCGAGAATAATAGAGTGAATCATACTATTCCCTTATCTATTGCATCTAACCTGAAGGCACGGTGCATAAAATCTTTGTTGTGAATGTCGAGCGAGTTATTTCCAGTTGATTCAAGGTATATCTCCTGACCCTTAAACTTAAGGCCAGCAGCAAAAAGTACAATTGTAGGGTCCGTCTTATTGGGTACGTTGATAATTTCAGCTTTCATCTTTCTAGCTCCGTATATTTATGTTTCAATAGGATAGGGATGAGGCGTGACTTCTATCGACCATAGTGTAGTCCCTACGATCTATCCGTACTACCGGGAATGAAGTCACGCCCCGCCCACATCCATGTTCGGGCGGATTATATTTTAGAACGGGATTTCATCAGCAGGTTTCCGCTGCCACGGTGGAGTCCCGGTGGCAGGTGCTCCCGTTGGCCCCACGCCTCTTCCTACCGGCTCTGCTGTAGCTACCTGCGAGGCTGTTGGAGACTGCACGGTAGGAGGTTGCATAGGAGGCTGCATCTGCACCGGGGCTACTGGCTGGCGTGTATAGCAGCGCCCAACGGCCTGCTCATTTTGCTGGGGGGCTACTAATTGAGTATCACATGGGCCTTCCATTGCGGAATAAGTCCTAATTTCATTCTGCCCGCCCTTGACTTTGACGTGTGCTATACAGGTTTTACCGAGAAATTGATTCTCGTCTGAAACATACGCGACACCAGTGGCTTTCCCAAGGGCGGATAATTGACGTAAGCCAATATCAACACATTGCTGTGAGGGGTTTTGGATGTTAATCCTATCCCATAGTTTGCGATTCCTGTATTCGCCATCAATAATAGTCATTGCCAATTCCAAGTAATACCCGTCTTGTTTTTTGGTCTGCTTCACTTCAGACTTATCGAAAATAACGGGTACTTTCCCAGGTAAAATAACCTCAAAGTCACCTTGCGGCTCGACGGTATTAGTGTCAAAGCCAGCACCGAAAATACTAGCTAAATTACTCATTCAGAAACTCTCTTTCTCGATTTCTTGGGATTCGATAGTAACTAATAATTTCCTCATTGCCTCCCTACCATCTCTTGAATTTACTCCAAAATTAGTAAATTGAGTTAGCAGGTTTCTTTGATAAACATTTAGTTCCGGCATGTTGAGCTCTACCAAGCTATTCATTTGTGGTTCCTTCATTAGTTTCGGGTTCGTAATGTTCACTTCCCTCAACAGCCTCAATCATAGTATTAAGACCCGCAACATCAATTTCCTTACACTTGCGTTTAGCCCGAGTAAACGAAGGAAGTTTTACATCCGCCTTACGGAGGCGAGTTGCACGAGCCTGTACGGCCGAAATAGTCATGTCTACAATGCAAGCCATCACGTAATAAGAATCGCAAGACATCCATTTCTCTACAAACTCTTCATCGGAGACTTTAGTTTTCGTTTTTTTGTTAGTATCGGCAGGGTCACCCCAATCCTCGGGTGTGCCCCAATCCTTTTTAGTCTGTTCGGGAGTAACAACTGCTACACCATCACCAGAATCATCTACTTGCTCTAGGGAATAGCCCTTTTTACTCGACATCATAAACCTCTTCTTGTTAAAGAAAAAAAGAAACGCACTTCCAAACTAAACATACAGTAAGAACGCCACCTAAGACTCCTAATATGGCGATTATAATCGTAGAGACAATTAAATCAATCGTGTTCATAATTACACCTTCGATGTAATAGCACTAACTAAAGCATCCCACGAAAGCGGAATGGGATTAGTAATTCCATAACGGTTTTTAGCAACAAGTTGTCCAGTTTCCTGCAAAATCAATGCCCTCTCGCCAGACAACATACAAGCAGCACCAACGAAATCAGACCATTCGATAAATACATCCGCTAGATCGGCATGTATCTTCGGCATTGATTTTTCGTATGTTGCACCATCTTGTGTCGTTAGTTCACGCCTTGTCGTGTGGGCCAGCAATAAAACAGCTACTCCGTTATTCACTAATTTATCTAAGAGCGGAAGTAGATACTGATAGACATGATTCCTAAGAACCAGTTTACCGTTACCATATCCGCCTTGCGATTTATTGAGAGTAGAACCCATCCCTTTCATTGTGCCATCAGTTCCGCTTACAAACTCCTCCATTCGCCGCAGCATCCAGTCGCATGTATCAATTGTCACAATGCCGTAATTATGTTCCATGGACCCAAGCCAGTCGAGGCATTCCCTCATTCGCAACCAATCAGAAAAATACTCAGTGTGATCGACAACAAGACCTTGGGGTATTCCATTTTCTGCATTCACTATCAAGCCACATGCCCCGAATGTGGTTTTCCCGATACCTGGAGGGCCGTAAACAATTCCCTTGGGCGCCCTATTTTCAGTGTTGTTTGTTATTGTTCTGAGATCAAACGCCATAATAGACCTTTCGGAGCATAATGGCCACAAAAATAATAACACAGACTAATGCACTAATCATAAAGGTTTCGTAGGACATAATGTTACCTCAGTTCAATTGTGAAAACGGCGTAGTTCTTACTTTCATCTCCGAAAACAAGATCGTCAATTACATCTCTCAGGGCGAGCATTAGACAATCTACCCTACCTCCAGATAAGTTCTTTTCTGGATTCAGAACATCGCTGACTTTGCCGATGTACGTTTCGTTGTCGGGCGTTATAATAAAAACGTCTTGATCCATTTTCTTTCCTCATTTTCCTATTGTACCGCCTTAATGATTTGATGTCAAGAGGATTTCTTTTCTCTGGCGATAATTTTCCGAACTGTCCTGGCATTCCAAGGTTTTTTACGATAAAGACCATGTTCACGTGTAATAAGTGTCGCAATTCGCGTCGAAGTCACCCCGGCCCCATGGCAACTAAGTATATCTTTGATTATTCCCTGTTCGTTAAGATTTTCTTCTAGCTTTCTTGTTTCCTTATTATACCTCCACCCAATCGGCGGCTTACCAAGCCATTCGCCGTTCTTTTTCTTTTTAGCAAGCCCTGCCTTAGTGCGACGTGCAAACCGCTCTCTTTCATATTGTGCGAAAGCGTCAAGGATATTAGCCATCAGATTACCCTCTGGAGTATCACGTGACGGTGAGCCGTCAGCTACTTCGACAGTGGCGCCGCGATCCTTAACTTGCTGATGTATCGTCAAACTAACTAGCATGTCGCGAGCAAGGCGGTCACGGGTGTCGACCACCAGAACCATGCCGGGTTGCAACGCTGCGATTGCCGCAGTTAGTCCCGGGCGATCAATAGTTTTGCCGGAAATAGCTTTATCACACCACGTAAGAATTGGATGATGTTGGTATTTTTTATTATCGCAATACTTACGACACCTTTCTTTCTGTTGTTTGTTGCTCTTGCTCTCTTCGGCATCAGGCCGAGGAGAAAACCTACAATAAATGATTGCTTGTCTCATTTTAGCTCCTCTCTTCGTCTGTAGAACAAAATACCAAATACCCGAATATCAGTTATAAGGTACTTTTTTCCGAGTAAGCCGTGTCCAACTGTCTTAATGTAAGTATATTTACTAATCATTTTTCGTCATCCTTAGTCCACATGTAAATACCAGTATCACACGAAATCCTATACCACGCGATTCGCCGTTTACATCCTAAGACTACGTTATCTATCGGTAAACCTATTCTTTCTGGAATACCGGCGTACTCAAACCA
>SDBU01001950.1_pt1 | contig 28350 bp, 25 predicted proteins | sample 2277071 | NCBI WGS metagenome assembly SDBU01 (sample SAMN10397929, study PRJNA504765) | marine sediment metagenome | isolation source: marine sediment core GS08_GC12, 126 cmbsf | place: Arctic Ocean: Gakkel Ridge, Loki's castle | collected 2008 | reverse complement strand
CACGGAGGTATTGTTAAGATGACAGAAGGCAAGATTAGCTATTTCCCCAATACTGGTACAGAAAATACAATTGAAGTGTTTTCCATTGCCAAGCTCAGGGCGGCAGAATTAGGAATTAAGACCATCCTGGTGGCTTCAACCACTGGGGCGACCGCCGTCGAGGCTGTAAAATTCTTCACCGGAATGAAAATTATCCTGGTAACTCACGCCGCAGGGTATAAGAAACCGAATACCCAGGAGTTCACTGAGGAAAACAGGCGAAAGGTTGAAGCGCACGACGGGCAAATACTCACTACTGCACATGCCTTCGCCGGACTGAGCAGGGCTATGCGCAAGAAGTTCGATATGTATCTGCTTGGGGAAGAGGTAGCCAATACCCTGCGTATCTTCGGACATGGCATGAAGGTGGCCTGCGAAATTGCACTCATGGCGGCTGATACCGGACTGGTGCGCACTGATGAGGATGTCATCTCAATAGGTGGTACCGGCAGGGGAGCTGACACCGCTCTTGTACTGAAGCCCGTTAACTCCGATGACTTCTTTGATTTGAAGGTAAGGGAGATTCTCTGTAAGCCACGCTTCTAAATAGCTCAATAGAGGCTTGCAACAAAAAATTTGAAAGTTCATCTAAAACCAGATGCGATGTATCAGATTAATATAAGGGGGTAGATATGATAACAGGCACGGATCACTTTAGCTTCACGGTAAGCAATCTGGAGGAAGCAATTCACTTTTTCTGCGACACACTTGGTTTAAAGGCAAATCCAGTAGTGGAAAGACAGGGTAGCTTCCCCGAGAAGCTTGTTGGGGTGCCAGGCGCCGGGTACAAGCTATGCAACGTGTTAATGCCAGATAACGTTATCCTTGAACTCATGGAATACACATATCCCAAAGGAACAACTTTAGACTTAAATACCTGGAATACAGGAGTAGCTCATGTAGCTTTTAAAGTTGATGATATCCAGAAGACATATGAAGAGCTTACTCGTAAAGGTATCAAGTTCCGCGACGAACCATTTATACGCCCTCTATCAGACCCCAAAAACCCACAGGGGGTTCTAGGGTATATTAAAGGGCCTGACAATATTACTGTGGAATTTATCGGACCACTGAAACAGGCCCTCTAACTCATTGTTCTGATTCGAAAACATGCAAGAGGTAAACAACTACCTCTCTCTGCCACGGAGTGCAGAAATTGCAAAACTTACCACAATGAAAACCAGTGCCACCAGCAAAGTATCCTGCAGGCCGTTCACCGTAGATAAGCTAAGTACGGTTTCTTCTGACAACCCCTGGGAAGCCAATTCTGTGGCACGGGAAAGACTGCTGGAAGCGAACAGGCTACCAGCTATAGCAAGCCCAATTGACATGCCCAGTTGACGAACTAAACCCACCATGGCAGCGGCTGTACCAAGCCTCTCCTGGGAGACGGCGCCCATAATAGCGCTTATGTTAGGAATGATAAATAGCCCCATTCCCAATCCAACTACTGCCAGTACTGGGACTATTTCTGTTACCGTAGTATCAATACTCAGCCTCCTGAGTAGTAACATGCCCACAGCAATCAAGGACAGTCCCAAGCCACATAGCAAGCGGGTCCCCCACCTGTCAGAGAGCCTCCCACTGAGAAGAGAGACTACCATTCGCACGGCAGGAACAGTAACCAGCAGCAATCCCGCCTCGGAGGCAGAAAGTGAAAGACTATAAATCAGATAGAAAGGCATTGTGAAATCAATAGCCGCAGTAGACATATAGAGAAATACTTGACTGCCACTTGCAGCACTGAACAGGCGACTCGAGAAAAGTCTTAATTCAAGCACCGGTTGAACTACACGTCTCTCCACAACTATAAATATACCGAGTAATAACAAACTGCCGATTCCCATTATCATCACTACCGGTGAAGTCCATCCAAAGCTATGCCCACGATTCAGTACAAGTATAAAAGAGGGAATCGCAAGTAATAGTACCCCTGCTCCAACAAAATCAAATCGCCCTTTGCGTTCTGGTAATGATTCTTCCTTGAGCAAGAGAAAGGCCATCACTACCCCGAGAATTGAGAAGGGCAACCTCATGTAAAAAATGGAACTCCAGCCAAGTGTATCGAGCAGTATACCACCAACTGCCGGGCCACTGAGCAAGCCCATAGAAATCACCGCCCCGATTATTCCAAGGGCTTTCCCTCGTTCCTTAGCAGGAAATGCTGCTGTTACAATGGCATTTGCCGTGGCTATTGACATGGTAGCCCCTATGGAAAATACAAAGCGAGCTAACAACAACTGGCCAAAGTTCTGAGATAACGAACAAAGGACCAGCCCCACACTGCAAATCCCCATCCCTAGAGAAAATATCTTTTTCCTTCCAAGAGTATCTGCTACCTTCCCTATCGTAAGCATCATTCCCGCTCCCACCATCAAATAAATGAGCTGTACCCAGATTACACTATTGGGTCCTACTCCAAAGACCTCTCCTAGTCGAGGCAGTACGATACGCATCATCCCCACATCCATGGTGGAAACCAGGACACCTACCGCACCAACTACCATAGCCTTCCACTTGTAGGAAAGAGTTATACCAACCTTCTTCATATACTAAATCCGTTTCTATCCATAACTATCTACAGGGTTTTCCATGCTGACACGCAGTAATAAGACAGGAAGACGATGATTTGTTATTTTTACAGTTAAGGAAAAGTAATCCAGTATTTGGAACTGGATATAACGCATCGGGAGAAACCTATCAATTCTGGTTAAAACCTTTATTGATATCGTTGAGAAAGTTTTCAATTTCGGGGGAGAGTTCAGACGATTCCTTATCTGACTTGCTGCTCTGAGACTCATAGTATCTTTCCAGGCTGCGAACCACTCGCTTTAGATCAGGCTCCCTTTCCACCGCCGCACTTATCTCCTGGTACTGTTCCTGTGCCTCCCTGCTTATGGATTCCAGGTCTATGGGAAAATCGTAGACAGCACAAAGCAACTCCAACAGGCGAAATTGAGCCATATAGTCGTCGTCCAGTTGTGTATATTGAGGCAGGTGAACCACCAGAGTAACGGTCTCAATACCATATTGAGACGCCTCCTGAGCTATCAGGTGAGTTATAGTACCGGGCCCTTCATAATTGCTGGATTGTATCCCCATTTCCCTCAGCAGTTCTTCGCCTGTACCAGTGGCAGACCCAGTGACAATCAGTGGGCGGGTATGGGGCACCGAATCATACATGGCTCCCAGAAGTATATATCTGGTTACGCCAAGCCTTCGCAGTACCTTAACTACGGAAGCAGAGTAGAACTCACCGAACATGTGCGGCTCTTTCAGGTCAAAAAAGACCAGGTCGTTTTTACCAGGCCTCCTGGCATAGCTGATATAGGTATTAGGTTTATCTATCACTCGCCGCCCTTCAACAATATAGGTATGCGGGCGATAGCGGGTGAAATCATAGAACATCCCCGATTTGGCTAAACCCCCCAACGACTGGGCCTCAACTTTCTCCTCTATAGCCTCGATAGCCAGACTGCCTGCACTGCCCACATTTATCCAGGGACGGAGCACCGCAAATGCGTGAGGTTCATGTAGCTCCGGCACCGGTTCATTCAGTTCAAAAGCAGCAACTTTCATAATCTTATGTTATCACCCAGGAAAACCCCAGGCAAATTATATGGAACCGCTACACACCAGCGACTATCAGAAGCCCTGATGCCTGAGTGACCATGTAGCCAGTATACTCAACCTCTCAAAGATTGTTTGTTATTACACAAAATAATCAGCAATATTGTCAACAAGCAAGCAATGCACTACAATACGTATCATACAGATGTGCGTACCTCAGGGGAAAACCTGTATAAATAAGTCAATTTCGGGGAGGTAACCGAATATGGAAGTTTCAGAAGCTATCAGAAACAGACAGAGCATACGTGCCTACGAGAACAAGCCCGTGCCCGAAGAGAAATTAAACAGAATACTGGAAGCAGCACGCCTGGCTCCCTCTGCCAGTAACAGGCAATCCTGGAAATTCATAGTGGTGAAGGATGCTCAACGGCGACGTGAATTGTGCATAGCTGCAAATGAGCAAAGCTTTGTCGGCGAGGCTCCGGTTATCATTGCCGCCGTAGCTACAGAACCTGCAAGTCTTATGACCTGTGAGGTTCCCCGATATGCAGTTGACCTGGCTATCGCAATAGAGCACATAGCCCTCGCTGCAGTAGAAGAAGGCCTGGGAACTTGCTGGATAGGAGCCTTCTCACAGAAAAAAGTGAAGGAAATCCTTGGAGTTCCAGAAAAATACCAGGTTGTTACGGTGCTTCCTCTAGGTTTTCCAAAGCAAGAGGGGAGACCTAAGGTGCGCAAGTCGATTCAAGAGATAGTCTGCTATGAGACTTTCACTGAATAGGAACTAGGCACAATAAGTCAGAATGCACTGATAGCTGCCCGAGAGCCGTTTATGCTATTGTCCTGTTTACGACTTATCCAGAATGTACAATCAGCTTCGAGTGAAGATGCCTTGTAATGCTATCGACACCCCAATGGTAATTAATACAACTGGCCAGATTATGCGCCACCCTACCACGCCCTGTAATCCAATTCCCAGTAACACGAACGCCAGTATAAACCTTCGCCCCACCGGTTTATAGTACTCAGGCCATATCCGGCAAACCAGCAGCCCCAACAGCACGATGACTCCGGCGCCTGCAAAGATAAGTGACCATGCCCCCCAGCTCGTCAAGGCCGTGACGAAATTAAGCTTATCTGGTATAAGAACCAATCCTGCCCAGACAAAGCAGGCAGCCCAGGTGATGGTATTGACTAAATCACGCGGTGCCCTTTGATACTGAGTCTTATCTTCAGCCTTATCATCACCTGGCTCTTTTATCATCTATTACTCACACAGTCGCCGGGCAAACATTCACCCTCATATAAAACTTCGCTAAAGCTAACCAGTGATTAAACTACTTAATGATATCAGTCATGGCGCGCTTCGGTACATGATGCACGCCTTCTTTGTCCCGCCAATACGTGGTATCAGCGTCAGGGCCAACAGTCTCAATAACCACTTTCTCCTTGGGCTTGCCTAATGCAATCACCAGGGGTATCTCGTAACGATCCTCTATTCCAAGTAGTGGGCGAATTTTTTCCCTGTCTACCGACGCAAGCATACAACCACCCAACCCTTTTTCCACTGCCCCCAGTAAAATACTCTGAGCCGTTATTCCGCTGTCGTAAGCGAAAGCCTTGCTTATCTCTGTATCGCCAAGCAAAATAATATAGGCCGATGGTCTCTCTCCCTCGACTGGCCCATCCCAATCCTTAAGAGAGGCCGCCCAGGTAAGACAGGAGAATACCTGAGCATTCTTCTCCACGGAACAGGAGAGCATGTATTTCAGGGGCTGCCTGTTGCCTCCCGATGCAGAAAGCCTGGCAAGTTCAACAAGCTCCTTCAATGTATCTATATCTATGGAAACTTCCTGTTGAAACCTCCGATAGCTCCTATTTTTCATAACCATGTCTTTTATCATGTCCACCTCCTTGATGCATTATGATAGCAGAACTTGGTGGTTTGTGCGATAGACAGATACTGCTTTTACTGCCTGATTCTGAGTAATTTGCACTTTTTTATTTTACTTGCTATAGTTTTTTGACAAAGTGTGCTAATAATTGCCAGTACTACATCGGTACTGGAGCATTAGCAAATGACAGTACGAAGGAGAGAGATATGGCAGAATTAATGACTGTAGAAGAAATGGCTGTATACTTGCGGTTGACCAAAAGGACAGTATATCGGTTACTCAAAAAGGGGACGATACCTGCGGTCAAGGTTGGCAATAAATGGAGGTTCGATAAGTCAGTGATTGATAGCTGGCTTAAACCTGAGTTCCAAAGGAACAAGGCACGTGTCTTGGTTATCGATGACGATTCTGTCATAGGTTTGCTATTCAAAGAGGTCCTGGACCCACTAGGGCACGTAGTAGTAAGCACCGGCACCAGTAGTGAGGGCGTAGAATATGCAGAGCGGCTGACTTTTGACATGGTTTTCCTCGACCTGAAAATGCCTAAAATGGATGGTGCAGAAATTTTGGCTCGTATTAAAAAAGCCAAACCCGATTTACCGGTAACCATCATCACAGGCTATCCTGACAGCGATATAATGGGAAGAGCTCTCGAACAAGGTCATTTCAGTATTATGAAAAAGCCTTTCGGTAAGCAAGAAATCATCAATGCATTAGAAATGACTCTTAATATCGTTCATAGATAGTAGCAACGCAATCTACTCCAGGGTTGCGTTAATGGATTTAGCAGTACTTAAGCGGGAAGATAAGTCTTCCCGCTTTTCATTGTTCAAAACTACTGCTATGGCCTTTTCAGCTAACTATGACACCAACGGGTATTTATCCGCCCATGGCCGAACTGCTTCAAAAACAGCTGCTGCCTGTAACACAGTTGCTTCATCGCCACGCCTGCCAATTATCTGAAGTCCAACAGGTAAATTACTGGAGGAAAAGCCACAGGGTACTGTAGCTCCAGGGTTACCAGTTAGATTGAACATACAGGTAAATGGGAAGAAAGGCCAGTTCATGAAACCTCGGCCATATTTGCGATTTTGCTGCCCGACAGGGAAAGCTGGTATCGCGGCGGTAGGAGTCAACAGCAGGTCGTATTTCTGAAAGAAATCCGCCATCATTCCACGGAATTTTTCAATTTGCTCCCATGCTTTGGCAACCTCCACCCCAGATATATCACGACCGCACTCCATTGCAAGTTTAGTATAGTCCATTATCTCATTGCCATGTTTTTCTAAAACAAATCCAAAGGGAAGATAATAACGTGACGCGATAGTAACGTCCCAGACATCAAAAGGCATATCTGTAACGGGCGCCGCTTCTTCTAGCTCATGACCCTGTTTTACAAATACATCGGCAGCAGATTCAACTATCGACCTTACTTCAGTATCTACTTTTATTCCATAATTAAGATCGGGGCTCCATGCTATCTTCAGTTTCTTGATTTGCCCATCAATCGCCTTGATGTAATCCGGGGGCGAGGTCTTGATACAGGTATAATCTATCCCGTCAGGGCCGGCTATCACATTCATCATAAGCGCAGCGTCTCTCACGTTCCGCGTAATGGGTCCGTAACTGGTAACATGTGAAACTCCCCAGGAAGCAACATCTTTAGGTACACGCCCATAACCAGGGCACAGGCCAAAGACCCCACAGAATGATGCGGGAATCCGGACAGAGCCACCACCGTCACTTCCCTGTGCCAACGGGCCGATACCCGCTGCCACACCAGCCGCAGCTCCACCACTGGAACCTCCGGAAGTCATCTCTGTATTCCATGGATTGCGACAGGCATCGCCAAGCTTATTCTCTGTAGAACCAGCCATTCCGAACTCCGGGGTGTTTGTCTTGCCAATAATAATTGCTCCTGCTGCCTTCAAACGTTTCAATAGAGTGCCCTCGGACTCAGGGATAAAATCCTTATATGCCACGGACCCCAAAGTCGTCCTTATACCTTTCGTAGCATTCAGATCCTTGATAGAGACAGGTATGCCATGCAATAATCCCACATCAGACTTGGACATAAGTGCTTTCTCAGCCTCCCGGGCCCCTTCCATTGCGCTTTCCCTTGCTACAGTAAGGTAAGCATTCAACTTCGGGTTTATCTCCTCTATTCTCCTCAGTGTAAGTTCCATTAATTCCACTGGTGATAGTTCCCGCCGTCTCATCATCTCAATCAGCCGATAAGCCGGCGTAAAAGCCAGTTCCCTGTCACCTGCAATGGATGCCATCGCTACCTCCTTTTCTAAACAAATCTCACTATGCCTTTGCTTTATTAAGGCTAAATATATTCCATAGCATATCACTTTGGTATTTAATAGACAGTAGTTTATCCATGTTGCGAAGGCCAAAATCCAATGCTCTTCCTCTGCATGCCAGAAGGAGCGAGGGAGAATAGCTTTGACGAACCAAACGATTAGTATTAGCGCAGATTTAACAGAAGAATATAAGGAGGGTCGAACTACTTGGCAGCTTCTGCTGTTCCCTTGCTGCAGAACCTGATTATTTCAGCGAAGTTGTTAATCCTGTCCAGGTTATTGGTTTCCAGGAAACCATCATAGGTAAGATTGATCCAGGGTTTACCATACAAGTCACTGAACCTTCCTGACATGGCAGCTACAATCCCACCGGGCATGCAACCATGTGGCATTACTGATATTACGCCGGAAATTTCCGGATTCTCCATCCACTCAATTCCTGTCCCTATACTGAGTACCGCTTCACTACCACACTTGGAGGAAAGCCACTGTTCCGTCTTCGAAATAATCCCGGCGATAGAAGGCTCTCTCTCTTCTACCAGTTCCTTAAATGCTTTTTCGATAGATTGTTCATCATAATCCTGTATATATTTCAACATATAGCCACTTATCATTTTTTTGATATCCCGGTATCTGGCAGCGTCTTCGATATGCCTGAAAATAATATATTTAAGCCATTCTCCGATGGAAGAAACGACAATCTCCAGGCCAGCATTCTCACATGCCTTGACCATGTTGTTGTTGCTGAATCTGTTGGAACGCAGGAATATTTCACCATTGATGCCTACGAGAGGCCTCCTTGGAATCTCAGGATCGATGATAGCTTTGAAGTCGGCAGCCGCCTGGCGCTGTAAGGCGGTAAGCGATCCCTTTTTACGAATATGCTCCGTAAACTTTCGAGTGTATTCTTCAAATAACGCCTCAGCCGCTCCTGCCTCTTTCTCATAGGGCCGGGAACGTCGGAGCAATTTATACATAAAATCACCGGTGAGCCCAGCTTTCCAGGCAAGGCGCATAAAAGGCAAACCAAGGTTTATATCACGATAGGCATTGTTTGAGGTAGCTGTTCGCATGGGAAGATTGATGCCCAAATCTTTAAGTGTCCTGATTTGTTCTATGGCGTATTTACCAAAACGGCAAGGTCCATAGGCTCCAGCCATAAATGCCTCAACGTCTTTCGTGTCATGGCCGTTATCATAGTAATACCTCATGAAACCACCAAGGGTGACGCGATAGGGTAAGCATTCAACGCCCGAGGTCACCTGATCGGCATAGAGGATATTTTGCTCATTTGCCTCAGGAAGAGTCACTGCATTAATTCCGTAGGCCCGCATTGCAGCAGCTATCAATTCGACATGTACGCTCATATCAGGCAAGATAAATGTTTTATGGGACTTCTCCAATGGAGATACCCCGCGATAGATATCTTTTTCTGGAGCCTTATAATCTGGAATGCAATGTGCGAATCCTTCAATGGTATCAACGTAAGCCTCGATACGAGTGACGACACCAGCCTCTGCCGCATGTTCGTCAATCTCCAGTTGTCCAAAGGGCTTATCACCCATAATATCTTCCACTACAGGGAGCATGAAAGAATTTGGCCCACAGCCAAAGTTAGTCAGGGCCAGGCCAAACAGCTTTGGGTCTGATGCCGTGATTGCTGCACCGGCGATATATTTACTTTCATAAAACCAATACGGACGATCAGAGTAATCATGGGGGTTTATCGATGCCAGGGGCAGGAAGTCAAGAGGTATTGGTACTACTCCCAGCTGAGCCATTTTCTCGGCAATCCCAAGGTTTGCCCCAGCATCCTGCGACATATACGACCTGGCAAAGAGTACCACCCCCAATTTGTCTCCACGGTGAAGTTCCTCCAGGATCTCCTTCCCAAGATTTGCCTGATCCAGCTCAAATCTTCTTAAAGACTTGATACCAGCCATAGCAGCAGACTTACCCTGCTTCCTACTGAACCCCATCTTAACGGCGACTTCTGTCAAATTCTTTATGATATCACCATCGCCCTGGCTAAAATCTATCGTGGGTGTTAATAGCCGTTCTTCCATGTTAAAAACGCTACGGATTATATAAGGAGCTGCCTGAACAAGCGGACAGGAATACTTCTGATTTTCGTCTCCTTTTACTACCCCCAGCCGGATTGCACTTGGATATAGGATATAGTCAGCATCTTCAAGCATTGCGGCATGTCCATGGAGAAGCTTCAGAGGGAAACAACTATCGGCATAACTTAACTCAAGGGATTTCTCCACTATCTCTTTGGAGGTCTTAGTGGAAAATATACAGCGGACATCAAGTGTATTGAGGAAACCTATGAGCAATGGAGCGAAATCATATATTAAAAGAGCCCGAGGAATACCAACGGATAGCCCGGTACCCGAATCCTCTTTATATTCTCGAAAGAGCAGTTCCTCACGCCTGTCAAAAAGGGTCACTTGCTTAGCATGGGTGGCATCGTTGTCATAACGGTCACACCTGCTCCCATAATAGGTAGATTTTTCTCCAGGCATCTGCATTCGTGTGATGGTGCAATTATTGTCACAATTCTTACAAACAAAGCTTGTAAGAGTACTCTTGCTGTCAACAACCCTTTGAAATCCCCTGAACTTTGAGTCCTGCCCCGCCATTTGTTCTTTGGCCAGGAGAGCTGCCCCTATGGCACCGCTGATTTCCTTGTGCTCCGGGACAATCAACTCTCTTTCCCCAAGTTGGCTGTGAAAAGCCGAGACAACCGCCCTGTTATAGAATACTGCGCCGGTAAGTATGACCTTGTCTCCCAGCCTTCGGTTACCAACAACCTTGGACAGATAATTCTTCGCTATAGCAGTGGAAAGACTGGCAACAATAATCTCCAATGGTATACCCTGCTGCTGGGCTGAGGCCACTGCCTGAGCCATGAAAGCCGCACAACGTGTACCAAGGTCAATAGTGTATGGTGCCTTAAATGCCAGATCGGCGAATTCACCATCGATCACAGAGATTCCCAGCATCTCAGCCAATTCATCGATAAAACTACCTGTCCCGGCAGCACAGGCCTTGTTCATCTGGTAGTCGATTACAACCCCGTTTCTCTTAATGACAAGCTTAGAATCTTGCCCTCCTATCTCAATTATATCCGCCTCGGCATCCAGGTCTTCAGCTGCCCTGTTCTGCGCCGTAATTTCATTTTTAATTAAATCTGCTCCGATGAAACTGCCAACAAGATATCTGCCCGAGCCAGTAATACCTACTCCTCCTATCCTGATTTTACCTGCTCCATCCTTGAGTAAGTTACTGAAGACTTCCTTAATTGCCTCAATTGGCCTGCCTGCAGTCATCAGGTAGTTTTTCCCGATAACCTTCTTTCCAGCTTCGTCAAGAATGACCGCCTTGGTACTGGTAGAGCCGATGTCAACTCCCAGATAGCCTATGCATTCCCTGTCTATCTTCTGTAATGACTTGTCATCTCCGGCAGGAACAATCTCGAGTCCGGGCATCTGAAAAAAACGCTCTCTCTCGTCTTTCTCCGGGAGCAGAGTTACGAGGGAGGTCTTATCCATTGATAGCATTGCGGTGCCCAGGGATTCTATATGCAAATAGTTCTCCGGGATTTCCACCTTGGTCTCCTGTCCATTCCTCGCAGAAATGACTTCATTAAGCATTTTTGCTATAGCTGTATTGGCGGCAACGCCACCAATCAAGTAAATCGGTTCCTCAAATGGTCCTTTACGGAATGAGGCAACCATTCGAGCCACGCTTTCACAGAGGGCACGGAGCATCGTCTCAACTGAGACACCCTTTTGCTGCAAATGGATGAGGTCAGTTTTAGCGAAAACACTACATCTAGCGGCTATCCGCGGAGGAATTTCTTCGGACTTCAATGCCAGGCTAGAAAGGTCATCCATACTGATGCCAAGCCGATATGCCTGTTGCTCCAGAAATCTACCGGTTCCCGCGGCACAAAGTGGATTAGATGCTACCTTCCAGGGCTTTCTTAATCCGTCTTCCAATCCTATAATGAGTGATGTCTGGCCACCAATCTGTATTATGGTTTTAGCATCGGGATGAAAATGAAGAAGCCCCGAGGCAATTGCTAACGAGTCGCTATACTCTGCCCAAGCTAGTTCCTTTGAGATCGCAGTCCTGCCCGAACCGGATACTCCAGCCCCAACGATCTCCTGGAGATCGAACTTCTCAGCTAGCCTGGCAATTAAAGACTTAACCGATAAACGGGGACCAGAACTCAGCTTTTCAGTATCCAGATAGACAATATTATAGTATTCATCTATTAAAGATAACTTTGAATTGACAGAGCCAACATCTATACCTAAAAAGTAACGCATAGCAGGTCGCTGATTATAACAAAAAAAAGGCCCCTATTGAAAACGTTATCGCCACGGGATAAATTTATAGCTCCTGGATTAATATGTTCCGTAAAAGGAATTTGCCAGTACATGGTTAGAAAATTTTAAAAATAATTAGTTGTTAGTTTTTTATACGGAAGGTACAATACATTTATTAATTGACAAATTGAAGTAAGCTTTCAAACACCCAGTTCCATACCACTGGTTTTGCGATAAAGGATATTAAATTGGAGATATTAAAAGAAGGCAAAGGTGAACTTGTTGGCTGGTACGATCCGGACGAAGCCAGAAGATGGGTGCAAGAAAACAAGTCACGCGAATTGAAGGACAAGACCATATCGGTAGAAGAGGCCGTCTCCAGATTTGTCCATGACGGCGACTTCATAGCCAGTGGAGGCTTCGGCCATACCAGAGTATCCATGGCTATCATCTACGAGCTAATCAGGCAAAAGCGTCGTAATCTTACAATGGCTGGTAAAACAGCAGTTCATGACATAGACATCCTTGTAGGAGCAGGCTGTGTAAATAAAGTAGAGGCAGCTTACAGCTTCGGCCATGAGCTTAGAGGTCTCTCCCCGGCTTCCCGGAGAAAGGTTGAGAGTGGCCAGTGTAAGGTTATTGCAGAGATCAGTAACGCTGCCTACCAGTGGAGATGGCTGGCGGGCATGATGGGAATTCCTTTCATCCCCAGTCGTACCATGCTTGGCACCGATACCGCTGCGTACAGCTCTTCCATAGTAGTCAAAGACCCCTTCAGCGGAAAGCCAATTAACCTGATTCCAGCCGCCTATCCCGATGCGGCATTCATACACGTCCATCGATGTGATATCTATGGCAACGCCCAGATAGACGGCATCATCATTGAAGACTTCGAACTTTCAAGATGTGCCCGGAGGCTGATACTCACCACCGAGAAAATAATAGACAATGAGATTATCCGACAAGAACCCTGGAAAACGAACATCCCTTTCTTTGTGGTAGATGCCGTAGTCCAAGTTCCCTATGGTTCACATCCAGCTGAGATGCCAGGTCTATACTGGTTTGATGAGGAGCACATAGCTGAATGGTTAAAAATCTCCAGGACCCAGGAGGGGGTAGAGGAGTATTTCAAGAAATACATTTTTGGCGTTAGTAACTTCGAACAATACCTGGAACTCTGCGGCGGCATGGAGAAACTGGATTATCTCAGAAAGAGAGCAGTTTATCAGGAACCAATGATTCCTTTTTCGTATAAATAGAGCCATTTGATACTTGAGTAGTGAGGAGAATCGACCAAAGATATGGCAGATGAAGTCGACTATAGTCTGAAAGAACTGCTGGTATGTAACGGCGCCAGGCTACTGGAAGATGGGAAAGCAGTTTTTGTTGGCACCGGCTTGCCCATGACAGCCACAATGCTGGCACAGAAAACACATGCACCACAGCTCCTCATTGTATTCGAAGGGGGAAGCCTTGGCCCTATTATGCGCGAGTTGCCCATCTCTGTAGCTGATTCCCGAACATTCTACAGGGCCATAGCTGCCTCCAGCATGCACGATGTGATGTCGCTTTCGCAGGCAGGATATGTGGACTATGGTTTTTTGGGCGCGGCCCAGATGGATGTATATGGGAACATCAACACCACTGTAATCGGTAACCATGAACTGCCAACTGTTCGCTTGCCGGGCAGCGGTGGCGCAAATGACGTAGGTTCTTTTTCAGATAAACTAATCTATATCATTGCAAACCAGTCAAAAAGAACCTTTGTCAAAAAGGTTGATTTCCTGACCACTCCGGGTTACCTGGACGGTCCCGGAGCAAGGGAAAAGGCAGGACTGCCGGAAGGCTCAGGCCCATACAGGGTGATAACGCAGCTTGCGGTCTATGGCTTCGATGAAACCAGTAAGAGACTTAAAATACTCTCGCTACACCCTGGAATAAGCCTGTCCCAGGTCCATGATAGTAGTGGTTTCGAGATAATGGTGTCCGATAAAATTGAGACCAGCTATATACCCACGGAGGAAGACCTCAGGATATTACGCCAGGAAATAGACCCCTCGGGAATGGTATTGGGGAAATAGGTTTCCCTCAGGAAACGCTAAAGTCGGACCGTATTCTAAAAGTATTCAGAAAAAATAAAACAGAAACAAGGAAAATGATGAAAGAAGTAGTCGCAGTTAGCGCCGTAAGGACCGCAATTGGAGCCTTTGGCGGCGCACTGAAGGACCAGCCAGTTGTAAAGCTGGGCAGTCTTACAATCAAAGAAGCGCTACAGAGGGCAGGGCTACGACCAAAACCCGGAAAAGAGAGCCTTGGCTATGGACCTGATAGTCTCAAGGGAATAACTACAGGGGAACTGGAAGGAAGATATTACGACTGGGACTCATCACTGCGCGAGGTGCAAATCGACGAGCTAATCATGGGATGTGTTCTACAAGGGGGACAGGGACAAAACGTAGCCCGACAAGCAGCCATCTATGCAGGGATCCCTAATGAGACGCCCTGCTTTACTGTAAACAAAGTATGTGCCTCAGGACTCAAGGCTATTACCCTGGGAGCCGAGGCTATTATGCTGGATGAGGCAGAGATAGTAATTGCCGGGGGAATGGAATGTATGAGCAATACCCCTTATATCCTTCCAAAGGCTCGTTGGGGCTATCGCATGGACGTCAACTCCAGGGCGGAGATGACGGACCTCATGATATTTGATGGCCTATGGGAGATATTTTACGGTTATCACATGGGAAACACTGCCGAGGAGATTGCCCGCCTATATGGATTCACACGGGAGGAACAGGATGAGATTGGCTTCCTCAGCCACCAACGTGCCCGATCAGCTATCCAGCAGGGTTTGTTTCAGGATGAGATTGTGCCGATTTCCCTGCCCCAAAAAAAGATGCCCCCTGTTATTTTCAATGTAGATGAGCGCCCGATGGACACCACCATGGAGAAAATGGCTAAATTGCCCCCTGCATTTCGTCAGGATGGAACCGTCACTGCAGGTAATTCATCTGGAATCAACGACGCAGCGGCGGCGCTGGTGCTGATGTCCAGAAAAAAAAGTGACGAATTGGGCCTCAAACCCATGGCGACCCTTAGTGCCTGGACCTCAGCTGGAACAGCCCCCAAATACATGGGGTTAGGGCCGATACCTGCAGTAAGGAAACTCTATAAGAAGACGGGGCTCGGCAATACTGATTTTGACCTTATCGAGCTAAACGAGGCGTTTGCCGCCCAGGCATTGGGGTGTATGAAAGAACTGGGCTGGAGCTTTGCTCAGGTCAATCCTCATGGCGGTGGGATATCCATGGGGCATCCCATCGGCTGTACAGGAGCCCGAATAGCAGTCACCATGCTGCATGACATGGTAAATAGAAAACTACACCGGGGACTGGAGGCCCTGTGTATTGGGGGAGGTATGGGAATGGCAGCTATATGGGAAAGAGCCGAGAAATAATAACGGAGTAACAATATATGTATGCTAAATTATTCAAACTATTTCTGGATAGTGATAATACACTCGATGTCTATAAGGAAGAGAAACTGATATTTGTATCTACTAAAGACAGGCTGCTTCCATTAGTTGACTATATCGACGGGTTTGCAAATCAGCACAGGCAGGTAGTAGTATTCGATAAGCTAACTGGAAATGCTGCCGCTCTGCTATGCATAAAAGCGGATTGCAGGGAGATTTACAGCCCTTTGGGCAGCCAGCTTGCGGAGAAGACCCTGGATGAATATGGAATTTCCTATCATTTCAACAGGGTTGTTCCTTTTGTCCAGCAGGCAAATGGAAAAGATATGTGCCCCATGGAGAAGTTGTCAATTGGCAAAGGACCCGAGGAGTTCTACCAGGCACTTAAAGCCAGGATTAACAACCAACCATAAACAATAAGGTCAATTAAAAGGAGACCAGATGGAAAAAGTAAGACTGGGCAAGACCGATATGCTAGTATCGAAGCTGGGATACGGTGGCATCCCGATACAGAGGCTTACTGAAGATGAAGCAATAGCTGTGGTCAAGAGGGTTTTAGAACTAGGAATCACTTTCATCGATACCGCAAATGGCTATACTACTAGCGAAGAGCGTATTGGTAAGGCGATATCAGGGCAGAGGGAAAGGCTCACTATAGCCACCAAGACGCAGGCCCGGACAGCAGAAGGGGTCACGGAGCACCTGGAGCTAAGCCTCAAGCGGCTGGGAACCGACTATATTGACCTCTATCAATTTCACAATATCAGCAATTCGGGCACACTGGAGCAGATTCTTAAACCGGAAGGGCCTATGGCTGTGGTTGAAAAGGAAAAGAAAAAGGGACGAATCAGACATATTGGTGTTAGTTCACACCAGATAGACACCGCTATAGAAATTGTGAAGTCAGATTGCTTCGAGACCATGATGTTTCCTTTCAATTTCATTAGTGATGAGGCAGCCACTGAACTGATACCGCTTGCCAGAAAGCACGATGTTGGATTTATCGCTATGAAATCAATGGCTGGAGGGATAATAGAAAATGCCAGTATCGCCCTCAAGTTCTTCTCCAAATTCCCTGATGTGCTTCCAATACCAGGTATAGAAAAGAGCTCGGAAATAGAGGAGTTTGTCCGTATACTGGAGGCAGGGAAACAAATAACAGAAGCTGAGGGGCAGGAGATGCAACGAATCAAACAGGAAGTAGGAAGTACCTTCTGCCGGCGCTGTGAATATTGCCAGCCATGTACAGCAGAAATATCCATATCTACTGTTATGCACTTCGCCAGTATAATGAAACGAATGCCTCTCCAACGGGTATTAACCGGAAGATTTGCAGCCGTTATGGAAAAAGCAGCCGAATGCGTCAAATGTGGCGATTGCGAGGGACGCTGTCCATATCACCTTCCCATCATGGAAATTGTAGAAAAAAATGCCAAGTGGTACCAGAGAGAAAAGAGCATGCACCATGATATAGTATCTTCAGCATAGGTTACTCTGGCATTTTCTCAAGTAAAATGCCCAGCTTATCCCAAGCTTAAATAGCAGAAGAAGGTTATAGTTCAGGGAGTTTAGTATGTTAAAAGATTTGGTGGCAAATAACAGGAGTTACCGCAGATTCTACCAGGATTTCCCTGTAAGAATGGACTTGCTTAGGGAACTCGTCAACCTGGCACGACTCTCCGCATGTGGAGGCAATTGGCAGCCATTGAAATATATCCTCTCCTGCGACCCCCAGAAAAACGCTGCTATTTTTCAACACCTCTCCTGGGCCTCACATTACAAGGATTGGAAGGGACCAGATGAGGGAGAAAAGCCATCAGCACACATCATCATCCTGGGCGACACAGAGATACGGCAGAAGTTCCTCTGTGATCACGGAATCGCTACACAGAGTATCATGCTGGGTGCCGTGGAGAAAGAGCTGGGCGGCTGTATCCACATCTCTATAAATAGAGAAGGGCTCCGCAACTCCCTTGGAATATTACCACGTTATGAAATCCTCCTTGCGTTAAGCCTGGGAAAACCAAAGGAAAAGGTAGTCATAGAGACTGTCGGAGATGATGGAGATATCAAATACTGGCGAGATAGTGAAATGGTACATCACCTGCCCAAGCGCAGCCTGGAAGAGATTATCCTAGATTAACTATCTTGAGGGAGCAACAGTTGAAAGAGAATAATATGTATCCGTGGGAAGCAATTGTGCACATGCTCAAAGCACAGGGAGTCGAATTCGTATTCGGGATTGGAGACAGCCATCTCCAGCTATATGCGGAAAAAGTACCTGGAATAACGCCGATAAATCTGAGATACGAGGGTTCCGCTCCCTTTATGGCTATGGCTTACTCACGGCTGAGCGGGATCCCCGGTGTATGCAGCGCCAGCACTGGTCCGGGTGTAGCAAACCTGGTTCCCGGGGTTTTAGAAGCCTACTCCGCTTGTTCACCGCTGGTGGTAATATGTCCGGCAATCAGTCAGAGAACCGAAGGAATGGGCGAGTTTCAGGAATGCAATCAACTGGGAATGATGAAGCCAATAACCAAATGGTGTGCCCGAATTCCCTATGCGGACCGGATTCCATGGTTTATTCACCGTGCGTTCTCTATTGCAATGAATGGGCAGCCTGGCCCTGTTTTCCTGGAACTCCCCTACGATGTTGGGGGAAACATTACCAACGGCCTGGACATATCTATGAAAGAGCCCGTTTACACACAGGCAAAGAGAATTCGCACGGCAGGCGATCCAAAACTTATTTGTCAGGCAATAGAATTATTATTGAAGACGGAGCAAGCGGTGGTCATTGCAGGCAATGGAGTAATGCTTTCACATGCTTCAGAGGAATTCAAAGAATTTATTGAGTTACTGGGGACACCTTTTATAACCACGCCCGGTGGAAGGGGAGTCCTGTCTGAGGATCACCCACTGGCACTCGGGCTAAGTGGCTTATATAGAACTAGAGTTGAGAAAGAAGTCTATTCCCGTGCCACCCTTGTTATAACAATTGGTACCAGAAACGAGAGCTTCCAGACCCATGGATGGAAGGATTTCCCTGAAGGAGCCAAACATATCCAAATTGATATCAGTCCTTTTGAAATCGGCAGAAACTGGATGCCTGATATCGGTATAGTGGGCGACGCAAAAATTGTCCTGCGACAGTTGGTGGATATTATTAAGAAGAAGGTAGAGTGGGGTGATGATTTCACAGAGATGCCTCGGGTAAAGGATTTAATCAGAGCTAAGGAAGAATTCGAGAAAGAGATAGAAAATGAATGTATACGAGAGGTTGCCCCAATCCCGGCAAAATGCATCTTATATGCGTTAAATAACGTATTCGGGAAAAATACAATCCTGGTAAATGAAAATGGCTCTCAGGACGCCTGGTCCTATTGCTTCCCGTATTACAAAATGCAAGAGGGGTCGGAGTGCATACCAGTAGCTGAACAAACATGTATGGGTATGGGTGTAGTCGGAGCAATTGCTGCCAAATTAACCAAGCCAGAGAAAAAAGTGGTATGTGTCACCGGCGATGGAGCCTTTCAGATGTATATGAAAGAGCTTCCCACGGCGTCACAATACAAGGCAGGTTGTACCTGGGTGGTACTGAATAACTCCGCCTTTGGATGGCCAAAACACCTGCAGATGGAGGCACTCGGTTGGAATACCAGCACGTTCCAGGTACAGCCCGACTTTGTAAAATGGGCAGAGGCCTGTGGCTGCCAGGGAATTAAAATAGAAAAACCGTCAGAGATAAAGCCAGCATTAAGAGAGGCTCTCAGGGTTAACAAGGAGGGAATCCCTATGGTGCTGGATTTTTCTACTGGCCTTGATATGTCTCATTTCAAGAATGCAATATGAAAACACTTCCTGTGACATAGAAATTTTTCTTGCTTATCTTGGGCGTGAGACATAGTATTTGAAACGGCGAATGGAATACCTGACAGGAGGTTAAATATGACAACCACATTTACTTATTATGGTATCTCTTACTTCCAGATTGAGGCACAGGGCAAAAAAATACTTGTGGACCCATGTATAACTTCCAACCGTCTTTGCCCTATCAAGGTCGAAGACGTCACCCAGGCAGACATCATACTGGTCACCCACGGAGCCCCCGACCATATGGGCGATGCTATTGAGCTTCAAAAACGCAGCAATGCCATACTGATATCCGACCCTGCGGTGATAACGCACGCCATCAGTTCCGGCGTAAAGGAAGAGAAGACCATCAAGCTATTATGGGGAGACCTGATAGAAATTGAAGGGGTCAGGATACTGGGTGTTGAATGCCGGCACATATCCTTCTTCCAATCGGAGGGAAGACATCTCTCAGGTATGCCTCTAAGTTTTGTCCTTTATCCCGAAGAAGGGACGGGCATCTATAACATAGGAGACTCTGCCTTGTTTAGTGACATGAGGCTCATTGGCGAGCTTTACAAGCCGAATATTGCTCTTGTTCCTATAGGAGGAAAACCTGAACTGACAGGGGGATGGGCTCACATGAGGCCTCTTGAGGCAGCTCTCTGCGTTAAATGGACAAATCCAGAGGTCATTATACCGACGCACTACGATCCAGCCACCGATGAATCCAGCCAATTCAAGAACGAAGTAAACAAACTCTCGCCAGGCGCCAATATCGTGGCATTACAGCCGGGAGAAACCTTCTCTTACACCCCACATAAATAGAAATGAAAACGGACTGGTATCAGCATTTCTTTTATGGAATTGTTTTAGATTACTGGCGTAATCTCAATCCGCCGGAACAAACACAGCAAGAGGCGGATTTTCTGGCAGACATATTCCCTCTGAGCACAAAACCACATCTACTCGATGTACCATGCGGCAGCGGACGCCATTCACTGGAGTTGGCCTCCAGAGGCTACAGTATGGTGGGCGTTGACCTGTCTAAGGATTTCATCAGGGCAGCAAAGGAGCAGGCTGAGAATACTTCCCTGTCCGTGGAATGGATAGAAGGTGATATGGGGCATCTCGCTCAGGAAGGAATCTTTGATGGTGCTTTTTGCTTCGGAAATAGCTTCGGCTACCTGCCTCATGTGAATACTATTGATTTCCTGGCAACTCTTTCACGTGCACTTAAACCTGGAGGCTGTTTCGTCCTGGATACCAGTATGGTCGCTGAGTCGCTGCTGTTCAACCTGGAAGAACACGACTGGGAGCAGTCAGAGGATATATACCTGCTTATGGAGCACCATTATGACAGCGAAAACAGTTGCCTGCAGACAGAGTATCTCTTTATGCAGGATGGAAGGTTTGAAACCAGATCCTCCTGGCACTTGATATATACAGTAGCGGAGATCAGGCGTCTGCTGGAGCAAGTTGGACTATCCACCACTGCTCTGTATGGCTCACTGGACAAAGAGCCATTTGAACTCGGCTCTCCTCATCTTCTCCTGGTAGCAAAGAAAACCAGGTAGCTTCTCCTGCAGAAAATCAATCCGCCGGAGCTGTCCCCCCTCTAAAAACAATATGCATCAACTACAGGCTGGCGCACAGGTACGTTTTCAATTCACGACCAGCCTTTCTTTTATTTGCCTCGTTTACTGCTCAACTTTTCTTCTACCACACACCATAATCCACGTCCTGAACGTGCAGGGACCGAGCATAAGTTATCTGATAAGCAGGTTGACTTGCTGGTATCTCCCGACTTCCAGCGGTTAATCAGCCCTGGTTCCCGAATAAGGGGGCGACACAAGGAAACATAATCGGCTAAGCTTTCACCCAGCAATCTCCTCACCACTGTATAAGAACGAATCCCTCCCACAAGCATCAACGGTACCTTACTTTGCGACTTATAACGGCGGACTGCTTCGCCATAATATATCTCCTCTTCCTCAGTTTTTAATAACCCCGGCCTTGCAGGTCCATAATTACCTGAGTATTTGATAAGTCCGCCACTCAACTCTATGGCGTCTATCCCAGCATTCTCAAGCATTGCTACTGATTCCAGCATATCGTCAACTATCAAACCGCCATCAACAAAATCCGCAGTATTTAACTTTACCATTACTGGATAATGTATACCGACCTCAGCCCGCACCCTCTGTAATATTTCCAGGACAATCCTGGTTCTTCCGGTAACACTTCCTCCATAATCATCATCTCTTTTGTTATAAAAAGGAGAAAGAAACTGGCTCATCATAAAACCATGTGCCCCATGAAGTTGAATGCCATCGAAGCCGGCTTCCTTAGCCCGGAGAGCTGCGTGCCCGAAATCTGATACCATACGACCGATATCTTGCCCTGTCATCTCCTTGCAGAAAGGTCCACTCTCATTCTCCATAACCGATGGCCCCATGGGCTCCATTCCAGTCAGCGAAGCATCAGAATGACAACCTGCGTGCGAAATCTGCACGGCTATCTTTCCTCCTGCCTTATGTACCGCACCGGTCATCTCGCTGAGTCCAGAAATGCACTCATCGCGGTCAATGCCCAGTTGCCATGGATCTGACTGTCCTTTTTTGTCCACATAAGCAAGACCCGTAATGATTAATCCCACCCCACCCCTGGCAAGCTCCACCATTAAATCATTTAATCTCGAACTAGTAGTACCGTCTTCATTGGCCAGTCCTTCCCATGTAGCCGAACGAACAGACCGATTCGCCAGGCTCATATTCTTAATTTGGGTGGTCTCAAAAAGTGTCGCCATTTTGCCCTCCTAATTATTTATCCAGGTAAATTCAGTATCAGCTAAACAGACTAAAACTAACTTAGACACACACTTACTTACCGGTTGACTTAGCTTCCGTAAAGCAATATAGATTATGCTCTTCCCTTGCTGTCTTCATGCACAAATTACAGGAAATACAGGTAGCCTTACGCACATCCCCAGCCTTCCAGCGATTAATCAATCCCGGCTCCCTGATGAGAGGACGAGCCAGTGAGATATAATCAGCCATACCGTCAGCTACTAATTTCTCAGCCATCGAATAGGAACGGATACCGCCCACCAGCATCAGGGGGACTTCGATTTGCTGCTTGTAGCGCTGTGCCTCCTGGCGATAATATACCTCTTCTTCCTCGGTGTTAATCTTCCCTTCCCTAACCGAGCCTTTTTTACCTGAATACCTGGTCCCTCCACTGAGTTCAATGGCATCAATACCTGCCTCTTCGAGCATTGCTGAGACCTGCAGCATTTCATCAACACTAAAACCGCCATCGACAAAATCCGCCGAATTCATCTTTATCGTCACCGGATAGTCGCCACCTACCTCTGACCTTACCTTCTCCATTATCTCGAGGACAATTTGTGCCCTGTTTTCAACGCTTCCACCATAATCATCTTCCCTCTTATTATAAAAAGAAGAGAGGAATTGACTCATCAGGTAACCATGGGCCCCATGCAGTTGGACTCCATCAAAACCTGCCTCTCTGGCCCTAATAGCCGCATGTCCGAACTCTGCAACAACACGCTTGATATCCTTTATAGTCATCGCCCGGCAGAAAGGGCCCTCCTCGTTCTCCATCACCGATGGACCAAAAGGTTCCTGCTCTGTCAGCGAAGCATTGGCATGGCAACCGGCATGTGCCAGTTGCAGGATTATTTTGCCATCTGCACTATGAATAAACTCAGCCATCCTGGAAAGCCCATCAATATAGCGGTCGTTGCTCACGCTAATTTGTCCCGGCCCAGCCTGCCCGTCACGATTGATATATGCATGACCGGTGATAATCAAGCCCACGCCTCCATGGGCAAGTCCAAGCAACAAAGCATCTATCTCCTTGGTAGAGAACCCTTCTTTGTCCGCCATCCCATTCCACGTAGCTGAACGCACGAAGCGGTTTTCCAGTACCAGGTTGCCAATATTAGTCCTGTCATAAAGTCCCTTCATTATCAGTCCTCCAGATATTAATTTCTAATATAATACCAGATTCTGCTGCCTGCCTTGAGCAAAAAACAAGTATAATGATTGGAATTGTACAGAATTAATGACGCGGACACCAATCCTTCCCCTTTTGTCAAAGAAGTTACCCCTCTTTGACAGCTCTCCCTGTGTAAACAGAATTCTGGGACTGGAGGCTTCCTCCATGCTTGCCCACCAAACTCCCGGCATATAGAATTGATTGGAGGTAAATAAATGCGCATAGTATTGATGGGACAGGCGGCTTTTGGAGAGAAGGTTCTCCAGAGCCTGATTGATAGTGGAGAGCAGGTGGTAGGAGCATATACCCCTGCCGAACCTCCAGGGAGAACGGACCCACTGAGGCAACTGGCAATCCAATCTGGTATTCCTGCTTTTCAACCAGTAACGATGCGTAGCAACGAAGTATACAGGCAATATAGCAAGCTTGAGCCAGAGCTTAATATTATGGCATTTGTAACCAGTATCATTCCGGAGTGCATCCTTAATTACCCCAGGTTAGGGACCATACAATACCATCCCTCCCTGCTGCCAGGACACCGCTGGTGGCAGCGCCATCAACTGGGCCATAATCAAAGGTGAAACCCGCACAGGCATCAGCATTTTCTGGCCTGATGAGGGAATAGATACGGGGCCTGTACTTTTGCAGAAACAAGTGGATATCTCTCCTGACGATACTGTAGGCACACTTTACTTCAACAAGCTCTTTCCCCTGGGAGTGGAAGCAATTATGGAGAGTATAGAGTTGATAAAGAAAGGGATAGCTCCATGTATTCCACAGGACGAAACACAGGCAAGTTACGAAGGACTATGTACTGGGGAAAATACGTTAATTGACTGGAAACGGCCCGTAACAGAAATCTATAACCTTATCAGAGGGGCTGACCCACAACCAGGCGCCTCGACCAGGTATGCCGACTCGAGCTTAAAGCTTTTCTCCGCGGAGCTAATTCACGAGAATTATAGAGGGCTCCCCGGAGAGATAGCCAGGATTAGCGAACAGGGTTTCGTTATATCTGTCAATGATGGAGCGATACTGGTCAAGCGAGTGCGGCCTGAAGGTTCCCGGAAGATAGAGGCGGCAGATTTTGCCCGGCAGGCGAGTTTAACTGTTGGATGCCGACTTGGCTTTTAACCAGAAAAGTTGTCTGCTTAAGGCAAACTATCGGCGCATTAGAGCGGCATTACCCTGGGCAATATAGCCAATTATTCCTTCCGACCCGGTAATAAGCGCAGTCTGCTTCATTTGTATTCAAATGCCTTTCTGGATACTTTCAATCTCTTTGCCCTTAAGCCTGTATTCATGCCGCTGTTTTTATCAATCACTTGAGATAGGGGGAGGGTATGCCTTATAATCATGTTTTAAGTAGCTCTAATGAGAAAACAAACTATAATTATAGTAATCAGCCTGATAAGCGTTCTGGCCCTGCTCTTACCTGCTGGCTGTGATCGTAACTATAACCCGACGGCAGAGAATGCCCAGGGGGAGTCGCAATCTTTCGAGCCTATTACTATATCTGGAGAAGGGAAAGTCAAATCCGACCCGTTCCAGATTCCTGGTAGGCAATGGATGGTTGACTGGTCATATACTTCTGACACCCCTGATAAAGCAGTCTTCAACGTCTTCATCTATCTAAACAGGCGGATACAATATTATGTCGCAGAAATCAAGCCATCAACTGAAACAAGCGGCTCGCAGGAGATTCATTTCGGTCCGGGCGAGTATTTTATCGAAGTATCTCCTTATAATATCAATAGCTGGGAACTCGTTATCAGGCCCGTATGAGCAAGCCCTTTCGTATATTTTAGCAACCATATGATGCCCACCGGCGAAACATCCCAGGGCTACAGCTACTAACAGGTTATTCTCACTACAGGTATGATGTCAGGATTTTCCGTAATTCTTTTCATTCAAAAGTCACCACGGCCTGAATCCACGGTGTTTCAGGTTTAAGGAGTTCCTGGAATACGTCCTGAATGTCTTCCAGCGGAGCGAGATTTGAAATAATCGGCTTGACATTTATTTTCTTCTTTTCCAGGAGTTTCATAGCTATATACCATTCCCCAGCCAGTGTTCCATAGGAAGCTTTCATCTCTACTTCTCTCCCCACCCAATCAACAGGGGTACAACTAACTGGCTCCCATGCCAGGGAAACAACTATGACTCTACCTGCTACTCGCAATGAGCCCAGTGCTTCATGTAGCGTGGCATGAGCACCCGCGCATTCGAATGCCAGGTCTACCCCAACGCCAGTTTTACGAGTTATCTCCTCTATCACTTTTTCCTGCATGGGATCAATAACCACATCTGCTCCCAACAGGGAAGCAACCTTCCTCCTGGCGAGATTGGTTTCAGAAACGAATATATCACCAGCCCCGGAAAGGGCGGCACATTGCTGGACCAATAACCCGATAGGGCCTGCTCCAATCACCAGTACCCGATCGCCCAGTTTGATAGACGAAAGCCGCACCGCATGGAGTGATACGGTCAATGGCTCTACAAGACAAGCCTCCAGGTTGCTCACAGTCTCCGGTATTTTCATTAGCCTGTCAGCATCTATTGCCATAAACTCTGCATAAGCACCGGGCCTTTGACCTGACATAAACCCTCGCTCCTTTGCACTGTAACGTGGCGGATAACGGAAAATATCCTGCACAGGATTAACTTTTCCTCCCGATGGTGCGGCACGGTCCCCAACTTGAAAGTTCTTTACCTCGCTGCCTATCTCTACAACCCGGCCAGAGTATTCGTGCCCCATGATAGTCCCGGGTGACATCATTCCATAATGGTATCGATGAAGATCAGACCCACATACAGCACAGTGAGTTATTTGAAGTAACACGTCGTTAACGCCTGGCTCTGGTCTGGGAACCTCCTCTACTTTTAATACGCCTTTTTCCTTAAATACAGCAGCTCTCATGCTCACTCCTCCGGCTCTTTTTTCAGGATGTTCAATCTAGTTGACGAACTCTAAATAGATACTTTTCTTTTTTATCAGGCTGGGGTCCATGGCGCAGGGGGATTCCCTTGTGGATCGGTAACAACATCTATGACAACTGGCATTGCAGCCGACAGGGCCTGCTCCAGTGCTCCAGCTATTTGTTCCGGTTGTTCCACCCGTATCCCCAGACAACCTATTTCATCAGCTATCCTGGCAAAATTGATATTACTGAAGCGATAAAAACTTTCCCTATTTCCTGGTCTATCGCCATAGGCAGCATCAACTCCATTCGCACATTGCATTAATCCTGAGTTATTGTTTACCACGGTGACAGTATTGATTCCATACCGCCTGGCGGTCTCTAGTTCACTAAGGTGATACCAGAACCCTCCATCTCCAGTGAAACAAACCACTGGCCTGTCAGGAGCTGCACATTTGGCACCAAGAGAGGCAGGAAAAGCCCAGCCAAGGGATCCGGCGGCTCGAATATAACTTTGTCCCTGATTTGTAATATCCACCATAGTACCTGTCCATATACCGGAATAGCCTGTGTCTACTACAAGAATGCCATTTGGAGGAAGATAGTTAGTCAGTACCCCGCAAAGTCTCTCAGGGCGTATTGGTACGTCCCTGGAATTACGCAATGGCTCCAGTTTGTTACGCCACTCTTGAACCAGACTCCGAGTCCTGCTTACCCAGCTATCATCAACTGCCTTGCGAGTAACACTAGTATCAAGCGTGTTTACACAGACCTTTGCATCCCCGATAATCGAGACCGTGTTGGGATAATTTCTCCCCGGTTCCGAAGGATTGATATCAATGTGTATTATCTGCGTACCTGGTCGTGGTATTCTCCACATATTAGTCACCTGGTCACCAGTACGGCTTCCTATATAGAGTACCAGGTCCGCTTCGAACACTATTTTATTAGCACATGAACGAGAATAGGTACCTACCGACCCTATACTAAGGGGATGATCCTCTGAAATTATCCCTTTTCCACTAAGAGAAGTGGCTACTGGAATAGTCATTCTTTCGGCAAGTTTCACGATTTCGGGGCCTGCTGTAGAGGCAGTTGCCCCTCCTCCGGCGACGATAACAGGTCTTTCTGCGTTTTCCAGGAGCCGTGCTGCTTCCTCCACGCTCTCTCTTTCAGGTGCTGGACGATAAGGAGGATAGAAAGAGAAAAGTTTCTCATCAACCACTTCCATGTTCGCCTCGACTGTTTCAAGGCTATCTTTAATATATTCCATAATATCAAGGTGCACCGGGCCCGGAGAGCCTGTAGTAGCTTCACGAAAAGCTTGTCGCAACAACTTAGGCAATTGCTCCGCTACCTCAACCTCTACGTTATATTTGGTGACTGCGGCAAACAGAGGGCTATGGACGATTTCCTGATATGCGTTGCTATAGCGAGCAATCGGAGGCCTGTGTCCTGTAATTGCTATTACAGGTGACCTCGCTAAAAAGGCATCCTGAAGTCCGGCGGCAAGATTGGCAGCTCCAACCGATTGAGACAAACAGATACCCGGTCCATGTCTCACTCTTGCATATCCATCAGCCATATAAGCCGCCGCTTTTTCCGTATGAGCCATCACTTTATTGATACCCAGAGTTTCCATCTCAATCAGGGTCCTTCTAAGAACCGCTTCGACATAAAAGACATGCGTCATTCCATAGCTCTTGAAGGTCTCGGCAATAAAGCGAGCCCCTGTCATCCTGGATGGCACCTGCAGCTTGTTTTTCTTCTTGCTATTATCCATAATACTCACCTTCTCCATTCAAATATAGTAACCACTCTACCACAAAGAAGATAGATACGACACCAGTGTTACTTTTCCCCTTCGGTATGATTTTTATTGCTTTGCTTGCGGAGTATTGTACACAGTGAGTTATAGTTAAGCAA
>SDBU01001949.1_pt1 | contig 28352 bp, 42 predicted proteins | sample 2277071 | NCBI WGS metagenome assembly SDBU01 (sample SAMN10397929, study PRJNA504765) | marine sediment metagenome | isolation source: marine sediment core GS08_GC12, 126 cmbsf | place: Arctic Ocean: Gakkel Ridge, Loki's castle | collected 2008 | reverse complement strand
ATCTATAGCTACACCCGCAAAGGGCACATGTAGATATTGTTCGTTTTCTCCACCGTCAACCCATGCTTCATCCCACAAAGGTTCTCCATAGTCAGCGTGTAACTTTATACGCTTAACCGGCCGTCTGTCGTGAGTCTGCTTGCCCTCTCGTATATTCAGGGCTACTGGACTATTACACAATAGGGGTAGTTCTCTCATGGTTATTCTCCTATCTTATAAATTCCGGTTTATGTTCGTCGCTGCAAAAATACGTGTCCTTGCCCTTAACCGAGGTGTATCTGGTCGAGGGCTTGCTGCATTTCCAGCATATAAATTTACTTTTGGGCAGTTCCATTTCCCACCAACGATTATTAATCCAGGCCTGAAAGTGCTTCCACTCCGGCCTGAATTCACCATTACAATCAGCGCGCCACTGTATCTGAGCTTTAACTGCGACCAGAAGCCGCGGCAGGACTTCTTTTGCGTTAAACATAGCCTTGCCCGGTAAAGGATGTTTACTCCGCCATATAAAATTGGCATATTCCGACTCGTTGCCCAGCTTGCTGCCAGGGTACAGGGTGCGAGCGAGGTTGAATATGTCTTTATCGTTCATTTTGCAGCTCCTCTAAAATTCCAGGTATCGAACAAAAGGCCGCATTCCAGGCCGTCCTTGTCCTTGCAATTTACCCATTTAGGACGTATGATGGTGGCGATGAAGGGATTCCCCCGATGGGCGTGGTTTTTGTGCGGGGGATGTTTTTCATAAGCATTGAATTTTGTGCCTTTATCCATTGGTCTTATTCCTTAAATAGACTATACACTTATATTTGGAATACCTGCAAGGGTTAGGGCTTGGTCAAGAATATAGGTGTCTTCCGAGCCGTCATATAACTCCTCCGCTTCGTCGTATTTTTTCTCTTCAAATTCCTCGCTTTCGTCGGAGTCAGTTTCGACGCCTTCTGGAAGTGGCCCGTGATACTGTAGATTGGTCTTGTCATTATCAAGCATTAAAACCCAGTCTTTTAATTCGCCTGCCTTGAATGCCTCTGATAACTCTTTAAGATTTTTGTACTTTGCCATTTTCTTGTTCCTTATCAATTATATCCTCTATACGTTTCATTCTTTTCTTCTGACATATCAATACTCAAAATTGGTTTCGATTAATAAATGTTCATACCCAATTTTATAAAACTGTTCCATTGCTACCATAGCCAAATCTCTGAAATCTGTCGGTATTCTGTGTTTCAGTTCTAATTCCTCAAGGACGGCCTCGCCATACTTCTCGATTATAAACTCTCGATACTCTGTCGGCGCACCACCTTTAAAACCATTACAGGGCTTGCATTGTAAATGTACATTTCGTTCGTCAAAGTAAACTCCACTCCCTCCACCTATTCCACGGCCCTTAAAGTGTCCTGCGTCCATTCTTATCCAGGACTTGACCGCGCCACAGGTGCAGCATTGGCCTATAACGTCCTCTGGACGGATAAACTGGCCCAAGTCAACTCCGTGCTCTTTACAGTAGTCTATCGCGTCCCTGAGTCTTATATACCTGCTCATCGCGTCGCTTGCTTTTTTCTTTGGTGTTTTGGGTTTTCTTTTTTTAGCTTTTTTAGCCATATTTATTACCTTTCAACATGTCGTCTTGCTCCACCTGGGTTGCTATTAGATTGTGCCATTTTGTATCGCCTGTTTGCTGTATCAATTCGCTGGAGATATGCCTTGTCTTTTCTTTTCTCTTCAAGTTTTAGTCCACCATTTTTTGTGTTTATAGCTACTTTTTGAATAACCGTACATTTACGGCCTGTTGCCCGAATATCTTTTGCTATTTCACGAATCCGGATAAGTGCTTTTGTGCCTGATTCAAAAACACCTGGGATTGTATCTGTGTTTCCATCAATATCGAGTGTCATAATTGTATATTCATATCTTTGAGGTGCGCCAAAATCCTCTCCGTAATCAACTTTTAAAATTTGCAGCTTCCTTATTTTGTCCATCCATTTCATATTAATTATTCCTGCCCCCCGCTACGAGCGAAGGGCGTAGTTAATGTCCAGCTTATGCTGGGTTTCTCCAGTTCGGGTCGGCTGGTGGAACGTGGCAATTAAGCCATGTAGCCAGCCACTTAATACAAAAATCCTCAAAGGCAGAACATTCAGCCATATTCATTTCCGCCTTGTTTACAAACTCACCTGTCATCGCTGCGTATCTTAATTTCAGGAAGTTGTCCATATTCTCTAAAGTTAGTTCAACTTCTATTTCCTTGTCACCCACTTTAATCAACAGACTGTAATCTTCGTTTTCTGCGAAAGCCTCGACCGCTTGTGGTAGTATCACGGCATAGTAATATCCAAGCTGTTCAAGGCTTTTAGGCTTCGAGACTTTAACTATTGATAGTTTGCATTTCTGGCCGTTTTTATAACCACTTACCAATTTGCCTATGGCAACCCAGTCTAAATTGCCGAGCATTTCTGTTATTGTGTGGCGGTTAGTTTTTGTGAATGGAAAGTCCATCAGAACGGGATGTCCTCCGTTTTACCTGTCGCTTCGTCCATATCAGCTTTGGTCGGCAATGGCTTCTCGCCTGAACCACTGTCCTGTTTCGTAGTATCTTGCGGGACAAATCCCCATCGGATTACACTACAGACCTGTTTGGAGCGATTAGAGCCGTCTTTAGCTTGCCATTGCTCTGTCCTGAGTGAACCTGTTAATTGTATAGGCTTACCTTTAGTGAAATACTTATTGAGCGATTCGCCTTGTTTGCCCCAGGCTACACAGTTAAGAAAACACTTCTGTTCCTTGTCGCCGTACTTCTCACTTGTAGCCACGCCAAACTCACACACCGCCGTTTGTGACGGAGTGTAGCTTAACTTCGGGTCGCTTGTAAGTCGTCCTACTACGTTTACTGTTGGAAGCATGATTGTTCTCCTTTAAAATTTAGACATGCAAATTCACCAAATAGTTCTTTTGCCGCTACATCATATGCTTTAGCGGCTTCTTTTTCATCGTCAAAATAGCCTAAATAAGTCTTTTTATGGGCTTTTATACCAATCTGCGCGCGCCACTTGTTCTTTTTACGGGAATAATAAATACCTCGATATTTGCTTGACCCACCTCTACTGAACCGTTGGTTTTGTAAGTTTTGAGAACGGGTACAGACCCGTAGGTTACACCTTCTATTGTCGAGACCATCGTGGTTTATGTGGTCAACTTCCTTTTGTTTCTCGGGGCGGAGAATTTGTCGGTGCATATACCTCGTAGTTTGTTTTGGTTTGCAATAAATCTTTCTCGCAGCGTAAAAAGTTTTTCCTAATTTTGCTGCGAACCATTTGTGTTGACTTAACAACTCAAAATCTTCATCATCAATTAAAGCAAATTTGCCTTGAGTAAGTGGTATCTTTTTCATAATAACTCCAATAAAAGGGCCAGACGGAGTTGCTACGCAGATTGAGATTGCTCCCGAATTGCCTCCGAATGGCCTTATTTGATTGTTTCGTTCTGCGTAGCATACCATCATATTAACCCTTTATTGGAATTCGTCAAGATAAAATTAAAATTATTTTTGTTCTTCCACAAGCTGATTTAACCAGCCACTGCCGATTATCCACGCAGCAATAGCACCTATTGTTTTTTCTTCGGTGGGGTATTTGCCTGTTTGTGCAAATAACAAAGCTGTTAGCTTTCCCCTGTCAATTCCTTTGCCGTCCAAATCTTCCTCAAGCGTTACGGCAACTTTGTCGATTATCTCCACTTGTTTCTTCGTGGGTTTTTTAGGGGTTGCTTTTGGCTTAGGCTTATCTGAGTTGTCCTGTGTGTCTGCATCTTTGGTATCGTCAATCAGGAAAAGACCATTTAAGGCATACTTGCGGGCATAGCTTGACGCTGTGCCGGTTATCTGAGATTCGTCCATACCTTTTTTAGCTAAAGATTCTCTGGCGAAAGCTATTGATTCAACAATTTCGTCGCCGTCTTTTAATTGTACAATAGCCTTTATATAATACCTGTCGCCGACTTGAACAATATTATCTGAGATTACGAGTATGGCCTTGCCAAGCAACGGCTTCACGGCCTCCAGAATATCCTCACAACTTCGATACTTGTACTTGCCGAAAGCATTGAATTGACCTTTTGGGGCTTTCAGGTTTTGTTGGATTTCATTTAATAGTTTCATGTTTTTCTCCTTTCGTTAATCCCCCGGTATCAGGTAAATGAGAAATATGGCTTGGGTCAACGTCGGGGTCGACCTCTCTTAAAAGCCCAGATAAAATATGTGCCCAATCTTTTTCGTTTCGAGCTTTTGCAAAATCAACCCCAGTCATTATTCTGGCGATTACTGCTCCAAGCGAATCAAGAGGAATCCTGTATCCTCGTTGATAGAATTTCAATATCCGAAGCATTGACCCGCCAACTTCTTCTATTCTTTTGGGTGAGCAGTACATAAGTCTTTTTGAAGCAAGGTCTTGGTAAAATCTTTCGTCGCACAAACTTTGCCAATTTTTGCCATCACTCCAAATCACGGCTTTTGCGATTGTAAAATCAAAGCTGGGTAAAACATCTTCAGGTTTTTCAAAATTCCACTTATGGATAAATTGAACAGATAGCCGGCCTCGACCAAATACTGTAAAAGCGTTTTCGGTTTCTATTATCTTGAAATCTTGACCCATCAAAGTTCTTGCGCATAATTCAGCGACATCTTTGTTTGGCGAAAACAAATCTATATCGCTTGGCTTTTCATTAGATATGCAAGCCCGAATAAACCCACCAGCCATAAATAGTTGATTTTTCTTTTGTTTCAACAACTTAACAACATCTTTTGGTAAACGTCTTAAGCACCAATGTAAATCTTCTTTTAGTAAGTTCATAGTATCTCCTAATTTCTGGACGCGATTACGTCCTCTGAATATATTTTGACTCCAGGAATTTCTTTCTTGCCCTTAGATGCCCTGACAATTTGTCCGATGTACTTTTCATCTGGTATCATGTATTCTCTTGGAAGTTTACTTATATCTTCTATCTTAAACTTCCAGACTTTCCTTGTTGAAATACCAGACACCTCCTCAACCGTGCTTTCGACAGTTGGGGCTATGGCAGTTGTCGCTTCGGCCTGAGCTTTCAATTCTTCGGCTTTTGCTGCCGCTGCCGCTTTTGCCTTGTCTGTTTTAAGCGATTCTGCTCTTGCCGCCTCTTTGTCGGCTTCCCTCTGTAATCGTTCGGCCTCTTTACGTTGAATCTCGGCCAGCTTTGCTTCTTCTTCACGTCTAATCCGCTCTTGTTCGGTTTGCCAGCCTATCATAGCTTTTTTAACTGCTATTTCTGCACGAGCAAGATACTCAAGAGGTTCTCTGAAAAAAGCAATAATCTTCTTTTTGCTTTCCTCGATAGGCCGTGTTAAACTCATTCTGGTATCGTTGAGTTCTTTGGCTTTGGCTTTAATTCTCTTCAAATCATCCGCCGAAGCCACATACTTTTCTGTTGTGTCAATAGCATAATCAAAATAACCATCAGACAGTACTTTTGTTTCTGCAATCTGTATTTGCACGTTTTCGGGTAATTTCGTTTCCATTTTTTTTCCTTTCGACTTTTATTCTGCCACTTTAATTTCAAAATAGTTAATTGCCGCCGCTTCTCCGATTACATAGAGCAAATCTTCTTCACCGTGATAGTTGATGAGTTCTTCTATCTTCCATTCATCCAACAACCCATCGCCAAATCGTTGCTTGCAATCTGTTTCACCTATGCCGGATTTCTCAAATATCTCATCAGCATCCAGATTATCAATAACTTCTTGCTCGTCAACTTCTACTTCAATTTTCATAATCTTTTCCTTTCAATAGGGAATATTCCCTTTAATTTGGTTAACCAATTCTTTTAATTCTTCAACAAAAACATTAACGCCCTCTTTTAAGACGTTGATATATTTTTCATCTCGCTCAATTCTTATGCACCAAAACGGCCTGTCTTTAACTCTGGGGTCAAAGCTGACAAAATCCCACCACTCCCGTCCTGTAACCCAAAGATTGCCTTGTACTTGCGGCCTGTAGCAAGCCGGCAACTTGTTTTCTATGATATATCGAGCATGAGTTGACGGGTAAGGACATTTGATTTCGATACCACCACTATCGCCTATTAAACCGTCCGGCGAACATCCTATATTTTCATTAAGTTCAACGAAGCCAACTTGTGAGACGGTAAGATTGTTAAGTTGTTCATAATAAACTCTGGCCTGCCCCTCTACTTCTTCCCCTCTTTCCATTGTTTTATTGCTATAGCTCTCGTATGGCTCACCAGACAATCTCTCTCCGAGCAAACGATACATATAGGTTTTTCGACCAGAACCCTTGCAAAGAACATCAGAAAAATGGCTTGCAGAGACTTTGCCAAGTTTAGCCATAAACCATTCATCAGAACCTTGAATACAATCTATTGTGTTCATTTCATATTCTCCATAGATTCAATTCCACACTGTCTATCATAGGCTATATCCCAGTATTTAAAAGTTTCAGGTCCAGGCTTGCCATCAACTTTAACAGGATGGCCCAATTCCACAAGCCATCGCTATATTCCCATTAGTGAGGGCAATCTTATATGAACCCCGCAAGATGAACAATTAGCCCCGACCCTTGAACCATCCTCCGTGGGGGCGAGGCTGGGCGCTCCGTCTGGTTTTGTGTTTAAAACTAAACCACCTATTGAGAAACCAAGCACTATAAGTAAAAACCCAATAAATATATTTATCTTCTTATTAAGATTCATTCTTTGTTCCTTTCTTAAATAGGGCGGCGACCCGTTCGGACAACTCAATTCCACATCGGGCGAACCCGGTTATTACTCAGCCCGCCGCCGTTTTATTTATCTTCTAATAGTGCTGTTCTTAGTTTATCTGCAAACTTCAGGGCCGTGGCAGGGTCAACTAACCCACCGGTTATCTTAATACATTTGCCCTGTTTTTCAGCCCACAGACTGTTACCTGTTAATTCAGATTCAACTTTAATTTCTTTCATTTTGTCTCCAATAGGTCTGGGTGAGTGTGGATTGTGCCGATTACTTCAAGACGATTTGCAATACAGGGTTGGTTTTTTATTTGTGTCCCTCCCATCGACCAAAGAGGTTGAGGCCATGCTCCAGCACAAAACATTCCACATTGAAATACAACTTTATATCTTGATTGTTTTATGTCAAAAGTATTGTTGCTTTGCGATAACACTATATCCCCCTCATATATCTCAACCTCTGATTTATCCAAAAGACCCGTAAACTGTTCAACTATAAACTGGTCTTTACATTCTTCGCTTGATAATTTGTTATACTTTTTATGAATACAAACGATGTTACCATTTTCAGCCAAAATGCTACAATATGAAGTTAAGTTTTCCAATGTGTCTTTATCCCAAATTCTGAATTTTAAATCTCTTTGTGAACCCATAATTGTTTGTCTCCTTTACCATTTCCACCATTTAGGTTTCCAATATCGTTTATCATAAGTACAGGTCAAGTCCCAGCCCACTTTCGGGTGCTTGCAAGCTTGACTCCAGAAGCTATGCCATCCGCAATTCATACAAGTCTGTTTACTTTCAAAATCTTCAAGTAATTCATATTTCATTTTAAAAGACAAAACCCGGAAATTCAATTTCTCCACTTTGTACCATTTTGAAAATCTCATCACCCGATGGCTTTATTTTTTTGCAATTTTGGGCAGTATTTCCTACGCTTAAAACCTCAAATTGACCGTTTTTATGAATACAGATTCCAACTATTCCGATGAAATTATGGTTTTTCGCAAAATCAACTAACTCTCTAATTTTGGGTTCTGGATTCCAAGCCATTTTGTTTCCTTTCTTTATTATGTCAAGGGGCGGCAACTGTGTCAGTATTAAGCCACTCGCGTTAGCGGAAGCACCATCCCCTTGACGGTTGTATCGAGAATCAGGGCAAGATTTCAACTTACTGCATACAGTTTTAACGCTCTACTCAACGTCTCTTGACAGTTCCAGAGCCGGACCACTGGGTCCATCCCAGTATATGCTAACCGCCCAATGCGTTTCGCACACGCCGCCTGTTTCTCAAATACTAAGTTTTATAAAGAGCTATTTCTTGTTCTGTTTCTTCCTTGCTGTTCTTGCCATTCTGATTAACTTATGCCCTATTTCTTCAACGGAATCTATAGGGAAGCTAAAAGTACCCACATTATCTTCCGGCACAACCATATCTATAAACACTCCTTGGTCTTGCACAAATCTAATAAGCGAGCTTGTTGATTTTACCTCAAACTCTTCCAAGTCCTCGCCCTGGGCCTTGAGGTCGTCGAAGATGTTGCCGAATATAACAAAATCACGTCTAATGTCGATAGAGCAGTATCCTCCATCTTCTAATTCAAACTCGCCTTTGTTGTCACACCTTGCTGGATTTATAAATACAGCATTGCCGTATTCGGGATGATGGCCATAATCCCCGTGCCTCAACTCAGGCTTTTTCTCTTCGGGCTCAAACCGGCTACAGTTATCATTGCAATATTGACAAGGAGTTTTGTCGCCTGAATTGAATTTGCAGGCAGTACATTGAGTCTTAACTTCTTTTTCTTTAGCTTTCTTCTCAGCCTCAACTTTAGCCTTAAATTCTTCAATTTCCGCCACAAGTGCCTTAGCCAGTTCTGCCTCAAGCCTTGCTACCATCTTGGACTCGGCTTTGAGGAAAGCAGTGTGGTTGGCGTTGGAGGGGTCAAGTTGAAAGAGTGTAAGAGAGTCCACAATAGCAAACCATTCTCCTATACAATACCCACCACAATCTAATTTAAGTGGACATTTATTCCTATTTTGCTTTTCCCATTTGCAAAGAGCGCAATATTCGTCACTCGTACCGAATTTGCCCTCCTTTATCGCCACCAGCAAATCGACGAGTTCCATATCCCGTCCCTGTTCGTGATGTAGGATTGAACATTTTATGGCTGGTATCAGCCCCTGTTCCGCCGCTTGTTTGGCGTCTTGTTCTGTTATAAGGTTCATTTTTGTTCTCCTGTTATTATATTCCAAATTCTTTTTAATTTTGATGGTTTTTTTGTTATATCTATTCTTTTCGGTTCTGGGCATTCCATTTTTTGACAGCAATATTCAGGAAATTTCGGGTAAATTATTATTCGACCTCGCTTGTATTCAGAAAGCATATATTCAGGAAGGTTTTCTTTGTGCATCAGCCAACAATCAAGTGCTCGCAGATAACGACTATTGCCGCCAGTTTGCTGTGCTGAATTCCATAGCTCTGCATAAAATTCATACAAACTATTATGTGTAATAACCATTTTCGTCTCCTTCTTGCAGGGCTGGGCCTGCGGTTATAATTGAGTGTAAAAAGGATTCCTTTTGCCGTCAACCGGAATAACTAAAGCCACTTTCATATGTTCTTTTGGTGTATACTCAATGCCATCAGAATCTCGCCAAATCTTGCCATTACTAATATGACGGTATCCGAGAAATAAACATTTCGTAGGCTTAATAAGAGTTACGCCCCATTCTTTCCATAGTTGATGACCTTTATACGTTGAATGTCTCACCAGTTTAGTTTCGACTGTAATAGTATCTCCAAAATTCATTTTCATACTCCTTTCGGCAGGGCTGACCTGCGGTTAGTCAACTGATTCGATTATGCTCGCTTGTTTCCATATTTAAAATATAACACATAAAAACCCAAAGTCAAATTATTTTCTCAAGTTTTGTCAGAATTGAGTAGTTTACGCAAACATTTCCTAAGTCCAGCCATTTTCCTATGTAGGAAATGTGGTGATTTTAAGAAAAGGGGTGAGCCGTTGACCCACCCCCTCGGAGGAGGAAAGATTGGCCCCACGATGGAGGCCAGTGAATGTCTTTATGTTTCAAATATTTTATTGCGTGGATTTTTCTCTGGATAAACCCCAGCGTTTGGAAATTTTCTTAGGGCCTTGTATCGGTGGTTAGCTTGGCGAGCACTCATGCCGCCCTCTACACACATATCCCGATACAAACCGTCAATAAATTCTTTATGGTGCCTCGGCAACCTTGATTCTCTCATAAGTTGACATAGAGCGTCGTGTACTAAGCTGGCTACCTTACAGTATTTATCGGGGTTATAAAGCCATAGCGAGAGAATCCTGAGGGTTTTTTTATGAGGGATACTTGACCCATCCCAAGCATAGTGTTTTTTGACTATCAAGACACCTTTGTCAAGAGATATATAGTTATTCCAAGCAATTTCGTTAAGTAATTTAGGGATTTGTCGCTGTTCATCTCCTTCTAATCCGAATTTGTAGTGAGTTAGATATTTATATTTCATCCTAATCTCCTGTCTCAATTATCCCCATCGGCGTTATGGCCGTGATATTCTTAGCATCAGTCAGTAAGTCCCGCATTTCTATAGACTTATCACCAACCACGACCCTAATATAGGCCGCTCTGTCCTTAGTTAAGAATCGCGTCCGGCCTGCTGATACTTCCTCGATTACATTTCCTTTGGGGTCGAAGACGTATCTGGTGTAGTGCCAGGTAGAGCAACCAGCTATACAGATTGTAAGAATTGTACATAATAGATAAATTGTTGCTTTCATTTCGACCCCTTACAATTAACCATCATTTCTTTAATTGTGTCCTGCAACTCGCTTATGCGCCGGTGCATGGCCTTGACCTGCGGGGCGTAATACTCAATTACTTCCTTGATTCGGACGTCCTGCTTCTTAATCTTTTTCTCGGCTTCGGCCAATCTAAGGGCGAGCCTTTTATTTTCCTGTACTGCCTTGTTGTATTCTGAGGCTATGGTCATGCCACTTTGTACCAACAACATTTTTTGAATTTTATGCCCGAACCACACGGGCAAGGCTTGTTTCTTAAGCTGTTTTTGTGTTTAACCCGTAATTTTCCAAGCTGCGAACGACTATCTTTAGTATTAACCTGCATTTCCATTTTCTGTTTAAGTGTCATTAAAGATTCTTCAATCGACACACATTTTGCCTTTGTTATTTCATCTAAGGTATCCACTTCATCCATTGTTAAAATTCTTCCTGTTTCACTATTCATTTTGTTTACACCTTTCACATAACATATCAGAATTTATGGTATCTGTCCCACAGCCTTGACAGGTAACTGTTTCACACTGAGGATTATATTTTCCAGCCAATTTTGCTTCGAACGAAGCACGTCCCTTAATACCCCTGCCTCTATACCATCCTTTGGTTTTGTTCATTTTTTCTCTCTCCTTAAAGTACAAACCGGTTGGTATTTTGACTTTACTTTGAAATCACGGCTTATTAGTTCCATCTATTAATTCCGCTATTATTTTCTCTGTGTCCTCAAGACAATCTATGCACATAAGTTTACCTACGCTTGTCTCTATCCATATATGGACTAAAGGTTTGTGGCAAATTGAGCAGGTCATTTCAGGGCTATCACATAATAAATTACATAAAACCAGCTTAAAATTCCATGAAACATTGCCCATAATACAGAATGATATAGGCTCCACGATATAGCTACTGCCAATGCTGTACCGAGACTTATACCCGTGCTTGTTGCCGTTTTAACTGACATCCAATATCTCCACCAGTTCTATCAAGTCCTTGACCTGTCCTGTGTATATCCCCTTGTCTAATCCTGCTATATCATCGTGATTATGCTTTTGTAACTCACAGTACCCCTTCAAGTGCCAGAGCACCCTTTTGGCCGTGTCCTGCGGTATTACATCGTCTGGGGGCTGGGCGTATTCTTCGTCCATTATTCTCCTTTTCCCATTTGTTCTTCAAACTTACTGAGGGGCACGGCATAACAGGGAATAACGCCGTTGGATTCCTGTGGACAGCTTTTCATATAAGCACCATCCAGATTAAAGGTGTGACCTTTTAAATGCTTTGCTTTTGTAAACCTGATTGCATTATCACCCCTCCTGACCTTGCAACAGGCCACCAAAACCACTCTGTCGTGATACCTTGGACACCATATATCAATCATTATTCTCTCCTTTTAATAGTGGGCTTAGGCCCCGAAGAGCCTAACCCCAAGAATCAATTGATTCTTTAGCACGAATCATATATACTATACCACAGATTTGGCCAAAGTCAAATTCTATTTAAAAAAATATGCCCTCGCCCGAAAAATGAATAGTTTGACGAACGAATCGCCCTTTATAATATTTCGTGACGAGGGCTCTGGAGAGCTTATTTCTTCAATTCGGCCTTTATTTCATCAATGCCCTTAATTACTACTTCCTGTCTGGTTTCAATCCGGACAAGCATTTCCTTATTACTATCGACCTTATCGTCCATTACTTCTATTTTTGTAGTATTGCCATTGGCTTGTTTGCTGACATGTTTGATTTCAGCCTTAGAAAACCCGAAAGCTATGCCCCACGTCAGGACTATCCCCGCCGCTAAACCAACGTAGATAATTGTTCTCGTCATTGTTTCTTTTGCCATTATGTGCCTCCTACCATAATTACTGTTAAACTGCCATGACTAACATCTGCGTCATTGCTATTTGTTGTATTTTCCATCCAAAGGCTCAATTCTTCATTTCCATTAGGCAAGTCAATCATACATGAGCCTGACATATTTCCGGTATCTGAATTATTGCTAATAGTCCTGTGTGCTTCACACCTATCTCTCCTGAACGTTGTACTGTCAATCGTCAATCCTGCGTGTATCTGTGTATTTGCAGCACCAGTTACCATCTTGAAACTTAAATTCCATGTAATATGATATACTCCGGGCTTAGTGATTGTAACATGATGTTCTGTTCCACCTGTAGGGAAAGTCATTAAATTCAAATCACCTGCAAGCCAACCATCTTCGGCTGTAGCTGTTCCGCCTGTTCCATCGCCCTCAACTTCCGTAGGCGTGTTCATAGTAAGGGCAACCCTAATGACTTGTGTGCCATCGACATACATATGGCCATAGGGCAATCCTGTACTATCACCTGTCCAGTAAGTATCTGCATCTCTTTCTACAGTCATAAAAGTTGATGACCCTCCATCACCCAAGGTTATAATTCCGGGGCTTCCGTCAGTGCCGCCGGAAGTAATACCGCCCTGGCCGGGTATGAAGTTTATGCCGCCCCCGTCCCCACCGGTTCTCGCAGTTCCCGAAGTTGATGTTCCACCATTGCCCCCGTTAAAAGATACAGTTCCACCATCGCCACCGGCATTGGAAGTCGTAGAAGCAACAGCAGAACCACCTAATCCGCCAGTGAAAGTCATAGTAGTTCCATCGCCGCCAGAATTGCCCGCCACGCCCGCACCGCTCGAAACCGAACCGCCTGCTCCACCTGTAAAAGCGAATGAGCCTGCATTTCCTGCGAAATTCAGAGTCCCGCCGCTATTTGCATCGCCGCCATCTCCCACCGTAATCTCAAAGCGACCGCCTCCGCTTGCTACATTCGCGGCAGTGTCCGTTTTATCGCTCCCACTACCAGAAGTAATTGTTATCTGTTTGCCTGCATCTCCCGCATTAGCGACACCGCCTAGAGCGGTTAGTTTAATGGAATGTGTCGAAGCAGGAGTATCATTAAAAGTCATTCTCGTATTAGTCGTATCGATTGCGAATATATCACCTGCGTCGCCGTCTTGACGCAAGAGCAGGGCTTCTGTACTATCTACATCGACAATTAACTGGCCTTGTAAAGTTGTTGCGCCTGCCGCTATCGTGCCGGAACTTGAGTAATCTCCTGTGCCTGCACTAATATCAATATCAGTTCCAGTAATATTACCTGCCGATGTTAAATTAAACCCGCCCAAAGACCAATTGCCGGCCAAGTCCCGCGAGCCATCTGCAAGAAGATAGTCCGTTAGAGACTTAGTCTCGTCTATGGTCAGGATGTTGCCTGAACCTGCTATTCTTGGGTCTGTTAGGGCAAAGATTTCCATATTATTCGTTAAAAATTATCTCCTCAATAGCATCTTCTCTTGCAAAACTCTCTATATCTTCAAGCCACCTGCGCCGTTCATAACTTAAAGGCGGTAATTCCGAAAGTTCTGGATATTGCTTGATTTCTTGTTTAAGAAATTTAACGTACAACCGACTTAATTCATCGTGTTGTTCTGTGCTTAGTCTAACATCGCCTATATCTATTGGAAATTCCCGGACAGGAATATTGCTTTCTTTGAATAAAGTATAAGCATCTCCAAGACCTTTTCTTATTGTCCGAAAAGATTTATTTTTTATCTTCGTTAATCTGGCTGATGTCGAACGGGTCTGTCTTTGCATGCCCATTTCTTCTTTCAAGAGTTCAGTTTTGTCAATGTCATCGTTCTCTGCTTCCCATAAAACTTCTTCCTTTAGATAGACTGGTAATTCATCGTAACTTTTGCCGTGTAATTCCTGCGACTTATCCTCTACCATAAGTTCATATTTCTTTCGGGCAGACGGAGAAAATGTCTGAATACCTCCACCAGCAAAACCAAATGGCGTAATAGCTTTTATGCTTTTGATAGACTCAGATATTGTTTTGCCCTGCTCCTCGTATTCATTAAAGATTTTATCTTTGATGTCTGTGAAATAGAGGGGTATAAACTTGTCTCTTATGACTTTCGCCAAAACTATTGGGTCATCAATATCTTTACCGTCGAATGTTCTGCCAAAGGTTTTATCTATAATCAACGACCATAAGGGATTAAGTTTGCCAGCAAGATATTGCTGTGCAATCTCTGAAGCGATGTTGTCTTTTAGCAAACCCGTAGTTGTGTCTTTAGTCTCTCCCGTTACTAATCTTGCCATCATTACCTGAAGTTGCGTATCTCCCCCAAGAACATCAAACCTTGTATTGCCCACTCTTAATTTAAGAAAATCAGAACTTCTTGGGTCTTTCTCAACGCTGCCACCATTTTGTTCAAAGTAGTGAACTAATCTTTCGTATCGCCGCCATTTCTTAACTGCATCACCAGCAAGCAACCGTCTCATTGAATTGGGTGTTTCTCTGCCAAACATTAGTTCAGCGGCAACTTTATGTCTATTCCACTTTGAAGCTGCGAATCTTGGCGCAAACAATACGTCCTTGGCGGTTTCAGCCATTCCTTTGAGAACCTTATTAGCTTCTGCAATGTTATCAATATCCGCCCTGCCGGTCATATTATTTACATAAGCTGCCCATTTAGAAATCAGCTTATCGTCTGCGCCGCGACCTGCATTTTCTATTAACTGTAATCCTTCATCAAACCAATCTGCTCTGATTTGATTTAATCCATTAACATATCCCCTCTCAAAACCCTTTTTGAATCGCCCTATGACCGGAACTTTATCCAACCACTCAGCCATAAACACTTCTTCCCGCTGGGTCAGTCTTTTAACATCTCTCCACCTGCCAAGAAACAATCCATGCTCCGTGCCGATTTTACCCGTGCGAGTGAATCTAAGAGCCTCATCAATTTTATCCGCATATTTGGGTGAGATTAAAGACCTTGAAGCAACAGACCACGACCTTACCGCGTCCATTGGACGAGACCATGCACGATAATTGCCCTGTCTTAGCAGAAAAGAAAGCTCGCCGGTAGTCATTAAGGTTCTTGATGTATTGCTTAGTCCCTGAAGAGATTTGCTTCCGGCATCAAACAAATTGCCAGCAAAGCCAACTGGTTTTGATACGAACTTAGTCAACGAATCTGCAAAATTACTGCCAAAAACATCTCTTAATCCCTCAACTTCGCCCGGAGTAAGAAGTTCACCGTATTCATATAACTTAGCCAAAGCGTCTTGGGTATTTGTAGTTGTATATATTTTACTGCCACCAAAATCAAAATTGTCTATAGTTCGTTGGAGAACTGTTAAATCGTCAACCGCCTTGGCGGATACTTCAACCAATGGAGTAAAAGACTTCTCTGTGGCTTTAGTTGCTCCCGCCGCCCTTAATCTCGCAGCGTAACCCGGACCATACCCATCACCCTGAATATCATACATTTTTGCTGCCGCCGTTTTTCGTCTGGCAGTAATAACTTCTTTTTTCGTTAGACGGCTCGGCTTGGATTCTTCTATATAATCAAAGGTTCTCCTTACCGCGTCGTCAATATCCACTTGTGGGGGTTTTGTCCCTAATTTGCCGACTTTCCTAAATTCTACAGCGTCGGCGATAGCTTTCATTTCTTCGTCGTCAAGTTGACCGAGAAGTCGTTTGATTCCTTTTTTCTTGACTATCTCTTCGCCTGCTTCGTAAGCGTTTTTGGTTAGTTTGGCCATGCCCTTCTTGGCAAGTGTTTTAGTAGCTTTGGCGACATTGGCCTCTATTAATAATTCACCGACTAAGGTATAAATCCACTCTAAGGGTTCTAATTCAGGAAACGGTTCTGTTATCAGTTTCCCTATCGAGGGAAGTGCGTTTTCGGGAACTTCAGGGTCAAGTAATATTCCGGGAACTTTTGCCGCCAACTCTTTTGTTCGAGCAATAACTTCTTTAGAAGGTCTCGCCCTAACCCCAAAAAAAACAGGGTTTGTCTTGGATAAGTCTGACATCGCCACCCAGAAACCCTGACTTTTTCTAACATCACCGAATCTTTCCGCGGTAGCAGATGCCCCGGAAATGGCAAGAACAGAACGTATTAATCTGCTCGTATATCCCAGAACAAACGAAAAACTCTCTATCGGCCCTGCCCCAGTAAAATCACTTGGTTCTCCGGACAAAGGTGGTTCGGACGGGTCAAATATATCTCTCGGTTCAAGGTCGAATCTTTCAAATTCTATATCATTATTGAATCTGTCTTCTATTTCTCTCTGTGCAGTAATAGCAACGACATCATCTCTTTCGCTAACAAGAGTATCAATGCTTGTTGGTTCCGCGATTGCAGGCGGCTCAACATCTAATCTATCTAATGCGATTTCGAGGTCTTCTATACTCATTTTATAAGAAGCTCCTCAATTTCCTTATTAGTAAATCCTTCACTAACTGCTTGAACAATAGCCGTTCTGTTTCTTGCATCTGATTTTTCCCAAGTTTCAGCCGGAAAACCAAATGGTTTAACTAATTCCTGTCCTGATGCAGAAAGGAAGTCATTTATCCTCTGCGTCAAGTCTTTTCTTTTAATTGACTCCCATATCTTCACAGCTTCGGCTTTTGCTTCCTTGCCACTCGTATCTTCGATACCAAGGGTTCTTAATCTCTGAGCGAGGCCGTTGTTGTAAAGAATCTCCTGATGCTTGGCGACTTGAAGCAGGAATCCGGTAGTCGAAAATTGTCGCTTTTCTGTGGCGGTAAGTGTTCTCGCCTCGGAACGGATTCTTAGCCTCGCTTCTCTTTCAGTTAATCGAGCAGTTAAGGAATTAGAAACTATGGCTGTTTGTTCATCGGTGAATAAATCAACTGCATCCCTGCCGCCTTTGGCGATTTTGTCCATAGTCTCATCGAATGTAGTCTTGGCCATAATACTTCTACCGTCAGGAGTTTTTTGTCTGGCAAATTCGCTAAGTTTATTTCTTGCTTCGTTTATATCAATCTGTCCTGCTTCAATATCTATCAATACAGAATTCGCACCTTGCGAAGCGACTTTGCTATCTTGCAGCGCCCATGTTTTTTCAATGTCTCGCTTGTTCCTGTCATTAATATCTTGCTCTAATCTTCTCTTATTGGAAGCAGGAAGCCCGGAGCTTTGTATGTCAGTAATCGAAGCATCACCAGCAACAATATCATCATGTAGTTTAGTTTCCAATGCTGTGTTTTTGGCGTTAATTTCTTTTTCTGCATCGGCGGTTAGTTGGGATTGACGATTAGTAGCTGTGTTTAACAAAGATTGAATGTCGCCACTATCAAGTTCAGAGATAACTCCTTTGCCAGTTTTTCTTGCTTCTAATTCCGCTTCAAGAACTTCTTCTGTGGCAGCAGGGTCAACTGCAATTCTATCCCGCCAATCATCAAGAATATCTTGTTTTCTTAATTTCTCTCCCGCTTCGCGCGCAGTCTTAATATCATTCAAAACCTCAACTTTATCTTTGCCCATATTCGCACCATTGTCGATATATCTCCGAGTGGATTCAGCAATTTCTTCCGGTGAACCGGTACGAAACGCTTCGGTCAATGCTTCTGTTTGGGCATCAATAGTATCTGTTCTTAATTGACGCGTAGCGTCTGTTAATGCCTGTGCCGTTTCTACATCAGTATAAGACACAGATTTGAACCGTTCTCTTTCACGGGCGTCATCAGAAAATGGAAGTGCATCAACCTCCCCTGCGGCTTGTTCTGTTTGTTCGGCCCTGAATTTCTCCCACGTTTCTTGAGGATTAGTTAATTTGAAAGTAGCAAATTCAGTGTCTTTTTGTTTTCTTACTTTCGTAGCAAGAACAGAATTGTTAGCATCACTCATCTGTTGACGCTTTTCTCTAATCCTTTGTTCTCTTAATCTTTGAGCCTCTTCTTGTTTAGCGGTTCGCTGTTGAATTCGAGAAGTTGCACCTATAACATTTAATATATCCGCACCGATACCTGTCTCGCCGGTTCTTACATCTATGCTTGCGCGCACACCTGTAGTTGGAACTACCCCAAGTTTTTCCGGTGCTGTTTGTATTGGAAATTTAGCGATAACTGTTCTCCTTATCAAAAGCCGGTTAACAAAGTTTTGCCTTCTGAACCAAATTCTGTAGTTGCTAATTGTGTTGCAAACTTAATATTCGCCGCCCTTGCAGCAGTCTTACCTCTTTGTCTTAAAATCTTGCCTTGTAATCTGTCAAGTGTTGCCTGTGATTCGGCCCTGCCAGCTAAAACTTCACTCTCAAATCCTATAAGAATATTTTCAAGTTCAAGTTCAGCGGCTTGTTCGGCAGCAAGGTCGCCGGCTACGGGTGAAGCTAAACCTCCAGCAGTTGCAATAGAAGCGGTTAAGGCGCTTTTAACTCTTGCGGCTCTCTTGGCCTGGCGCTTCTGTTCAAAAGTACCCTTAGCCCTCTGAGCTTTCGCTTGCTGTTCCTGTATAGCGGCATTGAAATTAGCTATGTTCTGTGCAGACCTGCCCTCCGCCCTTTGCGCTCCTGCGCCACTTAGTTCCTCAAATAGTCCTGCCATTAGAAAGTCCTTTTATACATGAATACCATCTTGTCACCTATGAAGTTTTCCATATTTGATTCCCACTTAAAACCCAAATGCTCGGCGGTTCTTATTGCCTCTGGAAAGTCCAGTTCAATATACGCTTGCAACCTCTTAATGCCATGCTCTTTCACGAAAGATTCCATCCATTCTTTAATTGTTCTGTAAACTACTATCATATTATTACCGGCAAGATGGGTCAGGTCATACCACGTCCACGCTGTCGTAGCGTTGATGAACTTAAATCCACCAATGCCAAGGATTCCATCGTGTTCGAGAACAAATAAATATTCAATCTGTTCAGGGCATAGTTTCTGTATGCCCCTCGAAACAGAGTTCTCAGAGACAAAATCCAAATCCTCTTTTGTAGCTTCTCTAAATTTCATTACAATCCCAAACTTGTATGTGTTCTGTATTGAACGATTACCTGTATCACGCTGTCAGCAGTAGCGCCCGTGTAGGCGGCGGCATCGTTATAAATAACCAGCGCCTTGTTTACCGATACGCTTGCCGCCGAAATAACGTCCTTTTTAGGAATAGCTGTCGTAAAGGTATCTACAGTGGCATCAATAAAAGCGTTTGCTTCAATATCCTGAGATGCCTGTATCCCATTCTCGTCCACATAGCCTATAACTAAATTACCATCACCAGCGGCGTCATCGAAAGTAACAGTACCATAATCGAGAATAAGCGTTGCGCTTACGAACTCCAGATATTTAGTCGCTCCGGGCGCGGCCACTAATGTTATCGGTGTGGACTCAATCGCTCTTATTTCATCAGAGTCGATGTCAACTATTACTGTATTATCGATGCTTGTCGGTAATGTACTCGTTGACGAGACACCCTGAACACCTGTCATACTCCCGAATTTGTTAATGACAAATCCGACAGCGTCCGTCCACGTGATTGTATGGGCATTTAGTCCGCCTATCACAACAGCCGGAGTAGCAAAGCCACTGTCAATATCAGGAATAGCACAATTAATAAGAACCGCGGTAGTGTTCTCAGTTACTAAAGCCTGGAACGCGCCACCTACCCCTCCGGCAACTGTAGCTTGAACATTTATTAGAGTTACATTTCTTGAAAAATCCACATCACCGGTAGCGTTCCTAAGTTGTATCAAATGGTTTGTAACATTACCGTCGAAAGAATCAGCAACAGTAATATTTTCCAGAACTACACCCGAAACTCCCCTTATATCAATAGCACCGCCGTCACAAACTTCGAACAGCATATTACTCATTGAGTTCATACCGTCATCGCCTCCCGAAGTGCTCTCAATAGATATTGCAGGAGCCGACATATCCGTAGTCCCGTCGATTTGCACCCAATCAAAATGCCAGTTAAACAGATTTACTGTAGCATCAATCTCAAATACCGGTACTGACATACCACCTGTCGGTTGAGCTAATATCTTCACATTTGAAATCTTGAATATCGCAGGCCTCTCGCCAGCGGTGGTCATTGTAAAAAAGGATTTTGCAGGGTTATTTAGTGTACACCATACTCTCTCAACTTCGAACCAAAAAATATCATCTACTATTTCGAATATATGCCCGCCCGTATTATTAACCTGTCTGATAGAAACGTCCGCGATTCTTGTAAAAGACTGGGAGCCTGTACCGTCAGTTATGAATAGAGAAGTTGTATTATTATTAAACCATCTCGTCCCTCTCCCGCCATCGCTCCTGCCTGCTCCTGTGATAGTCAACCCATTAAGACTACCCGTGGTAAGGCCGATATTCGTAAAGTAGAAATCGCCGCCTCCGAACTCGACCCAACTACACCCTGAATCGATAGCGGACTGCACAGCAGTCGAATCATCGTCGGTGTCATCGCCGGACGCACCCCACCATTCCGGATGGCATTTATTTACAGCGTAAATTGCGAAAGTTACTGTACCATCACCGGAAAATCTCTGATAAAAACCATCATTAGATGTTGCATTTATGGTTAGGGTTTTTCCAGAATCAACACTGATTATCGCACCCTTGAGCATTACAAGATGAACTGTCGCGGCTATTGTAACATTAGCAGATATTTTGTACGTTCCTGGTGGAAATACGAGCCATTTGTTCGCCGCAGCCGTAACAGCTAAATTTATCGCCGCCGATTCGTCTGTCGCTCCGTCTCCTGTAGCGCCATAGGCTGAGTTCTTGACATTTATAACTGGAATACCCTGTAACGTGTCCATTGTCAATGCAGCAGTAGCGTCATCAAGGTATGTATCCGCAAACGCGCTTATTGTAGTTGTGGACGTATCAGTGGCGGACGACGCCGTAGGCGCTCCAGTAGAACTATCGAAAGACAAAAACTTGCCCTTCCTGTCAATCGAACTCGGCAGGTCTGCTATAGCTGAAGTCGGGTCTGTGTCTGGGAATTTAATCACCCTGTCGATAGAGTTAAAGTTCTCTATATCCAGTTTCCTGCTCTTGTCAAACGTGTCTTCTATGTTTTCAGCGTTAAATGAACCGCCTTGTGTCAAGTCAAGAGTTTGTGTCAGTGGCGTATTTCTTATAATATGTACCTGAGATGTCGAAGCTACAAACGGGGTAACGGTCGTTATCGAACCGCCCGACTCTCCGTTATTAGTAACGGTATAGTGGGTGGTCTCGGACAAAGCCGTTTCGACTCCTGTAGCGGTAACACGCGCAATTACGGTAATATCACTGTTGACCAGTATGGGAAACGAAAAAGGTACGGTCTGTGCCGCGCCCGTTCCAACTGCCGAGGTTCTATTGGTAAGATTAGATACTGTCATAATTTACCTTCCTGTTTTTTGTACTCTTGCGATTATCGCCCTTACTGTCAATGGCAAGGGAACTGAACTTGAAATTACTATATTATCTTCCGTACTGAATCCGCCGTCAAAAGACAAATTCTCCGAATCGCCGGTAAACAAATCAGGTGGCGAATCGTAATCCTCTGTGGTTCTAAAATCTATATTAGATGTATCTGTCCCGTCGCCGTATTCCGCAATGCCTGTTGCGAAAAAACTTATTACTAATTCCGAAATCTTCTTAATTGAACCGTGAGTAGTACCGCCTGCCGATGTAACATCCAGTCTCATTGGAGAGACTTTAGGAATGTAGGACAGTCCAACAACAGCCCTGTCACCAGCCTCGTCTATAGTTATAGAACCGCCCAATACAGTTTTACTTACCTGAACCGCTCCGTCAACCAATACAACAACCTCCTCGCCCTCTAAATGGTCTAAGTTGCTAATAGTAGTCGTTCCTCCTGTATCAATTATTCCAGCGTCAACAAAGAAAGCATTAGCAGAAGAAGTTGTCGAGCCAAAATCTCTCGGCTGCATTGTCTCTATGAATCTTGCGGTAGAACCGTTTATTGTCCTCTTGACACTCAAGGTTATTATATCCTCAGATGTACTTGGAGTTACAATTACCGACTCAGCTATTCCATCACCACCTAACGGATGTTCGGCAAAAGCCACTACGTTTTGTTCTCTCTCGTATGTCATTGAAATCAAATATGGAGAATTGGTTATGGTAAACCAGATAATTGAATCTGGGTTTCTCTGGACAGCAACACTCGTAATACCTCCGGATGTAATATCCTCGGCCAAAGCGGTCAAGTCCGGAGAAACGTATTTTTGTTTAACGTCACTAAAAGTATATTCCCGAACCTTGCGCGCTACGAAATCTATAAATATGATTGCTTCATTTACTTCTAAAGACTGTATGTTCGCACTGCCGAAATTAGTCTGTTTCTTTATATCGAAATTAGTCGGCGTAAGTGCCTGGTCAAGATTTGACGCCCTTATCCGCCATTCGTCTCCCGTTGTTCCTGTGGCTAAAGTCTCAAGCGAACCCAACCACCTGCCCCTGTTGGCGGTAGGAAGTCTAAGTGCGAAAGAATCGGAGTCATTAATGCCAGCTTCAAAATCTTCAAATTCTCCTATCTGACTCAGCCATATATTCTGCGCATCTGAATTAGAAAACCCATACACTGCACGTTCACCGAAAAAAGTAATAGCTGAAGGATACCCGCGTACCGCCGACCATGAACCCTCGGCCCAGCGCGTAGCCGCTGTATTGTCTGGGGCAGCTACCACGGAAGTCGCTGTTGCCGATATAGTAGAGGCCGTGGCGGTTATTCTATGGATACTGTCCTGAGTGCTCATATCTACGATAAAATTCGCTTCCAATGTACCGCTAATGGTTTCAGTTGCGTTAATTCTATACAGGACACCATCCGCTTCTTCTATATCAGATTTTTGTGCATTAAAAGAACCCTGACCTGCCGTGATAGTGGATACGTAAGTTCTGAAAGTCTCCCAGTTCGTACCATCTTCATTCCTCTGAATTTCAACTGTTCCTCCCCAATTACCGGAAGTGGTAAACGTCCACGAACCCTTAACATCTATTGCTTGTCCTATTATGCCAGTACCGGCTGATTTAGTTCCTTTTGTGACCGTCTGTAATCTCTTGTGAGTTATTTTGAATAACGAACCTGTATGTCCGTCATCGCCGGTAGTAAACGTAGCAGATGAAGCGGTTAAAGTTACCGTTCCATCGTCAACCATTATCTGCCCGTCATCAGTTCCATTTGCTATTGTTTCGTTAGCGAATACTGTGAGAGTAGTTCCGACGTAAGTAGTAGCGTCATCTGCGCTTACTGTATATGCACTATCATTGGCAGTTGAATCAGTAACGTAATATCTTTGGTTGGCTGGAAACAAACTTGAAATATCCGTTGCACTTTCTATTGTAAATTTTCCAATCCCAACTGCACCAGCGGTAGCTGTGGCTACTGTAAAACCTGTAACGGCAATCGTAACACCGTCTTTTTCTGCAATATCATTTCTTTCGATAAACGGTCCCTTATCGAAAGTAATCGTAGTCAAGGTAAATTCCGTAGGTGAAACTCTCGATAGTTTTCTCGGTGCGTAAGACGGATGAACAATCCACATAACGTCGGCGGATTGTTTGAATTGAAGTTGAAATAAATCCGCTTCGAGGTAAGGTGTAACTATATCAGTATCGACCGTTGACCCGTCAAAGTAAACATTAAGAATCTGGTCGCTAAATTCTAATTCATAAGCGATAGTAGCTGAAAAAATAAATTCTACCATTCGGGATTTTACATCAGCATCTTCTACGGTGGCGATAAACTTAGTACCAGGTCTGCGCGTTACGGGTCCGTAGATAAGAGGTATCATGTTGTCAATGATTCTACAACCTGACGAATACTTTTCAGTATCACTCCTCGTATCAACCAGAGGTGTCAGTTTGCCTGTATTAAAAGATATCGCTCCAAGATTAGCCATTTATTCTCCAAGCCCGTAGTTGTTCGTATGTTTGAAAGTGGACGAAGTTAAGCCGTCTAATTGGTCAGATAAAGTTTCCAGCGTGTCTCCATCTGCGCCAATTACATCATCTTCTATCTGAGTGTTTAGAGTAAACGGATTCAATTCAGCCGTTCCATCCCAATATTCTATGCCTCGGCCATGCGCCACGTCCGAGTCGGCGGGACTTCCACCTGCCTGTAAATAAACAGCAACAGGATAAACACCCGCTGCAATATTACTACTGGTATCAAAATTGCCAACATAATGACCACTTGAACCTTTTTCGGGTATTGTTACGTCGTAATCATCTGCATCTCGTCCACCTGTACCCCAGACTTCGTCAGAGGCGCCATTTGTAAGAAACACGTCTCCGTCAAGTTGAAAACGTGCTGCATAAAACGTCTTGCCGGAAGTAAAATCAAAACTAATTTCATTCATTAGAACCTGCCCGGGTCAGTTGACCTGCCAGAAAATCTTGCGTCATTCCATGTAACCGATTCATTACGTCCGGCCGTGTTTGTTTCCTGTCCGTCTAAAGCCCTTACCGCAGGCATTAACCTGTCTAAAGCAATGTCGATTTTCTTTTGTATTCGTGCATCGCCACCGGCCAAAGGGCCAATCATTTCATCGGCCAAAAGCAAGGTTAAGACCTTAACAAATAACGGGTCGAACTTGGAAGCATCTGTTACCTTTTTTACATATTTTATTTCCATCTCGGTTTCGTTGGTCAAAATCAAATCGCCTTCAATCTCGTAACTGCGAAAATTAGGACTCGTAAACCTACCCTCAAAGATAGATTTCATCAACATAAAATCATTCGGAAGGAAATATTGAAAATCCCACTCAAAATCCGGCGTCTCGGTATCCCGGGAAAGCGTAGCCCTGTCCGAAGCAAACCGCCACGCGTGAGAGCGAATCAAAGCGTCTCTGGTCGGTACAAAATGAAGTCTGCATTGTATCGCCTGAGGAGAACTCTCAGTATCATCTTCAAAATTATTGATACGTTTACTTCCAAGTTTACCGAGACTTTGGTTACAAATCGATGTGTTAGATTCAGCCATTATGCAAGCCTCTTTTTCTTACCTGTATCGGGTGTTAATTCACCTGTTAGGAACGTTTCCTCGAATCCGCGCGGACGCTTTCGTCTTGCTATATCTCCGGCTTCTCTGCCTACTTCCGGTGTTGGCGGAGGTGGCGTAATCGATACTGGCGGCGCCTTAACTACTTTCTGTTTACCGCCTCCGAATATATCACTTACAATACCGCCCATGTTACGCTCCTTTCACTTTAATTTGAAATTCAAGTTCCGCACTATCGTCAGCGTTTACAAGCCACGCGATAGACGTTGCCTGAGATTGCGTTAAGGCCAAGCCCTTCATGTGAATAGTATCGCCGTTTGTATGGGTTATAAACTTAACCTGGTCAGCTTTCGTGTGAAAGATAACCTCTTCTTCAATTTCCATGATTACTCCTTACGCCGGGGCGTTTATGTATTCGATGTAGATATGAAACAAACCATCAGTATCAGAATCGACATACATTGCCGTATTCGCGGTTAATTCAATGCCCCATTTATAATCCTTATTGTAACCTGCGCCTGCGGCCTCTAACTGAATCGGTCCAACTAATGTAGTCGTAGCGCCATCGAAAATAGAAATCGACTGCGCAACTAATGTGCCAAGTGTTAAATGAGTAAGGATTAACTTCCTACCCACACCCGGAGCAGCGACAATTTCTTTGGCATCTGCCGAATCGTCATCTATACCATTAAAGAAGTGCCGCGTAGCATCTGTAGGCAAGTCTTGGGATAAATGTTTCAAAGCACCTGTATTTGAAGTATCTAAAGCCATAATTATTCTCCTTAAATTGGTGCGCCTGCCGCAGTGAATAGATGCGATTGTGGGTATCTTGCCTGGTCTGTAAGCAATGACGTAGGCGTTTCAAACCCCACACCTGCACCATCAGTATTCGCAGTAGTCAGACCTGGGATATCCGTAGTACTGTCATACGTTCCAGGGTCGGTTTCCGAAGCTGTAGCACCGGTTTCGTTTACTCTTGCATATATCCTTGCCATTTCGTCCAACTCGTCAAAGTGGACGCCGTTTAAACTCATGTGCGGATTAGCCCTTGCATATCGCAAGAACCCCCACAAATGTTCGTTACCTGTTGCTGCCATAATAAATCTCCTTACTTGTGACCAAAAGCTCTTTCGTAGTTCAGGTCGTATAGTTTTTTGTTTGTCGGCCTCGGACTGTCGCCTTTGCCGTAACTTGTAATTCTACTTGTTATCGGTTGTCCGTCTCTGTCTGTGTAACCAGCCTTGTGTGTACGTCTATTCACTTCGTCCTTTATACTGCTTTTAGATTCAGTAGCAGGAACAATCTCGTTCGGGCTCTTATGTCGTTCTGTTATTATTTCCATAACAACCTTAAATATGGGGCTGACCGAAGCCAGCCCCGTTAGAACTACTTCTTGTCCTTCTTGTCAGACTTTTTACTATCTTTAGGGACAATCTTTTTACCGTCTTTAATCATGGTCATAGTTGGCTCCTTAAATAGCAACCTGTAGCATAAACAATGGACCATCACCTGAAGCAGAACCAATCATTCTGAATCCTGCATACTGGTCCGTTACCGTACCTGGCGATATGTTGCCGCGGACATCAATGGAACCATCGTGCCTGAAGTAGCCAGCAGCTAAACCAGAACCACCAACAGTAGATTGAGGAGCTATAAAAGTAGCACCCCACGTCTTGACCCATCCATAAGAACCGGACGTGACAAGTGCCTGTGGTATGCCCCAGAAACCCTTGGTGCTTCCACTGTTGCCTTGTCGAATATCCGAGAACGGACTTGCGTACAGTTCCAGATTATCAGACGTGGTAACGGCTACTCCGAGAGGCTGGTCAAGAGAAAGGATAACTATCCCACCAGCGGATGCGGTATTACCAAGAATTGTATACACTTTACCGTCTCCGGTAGCGTGGAACAATAACAGATATCCACCAGCATACTGGTCTTCGGTCGTTGAAGCATCGGCGATATTAACAGTTTTGCTTCCAGCGCCAGATGCGCCGTTTATTGATTCAAAACTAACGCCGGCAGACGTCGCTTGGCTCCATACAGCCATTTGATAAGAAGTGTTGGTAGCACCGAACTTTCCGTACCTGTAAACACTGCCATCCCATGACATTGCGCGAGTTCCAACAGTGAATCTTTGGATTGTATCATCAGTGGCGAAACCAATGTTGCTATCGGTTACCTCGTCTTTTGGAACCGCAGGCCAAATGACAGGATTAAACGGAAATACTAATTGTTTACTCATAATTTATTCCTTTCGATTAGGCTGTGTCAAGCAAAATGCCGACAACTGCGGGACCCTCTACTCGTGTAGCGCCAATACTCAGAGTAGAGAAAATCTGAGTACTGTTTAGCAAGTCCGGCCGAATGTCAATACTGACGGTCGGCTCTTCGGCGATTGCAAGCACGATAGCGTCCTGCGCGTACGCATAACACTTTGTTGCGCCCGTATCGGTATCATCGGCAACAAGTCTTGTTGACTTGATGAATTTGAAACCCATAAAGGTATCAATCTGACCCTGTGCCAGCGCCTTAACTGTATTGAAATCCGCTGACTTAACCTCTGTAGTATTCAACAGTTGGTTAATGTTAAAAGGATTACAAAGGAAATAACGCTGTCTTTCGTCGTCTATTTCGGCATCGTCAAGAAGTTGTTTGCAGGTAAGCAGTTTAGCGATAGTCAGGGGAGTTTCTGTCTTGTTGCTCCAGTCGCTTCCTGCCGCCGCAATAGTTCCATCAGATTCGATAAGACGACTTTCACCTACGTCGTGGAAATTAATCGTGGTAGCGCCTGTGTGTCCGCCACGTGTAATTCCGCCAAGTGTGTCTATCATAACGTCATCAATCTGACGGTTTAGAGAGAATACCTGGTTCTGTGCATAGGGTGATTGTGGGTCGATAAGCATTTTCAACTTATCAGGCTTATCAATTATATCGGCGGGAACTACATAATCCACCATCAATAACTGACGCCTTGTG